>Ga0181534_10001508_pt1 | contig 15125 bp, 12 predicted proteins | sample PEATcosm2014_Bin_37_FD_119758 | JGI IMG/M metagenome (GOLD analysis project Ga0181534, IMG submission 119758) | Peatland microbial communities from MTU Mesocosm Facility, Houghton, MI, USA - PEATcosm2014_Bin17_10_metaG | ecosystem: Environmental > Terrestrial > Soil > Wetlands > Peat | place... | reverse complement strand
GAATAGTTTCAGCGCCAGGAGTTATGTCAGAATCAGCGACCACCAACGAGTTTTTCATCTGGGGGATTGACCATGCCGCCTACGGCCCGGTGGAGTTGACGACTCTTGTTGAGTGGATCAAAGACGGGCGCGTGCTGGCGGAGACATGGGTTTACACGAGCAGCACCGGAAGCTGGTTGCGCGCTGCGGAAATTCCAGAACTTTTCAAGCTCAAGGTGTTCCTTGAGCCGATATCGGCGACAGAATTTGCCACGGCCGTTTCTTCCGCAGGCATCAAGCCCGGCTCGCTGCGGCGCATAAAGATTTTGGCAAGCTTGAACGACGCGCAGCTTGCGCATCTGGCGCAGTTCATGGAATTGGAACGACTGCCGCAATGGGCGGTGGTGGTGAAGCAGGGCGATCCCGGCGACGCCATGTATCTCATCATTGACGGCGAGTTGCGCGCGCGGCTGACGAGCGGCGGCAAGGAGACGATTCTGGCGACGTTCGGGCCGGGCGATTTTTTTGGCGACATGGCGCTGTTCGACAACGGGCCGCGCTCGGCGGATGTGGTCGCCAACAAGGACAGCACCGTGCTGAAACTGTCCACGGTTTCATTTGAGCGTCTGGTGCGGGAAGCGCCCGACCTCGCCGCACCGATACTGCAATCCTCCGTCAAAACCCTGTCCGCCCGGATTCGCGCCGACAACAAACGCCTTGACCGCGTCACGCAACAATTCACGGCAAGCAGATAAGTTAAAACGGCGCGAAGAGTTTTGCTTCTTGGTTGAAACAAGAAGAAATTACCGGCATGCTGAATTTGTGAATCATCTCGCCAAAGCCCGCGAAGTGTTCGATATCGAAATTGCCGCGCTCAAAAAAGTGCGCGCGCAATTGGACAAATCTTTTGGTGCCGCGGTCGAAACAATTGTTGAAACGGTTAAGCGGCGCGGAAAAATCGTTGTCGTCGGCATCGGCAAATCCGGCAACGTCGGGCAAAAAATCGCCGCGACGCTGACCAGCACCGGTTCGACGAGCGTTGTTTTGAGCAGTGTTGATGCGCTGCACGGCGACGTCGGAATCGTCAATGACGGCGACGTGATTCTCGCGTTGAGCTATTCCGGAGAGTCGGAGGAATTGCTGAATTTGCTGCCCGCGCTCAAACGGTTTTCAGTCAAAATCATTTCATTCACCGGCAACGTGAAATCGTCGCTCGCGAAGCACAGCGACATTTCGCTCAACGTCAAAGTGCCGAAGGAAGCCTGCCCGTTCAACCTTGCGCCGACGAGCAGCACGACCGCGATGCTAGTGATGGGCGACGCGCTGGCGATGGCGGTCTTGCAGGCGCGCGGTTTCAAGCAGAAGGATTTTGCGAAGCTGCATCCGAGCGGCGCGATCGGCCGCGCAATGCTGCTGCGCGTCGGCGACATCATGCGCACGGGAAACCGCAACGCGATTGCGGGCGAAAATTTATTGGTCAAAGAAGCTTTGATGGTAATGACACACGCGAAGTCCGGCAGCTTGAGCGTCGTGAATGCGCGTGGAAAATTGGTTGGCGTTTTCACCGACGGCGATTTCCGCCGGCACATGGCGTGCGGCGACAATCTGCTTTCAGAGCCACTAAAAAAAGTGATGACGCCCAGGCCAATTTGCATTTGCGAAAATGCGCTGGCGGTCGAGGCGCTGAAAATTTTCAACGAACGGAACATTGACGATTTAATCGTTGTAAACGCGAAGCAGGAGCCCATTGGCCTGGTTGATTCGCAGGATTTGCCGAAGCTGAAAATTGTGTGAAAAACATCAAGACAGGATGTCCGACCGTTTTGATTTTCATGGGCGTGGCCGGCAGCGGCAAGACGACGGTCGCCAGATTGTTCGCCGAAAAAACCGGCGCAGTTTTTTACGAGGGTGATGATTTTCATCCGCCGGGAAATGTCGCCAAGATGCGCGCGGGCATTCCACTGGCCGATGCCGACCGCGCAAAATGGCTGCAGGCATTGAGGAAAATCATCGTCCGCGCGCTGGCCAAAAATGAGTTTTCCGCGCTGACCTGCTCGGCGTTGAAGGCGAAATATCGCGACCAGCTTTCGGAAGGCGATCCGCGCGTGAAGTTCATTCATCTCGCCGGCTCGCCGGATTTGATCGAACAGCGGATGAAAGCCCGGAGCGGACACTTCATGCCAACGACGCTGCTGAAAAGCCAGTTTGCGATTCTCGAGGCACCGCCGGACGCGCTGGTTTTTGATTGCGCGCAGCCACCAAAAAAAATCGTCGGGGAATTAATTCACGTTTTGGGAATTGTTCCCAGTTGAATTTGCCTCGCACTTTTCGGCAGCAAAAACGCGAGCGCGGCGGCGGCGAGCATCCCGATGCCCAGCGCGTTGAACGGAATCGCGGTGCTGCCATAAGCTTTCGCAAGCCAGCCGACGATATACGGCCCGAAAAAACCGCCGGTGTTGCCGAGCGAATTGACGAGGCCGATGACCGGGCCGAAAACATTGCGCGGCAAAGTTTCGGTCGGGATCGCCCAGAACGGCGCAAGCGCGGCGAACGGGCCGGGAATCGCGAGGCACATGAAGGCGTAGGACAGCCAGAAATGTTCGCGCGTCAGCACGCTCAAAACCAGGCTCGTGCCGCTCAACGCATAAACCGCCGCGACGTGGCCGCGACGTTCGCGCGTCTTGTCCGAGTGCCACGAGTTGATGACCATGATGACGGCGGTGACGGCGTAGGGCGCGGCGAACAAAAATCCGTATTGCACCGCGCTGAAGCCCTTCGACTTCAATCCGTCCGTGAAAAAAGTCATGCAGCCGTAGGCTGCCGCGTTGTGCAGAAAATTCATCACGATCATCACGAGAATTTCCCAGCGCGCGAGCCGCTGCCAGAAGGGAATTTTCGCCGGCGGTTCCAACGCGGCGGCCTCGCGGTCAAGCGTGGTTTCCAGAAAGTTTTTTTCCCCGGCGGAAATCCACTTCGCGTCGCGCGGACGGTCGCTGATGAAAAACCACCAGATCGGCAGCCAGATGAACGGCAGCGCGCCTTCCAGAACCAGCATGGTCCGCCAGCCATACGCGCCGAGCAGCCAGCCGGTGACTGGCGCGGAGGCGACCACGGCGAGCGGCTGGCATAAATTCCAAAGCGCGCTGGCGCGCGCGCGTTCGGCACTGGGAAACCAGTGCGCGAGCAAAACCAGCGTGGCGGGAAAAACGCAGCTTTCGGAAACACCGAGCAGGAAGCGCGTGATTTCAAATTGATAAAATGTTTTTGCGAGGCCGCAGGCCACGGCGCACACGCCCCAAAAAACCAGGCACAGGCTGACCAGTTTTTTGGCGCTCCATTTTCCGGCGAGATGTCCGCCGGCCATTTGCAGCAGGACGTAACCGAGGAAAAAAATTCCCGCCGCCTGGCCTTTCATCCGGTCGTCCATCAGCAGGTCGTGCAGCATGGACGAAATTTTTGGATCCAGCGCGAGCGAGACGTTCGTCCGGTCCACATACGAAATCGTATACATGACCAGCGCGACCGGGATGATGCGGAGCCAGCGTTGCGAAACCACGCGCCGATGGTGTCGGAAGTTGAAATGCCGCGCAAAGCTTAAGTCAAAAATTTCAGATAAATCACTTTCAAATACTCCGCTTCCTTGAACGTGGCCGGATGATCCGGCGGATGCCGTAAAGTTTTCAGCTCGGTAAATTTCCTTCCCGATTGCATCGCCGAGCGACGCACGGCGTCAAAAAATTCCGCCGCTGAAACGTGCGCGGAACACGAACCGGCGACAAGAATTCCATCCCGCGCCAGTTTTTGGATGCCCAGCGAATTCAGCCGTTCGTAAGCGTGCAGCGCGCCTTCGCGTTCTGTCGCGCGCTTGGCGAGCGACGGCGGGTCAAGCACGATCAAATCAAACTTCTCCGCGTCTTTGGCAAGCCATTCAAATGTGTCCGCCAGCACGATTTCGTGCCGGCAGGCTGCCACGCCTGGTAATTGTTGGTTCAATGCAAAATTCCGTTTGGCCGATTCCAAGGCGTGCGCGCTGATGTCGAGGTCGGTCACGGATTTTGCGCCGCCGCGCGCGGCGTAAACCGAAAAGCCGCCGGAAAAACTGAACGCATTCAGCATGCGCCGCCCGCGCGCCAGCCTTTCAACCTCACGGCGGTTTTCGCGCTGGTCGAGAAAAAAGCCGGTCTTTTGTCCGCGCACAACGTCGGCCTCGAAGCGGATTCCGTTCTCCGAGAAAATCACCGGAACGCCGAACTCCGGTTCGGCCAGTTGTGAAAAAATAATTGTTCCATCTTGCCGAACGGGAGTTCGGCGTTCCGCGAATGATTGAATATTCCGGCTCAAACGCAGGACGATCCGTTCGCACGAAATATTTTCTTTGAACAGCGTAATGATTTCGTCCAGTCGTGGCAGCCACGCGGCGGTGTAAAGTTTCAGCGCGAGCGTGGAATTGTATTTGTCCAAAACCAGCCCCGGCCAGCCGTCGCTCTCGCCGTGAATCAGGCGATAACCGGTGGTTTGCGCGCCGAATAAATCACGGCGGACTTTGAGCGGTTTCTCCAGCCGCGCTTTCCACCATGACGAATCAATTATCTGCGGTTTGCCCGCGTGCAAAATGCGGACGCGGATCGGCGAATCGGGGTCAAACAAACCGACGGCGAGAAATCTGTCTTTGCGGTCGTAGATGATGGCTAGCTCGCCGGTTTTTCCCGCGCGATTTGCCTCGTGAATGCTTTCGGCAAAAAGCCAAGGATGGCCGGAGCGCACGATGGTTTCGGCGACGGCAGTGATGCGCAGGCGCAGGCGGGGTGCCGCAGTTTGATTTGCGGCGGCCGGATTCATTCCAAACCGCAGTTTTTCCGGGCGCGTTTCAAAACCGTCTGCGCCAGCGTCCGCGCTTTTGTTGCGCCGTCGGCGAGGACTTGGTTGACGTAATCCGGATTTGCAGCGAGTTCGGCGCGTTTTTTTCGCGCCCCGGCGAAATAATTCCAATAATTTTCAAACAACGCCTTTTTCAAATCGCCGTAACCGAGGCCGCCGACGCGGAGTTTTTCCTCGAATTCCTTGCCGACATTTTCCGCCGCGACCAGTTTCAAAAGTTGAATCGCGAGATTTTTTTCCGCGTCGGGCTTCGGCTCGGCGGGCGGGCGCGAATCCATGATGATGCCCATGATTTTCTTGCGGATGATTTTTTCCTCGCCAAAAATTTCAATCGTGTTGCCGTAGCTCTTGCTCATCTTCTGGCCGTCAATGCCGGGCACCACGGCGACCTCGTCGCGGATTTGCGGCTCGGGAATCACGAAGGTCTGGCCGTATTGCTCGTTGAACTTGACGGCGATGTCGCGCGTCATTTCGACGTGCTGCTTCTGGTCGCGTCCGACGGGCACGACATTGGAATCGTAAATCAAAATGTCCGCCGCCATCAAAACCGGATAGGCAAACAGCCCGTGGCTCGGCGCGATGCCCTTGGCGATTTTATCTTTGTAGCTGTGCGCGCGTTCGAGCAGGCCCATCGGCGTGACGGTGGAGAGCAGCCATGAAAGCTCCGTGACTTCCGGCACGTCGGATTGCTTGAAGAAGACGGATTTCTGCGGGTCGAGGCCGCACGCGAGAAAATCCAGCGCCACGTCCAAAGTATTTTTGCGCCGTTCATCCGCGTCGAACAGCGAGGTCATGGAATGATAATCGGCGATGAAATAAAACGCCCCGCCCTTTTCCTGAAGCTCAATGGCGGGGCGCATCATCCCGAAATAATTTCCGAGGTGCAGCGCGCCGCTGGGCTGGATGCCAGACAAAATTCGCATACGCCAAGGCTATCAGCGAACGGGGAAAACTGGAAAGCAGGAAAAATTACGCCTGCAACCCGTTGAAATTAGTAATCCGCCTGGGCATTGGCAGGGTTTGTGGCTAACGACCAAAGAACCGCCTCGACATGACCGTCGCAGAATCCCACATCGGCCTTCCCGCCGTGGCGGATGGTGAGATAGTCCTTGGATGTGGTGTAAGCTGTCCTTGAAGTGGGAATGAAACGTCCGTCGTCAATGGGCGTGGCTCCTGCCGTGATGGCTGCGGCCGGTGCGTCATCCGGTGTCAGGTAGGCCATTTCTTCCGCGATCAGGATTTTATTCACGGGATTGCGGACGGCACCCTGTTTGAACGGATCCTGAAACGCGCCTGCGCCGGGCGCGGAAAACGTGGAGGTGATGCCATGAATGTTATGGGTTTGGTTGGCGGGCGGATCAAAACTCGTCATCGAGTAGCTGGCCGGATAATTGTTCAAACGACCAGTGGCGCGATCCTTGTCCATCGGGCAGCGGAAGAAATTGGTGTTTGCGCCGACACCGATGGTGACAAGGACGGGGCTTTTAGCCAGTGTGTTGGCTCCCGCATTCTTAAAATAAATCCAGTCCGAATCCAGATTGACACCGCCGTTGGCAACGGCGGCGGCGTTCCCGGCACAGCCGGGATACGTGTCATCGTAATCGCCCACATAAAGTTGCGTGCCTAGGTCAAGTTCTTTGATGCTGTTCAGACAATAAGCCTGTTGCGACTTCTTTTTCGCCGCCGCCAGCGCGGGCAGCAGCATGGCGGCCAGAATCGCAATGATGGCGATGACAACGAGCAGTTCAATCAAAGTGAATGCCCCGTGGCGTGATTTTTTTTGCATCTCTCATATATCAGTTTGTTCATTTCATTACTTACCGGTCTAAAAAAGGTCTGTAGTTCTGCATCCGTGGAACTGCTTCAAGATACAGCATGAACTGCAATTAACAACATAAATTTGGATGCCAGCCAAGTTTCGACCGTTGGATTTTCAATGGTGGATGTCAAAGTTTTTCAGCGTTCCGTTCTTCACCTCCCACCGCTGCAAGTCTTGGCCCAGTTCGCTGGGCCAGTTTTCCTCGGTGCAGGTCATGAACACCTGGCCGCTGGTTTTGCGCGCATTTTCGAGCAACGGCACAAACCCGCTGCGCCGTTTCAAATCCAGTTCGCCCATCACGTCGTCAATCAGCAAAATCGGCGCGCTGCCGTGGATGCCCGCCAGAAATTCCGCCTGCGCCATCTTCAACGCGATCGCCAGCGTGCGCTTCTGGCCTTCGCTGCCGAACTGCGCGGCGGATTTTTCGTTGAGCAGCAATTGCAGATCGTCGCGGTGCGGGCCAACGAGCGTGGCGCGAAAACTTCTTTCACGCGCGCGCGACTGCGCGAGTTCGACGGCGAAATCATTTTTCACGCCCGGCGAATATTCGATGCGCAATTCCTCGGCGTCGTTGGAAATGCGGCGATACGCCAGCCGCGCGAGCGGGGAAAATTTCGGCGCCAGTTCGCGCCGGGCGCGGATGATTTCATTGCCGAGCTTCACGAGTTCGGCAGAAAAGCTTTCCAGCGCGGCGTCATCGGCGGTGCGCTGCTTGAGCAATGCGTTGCGGGCGCGGACGGTGTGCATGTAACGCTGGAGCAGGGGCAGATAACCCGGCTGCGTCTGCGCCAGCAGCAAATCCAGAAAGCGCCGCCGCGCGCGGGACGTGCCTTTGACGAGCTGCAAATCCTCCGTGCAAAAAACCACCGTCCGCAGCGCGCCGAGATAATCCGCGAGCTTTTTCACCGGCTGACCGTCGAGCGCGAGCTTTCGTTCGCGCGCGGACCAATACATTTTAATCTCGTGCTCACCCTGGCCCACGACGTTGCCGCCGACAAAATAGCCTTTCGCGCCGTGCCGGATCATCTGCGCGCCGCCGACGCCGCGAAAGGAACGCAGCGTGGCCATGAGGTAAATGGCTTCGAGAATGTTGGTCTTGCCCTGCGCGTTGTCGCCGAGCAGCAGATGGAAGCCGGGCGAAAAATCCGCGTCCAACCGCGCGTAATTGCGGAAGTCACGGAGTCGCAGATGGGCCAGATGCACGGCGATAAAATGAATTGCGCCGCTCGCGTCCGCGAGTTTTTTCGCCAGAAAGCGATTTGGTTGTAGCGTTCGGCCTGTGGCCGAACCAAGTCGAGCCACAGGCTCGACGCTACAGCTTGAAAATGTTTTCATGGCGCATGGTTCCGTGCGTGATTTTTGAGGACGAGCATCTGCTGGTGGTTGCCAAACCCGCCGGCTGGAACACGCACGCGCCGTCGCCTTACGCGGGCGAGGGCATTTACGACTGGCTGAAACATCGCGAACCGCGCAGGTCGTCGCTTGCCATTCTGCACCGGCTCGACAAGGAAACCAGCGGCGTGCTGGTCTTCGGCAAAACGCCGCTCGCCAATAAATCACTCACGGAACAATTCACGGAACGCCGCGTCCAAAAAAAATATCTGCTGCTGACCGACCGCACTGTGCCGGCAAAAGAATTCACGGTGAAAACTTCGCTCGTCCGTGTCGGCGAGAAATATGCGAGCCGAGCCGATGGAGAATCGGCTGAAACAAGATTCGCTCCGATCTCGGATTCCAAATTCGGAAACTCGCGATTGAAAATGGTGAGCGCCGAGCCGCTTACCGGCCGCACGCACCAAATCCGCGTTCACGCCGCCGAAAGCGGCCTCCCGATTCTCGGCGACACGCTTTACGGCGGCACGGCGTCTTCGCGCGTTTTTCTGCACGCGACGGAAATTGCGTTCACGCATCCGGCCACCAACGATCTGGTAAATTTTTTTGCACCCGTTAATTTCAACATCGAGCCTCGCCTCGCTTTGCGTTCCGCCGTCATCGAGCCAGAAGCCACTAATTCCTTTCGTGTGATTCACGGTGCCAGCGACGGCTGGCCGGGCTGGTTCGTGGAAAAGCTCGGCGACTTTCTGCTCTCGCAATCCGAAGCGCCATTGATCGCGAAGCAGCATGAAGAATTGTCGTTGCTCGCCAAGAAGTTTTCTGCACGCGGCGCGTATCACAAAATTCTTTCGCGTCAGGTTCGACGTTCCAAGATGACTGAAGCCTCGCCACAACTTGCTTTTGGCGAGGCTGCGCCGGAACGATTTGAAATTTCTGAAAACGGTGTCCGCTATGAGATAAGTTTCAACGAAGGCTATTCCATCGGCCTGTTTCTGGACCAGCGCGACAACCGCCGCCGATTTTTGACCGGCCACGTTGCCGCCGGTTTTCCCCAACTCCCAACTCCCAACTTCCAACTCCTAAACACCTTCGCCTACACCTGCGGCTTTTCCGTTTGCGCCGCGAAAGCTGGCGCAAAAACCACGAGCCTCGACCTCTCGAAAAAATATCTCGAATGGGGCCGGCGCAACTTCGCGCTGAACGGCCTCGATCCGGCGGCGCACGATTTTATTTACGGCGACACGTTCGGCTGGCTGCGGCGGCTGGCGAAGAAAGGCCGCGTGTTTGACGCCATTGTGCTCGACCCGCCGACGTTTTCACAATCGAAAGAGCACGGCACATTCCGCTCGGAAAAAGATTACGGCCGGCTCGTCGCCGCCGCGCTGCCGCTGGTGAGGCCGGGCGGAATTTTGTTCGCCTCGACGAACGCGGCGGACTGGCCGCCGGAAAATTTCCTCGCGGACGTGGACGCGGCGGTTCATGCCGCGAGGCGGAAAATTCTGCAACGGCATTATGTCCCGCAACCGCCGGATTTTCCCGTCAGCCGCGCCGAACCGGCGTATTTGAAAACGGTGTGGCTGAGGCCAGGCTGACTGCAGAATGCCTGGGGGTTGTTTGTCACCTGTGTTGCGATTCCGCTGTCAATAACGTGGACGCATTGACTTTTTATTTTCAACGGCTACATAGAACACAATCCGCACGAAGCTCACACGGACGGTCTGTTTTAGGAACAATATACCTGTCACGGCATAGGCATTGGCGGCGCAATCATGCCGGAAATGTTGCGCTGGCTCCGGCGCAATTAGCCGCGCGCCGACAATCCGGCGAACGCTGGCAACCGCACGCCGTATGTTCCTTTGTCGAGTGACCGTCTGGTTAAGTGATCATGATGTTTGAAAGTAGAAAAATTACTTGCAAGTTTGCACTTGGTTTCATAGAATAAAAAGATATGCTTCCCCAAGACCGTGGTTACTGGTCATGGTTGGCGGGACTGCTGATTTTTTTATCGCAGTCTCCGTCTGCATTTGCAGCGGAACTTTCCGGCGCGGCGCAATTTCACAAGGAAATCGAGCCGATTCTCACCCAGTATTGCTATGACTGCCATGGTGACGGCGCAAACCGGGGCGGAGTCGCGTTTGACGAGTTTAAGTCCGACGATGACATCGTAAACAACCATGATCTGTGGTGGAATGCGCTAAACTATATGCGCTCTGGTCTCATGCCGCCGGGAACCAATTCACATCCGACAAAGGCGGAACAACAAATCGTCGCCAATTGGATCAAAACATCGGTTTTCAAATTCGATCCGCAAAATCCCGATCCGGGTCGCGTGACGATGCGGCGGATCAACCGCGTCGAGTATCGCAACACGATTCGCGACTTGATGGGCATTGACTACAACACCGACATCGAATTTCCGGCGGATGACACTGGCTACGGTTTCGATGACATCGGCGATGTGCTGACGGTGTCGCCGATGTTGCTGGAAAAATATGTCGAAGCGGCGAATGACATCGTGGCACAGGCGGTCCCCACGGATGAAAAGGTGATTGCAGAAAATGTCATCAATGGAAGCCGGTTTCGCGTGGGTGGCGGCACGACAAATACAATCGCCGGCGCAGGCAATGGCTTTCAGCGAAGGCAGCAGGGACAGGGGCAAGGAAACACCGTGTTATCGTTGCCTTACGACAAACCAGCCACGGTTGGCACGACATTTAACGCGGAGCAGGATGGAAGTTATCAGATGGACGTGGAATTGGCCGTCAAAGGCGCGTTTGATTACGATCCGAGCAAATGCCGCGTCATTTTCACGCTGGACGATCAGGAGTTGGTGAACAAGGAATTTGCCTGGTATGACAGCAAAACATTTCCGTTCCTGTTCAATGAGAAACTTCCAGCCGGCCCGCACCGGCTGACCTGCGAATTGCAGCCGGTGAACCCCGATGCGTTCGGAACGAACTCGCTGACGATGCGGATTGTCTCCGTGACCGTTCACGGGCCGATGGACAAGCAATACTGGACCCATCCGAAAAATTTCGACCGGTTTTTTACCAAGGACGCGCCCAGCACCGCCGCCGACCGGCGGAAATATGCGGCGGAACTTCTGCGCAACTTCGCCACCAAGGCCTATCGCCGCCCGGTGGATGACAAAACCGTGGATCGCTTGACGGCGCTCGCCGCGACAATCTACACGCAGCCTGGCAAAACTTTTGAAGCCGGGATCGCCCACGCAATGGAAGCGGTCATCGCCTCACCCCGTTTTCTGTTTGTGATGGAAGAAAGCGCGCCAGACGCCTCCCCCACGGCCGCCTGGTCGCAGATTGACGAATACTCGCTGGCCTCGCGGCTTTCGTATTTTCTTTGGGCCACGATGCCGGACGATGAATTGACCGGGCTGGCCGCGCGCGGTGAATTGAGAAAAAATCTGGACGCCCAAGTCAGGCGAATGCTGGCGGATCCGCGTTCGGAGGCGTTGGTTCAAAATTTCACGGGCCAATGGCTCCAGACGCGCGATTTGGGAGGAATTGCGATTGACGCCCGGGCGGTTTTGGCGCGAGACAGCGGAACGGAAAAACAGCTCCGCGACCAAAAAGCCGCCTTTGAGGCCAAGCAAGCCGCGCTAGTCGCGCCGGCCTCGGCCACCAAGACGGCGGGAACCAATTCACCCCAAGCCAGCGCGCTGGTCCAGACAAATGCGCAAAACCCGCTGCAAAAACAAGTTCGCCAATTCGCCCTGAACGTGAACCCGCCGAAGTCGCTGGATCAGGCCACGCGTGACGCGATGAGGCGCGAGACGGAAATGTTCTTCTCCGGCATCATGCACGAAGACCGCAGCATCGACGAATTCATCGAGTGTAATTACACGTTCCTGAACCAGAAGCTCGCGGATTTTTACGGGCTGACGAACCTTGGCGTGACCGGCAACGATATGCGCCGCGTCACATTGCCCCCCGACAGTTTTCGCGGCGGAGTGATCACGGAAGGAACTGTGCTGACCGTCACGTCGAACCCCGACCGCACCTCGCCGGTGAAGCGCGGAGTGTTTGTTTTGAACAACATTCTCGGCACGCCGCCGCCGCCCCCGCCGCCGAACGTCCCGGCGCTGGAAGCGGCGGAATTGAGCGCGACAAATCAGGAGCCGACCTTGCGCACGGTTCTGGAAATGCACCGCAACACGCCGTTGTGCGCCTCGTGCCATGCCCGCTTTGATCCCATCGGTTTGAGCCTGGAAAATTTCAATGCCATGGGAATGTGGCGCGACAAGGAACGGAACCAGCCGATCGAAACCGCCGGGACGCTGATCACAGGCGAGTCGTTCAAAGACGTGCGCGAGTTGAAACATATTCTGGTGACCAATCATCGCGAAGATTTTTATCGCTGCCTCACTTCAAAATTGCTCACCTATGCGCTGGGCCGGGGTCTGGAGTATTACGACGTGGGAACCGTGGATCAGATTGTCCAGCAGCTTGATGACAACGCCGGTCATTTCTCCACTCTGTTGACGGGCATCATCGAATCCGCGCCGTTTCAAGAGCAGCGCAACCGCGCCAACGCAATTTTCGCCGACTCGGTAGAACCTGCGGCAAAAAGTGACGTCGCGCAAATCGCAAAGAGCCAGCCAGCGCCATGAACACAATTTGTAAAAACGTCCGGGGTTCGTTCGTAACCTGTATTGCAGTTCCACCGTCAACCAAAAACAAGTGAGTCGCTCAAACACCAGCCAACATTATGAAAACACCAGCCGCCCAAAATTCAGATCAGGCCACCGCGAGGATGGCGAACTTAAGCCGCCGCCGTTTTTTGCGCGGCCTGGGTGTTTGCCTTGCCTTGCCGGCATTTGAGTCAATTAGCCCGTTGAGCCTTCTGGCCGCGCCGGCTAAAAAGGCGCTCGCCGGAGCCGCCGCCAAAACCGCGCCGGTCAGGATGGCGTTTGTTTACGTTCCGAATGGCATCATCCCGTCCGGTTGGTGGCCCGAAGGCGACGGCGGATCGGATTTCCAGCTTTCAAGCACTTTGCAGCCGCTGGAAAAGGTGAAGAACAAGATTCAGGTCATTTCAGGTTTGGAAGACATCAGTGCCAATCCCGGGGCCGACGGTGGCGGCGACCATGCGCGCGCCGGCGGCACGTTTTTGACCGGGGTGCGGATCAAAAAAACCTCCGGCTCGGACATTCATGCCGGCATCTCCATTGACCAGTTGGTGGCGGGGCAAATTGGAAACCAGACGCGCTTTTCTTCGCTCGAATTGAGCTGCGATGCCATCCGCAAGGCGGGTGACTGCGATTCCGGTTATTCCTGCGCCTACCCATACAATATCTCATGGAAATCTCCGAACCAGCCGGTGACGCCCGAGACGAATCCCCGTCTGGCCTTTGAACGGCTCTTCGGCGCCGGTTCGCCGGGCGAGCGCGCTGCCAATCTCAAACGCCGCCAGTTGGAGCAGCAATCCATCCTCGACTTCGTGATGGACGATGCGGACGCCATCCAGAAACAATTGAGCGGGCGCGACCAGGAGAAACTCGATCAATACCTGACCGGTGTGCGCGAGCTTGAGCAGCGCATCCAGAAGGCCGAGCGGATGCCGGTTTCCAACCCCTCCATGGAAGCGCCATCCGGCATTCCGCCCGAATTTGCCGATCACATCCAGCTCATGTTCGACACCATTTTGCTCGCCTTCCAGACCGACTCCACCCGCATCGCCTCGATGCTGATCGCCGCCGAGGCCAGCAACCGGACTTTCTCCGAAATTGGGATCTCCGAAGGCCATCACAACCTTTCGCACCATCGCAACGTTCCGGAAACCATCGCCAAGGTGAAGCAGATTGATGTGTGGTATGCCCGGCAGCTCGGAAAATTCCTGGAAAAAATGGACGCGACCAAAGACGTGGACGGCAACTCGCTGCTCCACAATTCCATGATCGTCTACGGCTCCGGCAACGCCGACGGCAACCGCCACACGCACACCAACCTGCCCATCCTGCTCGCCGGCGCGGGTGGCGGCACCTTGCGCACCGGTCGCTATGTCAAAACGGAACCGACGCCGCTGACCAACCTGTTCTTAAGCATGGCCGACCGCATGGGCACCACGGGCATCGAACGGCACGGCGACTCCACGGGCCGTCTGACAATCATCTGACGGATCGGATTGGCCGCCATGAACTATTGGCGTTTGCCGGTCGCGGAGCGAATGGAGCCTGACGACGCTGGCCTACAACCTCAAGCGCGTGCTCAACCTCGTGAGCTTCCAGAAATTGATGGCGGCGGGTGGGTTAAGAGACTGGCGGCGGTGCCTGCGCCCGAATAAGGAGGCCGGCTCCAACCTATAATCAGGGTGACTCACCCCGGCACCGGATGGTTCGCCAAAGTTCCCGCTCAAATCAGCCTCACTCTTTCCACTCTACTTGTTCGCTTCTCCACTTCGGTCAGATAGTTTTCACACAGCCTCGCGACTGGTTAGGCATCGTGGTCAATCTGCAACGCTCCATGCTAAATACGGCTTGGAAATCTTGGCGATGATGTCCGTCGGTCGTGCATCTTTAGAGTCCGAAGGACTAAAATCAACATCAATCTTGATGAGGTCGCAACGACGATAGAAAAATGACTGATGCTGCTCAAAGTCAGGCAAAGGCATAACGCCGCCTGAATAAACAACAAACAAGTTGGTAAGCTGTGTGCGAGTCATGCCCGGCGTAATCTTCTCACATTCGGTGAGAAAATCGGAAAGCTTCTTCGAGAGGTCTTTGTCCGTGTCCGTGCCAGCGCGAGACGGCACGGCAGCCAAACCAAGAACGGTAATAACCAGTAAAAGATAGATGTGCGTTTTCATATTCATACTAAATGACACTTGACTCGCAGATTTATTAGAAACTTTCGATGCCTAACGTAGAAAGCTGAGCCACCGCCGGCTCGCGGCGTGAACCGCGATGACCATCTGGAACCCCGAAAGCTTTCGGGGCAGGCTGCCAGCACCAAAAGGCATTGGCTCCGGTGAGAGGCCGTGTGAAAACTCAATTTCAGACCATCCAATCCGCCTCGACATTTCATCAAAATGCGTCATAAGTCAAATGGGAGCGAAGTTTTTCCGCGTCCCGGAGTTTTCACACGGCCTCGCGACT
>Ga0181534_10001507_pt1 | contig 15132 bp, 11 predicted proteins | sample PEATcosm2014_Bin_37_FD_119758 | JGI IMG/M metagenome (GOLD analysis project Ga0181534, IMG submission 119758) | Peatland microbial communities from MTU Mesocosm Facility, Houghton, MI, USA - PEATcosm2014_Bin17_10_metaG | ecosystem: Environmental > Terrestrial > Soil > Wetlands > Peat | place... | reverse complement strand
TTGTGGTCCCGGCTCCGGTCCGGGTTGCGGTCCTGGTTCGGGCCCGGGTTGTGGTCCCGGCTCCGGCCCGGGTTGCGGTCCTGGTTCGGGCCCGGGTTGTGGTCCTGGCTCCGGCCCCGGATCGGGACTCGGAGAGGCGCCGGGATCGGGCAGAACTCCCGGATCAGGAGTCACTGAACCGATAGGGTTGGAACCCTGACCACTGTCCACTGTGGCGTCCCCAGAATTGCTTACATCTTCGGTTCCAACTGTTGTTCCGTCAGAGTCCTGAGTTGTGGTGCCGTTCGTGACACCGGAAGAATCGGTGCCAAATGTCGTACTGAATCCCGGAAAAGTAAAAGTGCCCGAGCTATAGTTGAACTGGCCGGTTGCGGGGTCATTAACTCCCGTCGGGAATGACGCGGTGCAAGTACCATCGCCGGGAAGTGACGCAGAAACAGTCGGCGTATCGCCTGATGAAGTGGTCGTCCACGAGCCGCCGCCAGATATCGTACCGCCGCCATCGGCCACAGGCGGTCCGTCCCCCTGGCTGACCGTAACGGTCACGTTCGATGTGCTTCCATCTGGGCTGGTGATGGTTTGTTGTTGAGTGACATTACCATTCGCATCCGATTGAGAAGGCGCGCAAGTGGCAGACCAGCCAGTCGGCTGCGTTAACCCCGAGTCCTTAAACTGTTCTTTGGTAACACTTCCGTCTGGATTTGTGGTCTCACGATAGAAGAACCCATCGTTTCCCTGAAATACAGTGGTGACAGGGCCTTCGGTCAAAATAGCTCGCGCGGCTGGCTTTCGCTTCGGTATCACGGCGAATGCCAACGAGTAACGAACGGTCCTAAGGGCACCCAAAAAGCGGGCAGCTTTCGCGAGAACATCTTGCTGCGCCATAATTAACCTCCGTATCCATGCGGTTATTGCCAGCCTGCTGGCGGCGTGCCCGAAGACACCAAGCCTTCAATGCGTACTGCGTCATCACCGTAGGCAGTGAAGGTGTTGGATGAGTTCTTTACCCACCCGTCGAAACTTGCATTTGGAATCCAGTAAAAGCCATTGTTTCCGCTGTTGAAATATTGGTAGCTAGCAAATTTGATTTGGTCCGACGTCAATGCTGCAAGCTGCGGGTGAGCAGCTATCAAATTAGCGTAGTGCTGGCCGATGGTGCGCTGACCCGCGACAAATTTAGCCTTGCCCGCATCAACGTTTTGCATCCAATCCCAAATCTGCCGGGCAGTTGGGGTAGGAGAATTATCCAATTGCATTACTCCAAAACCGTTGGGTGGGCCGAAGAGAGGGAGGTTATCCGCCCCAAACTGAGCGAACCCAGATTCTTTGAACGCTATTACCTGCGATTGCAGATCGACAATCCGGTTCTTTATATCCTGCTTTGTTGGGTTCATGCCGAGGATCTGGCTATTCCCCGACCAAGACAACTTATCTGTTGCGCCTGTCTTGATGTCACGAACCGAAGCGGAAACCTGCATGGAGATCGCTCCACCTTGAACGACACCTTGAAAATCTATTGGAATGGGTGTCCAGACTGGGCTCGCGCCAGAGATCTGTGCCTTATCGCTTCGAGAATGGTCTGAATAAGAGATACTCGCAGTCCAATTGACCGCGTCAATAAGTTCCCAACCAGCTTGCAAGGGCGTCAGATTCAAATTTGTCGTTGGAACAGTCACATTCGGTTGAATGTATGCAAATGGAGCATTAGTCGAATTGACGTTTAGCGATGCGAAACTATCCCTACTGGCTGCGGATAGCCGTAAAGCAGGTTTCCTCCGACTTTTGCGCCGATCCTTTTGCATCGAACAGAGAACCCCGGGGATTAGCTTCAAGAACTTGCGATTCAGCAATAAGTGCCAGCAATGCTGGTTTGCGAGATCTCACTAACGACACAACTTCTCCCCAAAGGGTATACGTTTGTGCCGTCTCCAATTTGCTCAAAGTCGGGACAGGGCGACTTTGCCACAAAATTCTTCAAAACGCAAGAGGAATTCTGAAATCACCTGTGATGATCCTCTGCTCCATTTGGAACGCCTGAGGATGGTATCCGCCGATGCCAAGCAGGCTAAATCGACCGAAGAAAAGATTGAACAGGGTCATCGAGCAGGGTGGTCACGTGAGTCTCCGACGATGATCTGCTAAGGACACGTTAGTGCAGCCGAGCGTTAGCCCGCAACACGGAAGAGGTCCCGAAGGGGCGTGAGCGGAGCGTCCGGCCAAAATCGCGCAGCCCGCTTTATGGAGGTTTCGAGCAGCGGTACTGTCCACAGGCCCCAAGACTCTACGGCCGACGACTGCTGTCAGAGAAACCCCGTTGAATCCATCTTGGAGATACTGGCAGCCCTTGACGCCGTAGGAATACATATCTCTCGTCTTTCGACAATATCTTTGCATGATTCCAGCCAATTGATGTTATGATTGCTGTCCGTTCAAACATTTATTCTGTATCAGTCGCTGTCTTCGCCGCCACAACTGGGCTCTGGCGTGTCAATTGAAATCCAACGCTCGTTCGTCCCAAGTGATCGCTTTGCAAAGATGCCGCAGAGCTTTCGGGGATAAACTACGAACCACGCTTTGCGTAGGAGGAAGTCCGGAATGAGTCATACCCCACGTAAAGAGAATGCACACGTTCGCGACGAATTCGCTTCATCTTGCTTGGTGCTCGTGCGAACTTTTTCGCTCTTCGTCATTGGTGCAGCCTTCGTTCAACCCGTTGTGTCCACCGCGCAAATTGACGTGACAACCTTCAAATACGATAACGCCCGAACTGGACAAAATCTTCACGAGACCATCCTTACACCGCAGTCAGTGAGTAGCGGCGCTTTTCACAAGCTATTCACCGTCGCGGTTGATGGATACGTCTACGCCCAACCACTGTATGTTGCCAGTTTAAAGAACATCCAAGGGGGCCTGGACGGTCATGCCTACAATGTTGTCTTCGTTGCGACGGAGGCAAATTCTATATATGCGATCGATGCAGACTCTGACTCGCCAACCGGCACAATCCTTTGGCACAGGGCGTACGGAGGGGTTGGCGAAGTTCCCGTAGATAGCCTTGCTGATTTGCATTGCAGTGACCTGATGCCGAAAGTCGGAATAACGGGAACGCCCGTGATTGACAAGTCGAGCGCTACCTTGTACATGGTCACGAAGAGTAAAGATTCAAATGGACAGTTCCATCAACGCCTACATGCGATCGCACTGTCGGACGGTTCCGAGAAGTTTGGCGGACCAGTCCTCATAGAGGCATCTACGTCTGATCACAACTCGACTTTTGATTCTCTCCGAGAATTTAATCGAGCAGCTCTTTTGCTGGACCACGGCAGCGTTGTTATCGGCTGGGCGTCGCATTGTGACAATGGCCCGTTTCATGGCTGGGTCCTTAGCTACAGTGCAGCCACGCTCGTTCAAGAGGGAGTGTTTAACACTACCCCGAATGGGAGCGAAGGCGGTGTATGGATGTCCGGGGACGGAATTGCTGCCGACTCGGATGGACGCCTTTTTTTTGCCACGGGAAACGGAACCTACGATGGAAATGACAACCACGATTACGGAGACAGCATTGTGCGCCTCGACCGGCAGATTGATGGAGCGATGCACCTTGGTGATTGGTTTACCCCGTATAACCAGGATGTCTTAAACAACGGAATTCCTGCACAGCACATCTCAGGCGATCAGGACTTGGGTTCCGGCGGCATTGTGCTCTTGCCCGATCTGCCGCCCGGCTCGTCGCACCCACACTTACTCGTCCAGATGGGCAAGGAAGGCAAGATGTATCTGATCGACCGCGATAGCATGGGTCACTACTGCAACGGTTGCGCTGGCGACACGCAGATAGCTCAAGAGATTCCCGGCGCGGCGAGTGGTATGTGGGGTGCGCCGGCATACTGGAATGGGAACATCTATTGGTCTTCGGGTCGGCCGACAGATAGTTTCAAAGCGTGGCAATTCAATGCAAGGGGCAGCGGGCGGATTTCCGCCGCCCCTTCTTCGAAAAGTACGAAACAGTTCCATTATTCGACTGCCTCTCCTGTGATTTCAGCCAATGGCACAACCAATGGAATTGCTTGGCTTCTAGACAATAGCGGCTACGTTAGAGATCCCACTACACCGGCAGGCGCTCAAATCTTGTACGCTTTCGACGCGACCAATCTCTCCAAAGTTCTTTATGTAAGTAATCAAGTAGCTTCTGGTCGAGATCAGCCTGGAGGAGCCGTCAAGTTCGCGTCCCCGGTTGTTGCGAATGGGAGAGTCTTCGCTGGTGCGGCCCAATCTTTGAGTGCATGGGGAACAACTAACCAGAGCGTCAATGCCTCGAGTCGCACTACCACACACTAAGGAGCAGTTCTTTGCAGCCTTCCGCTGAACTACGCTGGTTTTGGCCTAATACGCTGCCCACTGAAGTACAAGCATGGTATTTCGCTGCTGAGACGGTTGGAGGCGGCGGTTTGCGTAGAGACGAATATTTTATTGGCTCCGGCCACTCTGAACTTGGTATAAAGCGTCGTGACGTCCGCCCTGAGAATCCAACGCCGTTGATCGAAATCAAAGGTCTGGTAGACGTGATTAAACCCGGGCTCGAACTTCGAAGCGGCAACGCAGGGTTGGAGCTTTGGAGTAAATGGGCTTGCTCAGGCATAGATTTCTCAGCCGGCAATTCTCTATACCTCAACAAGAGGCGCTGGCTCCGCAAGTTTTCTATCAGTGGGCAAATTATCACAGAGGTCCCGCTCGACATAATGGAAAAGCCGCTGGACGCTAATGTCGTGCTCCCCTTCGAAGGCTGTAATGTCGAGCTAACGAAAGTCGCGTTGGATGGTTCTGCGGAGACTGAATGGTTCACCTTTGGACTCGAAGCTTTTGGCCCTCTTCATTCCGTATTACACAACCTGCGACAGACATCGCAGCATTTGAAGATAGGCTCGCTCTCGGATCTCTCTCCTGAGCATCAGATGAGCTATCCAGCGTGGTTAAAATTGGTTACCAAGCAGTGAATTGAGAGAATGTAATCCAGGGCTACCGAGAGACCGTAGAGTTCACGCGAAGTAATCACTTGGTGAGGACGATGCGAATTCTGCCAAACCCACGGATACGGTGAGGAGACAAAATGATAATGCGTGCATTTCTCCTGGTGATTTCCTTAGGGCTGGTTCACTCGCTCCATGCTGACCCTATCATCCTCAAGCCACCTACCGGGTCTCCAGAGCAAAACTTGGCGATTGCAATATCGGGCGTAGCCGACGGCAAGCCCACGACATATAAGGGATCAGTTTGGTTGGTTGCAAATCAGGATGTGCAGTCGCTACAGGTCGTTCCCTCCGAACTTACTTCAGCCGATTCGCGGTCAATTCCAATAAGCGCTATCCACTTGAACTCCATCGCCCTCCACAACGGAATCGCAAGTGAACTAGATGTGTCCATTGACGCCGCCGTTTTACCGGGTAAATTTCAAGGCAATTTACAGTTGTTGGGGTCCAAAGGTGAATCAGTACCTCCGATTCCCCTTACACTCGAATTAGCATGGAAGCCTAATATTGTCGTCGTCCCATCTACCTTTGCGTTCATGGTAAGCCGCTGCTATACGAATTTAAGCTGCCGGATAAACGATTTTATTCTTCCACCGGCTCTGGTGGGAGATGTTCGGTCTTGGCAACTACAGAATCTAACGCCATCACATGTTATCTGGACAGCCTCGAATCTGACGCTCCGAGGGGATAAGACCGGCGATTTTATTGACAACGACATAAGCCTTATATCTCAAGTGGTTCCGCCAGCGATACAGGACCTTCCGACTGGTTTGGTAGGCAAGGATGGTAAAACCGGGTCCACCGTGCCATTGTTCTTCAAATTCGATCGGGGCGCAATTCGGCCTGATCATTATCAGGGCCAATATCGAATTCAATTCACAGGCAGTGATCCGATGGTCGTTCCATTCACGCTTGACGTTCGTGACGGACCTCTACTCCCTGTGATGGTCCTTCTGCTGGGAATCGCTGCTGGCCGATTTGTTCAGTCCACGAATGCCCCCCGGTTGCAGTCGCAGATGCGGCTCATGGACCAATACAATTTGGTTTTCGGCGAGGTGGACCGCCTTACCGACAACGTTATTGCACAGTCCCTTCGCCTCCGACTCAGCGAGGTTCTCGTAGATATTCGAAACTTGGCGCAACCGGAAGCAGAATTGACTACTCAACTGAATGCAATTCTGAGACTAACGTCTGACTCCGAGAAACTCGATCTCGTCGAGCCCGCAATCAACGCACTTGCTGACGCGAACCTGAAAGCCACGCTTCTCTCATATTTGGCAGATGCCCGAACGGCAATACTTGGAGCGGACGCTCCCACTGCCGAGCAAAAGCTCGCTAACATTACGAGTTCGCTCGGTGCTGGAGCCGTTGTGGTGGCGGGGATGCCTGCACGAATGGCGCGGGCGGCGGCGGTTGCGCCGCCCGCACCTCCTAACAAGCCAAACATGTTAATAAGGATCATCTGGTTTTTGGCTGGGAGTCGGCCGATCAGTGCTGATTGGTTTTTTCAGTGGGGCCGGCCTTGCATGTTTCTTTTGCTACTGGTCCTGCTCGTCTTCGTTGGGTTATATAACTCATACATCCGAAACGCTACCTTCGGCGTGGAGAGTTATTTCGACTATCTGAGTCTGTTCTTGTGGGGTCTCAGCGCTGATGTGGCGCAAAGAACCCTGCAAAATCTTTCGCTAAATCGCAGCTGAGGTCGGTGGTGAGCTTGGCGATGCGATTACGGCATGTGCAAACTAAGAACCAACATGGGCGCTTTGCACGCCCTCTCCCCACGACCTACTGCGGGCAACCAGCGTCGATCCACGCAGCGATCGAGTCAATCTGGTCATCGGTAAACATCGGCGGACCATTTGCAGGCATTTGGCCAATTGAACCGTTGGTTGGGTCGAAAAGGGGACCTTGACCACGTAGAGCAAGAATGAGATTGGAGTGTGCGGAATCACCCTTTACGAGAATCGGTATAGGATGGCCAGCATCATCATTCACGCCCGGCACGTTTCCCGTTGTGAACTGTTGATACGTGAGAGCGTTCCAGAAGGCCTGATGAGGAGAGCCTGGGACACCACCACTTTCACCATTGTCGGCGAGGACTTTTGTGATGAATTGCTGAATTTGGGTGAAGGTATTCAAAGGGACTGTTGGCACTGTATTCTCCTCTGTACTTAGTTATTGGTGCGGTACGGGCTGTGCTGAGGGTTGCCGTTGGGTCTTGGATTTGGTAGCCTTCTGATTGCTACGCAATGCCCCTGGCTGGAGGTCGCTTTGCGATTTTTTGAGCAAGTCGGTTAGAGCACGGAAGCTGGGGTCCAGCATCAACCGGTCGGGCGTTCCGCCAGTCGGTGGAAATGCGTGGTCCAGCATCGACCAGACAAAGTCACCCTGCATACGAGCACCGTCATGGCAAGCCATGCAGCCTGTCCGGGGATTTCCCTGTTCGAACGTCTCAAGTGTGGTGTTGGCGAACGCGGTGTTTGCGCCGGCACCAGGAAAAGTGTTGACGATAACTCCCGACTTACTGGGCGGTACCGGTTGACTTCCAATGCCTTTAGGCCATTGTGTCATCACGAGTTGGTAATTGGCCCAAACAGTCCCCGCCAAGAGCCTACGATATTTGTTGTTCGTGGCGACAGTGTTCGGATGGATTGGAAACGAGCGAACTACGTTTACTGGGTTGGGAGGAAGCGTGAGCGGACTCAGACTATTGGGGTTGCTCGGCGGCATAGGGACGCTCGGGTCGCCATTATTGAAGGTGAAGCCCCCGGGCGCGCCAGGATCGGATGGGGGGACATTGTCAACTTGCTCAAAGGTGGACCAGATCCATTGCGGGCGGCTTGCCGTTTTTTGTACGATGTGCAAGCCAACGAGCCCGACTACAATGGTGCTGCAAACGCCGGTTTGGGGATCGAGAACTGTGGCATTTCTTGTGTAAAACCGAGCGCGCTGAGCCGCGCTGTAAGGCGCCATGTCGATCCATGCAGCTTTCGCATCAATTGAGCCGCTGGGAAATGGAAGAGGCGGAGGATTGGTGGGCGCGATGAGAGCGGGAATGCTTGATCGCAGATATAGCGTATTGGAAGTGATGAAGTCGAATTCCGTTGAGTTGTAGAGGGTCAAATATCGAGCATATCGACCGTGTTGGTCCGGCAGTGGACCAACAAGAGAACCAGCCCCGGCTTGACCTAAATCGCTAAATTTGGAGAATGATGCAAGGACGAGGTCCCCAAAGGCTACAGGCTTATTGCAAGCATTGAAAACGAGTTGCTCATAGTCGTTGAAGTTGCTGCTGGTTGGCTTCGTCCCGTCCGCATGAAAAATTTCCCAGAGGGCTTTATAAGTATCGAAGACTCGGGGACCACCTGCACCTACGGTTCTTGCCGTATCAGGGATGCCACGCTCGCCAGGCGCAGCAGGCCACACTAATGCAATGAAAGTTTTCCAAGAATAATCGTCAAAGAAGTCTATGGGAAGTGAGGCGAAGCCGTCGGGGATGCAGACGTCGCCGGGAGGCTGCGCGGAATTAATCGAGGGAGTTGGCTGGGCGGGGCAGCTTTGTGCGGAGGCATCCTGCAGAAAAGCCCAGAAAAGGCACCCGACAACGTAACTCAGAAGGCTCAGTCTCTGCATTAGATCTCTCTCCGAAGATACAAGCTGACTTGTGCTTATTCACTCCCTGACCCTGACAGTACACGATGAACCCATTGAACTGAGTAAGGCGACGAAAATTCAAACTGCCGTTACTTCCGAATAACCAGTTTTGCTGGGTCCACCGAGGCAATCGCGTAATTTCGAACCTCACCCGAATTGGCTAACTGCAAGCGCAACACATCATCACTCGCGAGGCTCCAAGAGGCGTTTGCGGCTTGAGGAGCATCAGTTGGTCCGGGCCCCTTTGTCTTCGCAGTTCCATCTGGAAGCAACTGAAAAAAAGTGCGACCACGCGAGGGCGGCAGCGTATAAGAATCCGGCCTGAATACCATTTCTGTGGGTGTGTCTTCTTCATGGGAGTGAACCCAGTTCTCATTAAGAAGTGTCGGAAGCGATGTCATAAAGGTATCCAGTCCAGAAGAGACGCGCTCAAATAAGCGAGGCGGCGGAAGTCGTGACAGACGCTCTCGGTCCATCGAGCGCGGCGCCTATCCGAGCGACTTGCCCAGGAGTGAACATGATCATCACAGCGTCGTCTACATAGTCCATGTAGTTCATGAACATATCGCCGTTGGGACCATTGGAACAACTTATATGCGGAAAGTCCGGCTTGCCGTAGTTAGGTGCTTGAGCCGGCGGGGTATCGTCCACAAAGTCGGTACCCCCGCAGTCCAGACGGTCACCCCAGATGTGAATCAGATTCAGCCAATGCCCAACCTCATGAGTCGCCGTTCGCCCCAGATTGTACGGAGCTGTCGCGGTGCCAACCGTGCCAAAGGCAGAATACAAAATCACGACGCCGTCAGTTTGGGCAGGTCCCCCGGGAAACTGAGCATAACCAAGTAGTCCACCTCCAAGGTTACAAACCCAGATGTTCAAGTATTTGTCGCTTGGCCAAGGGTCTGCTCCCCCGGTCGCGGCACTCTTGACAGACTCGTCGGTCGAGAAACTGGCCGACGTGGTTTCAGTGCGGGTTATCCCAGAGGTCTCGGCGCCATTAGGATCCTTTTTCGCGAGGGTGAACTGAACTTGAACGTCGGCTACTAAGGATGCCCAAACACCGGGCACATTAGCCTTGTCCGCATTCTGCGCACGATAATCTCGGTTCAATGCCTCGATTTGGCTTTGCACCTGGTTATCCGATATATTCTGGTCGTCATTGCCGAAGACCACATGAACGACTGTCGGGATGGTGACTACGCCAACCCGGCGATTCCCACCAAAAAGCATGAATCGACTCGTAAACTGCGCAATATCGATTTGGTTTTGCTGATATTGCCTATTTTCAAGTAGCCGCTGGTGTACTTCCGGGGCACCACATGTCCTGTGCTCTGGAACAATCCTCTTGTTGACTTCAGGCATAAAACATCCTCCGCGTGTGGCTCTGTTAGAGGTTCTGAAAACTTCCGTCTGACGCTAAAGCCGTTGAAATCACGAACACTTGGATGGGCCGAGTGTCGGCCATCATATCATACAGAGGACCGCGGAGGAAACTGCTTATCGAATTTATTGAAGATGGCCTGTGCATCAAAGCCAACGGTTCTGTATGGCTCGACGACTCCGTTCTCTCCATTCCAATGACTGAGGCGCGTCTCGTATCAACAAGTCAAATGTAGCCGTTTACACGTCCTGAGACAGAATGATGGCACTATATGGACCGAGGCCAATCGTTGCTGAGAAAGGAAGGTTGTCCGCCCCAGGCGCAGACGCTTGCGTGTCGTAGCTGAACCAGTTGCCGAAGTAGGCGTCATATCCGTTCCAATCGCTGTTGAATCGGACCTTCCAAAGACCTGGACGGGGAAACCCCAAATAATAGTTCGTGTAGCCTTGGTTGGCGAAGTTCAGCACGACGACTACATCGTCCCCTGCACCGCCCTGATCCCAGCGGTGATAGGCAATCAGCTTGGAGTTGTCATCGATCTTAAAAAGATTTGTGTTTTGAGCGCGCAGCCCTCGTGTTTGATTGAACCAGTCCCGTCTCAGGTGGATAAGGTCGCGATATAGCTGGGTGATGCCGGCGAACTCCCAGGCATGCGACCAGTCCATCATGTGGTTGGCGTCCCACGCACCCCAAGCAAGGAATTCCTGCCCCATGAAGAGCATCGGAATTCCCGGCGATGTCAGAAGAGCAGCCGCGCCCAGCGTGGAGCGCTTCTTCGAGGGCAAGCTGTCGGCATTTGCAGGCCAGATCATCTCCGGGACGCGGGCCATCGGCGGCGTGGCCGATCCGTCAACGCCATCGTGCGATTCGGTATAAATGACGCGCTGAAATGCGTCGCCATTGTAGGCTTGCCCAATGGCAAAGGCTACGTCGCTCATGCTACGCCCGCTATCGTCGGGAGCCACCATGGCATCGTGCAGCTTCCAAAAGAAGTTGATTCCCCATTGCGCTTTGAATCCCGCGCCGCCGGAATCGGCGATTTTGGTTATCCATTCGTTGTCCTTCAGGTCTTCGGCGATGGAAATCTTCCAGCTCTGACGCTGTTGGATAAGACCGTTGATCCACTGGCAAAGCGACCAGCCATCGGGCAGGTCGTCTGCCGGATCATTGTTCTTATCGTAGACGTTCCGTATGGAGCCGACCGAATCCCACCGGAGGCCGTCGGCGTAGCGCTGCTCCAGCCATCGAAGCGCATTGTCGCAGATGTATTGCCTCACTTCGCCGCGGCCGTAATCGAGCCGGTCTCCCCAGGAAGTTTGGTTGCGCCAGTCGTTGTAGAAGTAGATGCCGCCGTAATTGGGTGCCGCGGCCCAGCCGTCGAACTGCCACATATCGCCGGCGGCCGCGCCCAAGTGATTGTAGACGACGTCGACGATGACCGCGATGCCGCGCTGATGGGCCTCACTGACAAAATTGCGGAACCCGTCAGGGCCGCCAAAGGCATTCTCAATCGCGAACATGTAGGCGTAGTTGTACCCGGCATCCACTGGAATATCGAATTGGAAGACGGGCATAATTTCGATGGCATTGATACCGAGATCGCGCAGGTAATCAAGTTTCGTAGCGATTGAGTTGAAGGAGCCAGTCTTCTGGCCGTTAGCGTCGAGCGCCGTCACGGCGGGATCAGGGTCGGACTGGAATGTACGCACGTTGATCTCGTAGATGACAAGCTCATTCCAGTTCGGCGTGCTGTAGCCTGGGACTTCGGCAAGCGCCTCGTTGCTAGGGCCTATGACCGCATTCCACGGGTTACCGTCTCCACTAGCAATCACCTCGCGGGCGTAGGGGTCCATGCGCCAAAGTGGACCGGGCACCGCTGGGTTCCGGAGGACAAAGAGATACTGCTGCCCAGTTGTGGCACCCACAACGTCCACGGACCAGAAGCCATTTCCCTCCGGGGAAAGCGGGTTGGCGGCGGCGGACCATCCGTTGAAGGTGCCGGCCACGCACACGGAATTGGCGGAGAGCGTCCAAACGCGAAAGGTGACGCCGTTGCCGGCAGGGTCCGAGTAGGGTGTGGCGCCCATGAACGGGCGTTGCGACTGCGGCATAGACGGCTCCTCAGAACTGCGAAGGGTGCGCTGTAGACAAGGCTAATGAAACCAGACCACAGAAGACTGGATTGGAGACACTCGCCCTGGCGTCATTTCATACTACCCTCTCGTCGTCTCGCGATATAGCAGGGTTTTAGAATTCCGGCGATCAATCACTACCTAGTCCTTAAGGGAACACGACCAACATTGTGCGAATGCCTGGCTTGAGCGTTCAACCGAGAAGCTCTTTGGCAATGGGAAGATTCTAACGAGCGGCATGTTCTCCATTATGAATCTGCGTTTTGGCAATGATCCGTGCAATCGGGTAGGAGGCGGGGTGGTAGTGTCTGCGATTTTGTGTAAACGCCGTTCCTCTGGTTATGGCCCGGTGGTCGGGGCAAGTTCGTTTTTGTTTGTTACCCTATGCCCGGATAGTTGGATTATTCGGCAGGCGAGGACCGCCGTCAAGGCCGAGCGCAGCGAGTTCATCGTGAGCCTTGACGGCGGCCGCAGCCGGCCGTATTGATTTCTTTCCGGGCGAAGGGTAACAAGGATTACGCTCTGGTCGCGATCTGTATCCGGTCTTCCCAGAGCAGAGTAAACCGGTTCAAGGCCGCCTTCCAATTCAGCGGGCGTTCCCATTTCGCGATTACATTTCTGAGCGCCAGGTACATGACCTTGAGCGCCGCTTCTTCACTGGGAAATGCTCCGCGTGTCTTTAGCGATTTGCGCAGAGACATGTTCAGCGACTCCACCGCATTGGTCGTGTAGATCACCTTGCGAACCTCGGCTGGAAACGCAAAGAAAGGCGTGACCCGGTCCCAGTTCCGTTGCCACATCGCCGCGATGGTCGGATATTTTTGATTCCATCTATCGGCAAAGACAGCCATCTCCCGCCGGGCTTCTTCTTCAGTGGCAGCACGGTAAACAGACTTGAGATCCTGCGCCACCTGCTTGCGTTCCTTCCAGCCCACGAAGTTCAGGCTGGCCCGCACCATGTGCACGATACATAATTGCACCTGCGCCTGGGGATACACCGTCTCGATTGCCTGAGGGAACCCCTTCAGCCCGTCAACACAGGCGATGAAGATGTCCTTCACTCCGCGATTGCGCAGCTCGGTCAGCACCTGCAGCCAGAACTTTGCGCCCTCATTGGCCGAGGTCCACAACCCCAGTACGTCCTTGCGTCCATCCAGATCGATGCCGATGGCCACGTAGACCGCGCGGTTTTCAACTCGGCCCTCGTGCCGCATCTTCACCATCAAGGCATCCAGAAACAGAATCGGATACAGCGGTTCAAGAGGCCGCGTCTGCCACGCCTTCACTTCCTCGATCACCGCATCGGTCACTTCTGAGATCAGCGATGGCGAGACCTCCACGCCATAGATTTCCTGTAAGTGACCTTGTATCTCGCGCGTCGTCATCCCCCGCGCGTACATCGACAGAATCTTGTCATCGAACCCGCTGAAACGACGCTGGTGACGGGGCACTATCTTCGGCTCGAAGCTGCCCTTGCGGTCGCGTGGCACTTCGATATCCACTTCACCGAAATCGCCCTTCAGCGTCTTCGAGCTGGTTCCGTTGCGCGAGTTGCCGCTACCCTTGCCTCCCGGGTCATGCTTCTCATAGCCCAGGTGATGGGTCAGCTCCGCATGCATCGCACGCTCTACAAGCGCACGCGTCAGCTCCTTCAGTAACCCCCGCTCCCCGATCAGGTCCTCGGGGCCCTTGTAATCCGCCAGCAAATTATCGATCAATCCCTTGTCGATTTCCATCTGTCCCTCCTGGATTTGAGGAACTTGCACTTACACAAAATTTAATACACCCTCGGCGGGGTTGCCCCCGCCGTCCTCCCACACCACCGGACGGACTGTTCGGTATCAGGCGGTTCCTGCCTACTGGTCAGAACTCAATCTGTGCCAGCGAGTATGGTTTCGTGCCATGTATCGCCTGTTGCCCTATAGACACCATCGATCTACTTCCGGGCTTCCGGCCCATACCTGCAATCGCTGGCCCCAATGTTGCCATCGGACTTCTGCCCAAGACACGCGGAGAACACACGTGACTATCCACTCACGACAGGTTCGGACCTTCACCGCTCCGGTTTCAGCGGCTACTACGTCCTCTGCTGCCATCTACCAACCCATCCCAACACCTTGCGGTGTCAGTAGCCCAAGGCAGGTTGGCAGACTTCCCAGGGTAATTCGCGCGACCTTCCCTGCATAACCGCGCCGCCCTTTCGAAATAAAGCCGTACGGCTTGGCTACCATACCCTTGCCGCTCGAACTCGTCAGCGCTGTCCACCACGCTGTCGCCTCGCCGCAACTGGCCGCATCGTTGACATCGACAAGTTTGTGCGGTGTTGCCAACAGGAGATCGGGGCTTCACTTGCCGGAGAAAACCAAAGCCGCACCGCCGTGTTTCCATCCGTTCGTTAAGCTTGGTTAAGTGGCATTAAAACAATATCTTACGGTTCCCATTTTTGCATCTCATCGAATGCCTCGGGTCATATTTCGTCACGTCACGGACATTATCAAGGTGATCCTTGGAGATGCTCTGAAAATATTTCTTGGCGGTTGTCGCGAAAACGGCTCCTGTTTTGCCACTAGTTCTATGGAATCAATTGATGCTGATCAGATGCCACACATTATGGTGGATTTTCGACTTCGCAAGAGCCGGTGGCGAATAAATGGAGAAGCAGTCCACTTCCGTCTCGAATACGCCTGTTTCCCAGCGAGCTGCGCACTACGTGCGTATGTCCACCGAGCATCAGCAGTACTCCCCTGAGAACCAACTGGAGGTGGTCCGCCAATACGCCGCCTCCCACCAAATGGAAATTGTTCGTGAGTACTCTGATCATGGGCGAAGTGGTCTAAATATCGCAGGACGCGAAGGGCTGAATAAGCTCATGTCGGACGTGGAAAACAAGCGGACAGACTTTTCCGCACTGCTTGTGTACGACGTCAGCCGGTGGGGG
>Ga0181534_10001506_pt1 | contig 15146 bp, 12 predicted proteins | sample PEATcosm2014_Bin_37_FD_119758 | JGI IMG/M metagenome (GOLD analysis project Ga0181534, IMG submission 119758) | Peatland microbial communities from MTU Mesocosm Facility, Houghton, MI, USA - PEATcosm2014_Bin17_10_metaG | ecosystem: Environmental > Terrestrial > Soil > Wetlands > Peat | place... | reverse complement strand
TTTGCATTCGGGGCAATCCCTCCGGAGATCTCGGTGTCCAGCAGCGCTTCGACCGCGTCTCCATTAATCAGCGGGTCCGCGCCATCCACCACAACCGTTGGAGTATTGGCTGACGCTGCTGATTCACCGAGAAATGCGACGCGATAATTGGTCACGTCCTGAATGGTGATATTCGAGTCGCCCGCGACACCGATATTCACGCCTGTGCCATCGTAGGTGGTGCCGCTGTAATTCTTGTTCAGCAATGCGTTGGGCGTGTCGTAAATAGTGGCGGCATCTGCTGGGTCCGTATATAGGTATGGCGTGCCGTTGCTGCTGAAGAGCGTCAAATCCGGCTTGATTGAATGACTCGACGGATCGTAATGACCGATGCTACCGAATTTGGCTTGAGAAACAGGCCGGAAATCGTGCAGCGGTCCGACCGAGGCAATGACCGGCTTGAGCGCTGCGGGAATCTGCGGGTCGCTGACATTGGCGTAGTGCTGAACCGAGTCCACCTGAAAGGTATGAATCGAGGTGTGGAAGGCGTTCTTGATCTGGCCAAAGTTGCCGGAGAACTGGAGAATATTCCGCGCCTGGGAGACGCGTTCGATCTTGAAGCCATGCCCCTCAAGCCACTGCTTCACTGTTTGCAGGTCCGAATCCGCGACACCGTACGCCGCGCCGAACTGTGCCGGCGTGAGCCACTTGTGATAGCTCGGCGAATGCGGGTTTTGCACGTCCGCCAGATATTGCACCAGAGCCTGCTGCTGCGCTGCGCTGCGTCGGAGCACGAGCTGAATCCGGCCGGTCGCGGTTGAGGCCGGAGCCTCGCCCCTGTCATTCGCGGCCGACGCGAGCGGATGGACATTGCCGGCTAAAACGGTACGGCGCGCCTCGTTTATTGGCTCGGTGATGAGCGAAACAGCTCGCGGCGAAGTCGCGCTCTGCGCCGCCAGAGACGCCGGGGTGTATGCACTGATTCCACCTAAAACAAAAAGACTGAAGCATACCCTACGAAAAAAGCTAGAATGCATTGGCGATCCTCAGACAAAAACTGTGTAGTGCCCAGGAAGGGAATCCTGCGGCTCAGCGGTTGTAGATGAGAACAGGCGCGGGAGGGGTTGCGCCTTGGTTTCCGGTGTGCATTAAGCCTAATGAAACAATCGTCGACGATGCAATGTACTGCGTCTTATGCTTTCCTAACAAAAGCCTCTCCGCTCAAAGCGATAAAGATCTTATATTTACGGACAAGGACTCGTTAAGACCGCAGTGTAATTTGACAGAGTGTTAAACTGAAGTCAACTTCGAGCACTTGCGCCAACCCCCAATACTCGATGCTCGGGTCTTCTCAGCAAAAGACTCTATGGCCAAACAGGTGTTCACATTTGCCGATTTTACTTTCGAGTGCGACACCGGCATTCTGTGGCGTAAAAAACGCAGATTGCAGCTCTCCGAGCAAACCGCGCGGCTGCTGGGCGTTCTTCTGGAGCGGGCCAACCGCTTGGTCAGCCGGGACGAGCTGCGGCAAGTCCTTTGGCCTGGCGAGGAGTTCCTGGACTACGACCAGGGCATCAATGTGGCCGTCAACCGGCTCCGCAATGTCCTGCGTGAGGACTCGCGCAACCCCCACTTCCTAAAAACCATCCCCAAGCGCGGATACAGCTTTTGCGGTGAGGTGCGTCTGATCCCTCTCGACGCGGCCGAGATCGAGGGCTTACCGGACCACTCTGTCGCGGCGTCTGCACCGGAGCGCAAACCTACGCTGCTGGACGAAGAACTACCCGAATCGACGCCTTCTTCAGCCCTGGTCCTTCCGGACACTGTACCGGCAGTCGTCGTTTCCGGCAAGGGTTCGACACTACGCTGGCCGTGGCTCGGCCTGTTAGGGATGGCCGTTCTCCTCGCCGCCGGTGCCTGGTTGCTTCACACGCGCTCGCGAACGCCAACGACCGCTGCGCTTCGGCTCGGCATTGCTCCCATGCGAGTACAAGGAGATCCACAGGCAGGCGAAATTGGCGAAAGCTTCCGGCTCGAGCTTAGCGACGCCATTTCCAAATTGCCCAGCGTGCAGGTCCCGGCGGTTGGCGCCTTTGGCACGGCCAACGCGGTCGATATCCCGCGGATTTCGCGTGAGCTGAATCTCGACGATCTGTTGCTGGGCAGCATCGCCAAGCAAGGGGACCAATACGATCTGAAATTCGAGCTGCTCCGCGCCGCGGATGCAACCCATCTGGCCTCCTTTGAATACAGCGGCCCCAAAAAGGATCTGCCATCGATTTGCGAACGGCTGCAGCAGGACGTCTTCCACTATCTCCAATCCAAGGCCGCAACCCTGCAAACCATCAAAGGCAGCACCAACGACGCGCAGGCGTACGAACTCTATCTGCAGGGTACTTATCACCTTTTTGAACGCGATTCCGCCTCCCTGGATCAGTCCTTGGTGGAATTTCGCCAAGCGACGGTCCGGGACCCGAATTTTGCCGCGGCTTACGCAGGCTTGGCCACAACCTACCTCGGCCTTGCCGCCTATGATACAAATCCCCGCGACGGGCTTCTCGGCAAAGCCGAGGAAATGGCCCAGCACGCCATCAAGCTGGATCCCTCGCTGGCGCAGGCCCACGCGGTGCTGGGAAGCACGGCTTACAAGCAAGAACGGGATTTTTCGCGCGGAGAGGCAGAGTTGCGCCTCGCCATTCGCATCGATCCGACGCAAGCCGTATATCGGGACTGGTTGGCTGTCCTGCTCGTAGAGGAGGGCCGCTTTGATGAAGCCCTTCAACAATTGGATATGGCGCAGACCAGCGCGCCCTTCTGGCCTTCTGTTTATGCGATGCAAGGTCTTGTAGGAGTTTATGCGCGTCACGATGCAACCGCGATTGCCGCCGCCAAAAAATACGTCGATCTTCTTCCCAATCTGCCTATCGCCCACAATACGATGGCGTGGGTCGATTTCGAGACCGGGCACTACAAGGATGCGATCGATGAATGGCGGCAAATGGCCTTGCTGCAAAACGATCAGGCGCGCGTGGATCTGGAAACCAGGGGAATGGCGGTCTTCAGGACGAAGGGCATTCGCGCCTATGCACAACTGCGCCTCGATGCCATCCAGAACAAGCGAGGCACAGGGCAGGTGAATGATTTTATGCCGGCCGAATGGTACGCTTGCGCCGGCAAGCGGGAGCAGGCAATGACAGAACTGGAGCGGCTCGCCTCTGCGCAAGACCCTTACATGCTACATGTCGGGGTAGACCCGCTCTACGATTCTTTCCATCAGGACCCGCGATTCCTGGCGCTGCTTGCTAAAAGCGGGCTGAGGGTTCCTCCCACTCTGCAGAATGTCAACTCGCATTTGTGCGATTGACGCAGTGTCGAAGCAATGAAAGAGAGGCTGCGGAGGCGATCCTTCAAAAGGCCGCTTCGCCGTTCGCGGCGAGGTGAACCTGGATCCCCCACACTTGGGCCTTTGTGGACCCGTCTGGAGAGAGAATAGGAAAATCTACTGTACATTATGGGTATTAATGGTAGGCACGATTGGATTCGAACCAACGACCTCTTCCGTGTCAAGGAAGCGCTCTAACCAACTGAGCTACGCGCCTGCACTGCAATATTTCTATTCTATCAGCAGATTGGCGGCAGAGAAAAGCTGGCTTCTACCTGAGGCCTTAGGTACTGTACCATCGTGGACGAGAAAAATGTGACGGTTTTCACGCGCGTGGAAACCAGGAGAAGCAGGATTGAAGACAACCCAGAACCCATTCCGAGCGGCTCCGAACCTGCTGACACTGCTGCGCATCTGTCTGGCTCCATTTCTAGTGACAGCGATTCTGGAGGGCAGGTATGCCGTCAGCTTTTGGCTTTTCATGGTGGCGGGGCTGACCGATCTGCTGGACGGAACCCTTGCCCGGCTGCTGCAGCAAAAAACTGTGCTTGGCCAGTATCTTGACCCCGTGGCGGACAAGCTGCTGTTGAGCACACTCTTTGTTGTCCTGACACACGAGGGACTGATTCCGGCACGAGTAACAGTACTGGTCTTTGGCCGCGATGTGGGGATTCTGGTTGTAGCTGCCATTCTCTACGCCGCCGTGGGCCGGCGCGATTTTCATCCGAGTCTCTTTGGCAAAGCCAACACGCTGGCCCAGGTGGCTGCCGTGGCCGCCGTGCTGCTGCATCAGCTTACCAATGTGCTATGGGTTGTGGCCTTTCGCCGGTTCTCGCTCTACGCCACCATTGTTCTGACAATTGCTTCAGGGCTGCACTACACCTGGGTTGCCGCGCGGCGCGTGGGACCAGCCGCTCTGGGGTCAAATGGGGCAACTGCGAAGTGAATCCCTGACTGAGGGCAAAGGACGATCCTCGCGTGGGCCGCGACAATACTCACAGCGCCAGCATGGCAACACCCAGAACCAACGCCCCAATCCCCAGGCTGATGCGGTCGCGGATAGCAAAGATCACCGGGTCGTCGTCGAGTTCGCCGCGCGAGGCTAGCAGCCAGACCCTGTTGATCCAATAGAGGAGCAGTGGGACGATCAGCCACAGGCGGCCGGCATGTTTGTAGTGCTGAATGACATCGGATCCCGCAATGTAGATAGAGAAAACCAAGACCGCCGCATACGCGCTGGCTGTGCCGAAGGAGCGGATCTGCTCAAGGTCGCTGACCAGATAGCCGCGCCCGTGGCTGGACGAAACGCCACGCTCCCGCAGATTTTCCAGCTCACTGAAGCGCTTGACCATGGCCAGTGAGAGGAATAAAAAGCTTGAAAAACCGGCCAGCCAGTGGGAAATTTCCGTACCTGTCGCCGCGCCGCCAGCCAACATGCGCAGCGTATACAGGCCGGAAAGCACCAGCACATCGAGTAATGCAATCTGTTTGAGATAGAGGGAATAGGCAGCTGTAGAGGCTATATAGAGCAACAGCCACAGTGCGAATTCCTGGGGCAGAAATGGGAGCAGCGCCGCCGAGGCAGCAATCAGCAACAGCGCCAAACCGATCCCCGCTGAGACGGAAAGATCGCCCGCGGCAAAGGGTCGGAAACGCTTGGCCGGATGGTGGCGGTCGCTCTCGATATCCAGCATGTCGTTGATCAGGTAGTTGGCCGAGGCCATGAAGCTGAAACAGAAAAACGCGGCAACTGCTGCGCCGAGAGCGGCGGGGTTCAAATTGTGCGAGAGCAGCAGAGGCAGCAGCAGGAGAATATTTTTGGCCCACTGATGAATCCGGATTGCTTTGAAGAGCGTGCGCGAAAGCGGACGAGCGTCGGCAAATGTTCGGGCAATGGCTAGATGCCGCATTCGCACAGACAACAGCAGGCCGTGCGTGGGGTTGGCCAACATTGCCTCGCGCGCATGAGCGAGCATCGGCAGGTCGGCGTTGGAGTTGCCGATGTAATCGAATTCGCTAAACCGGGCCTTCAGGCGGTCGAGCTTGTTGCCGCTGGTCAGGTTGGTTTTGCCGTCCGAGGCCAGGATTCCGTCAAAAATGCTCAGATGCGCAGCGACACGGCGGGCCATGCCATCATCCGCGCCGGTTGCCAGGTAGATCTTTCTTCCCGCGCGGCGCTCGCCTTGGAGATAACTGAGCAGTTCCGTGTTGTAGGGCAGGCGGGCAATGTCCAGCGGAGCGCAGCGGGCAATTTCCTGTTTGAGCCGCGCGCGCCCCCCGGTCAACCAGATCGGCAGACGCCAGAACTGCAAAGGATGGCTGCGCAAGAAGAGAAAAAGCGCATCGTGCAGGGAATCGGACTTGATCAGAGTGCCGTCCAGATCCACGCACAACGGGATGTGCGCGGCTTTCACTGGTTCAGAATAGGCGATCTGGCTCAGGCGATTCTCCTTGCGACCTCGACGTCACCACCGGCTCCGGCTAGCAATCTTCAGCCATGCGAATCAATGCGCAACTGGCTGGTTAGAGTTTAACTGGTCCCGCAAGTGATAAGAGTGCGGCGCCCGATACGCTGTTCTACGCTCCGGGCGCAAAGAAATCTGCGAGGCCGGCGCGGTGGGCATGCGCTTCCATCGACGCCTGAATCTCCAGCGCCAGAGCCAAAGCGTCACGCCCTTGCCGTGCGGTTACCTGCGGAGTGCGGCGCGTCCGAACCGATTCCAGAAATGAACAAATTTCCAACCGCAGCGGCTCACCGGGTGTGACCTCTGGCTTCGAGAACGAAAGTCCAGGCGCTGGGCCGGAGGCTTGGCCCGCGAGTTGAGCCAGCATTGCAGGATTGATCGCGGAAAGGTCGATTCCTGACAAGTTGATTTTGGAAAGATCCAGCTGCGAGAGATCGATCTTGCTGATGTCGATTTTTCCCGAAGCCAGCACAGCGGCGATCTGGGGCGGGAGTTCACCCGCGCCGGAGGCGCCGTCTACGCTGATGACCAACAAATCTTGCCGAGCGTAGTCGATAGAAACATACTGGCGCGGCTCAAAAAAGCGCAGCTTGCGAACCCGCTCCGTGGAAACCCGTGAGGCAGTAAAGTTAGCTACGCAGCCGGATTCAAACTCCACGCGGACGTTTGCGATATCCACCTTGGGCGAGAGAATCGGTAGCCCCACGGCACGTACTTCGCGCACAGGCGATTTGGCGAAGGTGAGCACGATATCCAGGTCGTGGATCATCAGGTCCAACACTACGTCCACATCGAGTGAGCGCGGCGTAAAGACCGAGAGGCGGTGAGCCTCAAAGAACATCGGACGGCGCAGTTGGGGCTGGATGGAGAGAACTGCCGGATTGAAGCGTTCCAGATGGCCGGGTTGCAGGATGCGCGCACCTTTTTCAGCGCGGGCAATCAGGTCGTCAGCTTCGGCGAGGCTCGCGGCCAACGGCTTTTCCACCAGCAGGTCCAGGCCTGCGTCGAGCAGCGTAGAGGCCACGTCATGGTGATAGACCGTTGGAACCGCGACGGTCGCCGCATCAATTTTCAAGTCGGCGTGGAGCAGTTCCTCCGGCGTGGCGAAGACAGGAATCGCGTACTTGCCGGCACTCTCCGCAGCCCGCGCCGGGTCCGGCTCAATGGCCGCCACCAGCGTGACACCTAGCCCCGCCGTCTCCAGTTCGCGATAGACGCGCAAATGGTTGCGGCCAAAGGCTCCGGCCCCGGCGACAGCCACTCTCAGGTTGGAGGCGCCGGCTATAGCGCAGCCTCCTTGCGGCCTTCAACAACCTTCACGCAACGCAAGCTCACAGGTCGGCAACCAGTCGTTTCTGGCTGCTGGTTTCCGGCTTGGCTTCCACCACTTGCAGGCAGCGACTGTAAAGCTCAAGCAATTGCGTCACATGCTCCTCCGGCTTAGGAGCCGTTGCGCCGCTAAAGCCGGCTGAAGGCGCGGTTGGCCGGCCTACTCCGGCCGTGCCAGCCACAAATTTGAGCAGATCGAGAGCGATATCTTCTTTGCTGCGAGCGCCAAGGCTCGCGCCATTCAGAGCATCCATACCGAAAAAGTCCCCAAAAGGGATGCTACCAGAAAGCAGCCCTCTGCATCTCGCTCCAACGGAATGCAGGAGGGTCAGTGAGCCGATGCGGTGATCTTCAAACGGTCGAAATCGAGGGTAAATTTGGGGTCTTCGCGGGTGCCTTCAATGCGAATCGGCAGCTCGACTCCTGCTCCATTTTTCTTGAAGAACCGGTCGGCGGGCTTGAGCAGCATTCCCTTCCACCCGCCCACCATCTGGGAGACAGTCGCCTGCGTCTTCGCGGTTCCGCTGAAATTGAGCGCACTGCCCTCCAGGCCATACGTCCCGGCAAGTTGAACCGTAGCTCCGGGAACGGTGTACTCGAAGCCGGGCAGAGTCAGTACGGCTGCCGCCATATGAAAATCGCCTTTCATCGCTGAGCGAACGCTGTCCGGATCGATTTGCTTTACCTCTTCTGGCCGTCCCTGGCCGCGCAAGCTTAGCTGCTCAATTCCGTCCTGGATTTTCTTGCTGGTAAAGCGAGCCTGGTCCAAACTGAAATTGCCGTCGAGCGTCATCCGCTCGTGCACCGGAGCCGGGCCGGGAGGTATATTCAACTTGGCCGAAATTACCACCGCGCCCGTAAGCAGCGGCGTGGCTGAGTGGCTGGCCAAACGTAGAAAATCCTCGATGCGTCCGTGGTCCACATTGATATTGAGAGCAATATCGTGTCCTGTGAAGGTTTGCGCGGGCGCAGCATGAGCCGACGCACGAACTATCTGCCCCTTGGCGGTAAAGTGCGAGTGGCCCAGTATCGCATCGACAGGTTCCAGCCGGGTATCGCCATTGGTGGCATCCACCTTGGCATGAAAGCGTGTATGCAGTGGCAGCGGGTTGCCAAAATGCGTCAGCCGGAAATCAGGAGTGTCGCTCTCGCCATCGACCGTCAGGTCGCGCAACGTTCCCTGGTAGTGCCCGGTTGAGGAGAGAATTCCGGCGATGCCTTTGAAGGTCGCGAGATCGGCATGGTTAAAGGTGTAGTTGCCCGCAATCGCGCTCTCACCGGTATCTTCTGTCTTCCAAGGGCCAACGGTGCCCGTGGAGTGGATGGTCCCCACCGGGCGGGGGTTGGTCAGCTCGGCCTCGAAACCCAATGGCCCGCCGGTGTTGATACCGGTCAGCGTGAGATGCGCGATGGCAAAGTCCAGCGGCAGCTTCCCGGGCTTGTCTGTCTCCAATGTCAGATGCGCGTCAGAGCACTCGATGGTATCCAAATCCACTCGCAGCAGTGCCGCGTTCGTTGCTGGTTTGGCCGGGGCAGAGGCGTCTTCCGGCCCAGCCGTCAACGGCCCAAAATGCAGCTTTGGAGGCAGATGAACCTGAAGCCCCTTGAGCTGCACGACAGAGATATGCAGCGGCTTGCCCAAAGACAAGCGCAACGGAGTATGAAAGCGAAACTCATCGAGTTGGATGAGCGGTTGCGCCGCTTCTGCTTGCGAAAGCGGCCAAATGCGCAGGCCGCGCCCCTCGGCCCACAAGCCGTTCAGCAATGAGAGATGGAAACTGTCCAGCTCAACGCGGGCGTGAAAGTGTTCTTCCAATTCAGCAACGATGCGCGCGCGCAGATACGGCTCTGCACGGTGCAGCAACAGGGCCGCAACCCCAGCCAGCACCGCCAGAGCCGCGAACAAACTGCCTGCAATCCAAAGGAGCCAACGATTTCTGCGCATATTACGATAGACGAATCTCTGTCCGGCTCGTTTCCCGGCGAGAAACTCTTCCCTGATGCACTTTTCCTTTGCCTCACCAGATACGGCGAATCCCGAACCCGTCCAGCTTCTCGTCTGGACTGAGAACGGGAATGTCGAGTCCCAGCGCCTGGGCGGCAATGATGCGGTCGAAGGGGTCGTGATGCTCGGCAACCAACCGCCCGGCCCGCAACGCGGAAGCTGTGTCGATCTCCAGCAGCGTGTAGTCAGCGTCTTTCATCAAGTCGAGAAAATTCCGCTCCAGCTTCTCTGCGCCGGGCACTTTGCCCACGCGCAGCTTGGCGGCAATCTCCCACGCGGACGCCGCCGAAACCAGAATTACATTCCTCTCGTCGGCAATCGTCTGTTGGGCTTCGCGGCTCAGCGTCGATGGAGACAAGGTAGCCCAGATCACGGCACAGGTATCGAGCAGCACCTTCACTCGCCGCCACCGTCCCAAAGGCCCAGTTCTTCTTCCGGCAGAGGCTCAAAGAATTCCTCGGATAGGACGAGTCCAGGCGTCTCAAGAACCCCCAGCCGCCTCTTCGCAACCGGTTGAATGGCCTCCAGCCGCGCGACGGGTGTCTTTGCCCGGCCACTCGTAATCAGGACCACTTCGCCCCGCTGGGCCAGCTTCACCAAGCTCGAGAGGTTGGTTTTTGCTTCGAAGATACTCGCTGAGATCATCCGATTTTCCTGCTAACTTATCTTAACCAAATTCAAGGGTGGTTTCAGGAGCTTTTCGACGCAGCTACCTGTTTTGCTGTAGATAGCTCATTCTTCTGCGGCTATGCCTTGGCCACTTCCACCAGCGTGGAATAAAAGGTAGCTCCCGCGCCGATGTCGGTGAGACGCTCGCTGGTCAGCGCGTTCACGTTGCCGCCGCCGGGGTGAAGCTTGGCCCAGTCTAGTTGCGCGGCCACTACGCCAGGAGGAACGCGGCCGGCCGCAATGAGCGCGGTCAATTCGAGTGTGCCACGGTCATTCCACATACGCACTGGATCGCCATCCGCGATGCCCCGCGCCTCAGCGTCCGCCGGATGCATTTCGAGACGCTGGCTGGTGCGCGCCTCCATCTTGCGATGGCCGTCAAGGTTGGCGAAGGTCGAGTTCATGTAGTTGTCGGCCTTGCGCGCCAGAAACTCCAGCGGTAGGCGTTTCGCGCTCTTTCCCCACCTAGATTCCGTGGGGGGGATAAAGGTTGGGACAGGATCGAGGCCGACGGAGGCAAGGGCTTCCGAGTAAAACTCAATCTTGCCGGTTGGAGTCGGAAGCGGGCCAGTAGTGTAGGGCTGGAATGGCTCAGTCTCCGGCTGACGATGGAAGCTGAGCGGGATGTGTCCCTGCGCCTCCAGATCTTCGAAGCTGATGTGTTCCATGCCGGGGTTGGTGGAAAAGCCATCCGCGCCCACGGCGAGCGCCTGCCGAATGATCTCCTCCGGCGTATCGCGGAAGCAGGCCTCTGCAAAGCCCATACGCTGGGCAAGCTGACTGAAGAGCCAGACATTCGAGCGCGCCTCGCCCGGCGGCTCGATGGCTTGCTTGGAGAGCTGCACATAGTAGTGCCCATACGCTCCCTGAATGTCCGTATGTTCGAGGAATGTCGTCGCCGGCAGAATGTAGTCCGCGTAGTCGGTTGTGTCGGTAAAAAACAACTCATGGGCGACGGTGAAAAGCTCGGGGCGCATCAGCCCGCGCCGCACGGCGTTCTGGTTGGGCGCAACGGCAGCTGGGTTCGAGTTGTAAACAAACAGCGCCTGAACCATTGGGCCATCTTCCGGCTTTTGGCCGAGTTCTGTCAGTGCCTCGCCCAACGCAGACATATTCACCACCCGTGCCAGCCTCTTTATCGGCGAGGCCAGCGCCAGATCGGGCCGTTCCACGGCTTGCTTGTCCCACTGGAATGCGCCCGAGGTCGAGATCACTGCGCCGCCTCCGCGATGCTTCCAGGCTCCGGTCAACGCAGGCAGCATGGCGATGGCGCGCACAGCCGTGCCGCCGTTCTCGCTCCGCTGCACACCGTAGTTCATGCGCAATGCTGCAGGCCGTGTGGTGGCATACTCGCGGGCCAGTTGCTCTACCTCGCCGGCGCTCATGCCCGTCCAGGCCGCCACGCGCTCCGGAGTGTATTCGCGGGCGCGCTCCGCAAGCTGCGTGAATCCATGCGTCATCGAGTCGATATACTCACGGTCTTCCAGCCCCTCGCGCAGAATCACATGCATCAGGCCCAGAGCCAGCGCGCCATCGGTTCCTGGGCGGATCGCGATATGCCAGTCGGCCAGTGCGGCGGTGCGAGTACGGTAAGGGTCGATCACGATCAGCCGCGCTCCATTGCGCCGTGCCTGCTCGATCATTGGCCACAGGTGGATATTGTTGCCGTGAATATTCGCGCCCCAGGCGACGATCAGTTTAGCCAGGCGGAAATCCTCCGTAGGGATACCCAGCTTTTTGCCGTAGACCAGGTTCCAGGCGACCCCGCCTGCCTCGGCGCAGATCGTGCGATCGAGCTGGCTCGCGCCCAGGCGGTGAAAAAACCGACGGTCCATCGAGCCGTAGCCTAGCACGCCAATCGTCCCTGCGTAGCTATAGGGCAGAATCGACTCCGGCCCGTACTCGTCGCTCACCTGTTGAAGTTTTGCGGCAATTCCGTCCAGCGCCTCGTCCCAACTGACGCGCTCAAAGGCCTCGTGCTCGTGTCCGCGAAGCTGTGGACCCTTTGGTGCTCCCGGCTTACGCCGCAGAGGGAAAAGAACCCTGTCTGGAGCGTAGACTCGATCCAGATACTTGGCGACTTTGCCGCAGAGAAAGCCTTGCGTCACCGGCTGTGACGGATCGCCCTGCACCTTGATCGCTCGACCATCGCTGTCAACAGTCACCAGAACCGCGCAGGAGTCCGGGCAGTCGTGCGAGCAGACTGTATGAACAATGCGAAAAGGCGTGGCTGCCGCTGTCATGCTGTCATTGTAAGCTGAACGTGGAGGCAACCGATGAGGCGTTTTCTGTTGTTGTTCACTCTGCTTTGCTTTGGTATCGGCATTCAAGCTCAATCGGCGGGCGGAGACGAGGCCGCGATCCGCGCGGCGATGGCCGCGCAAGCTACAACCTGGAATCTGGGCGATATTCCCAGCTTCATGCAGACCTACGAGAACTCGCCAGAGACGACCTTTGTCGGCAGCACGGTGCGCAAAGGCTATCAGCCGATCCTGGAGCTGTACCTGAAGTCCTATCCGACCCGTGAGCAGATGGGGACGCTGAGCTTCACCAATCTTGAAGTGCGCCTCTTGCCCGGTTCCACCGGGTTAGTCGAATTCGCCACAGTTACAGGGAATTTCCACCTGGAACGCACCGCAAAAGGCGAAGCCAAGAAGGATGACGGCATCTTCTCGCTGGTGTGGCGTAAAGGGCCGCAGGGATGGAAGATCATTTTGGACCACACCAGCTAAATATTCTCCGCGCTGGCGCTGTTGGGTTTCTGCTTCCTGTAGACTTGTACCGCGAAGAGGGTTCCGACATGGGCTGTATCTTCTGTAAGATCGTGGACGGTTCGATTCCGTCCGAAGCCGTCTACAAAGACGAAAAATGCTATGCTTTCGCCGACCTGCATCCGCAATCTCCGGTGCATATTCTGGTGGTCCCGCGAGAGCATATCGGCTCACTGGCCGACACTGACAAAGAGGATCGCGCGACGCTCGGCCATCTGCTCTGGGCTGCGGCTGAAATCGCCCGGCAGAAAGGGCTGGCCAAAGGTTTCCGCGTAGTAGTGAATTCCGGAGAAGACGGCGGCCAGACCGTTGATCACCTCCACCTACACCTTCTCGGCGGCCGCGAGCACAGCTGGCCTCCGGGATAGGTTGCAATCTCCGCTGAAATACAAAGGCGCTCCTGATTGGGAGCGCCTTCGTATGTATGGCTAAAGACACCTTACATCGGCTGCTGCGCGTACTCTTCTTCCTCTTCAAGTCCGTAGCGGCGAAGCAGGTTGGGCAGCGTCTGCGAGAAGGCCGAGCGCGGCATCACCGAGTCGCATCCGGCTTCAACGGCCTTCAACTTGAGGTCGCCTTGCAGGTGCGAGAGGAAGCCGACAATCGATGTGGCTTTCTTGAATTTGGCCTTGAATTTGGGAATCAGAGTCAGCGGCTTGGCGTTTGCGTTGTTCAAGTCGAAGACCAAAAGTGCGGGCCGCTCTTCTTCCGAGGCTCCAGTCAACCGCGCAACGGCCTCCTTGTCGCCCTTGACGAACTCCACCTTCACGCCCAGCTTGCGCGCCGTCTCCTGTATTTTGGCCATAAAGAAAAGATCTTCAATGAAACAGAAGATGCGCGTGGGTGAGTCGGCACGAATTGGCGCAGGCGGCGGCGGTGCATAAACATCCTGGAAGTGGCTGCTATGGCCATTGGTTGTAATCTGGATCGTCGAAGCCGGCCCGTCGGCTACATTGCCGTTGGCCACGCGGTAGCTGTGATCCATGGGACCGACAAACTCTCTAGGCCCCTTCTGCTTGCCCCGGCGTTTGCCCTGCGTGGAGGGATTGGTCCCGTTGCCCGGCTGCGGCGCGGGTGCGGAAGCCTTGCGGAAGGTTCCCTTGCGCTTGCGTCCCTGGCCCTTGGGCGGAGCTGCAGCGGCTCTGGGTTGCGCGGGGCGGGGTGCTGGAGGAGGTTGTGGCGGCTGCGCCTGTTGGGTCTGGACCGCCTGCGGCGCTCCCTGTTGGCTGCTTTTGTTCTTGCGGCGACGCCGACGGCGCCGATGTTGTTGCGCCGCGCCATTGGCCGGTGCTGGCCCCGCTTCTGGCTGGGGCTGAGTTGAATCTGTCGTCATGCGTTTATTTCCTGGCTCATTGCTTTTTTTGGCGGATTGCGCTTTGTTGCATTGCCAATTTTGATCAGCGTTTTCAAGCGAACCGCTGAGCTTTCCATGTTCTGCCGCGTGTCCATCACTGGACAGGGAAACGCGGCACGGAGCGGTTCTGCGATTAGAACCCGCGGCCGGTTAACGCAGAGCAGCACTCTACGCCGAACTCCAGCCGATTCCCAAGGTTCCTATAACCCTGCACACAAGAGCCTTGTCCTGGCTCCATCCAGATGTCGGTATCGATACGGTGCGACAGGCGATTTCCTCAGGTAATGCCTTCCTATGGGAACTCGTCGCCGGTATCCCCGGGAAAAATAAACCGGTTGGCAGTGGTTCCTTGCTCGGCGGCGATGCTGCTCTGCCCGTACCCGGGTGGCTCGCGTCAGCCGCTTGATAGGCAAGTCTGATAGTACAGCGTGACGGCAGCGCTGGCAAGTGACGTTTGCCTAAAGGGTAGATTTAGGATGTTAAAAAGGATTCATCGGCAGGAAACTAGAGGCCCCAAACCCCACTATGTACAAAACGCCACTCTTCAAGGAGTGGCGTTTCATAATTCTGCTCTGGCCACTGGCCTCCCAAGTCCTTCAGGGCGATAGAGAAATCCCTACCGTCCTGTCCGCAGTTTGTCCTGGCTGGCTGTCCCTTTGCGGGCCGCTCTTGGGCGGTTGCTCTTGCCGGGCATCTGCTGTTCTAAGGGCTTGCCGGAGTACATCCAGCAGCCGGTACATCACTGGCGCTTTCTATATAGCAATCTGTGTACCAATCGATAGATTGATTTATTTCTACAACTTACATTGACTTTATCTCGGCATCACTTCTCATTACAGAAGAATTCCGGCGTGGTAATTCAAAAAACCATAGAAACTTGCACTTATCGCTGGCACTGCGAGCAATAGTGCGTTCCCCGGCCGGCAAGCAGAATCCGCCGAATCGGCGTCTGACAGTGCCGACAGGGTTCTCCGGTTCGTAGATAGACGCAGTGCTCCAACTGGAAGAACCCGCGCACCCCGTTCGCGTCTACATAGTCAGAGACCGAGGAGCCGCCCAGCCGGATCGCGTGTTGCAGCACCTCGCGCAAGGCCAGTCGCAGCCGTTCCAAGTCGGCCCGCGTCAGCCGTCCGGCCTGTTTTCGTGGCCGGATCCCCGCACGGAAGAGGCTTTCATCGGCATAGATATTGCC
>Ga0181534_10001505_pt1 | contig 15146 bp, 12 predicted proteins | sample PEATcosm2014_Bin_37_FD_119758 | JGI IMG/M metagenome (GOLD analysis project Ga0181534, IMG submission 119758) | Peatland microbial communities from MTU Mesocosm Facility, Houghton, MI, USA - PEATcosm2014_Bin17_10_metaG | ecosystem: Environmental > Terrestrial > Soil > Wetlands > Peat | place... | reverse complement strand
CTGGATCGGTGTGCGCCTCGCGCTGGGGCCGCTGCGAACCGTAGAGGCGCAGATATCCAGCCGCTCCGCGCGAGATCTGACACCGTTGCCACGGGAGTCCGTACCAACCGAGATTGATGGTCTCGTCACCGCGTTGAATCGACTGTTTGTGACTGTGCGTGCAACCAGCGATGCGCAGAGACGTTTCCTCGAAAGCGCCGCACACCAGCTGCGGACGCCCCTGACGGGTCTGCAGGTCCAACTCGAGCTCCTGACCGAGGACCCAACGGCCGCACCCGTACGGGAGCGCCTGGCTCCGCTCCTGGAGGCTACGCAACGGCTGACTCACACCACACAGCAACTGTTGGCGCTGGCTCGCTCGGACGAGGCCGCCAATCTGCGCTGGGAATTTGCCCAGATCGAGTTGCCCGATATCGTCGAAGCCTGCGTGGCCGACCGGATCTCCGCAGCGCTCAGTGCCGGGATCGACATGGGCGCGGATACCGAACCGAGCGCCATTCAGGGCGTGCGCTGGCTGTTGCTGGAGGCGCTGAGCAACCTGGTCAACAACTCGATTGCCCATACCCCGACCGGTGGCACGATCACTGTCCGCTGCGGGATCGCCGCAGGAGCCGAATTTCTCGAAGTGTCCGACAGCGGCGTCGGCATTCCGGTGGCTGAGCGGGAGCAGGTGCTCGGAAGGTTCTTTCGCGGTAGCAATGCACGTGGCGCCGGAACTGGGCTGGGACTAGCGATCGTCGCGGAAGTAGCGCAGTTGCACGGCGCATCTGTATCGATTGACTCCGGTCCCGAGGGCAAAGGAACCACGGTACGAATGACATTCGCCCGCCGTTCCGCTGCCTTGCTAACATCCGGCTGAATGGACAACCTCACTCACTCCCTGATCGGCATGGTCGCCGGCGAAGCGGTCGCGCGGTTGACGCCCGCCAGCAAGGGCGGTCTCTCGGTCGAAACCCGTCGGGGCATGCTGGTCACACTGGCCACAGTGGGCGGCAATCTGCCGGACATCGACCTGGTGCTGACTTACCGGGGGTTTGTGCGGGACAAACTCGGCTATCTGCTGGAGCATCGCGGCTACACGCATACCGTGTTGGGATGTCTCGTTCTCGCGACGTTGCTGTACGCGAGCACGGCGGGTTGGGCCAGATATCGACGTCTATCTCTGACCCGCAACGATCACCTGACGCTCGCGGCGGTTGCGGTGTGCGGCACTCTGCTTCACCTCGGAATGGATGCACTGAACAGCTATGGCGTGCATCCGCTCTGGCCGTTCTACAACGGATGGATTTACGGAGATTCCGTATTCATTGTTGAGCCGCTGTATTGGCTCGCGGCAGCGCCTTTGTTTTTCGTTGCCAAGTCAATCGCTGCGCGCGCCGTCGTCGCGACTGCGGTGCTTGCAGGAGTGGCTGGCAGTGTTCTCATGAGTCCGAGCTGGATATGGCTGGCTCTGCTCGTGCTAAGCACCGTCGCATTGTTGATAGCGGGTAGTCGCTATCCCGCTTCAACATCAGCCTTGGTGAGCGCCATAGCAACTGTCTGTGTAACCGCGTTCCTCGCAATCGCCGGTTACGTTGCCGCACGAGACATCAACTTGGTGGCCGCGCGCGATTTTCCGGATGATCGGGTCATCGATCATGTCCTGTCACCGATTCCGACCAACCCCTTCTGCTGGGACGTGCTGCTGTTGGAAACTCACGGCGATCGCTATATCGCGCGCCACGGGATGCTCAGCGAAGCGCCCGGCCTGGTAACCGCTCAGAGCTGCTCGACCAAGCTGGTGAGCAAAGATACGACTGCCCCCATGACCGCAGTTCACATACCCGAAGCGCCGGACACGGTCTGGTTCGGAGAGTTCTCCATGCCGGTGACCCGGTTGGCCAACCTGGTCGAGAACAACTGTCAGGCGGCGGCGCTGATGCAGTTTGTGCGGGCGCCTTTCGTCGTCGAGCGTAAGAACGGATGGGTGATTGGTGACCTGCGCTTCGATCGCGAGCGCGGCCTGGGGCTGGCTGAGATTGAAGTTTCCGCGACCCGGGCGGGCGACTGCCCGCCACCGGCGCCCTGGCTCCCCCCGCGACGGGACCTGCTCAAATAGAACGCGATTCCCGCACCTGTCGCTGAACGATCGGACGTTCGAATATCGCCCTGTACCCAGCTTTCGCGCCCTGCAGGCGCTTTGGGTTACTTCTTCTGTCGGTTCTTCTTGATCTCTTCACTGAGCGCGCGCATGTCATCGAGCGTGCGGCGCGTCTTGGGCGGCTTCGGCTTCGCAGGCTCCGGCGGAGCCGGCGGCTCCTTGGCCACCGCCGTACTGTACGGATCGAACCCGACGAAGCCACGTGACTCCTCAGGGGGTGCCGGCTGCAGTTTGACGGCCGCCTCCTCATGGATCTGCCGCATCTGCCTCGTATCGACATCACGGGTGAATACACCTGTGTCGACCCGCCATTCCCAGACTGGCTGACCACGCTCGTCATAGGCGACGCGCCCGGACTGGGCATTCATTTTCTTGGACATCGAGGGTTCGCTCCTTGAACGGGGCTGTGAATATTTCGCGCAGCTTATGCGAGGCGCAGTGTTGCCACTTTGCGCCACATCACACCCGGCACAAACAAACCAACATGACAGACCAAGGTCCGCTGGACGTTAGGCTCAGGCAGCCGCGCGTTTGCCTGTATACGCCTGTAAGGCACGCAAGAACGCGTCAGTTTCCGGCTCCGTGCCGATCGTGATCCGACACCAATTGTTATATGGCGGAAACAGCCTGCCGACCAGGATATTGCGGCTCTTCATGAACTGATCGAACTGCGCCAGCGGCGCGCCTGTATCAAAAAACACGAAGTTTGTCTGGGGCTGGGCATACGGGCGCCCGAGGCGCTGCAGCTCATCCGTAATGCGCTTGCGGCTGGCAATGATCCGACGCCGGGTGTCCGTGAGAAATGCCGTATCCGCAAGACTCGCCCGCGCCGCGCGCATGGCGAAGATATTCGCACTGCTCATCCGCACAGCGGCGATCTCTTCCGCCAGGTCCGGCCGCGCAATGGCGTACCCACAGCGCACGCCGGCCATGCCATGGATCTTGGAAAAAGTTCGCAGCACAACCACATGCTTGCCCGCGGTAACCAGATCCGTCACCGTCTGAACGCCATCGGTGTCGGCGAAATCCAGATACGCCTCATCAACAATCGTCGTCACCGAGTCGGGCAACGAACCAACAAACGAACGGATGGACGCCGCGCTGATGGCCGTCCCGGTTGGATTGTTGGGATTACAGATATAAACCGCGCGTGTTCGCGGCGACACGGCGGCACGCATGGCCGCCAGGTCATGGTTGAGCTGTTTATCGACCGGCACGAATTTCAACTGGGCGCCGGCATGCGCGGCGTAATTGGTCAACTCCGCGTAGGTAGGCTCGGCGGCGATGATCTCGCCGCCCTGTTTGCCATGCAGCAACCCGAGCGCGCACAACAGCTCGCCCGACCCGGTACCCAACACAATGTGGTTCACCGGCAGCCCTTCTTTCTTTGCCAACACCGTGCTGAGCTCGTTGATCTCGGCGTCCGGATAGCGACAGGAAACAGGGATGGTGCCGCTCAAAACGGCACGGGCCGCCGGCGACGGACCGTAGGGATTTTCATTCCAGCATAAGATGATCGGCTGCGGACCCGGGGCTGCCGCGGCGGCCAGCAGCGCCTTCGGGCTGGCCATCGCCAGCGCGGAAGCGGTCAACAGATGGCGGCGACTCAGATCCATGGCTCAACTCCCCCCGGGTACGTGTCATGCATTGTCAGCCAGCACACGACTTCCAGCTTGCATGAAAGCGACATTGCAAGGGCGTACACTGGCCCAGGGGTTGAGGGGGAGCCGCAATGACACCTAGTTTTGTGCATGGATTGGCCACCGCGCCATTGCGGTTTGAAACGATCGGCCAGGCGCTCGACGCGACGGCAGCGAAATGGAGCGCACACCTGGCGCTCATCGTGCGCCACCAGAATGTTCGCTGGAGCTACGGCGAATTCAAACAGCGTGTCGACACCCTCGCGGCCGGATTGCTCGCCCTGGGCCTGGCGCCGGGCGATCGCCTGGGCATCTGGGCTGCCAACTGCAGTGAATGGGCGCTAACCCAGTTTGCCAGCGCCAAGGCCGGACTCATCCTGGTCAATCTCAATCCCGCCTATCGGGCCCACGAGTTGGAATTTTCGCTCAACAAGGTCGGCTGTCGCGCGCTCGTGCTGGCGGAACGCTTCAAGAATGGCAGCTTTCTGGAAGTCCTGCAGTCGCTGGCGCCGGAGCTCGAGCGCTGTGCGCCGAACGAGCTGCGTGCGGCCCGCCTGCCCCACTTACGGTGCGTGATCCGACTGGGTGAGGCACGCACTCCAGGCTGTTTCAACTTCAATGAGGTGCTCGGGTTGGGACAGCCCCCCGACTTCGCGCGCCTGCAGGAGCTGGCCAACGCGATTCAGCCGGACGACGCCTGCAACATCCAGTTCACGAGCGGCACCACCGGCACACCGAAGGGTGCCACTCTCAGTCATTTCAACATCCTGAATAATGGCTACTTCGTGGGCCGGGCCATCGGGCTGACCGAGCACGACCGGATGTGCATTCCCGTGCCGTTGTATCATTGTTTCGGCATGGTCATGGGCAACCTGGGCTGCATTACTCACGGTGCGGCCATGGTGTATCCGGCCGACTGGTTCGATCCCGGGCTGACACTCGAGGCCGTGCAGGCCGAGCGCTGCACCGCCTTGTATGGCGTGCCAACCATGTTCATCGCCGAGCTCCAACATCCGGATTTCGGCAACTATGACCTCACGAGCCTGCGCACTGGAATCATGGCGGGCGCCCCCTGCCCTATCGAAGTCATGAAGCGCGTCGTCCGCGATATGCACATGGAGCAGGTCACGATTGCCTATGGCATGACAGAAACTAGCCCCGTCAGCTTCCAGAGCAGCACCGACGACCCGCTCGAACGTCGCGTATCCACGGTGGGCCGCATTCATCCGCACTTGCAGGTCAAGATCATTGACCCGCACGGCCGTGTCGTCCCCGTGGGCTCACAAGGAGAAATCCTGACTCGCGGTTACTCTGTCATGCAGGGTTACTGGGCGGATGCGGAACGGACCCACGATGTTCTGGACGCTGCGGGTTGGATGCACACCGGTGATCTGGGCCGCATCGATGCGCAAGGCTATTGCAACATCACGGGTCGATTGAAGGACATGTTGATTCGTGGCGGTGAAAACATCTATCCGCGCGAGATCGAGGAATTTCTCTACCGTCATCCCAAGATCCAGGCAGCCCAGGTTTTCGGCGTGCCGGATCCCCGCTACGGGGAGGAGGTTTGTGCCTGGATCCAACTCGAGCCCGGAGCGAGCGTCACGGAACAGGACATCCGCGACTTCTGCTGCGGCCAGATCGCCCAACATAAGATTCCGCGCTACGTGCGATTCGTGAGCGAGTTTCCGCTGACCGTCACCGGCAAAGTGCAGAAATTCGTCATGCGCGAGCAGATGTGTGCGGAGCTGGATACACAGGTTGAGCGCACCGCCTGAGAGGGCGATGCCGCGCGGCGCGGGCCATGCCGCCCCGCAGGGGCCATGCCGCCCTGCAGGGGCCGTGGCGGGCTGCACCGAGCTTGGCTAGAGTCGCCTGCCATGGCCGACAAAAAACGCTGCTTCTGGGCCTCGGGACTCGACGATCCCGAGTACATCCGTTATCACGATGAGGAGTGGGGGCGGCCGTCCCACGACGACCGCCATCTTTTCGAAATGCTCATTCTGGAGGGAGCTCAGGCGGGCTTGTCCTGGTCCACCATCCTGCACAAGCGGGCGAATTATCGGCAGGCATTTGCGAATTTCGACCCGAAGAAGGTCGCGCGCTTCGATGCCAAACGGCGCGCCACGCTGCTGAAGGACCCAGGAATCGTGCGCAACCGGCTGAAGATCGAGTCGTCGGTCACCAATGCGCAGGCCTACCTGGCGGTTCAGAAGGAATTCGGCTCTTTCGATCGCTACCTGTGGGCGTTTGTGAACGGCAAACCGCTCATCGCGCCGCGCGGTCCGGGTGAACGTTTGCCGGCCAGCACCCCTCTAAGTGACCAGATTTCCAAGGACCTGAAGAAACGTGGTTTTCGGTTCGTCGGCACCACGATCATCTATGCGTTTCTGCAGGCCGTCGGGGTGGTGAATGACCACGGCAGAGACTGTTTTCTGGCTCCGCGGACCAAAAAAGCTAAGATAGCGGTCCAATCAAAATAGGGGATGTCCTGTATGAAATTGTTTATTGCCATTGCGTCGACTGCCGTTCTGTCGGCTGGAACGGCCTACGCGGACTGCAGCTATCCGACGCCGCCGGATCATATTCCGGATGGCAATACGGCGACGCTTCAGGAGATGGTCACGGCCCAGAAGGCCGTCAAGGATTATGACAAGGCAATCAACGCCTATGTCGCCTGCATTCAGCTCGAACGCAACGACGCCACCGGCAAGTTGGCCAAGCCCGGCGAGAAGCCGACGCCTGAGCAGAAGAAGGCCATGGACGACATCGAGCGGGTCGAGATCCAGAAACACAACGCCGCCATCGACCAACTTCAGAGTGTTGCCGACCGGTTCAACGTGCAGGTGAAGGTCTACAAGGCGAAGAACGACAAGTCGAAGGGTTGAGTCCACGGTGTTGAGTCCCTCGCACGCCGATGAGTTGATTGGACAGCACCTGACGTGCTTGCCGATCGAGTCCCTGCCGCTTGCACAGTGCGCGGGCGCGGTACTGCGAGAGAACATCTACGCCGAGCGCGACTCGCCGCCGTTCGATCGGGTTGCGATGGATGGAATTGCTGTCGACAGCGCGACTGTTCAGCAAGGCAACCGACGTTTGCGCATCCAGGCCACTCAGGCGGCCGGCGACCCGCCCTTGTCGCTTGCAACACCAGGCGGTTGTATTGAAGTAATGACGGGCGCGGTCGTCCCCAGTGGCTGTGACTGCGTCATACCGGTCGAGCAGATCACTGTGAGAAGCAGTGAAGCCGAGGTGCGCCCGGATGCTCCGGTCGAACAGTGGCAGAACATTCATCGGCGTGGGACTGACACGCGCCAGGGTGCTCTGCTGTTGTCGGCGGGCGCGCGGCTGCGGGCCCCGGAAGTTGCCATCGCAGCGTCTGCCGGTATGGCACGGATTCGCGTGAGCAGCCAGCCGATGCTGGCTGTCATCTCAACCGGCAATGAGTTGGTCGAGCCGGGTGAACCCATCCTTCCGCATCAGATCCGGCGTTCCAACGCTTATTCGATTGTTGCGGCGCTGCGCAGACACGGCTTTCAGCGAGTCGCCGACGACCACATCCTCGACGATGTCCCGGAGTTGCGGCGGCGCTTGAAGTTTCACCTGGAGACTCATGACGTGCTCGTCCTGAGTGGCGGCGTGTCGATGGGCAAACTCGACTTCGTGCCTAAGGTGCTCGACGAGCTCGGGGTCCAGACTGTGTTCCACAAGATCGCCCAGCGACCTGGGAAGCCGATGTGGTTCGGGGTCGCAAGCTCGGGGGCGACGGTATTCGCCCTGCCGGGCAACCCGGTGTCCACTTGCGTGTGTCTTTCCCGGTACGTGCTGCCCGCCCTCTACACAGCGATGGGTCAAGACCCCGTCCCCGCCGAGAAAATGGCTCTCGGAGGGGAGGTGGCGAACACCACCGAGCTGACGCTGTTTATGCCCATCCGCATCGAAGTCGACGACTGGGGACGCGCCTGGGCCATGCCCCGACCTACCAATGGCTCCGGCGATTTCACGTCCCTTGCCGGTACCGACGGCTTCGTCGAGCTCCCCCCCGGCCCGAACAAATACCCCAAAGGCTTTGTTACCCGCCTCCACCGCTGGTAACCCCTGCCTGCCAGAGCCGCTCAGCGTTGCCAAAGGCGGTCGCCAGGACAGCCAACGCTGGTAGCTCTTTCGGCGGAGGCGCAGCTTGCCTTGCCGGCCGGGTGGCCCCAAGTATCCCCAATGGCGGCGTATTCCGTGCATTGGCGACCGCGTATTGGCATTCGCCGGGGCACGGTGGTAATACCCTTACAAATCATGTCCCAGTCTCACAAAACATGGCCGAAGTCGTCGTCCCCCTCAACAAACTGAACAGTCCGCGGGATACCCTCGGCCGGCCGGTCCGTGACTTACGGATATCGGTCATGGACCGGTGCAACTTCCGCTGCCCCTATTGCATGCCGCGCGAGAAGTATCACGAGCGGTACAAATTCCTTAACTCACACCAGCGTCTGTCCTTTGACGAGATCGTTCGCGTATCTCGTCTCTTCGTAAAGCTAGGCGTCCGCAAGCTGCGGCTGACCGGCGGCGAGCCTCTGCTCCGCACAAACCTCTCCGATCTCATCGGCGACCTCACGGACATCCCCGGCGTCGAAGACGTGGCACTGACGACCAACGGCGTACTGCTCGGCAAATATGCCGCAGAGCTGAAGGCGGCCGGGCTCAAGCGAATCACTGTAAGCCTGGACAGCCTAGACCCCGAGGTCTTCGCTCGCATGAGCGGCGGTTTCGGCGGCCTCAATGATGTCCTCGACGGCATTGAGCACGCCCGCAGCGCGGGCCTGGACCCGATTAAAATCAACGCCGTCATCCAGCGGGGCGTGAACGATCACACCGCGTTGGATCTGGTTGAGCGATTCCGCGGCACGGGTGTCATCGTTAGGTTCATCGAGTACATGGACGTCGGCAATCGAAACGAGTGGCAGCCCGCCGTCGTCGTTCCATCCAGGGAATTGATGTCCCGGATCTCCGAACGCTGGCCGCTGCAGCCTCTCGAACGTGACTATCGTGGTGAGGTTGCGGAGCGCTATGGTTTTGTGGACGGATCGGGTGAAGTTGGATTTATTTCGTCGGTCACGCAACCCTTCTGCGGCGACTGTTCGCGGGCGCGGCTGTCCTCGGACGGTGTCATTTACACCTGTTTGTTTGCGAATCATGGAACAGGTGTTCGGGAGATGCTCCGCAGTGGCGCCTCAGATGAAGAACTGTTGGACAGCATCCGCAGCATCTGGTTGGCGCGGAGCGATCGCTATAGCGAGTTGCGCGCGAAGTTGCGCGAGCAGCCGGGTGATCATCACAAAGTCGAGATGTTCTACATTGGCGGATGAAGTGGGCAGGATGAGCAACAATCGGGAAACGTCGCGACGGGCTACCCGTTCCGCGAGCGCCAATGCTTCGGAATCGGGCCTCACTCACCTCGATCCCAGCAATCGCCCGACGATGGTCGATGTTGGCGCGAAGGAAGTGACGCACCGTATCGCCACTGCCGAGGCGCGGGTACGGTTTCCTGCGAACGTTGCGACAGCGCTGCGTAAAAGCGGCCACCGAACCAAGAAAGGCCCGGTGTTCGACACCGCGATCATCGCCGGCGTCATGGCCGCGAAACGCACCCATGACCTCATTCCCTTCTGCCATCCGCTGCCCATCAACAAATGTTCGATTGAGATCGACGCTCGGCGCAGTGGCGAAATCGTCATTAAATGCACGGTATCTGTTCACCATCGCACCGGCGTGGAAATGGAAGCCCTTACGGGCGCGTCGGTGGCAGCACTGACGATCTATGACATGTGCAAGGCACTGTCCCACGATATTGAAATCACCAGCGTCCGCCTGGTCGAAAAGACCGGCGGCAAGCGCGACTTCAAGCGCAAAGCGTAGCGGAATATCTATGAACGCTTCTCCAGTCATTTACGCCCTCGTGCTCGCAGGCGGCCACAGTAAACGCATGCAGAAGGACAAGGCGGCATTGGTTTACCACGGTCGCTCACAGCTCGAATGGGCTGTGTCGTTTTTGCAGCCGCATGTGGAACGGGTGTTCGTATCAGTTCGCCCAGACCAGACCAGCGATCCGGTTCGGTCGCGGTTTGAACAGATTGTCGACAGGGAGTCCAACCTGGGGCCAATTGCGGGCATCATGGCTGCGCAGGCGAAGTACCCAGATGTTGCGTGGCTCGTCCTTGCGTGCGACCTGCCCTTCCTCGATGAAGGCACCCTGACAACGTTGATCGCTGCGCGCGACCCGAAGCGTCTAGCTACAGCGTTCCGCTCGAGTCACGATGTGTTGCCCGAGCCGCTCTGCACAATCTACGAGCCTGCTAGCCGGGAGGCCATACTGGCGCACATCGCCAGTGGCAAAAACTGCCCACGGAAGTTTCTGATCAACTCAGACGTTCTGCTGTTGGATGAGCCCAATCCGCACGCTCTGGACAACGTCAACACACCTGATGAGTACGGTTCCGCCGTCGCCGCGCTCTCCCCCACTGAAATCCCCGGCGCCCCCAACGTCGACGCCACCACAGGTTCCGCGCATGTTGGCAACGGTGGCGACAAGCGCATCAAGGTTCAGTACTACGCCATCCTCCGCGAGCAAGCCGGGCGCAGCGATGAATCCTTGCTCACGGGCGCCAGCACACCGCGTGATCTGTATAACGAGTTGAAATCGCGCTACCCCTTCTCTCTCGCGCCGGAAATGCTGCGTGTAGCCGTCAACGCCGAATTCGGCGAGTGGTCGCAACGCCTCGCCGATGGCGATTCTGTTGTGTTCATCCCCCCTGTCGCCGGCGGTTGACCCGGATACCGCTATGGCAGCATTCAGCTTCACACGGGAAAAGATCAACGACGGCGAACTGCGCAAGCAGCTGCAAGATCCCGCAGCAGGCGGCTACGCATCGTTTGAGGGGTGGGTTCGCAACCACAACGAAGGCCTCCCGGTCCAACACCTGGAATACGAAGCCTTTGAGCCGCTCGCCGTTAAAGAGGGCGATCGCATCGTGTCGGAAGCGATCAAGCGCTTCGGCATCGAACACGCCGCATGCGTACACCGGATCGGCGACCTGGCCATCGGCGAGATGGCCGTATGGGTAGGCGTCAGCGCCCGCCACCGCGCGGAGGCGTTCGCCGCCTGTCGATACATCATCGACGAAGTCAAACACCGGGTGCCCATCTGGAAAAAGGAGCACTACGAAAACGGTGACTCCGGCTGGGTCAACTGCGAACGCTGCGCCGCCCCGGTCGGGGACGCCGGCGCCAGCATCCCCGATCACAGTCACCACCCGCATCACGACCACGAGCACGCCGGCCACGACCATGCGCATAGCGACCAGCACCCGCATGCGCCAGTCAATCGCCCCGGCGGTCCGCATGACCACGGCGATCGCGCCGGTCGCCCGGGCAAATCGACGTCGCCATCCGCAGCATTAGCCGCTACGCACGCGCGCATTGGCGCATCAGTGCCCGACTACTCGCGCCAAATGGCGCTGAAAGAAGTGGGCGCCGGTGGCCAAGCCAAGCTCCGCGCGAGTCGCGTGCTTGTCGTTGGCTGCGGTGGCTTGGGTGTGCCCGTGATCAGCTACTTGGCCGGCGCCGGAATCGGCCGCCTGAGCCTCGTTGACAGCGACCACCTGGAGCCATCCAACCTACATCGTCAAACGATGTACGCCCTAGCCGACGTCGGCAAACTCAAAGCGAACCTCGCCGCCGAGCGCGTTCGCGCACTGAACCCTGATGTTGACGTCCGTGCATACACCACCCGCCTGGACGCCCTCAACGCCCCAGACTTGATCGCCCAACACGACCTCGTAATCGACTGTACCGACAATTTCTCCACGAAATTCCTGCTCAACGATTTCTGCGTGCAGCTGGGCAAGCCGGTAGTCTTTGCCAGTGTCTATCAGTACGAGGGACAGCTGCAGGTCGTCCAACCCGGCTCCGCCTGCCTGCGCTGTGTATGGCCCGAAGCCACGCGTGATGGCATCGTAGGTAACTGCTCAGAGGCAGGTGTACTAGGACCCGTACCGGGAATCTTTGGCGGTCTGCAAGCATTCGAAGCAATGAAGCTATTGTTGGACCTCCCGGGCCAACTCAAAGACGAATTGCTCGTCCTCGATCTCCTGACGCTCACAACCTCCCGTGTGCGTACAAAACGCGCCACCACGTGCCCTGACCACGCCGTCTCACGCGCCACGGCAGCGCAATCAGCACTCGAACTCTCGTTCGAAACGCTGGACCAAGCCCACGACGCCGGCTTCGACATTGTCGACATCCGCGAGCTAGAAGAGCTAGTCGAAACTCCGACGCCTTCAGCGCACGCGCGCAGCCTACCCATGGCACAACTGCTCCACGGTCAGCCCCCATTCAAGCCAACCCGCAAAACAGTCCTGGTTTGCGCCAGTGGCCGCCGCAGCCTCGCCGCAACCCAAGAACTCCGCGAGCGCGGCATTGCCGATGTCTACTCGCTACGCGGCGGCGTCAAAGGCCTCCAGGCGCGCGTCTTCACCTAACGTGAGCTCGCGCGCTTACCGTCTGTGCGCCAGTGCGCCTCACGCGAGGCGCTGCCAGCAATTGAAGTCGCCCTTCGGCCCGTCATCTCGTGCCGAATAGCGCCGCCGAAGCCCCAGGGCAACGCAAAGCAATCCTCGTGGCTATGGCGGCAATCACCTGCGTCGCGCTAGCCGCCGCTCGTATCGACGCTGCGCCGCCATCACCAGCCGCGGAACCTAGCGCAGCCGGGTCAACGCAGCAGGTCATCGCATCTCCACGTTCCGCAGGCGCGCCAGCGGCCGATGCAACGCCGCTGCTGACCTACGCCGCCACCCACCACTACCCCCCAGTCCTCCAACCCACCGCCCAATCCACTCTCGAAAAGGAAATCGCGCGAATCAACTTCGACCTGTCCAAGGACCCACCGCCCGCGGCGAACTGCGCCAAAACACTGGGCGCCAAGCGCTTCGCCACTCTCTACGATGACTTGGCCCAGGCTTACTCCAACATGGGCGCGCACGTCAAAGCCGTAGACGCCTACGCCAAGGCAATCGACTGCAACCCCAGAGCAGACTTCCTGCACGCCGAGCTGGCAGCTAGCCTGCTCGACTTGGGCCGCTACGCCGACGCGCGCGTCGAAACTCAGCGGCAACTACATTTAGGCCGCGCCGACTTCACGCTCTATACTTTGCTGACGCAGCTGGATTTCATAGACGCGCATTGGCAAGACGCCGTCACCAACGCCCGCATCGCAGCCACACTGGCCCCCAACGACGAACAAGCCACCTACTGGCAATGCTTCCTATGGCTGGCACAGCTGCATGCCGGAACCACGGTGCCCATCCTCGCAAAGCGCCGCATAGCCGAAAGCTGGCCGGCGCCAATCCTGGAATCCCTGCAAGGGAAAATCACGGAAGCAGAGTTGGTCGAGGCAGTTCGCGAGGAACGCGACCAGCCACGCCAACGTGACATCCTGTCAGAAGCCCTGTTCTACACCGGCCAACAGCGCCTGGCGACCAACCAGGTCGACGCGGCGGTGAAATACTTCACCGCCACAGTCAACCTCAAAGTCCTCTATTTCATCGAGCACCAGCTGGCAACGGCGGAGCTGCAAAAGCTCCGCCGCGCTGCTGTCAGAACTGAATGGTAGCCTTGGCGTAATAGAATCCGCCATTGATTCCGTAGGGCGAGAATCCCGGATAATGCTCCACCATCGTGTAATCGTCGGCGTTGAACTCGCGTGAAATGATGTTGTTGTTCAGATTGGGCGGAAAGCGGTTGAACAGGTTCAACGCGCCTATGTTGATGCTCACGTGCTTCGTAAACTGGTAGCCGAGGTCCAGGTTGGTGATGGGAGTGAATTTGATCTCGTCGCGGAAGTATTGTGGTGTGTTGCTGGCATTGTCACCGTCGTCATTCTCGTAGTCCCAGGACGGGCCGTAGAGCTTCTCCAGCAGGTTGACTGTTGCATTGCCCACTTTCCAGTTCAGCCCCAGATTGATCACATAGCGGGGACTGGCTGTCGTCAGTTGCGATATCGCCGTCGCATCGTAGAGCGCAACAGTCGGCAACGCGGGCAGCGGCGGCGGGGTATTGGTGATTACCGTCTGGTTGTACGTGGCCCCCACTGTGTAATCCACGTGACCGAATGCGTAGTCATCCGAATATCCGAAAGTGAGATCGGCTCCCCGAGTGCGCGTATCGATACCGTTGGAGAAGACGTTCAGTCCGGTTGTACCGGTGGCCAACACCTGCGGGTCCAGTGCATTGCCGCTGGCGACGATCGCGGCATTCACCGGTGCGGCGATGTCCGTAGGGACTCCGTTCACCTGGCCATAAATGTTGCCTGAGCCGACGATGCGATTGGTAATCCGGATCTGATACAGATCGAGCGTTGCACTCATCCGGTCCAGGGGCCGCCAGACCATGCCCAGGCTGTAATCCAACGACTTCTCGGGCTGCAGACCGTTGCCGATCCCGAGTACCTGGCCTGCCGCTGAGTTTGGCGGTAGCTGCACATAAGCGGTGCTGGGTCCGACGTTCGTCGAGGTGTAGTAAGCCTCGGCAAGCGTCGGGGCCCGGAAACCGTTACTGACCGTGCCGCGGACCGCGAACTGGGTTGTGAGGTCATAACGAAGCGTGACCTTGCCGCTCGTGGTACTGCCGAAGTCGCTGTAATGCTCAAACCGCACGGCCGCATCGACTCGCAACGCATCGATTGGCTTGCCGGCCAGGTCGATATAGCCCGCCTCGTTGCGGCGACTATGCGAGCCGGCGGAAGTGGGGCTGAACCCCGGATAGGATTGCGCACCGCCATCCAGGTAGGAGGACGGAATGCCGGCGCCGATTGCATAGGTGTCGCGGCGGAATTCACCTCCCAACGCGACGTTCAATGGGCCGGCCATGCCGACATCGAACTCGCGATCGATGTCGACCGTCGTCGTCCACTGGGTTGCTTTCAGATAACCGTCGTAGAAATCAGAAACCGTCGGCTGGCCGTTCAAAGGATATGAATTGCCGATGGAATCCAGTGTGGACAGTTCCGCCTTGTCCGAGCCATAGGTGCTGGCCACATCCCAGTTCCAACCGAGCTGCTGTCCCTTCAGTCCGCCGGTGATCTGGAAATCGGTCTCCGCGGTCGCTTCCCGTGGATTGAACCCAAACGGATAGGGATAAGTGGTCACCCCGGCCGCATCGGTGTAACTGATCCTCTGCGGCGGCCGATAGTTCTCAAAAGCCGCGGCTTTTTTATCCCCATAGGTCGCAAAGGCATAAAACTCCCCAACCCCTTCCAGCGGCAACCCTGTGTTGAGCGCCGCGATCTTCAGGTGGGTCTCAGGGTCGCCGAAAATTTT
>Ga0181534_10001504_pt1 | contig 15155 bp, 17 predicted proteins | sample PEATcosm2014_Bin_37_FD_119758 | JGI IMG/M metagenome (GOLD analysis project Ga0181534, IMG submission 119758) | Peatland microbial communities from MTU Mesocosm Facility, Houghton, MI, USA - PEATcosm2014_Bin17_10_metaG | ecosystem: Environmental > Terrestrial > Soil > Wetlands > Peat | place... | reverse complement strand
TGCGGTTGGCGCCGCTTCGCGACCGACCGGGTGACATCGCCGCCTTGGCGACGCACTTCATCGCATCCTACAGTCAACGCCTGCGGAGGGCGGCGCCGGCGCTGCGTCCTGAAGCCCTCGAGACGTTGCGGCGCTACCGCTGGCCCGGAAATATTCGTGAGTTGGAGAATGTGATTCATTTCTCGCTGCTGCTCGCAGCCGGGGATGAGATCACCGTCGAGCACCTGCGGCTGGAAGCCGACGCGGGATCGGAGGGCCCGCACTCGGGATTGAGCCGCATCGGTCAAGCGTTGCGGGAATGCTTCGATGCGCCCGGCAGCCAACTGCTGCGTGACATCGAACGACGCCTGATCGAAGATGCGTACCGCCACTGCGACTCGAATCAGGTACGGACGGCCGAACTTCTGGGGATATCCCGCAATGTCGTTCGAACCTTGCTCAGGCGATACGGATTGCTCGTCGAAGCGGCGGGGGTCGAAGCGACTCTGGGCGCTTTGCGCTAGACGAAGGCGATGGCGCGTCCGGCGATACCGGTGCCGAACCACAGTAATAGAGACAGGGCCGCTATGGCGCGTAGGGCCGCTCGTGGGAGCGGCGCTGCCGTGAGGCGCCTTTGTGCGGTCAGCTGAAACAGAATCGCGACGATGAGGAATGATATTTTGTACCAGAATGCCACGTTGTAGTAACACTTCACCGCCTCGGTTAAAAATAGCAGCGACCCGCTGGCGAGGGTAGTGGCGACTCCCAGCCACAATAGCGGCCGTGCGGCGCGCACCACGTCGGACACCGGGTGGCGGTTCATGATCAGCCCCAGCAAGCGGAGATTGATCATGAGCACGGCACCCAACAGAAGCGTGAGCCCCAACAGGTGCACGACCTCGATCACCGGAAAGAAATAAGCCGATTTGCGGCCGTAGATACCGACGCCTGTGGCTTCGAACCAACGAAAGACGGGCAGCAGTGATGCCTCAAGTGTGTGCGTATGCCACCCACCGCCCAAAGACAATAACGGCCGTCCAGCACAGGATGGAGGTCCAACCGGCAATTTTTGCGCCGACCGGCGGACGCTCGAGCGTATTCCACGAGGCGAGCTTTCGCCCCAGTCGGGTTTCGAACAGCAATGCGTTGGCGCCTGCCAGAATTAGAAAGAGGATTTTCAGCCGAAACCACGGGCTGGCATAAACAGTCGCCGCTTCCGACCAGAAAAGCAGCCCGCCGCTCAAGAACATCACCGCAAAACCTGCCAGCATCCAGGGGCGCAGCTGTTCGAGCACATCGGATACCGCTTCATGGCGCCTGAACTTGCCGATGAGGCGCAGGTCCGCGATGAACAGCAATCCCACCGACAGCGACAGACTCAGGACATGGACCGACTCAATGACCAGCCAGACGTACTGCGACTCCAGGAGCGCGGTGCCGATAGCGGAGTCCTGCAGGCGATGACACAGTTCGAGAAGTGTCATTTATCTAGAACCCGCGCATCATTTTGTCGACACTGGCGCGGTGTTTTCGGCGGGCTTGCCCGAAGCGACGACGGCGCCGTGGCCGTGGTTGTTCTCGACGCACACACGCTCATAATTTTCGTAGAGCGGCGGTTTCCCCGGCGGCTGATTGGCCCACTCTTGTTCGTTGTGCCAGCCGTCCTGGGGCGTGCTCTCCGTGATTCGATGCGCGGGAATGGTGACCGTGAACGGCCGGGTATAGACGTAGGGATCGGTGAAGACCGCCTTGTACGTATAGTGGCCGGCAGCGAAGGTGTAATGCTCGACAACGTGTACGTTCTCGCTGGCAAACTCGCCAGTCCTGCCGAAGCGCGCCTTGGCATTGTTGTTGCTCACGTCGACGACGAGGGTGTTGCCCTCCCAATGGCCACGGGAATCGGCGTTCCAGAGCTTGATGGTCGAGGGTAGGTGGGGGCGGCTGTCGAGATAGATGATCCGAGTGCCGCCATTGAAGAGGAATAGAACGATGCCGGGATACTGCCTGATTTCATAGCCGTGCCAATACAGAGACTTCGGCACTCCGGCAGGGGCGCAGTGCGCTCCGGGTTCGATGTATTCCTGCTTGGTCGGGTTGAAGAAGTTCGCCAGAAACTCCTGTTGCTTGGCGCGAGCCCAGGGCTGAAACGGCACTTCACCGTCCGCCGGATCGCTCACCCGGCTCGGTGCCCGTTCACTGCGAGGCTTCACCGGGCGATCGACGGCACCGTTCGCGACGTGCAGGCCCTTGCTGGGATCGCCGGGAATGCCGCCCTGGGGATCGGTGAAATTGTCGTGATTCGCGATGTCGTTGGACCAGACCCCTTGCACATCGGGCTGATGATCGGCAAGGCGCCGTCCCGTCCACGGGCCTTCGGGGTCGACGACGACTGTCGGGGACCAGCGCATCTGGGCGCCGGCTTGGGTCACGGCGAGCAACGCCGCGACAACACTTATCATCGGCCACGTTCGAGGGGTCATGATGCGGTCGCGATCAATGTTCGTCATGGCGCACCGCTCGGTAGACCCTCGCCGGGGAAGGGGTAGTACCTGTCGTAGTCCAGCGTGTAGCAGTAGTTCTCGATCAATTGAATGTTCTTGTCCTTGAGCCGGTAGAGAATGACGCTCAAAGTCCACGGGCGGGTGAACACTTTGGGATCCTCCAGGGTGGCCCGATATTCGAGATGATCCCGATCGAGCGGCGTCCAGCGCTCGATCACGTGCAGCGCATCGCTGTGGAAATTCCCGGCGCGGTCGAGCCAGGTCTTGTCGGTAAAATCGGTGACATCGACCACGAGGGTGTCGCCTTCCCAAGACCCACGCGAATCGCCCAACCAAAACTCCGGGTTGTCGCCCGCAGGGTGCAAGGTACCGTTGGTATGAATGGTGCGTACCGAATTGCCAAACTCGTAAATCAAGGTCAGGTCCCGCGGACGCTGCAGAATCTGAAACGGCTCCGGATAGTAGTTGTCCCGCGGCACGCCGAGGGTAAAGCACTGCAATCGTGGGTCGAGCTTGTCGCGCGCAGCGAAATTCGCTTGGCGTTGCTTCATGGCACTGGGCAGGTAAGGGATGGAATCACCCTCGATCACGCCGGCACCCGGCGGTGCATCCTTGCGGGTGGAGTGCGGCTCCAAGTCGAAGTCGGCGGTGCTGATGACCTGCCAGATGCCGGAGAGATCAGGCCGGCCGTCCGCGGCGCGCGCAATGCCGGTGAGGCGAGTCGCATGAGGCGCCTCCGCCGCGGCCGCGCTTGCGGCGAACAATACTACGACGAGGCATATGCACGACCAAGCGGGGCCCGGCGAGTCGCCAGTGGTCATGGACTTCGCCGTCATTGCTCACCGGGGGCGCCGGTGCCCGAAGATCCGGTGTAGAGATTGCGGCCGTCCGGCAACGTCACGCTGGTGGCATTGCCCACCGCCTGTCCGCTCTTCGCCAGATATCCTTTGACATGGACCTGTCCACCGATGGGCAGATCCGATTTATGCAGACCTCGCCGCACCAACGCGTTTGGTGCACCGAATTCGAATTGCCAATTCGTGACCTTCCCGTCCGGCGCTCGGACATCGACGTAGATCCAGCTATGTGGATTCACCCATTCGACTTTCGTCAAAATTCCGGTGAGTTCAAACGGTTTGTCGGCATCGTACTCGGCGGCGAACGCATGGTGCGCCCACGCCGACACGGTGGCCGACAGGCTCAAGATTGCTGCAGCGATGAAACTCAGTGGCTTCACACTCATCCTCCTCTCCGATCACGCGGCCATTAGACGAAGGGCGAACTTAAGTCGCACCCAGGATCGGATATGCAGGTACCGTGCCGAATCTTTGTGGCACACCAGGATTTGGCTTGGGTCGGCCGTATGTTGGGAGTTATCCATGCTGCATCGCAGCCCGAGAGAAGCTCATCCAACTGAATTGCTGAGGCCGGAAGTGTTTGAAATTCAACTTAGGCTGTTCAATTTTGAACCATACACCTACGTCCCGAAGGAGGTCCCCACCCCCACAACCACGGACGTCCGCTCGGTCTTGGCGATCGGCCAGAAATGTAGATTGCAATTGAAAACGACGATAAAGCCGCTGACATCCCGCCGGCACCGCGCGCGAGAATGACATCTAATCTCTCACCTCTCGCGAAGGTTCGCCTCGTCAAGCCCAGCCACCGTGCGCGGCTGGCCGGCGATCCCGCCAGACATATGCCGCTGAGCAGGTCAGTTAGCGCTCAAATGGTTCAAGCCCCACTGGAATGTATTGGCTTGCTTGAAGGTCTTCTAAGGGTGTGAACAGGAGCCGAAGTTTGACCTGATTCCAGTGATATCGGCGGCGAATGTTGACCAGAGTCTCATTCTTGGTTACTGCGTCCACGCGTGCTCAAGATTGGACGCCAGATATTCCCCACCCCCAGCGCCACTATCTTTCGCGGATGTCCGCCGAACCCAGACATCCCGCTTGAAGCGACGTCCGGCGACCACCGCATATGTTCGTCGAATTCCGCGCGTAAGTGACACCTGATCTCACACCTAAGGCCGCCGAAAATCACACCGATGGGCTGGGTCACTCTTGAGTTTGGCCACGATTAAAAACTCATCCGAAAATGCAAGGATGGAAATTGCTGCCAGCGACTTGGCGGAACGCGGAGCTACGATTCATCGCGCGGCAGCTTGAATCGGTCCTCAGCAGTTCGAGAAGATCCGCCAAACTTACACCAAATCTGTACCAAGGCGATTTTTTAGACTTACACCAAGCGGGCGATATCAGATAAAATTGCTAGGAAAATCAATGGTCGGGGTGACAGGATTTGAACCTGCGACTCCTACGTCCCGAACGTAGTGCTCTACCAGGCTGAGCTACACCCCGAGTCGAGCGAATCAGTTCTTGCGTGCCACGGCGAACTTCGCCAGTTCGCTCAAGCCCTCTTTGAAAGCGGTTTCGGGAAGGGGTGCCAGCGCAGCAAGCGCCTGATCTGCCTCGCATTGAGCGAGGCGCGCAGTGTACGCAAGCCCCCCGAGGCTTGCAACGGCCCGGGTGATTTCGGCCAATTGGCCGAGGCCGCCTTTCTCGATGGCATGCCGGATCATGGCGCGCTGGTCGTCGTTGCCGTGCTGCATTGCATAAATCAAGGGGAGAGTGGGTTTGCCCTCCGCCAGATCGTCCCCCAGGTGTTTCCCCAGGCTGGTTTCGTCGGCCTGGTAGTCGAGCGCGTCGTCGACCAGCTGAAACGCCGTCCCAATGTGCCGGCCATACCGGGCCAGCGATTCCTCGATCGCGGGGGAGGCATCGCTCAAGACGGCGGCGATCTGGGCTCCCGCCTCGAACAATCGGGCGGTCTTGCGGCGGATCACGTCGATGTAGCGGGCTTCGCTGGTGTGCGGGTCGCGCGCGTTCATCAACTGCAGAACCTCGCCCTCGGCGATGGCGTTGGTGGCGTCCGCGAGGATCTGCATGACCCGCATGCGATCCAGCGTGACCATCATTTGGAAGGCGCGCGAATACAGGAAATCGCCCACGAGGACACTCGTGGCATTGCCGAACACCTCGTTGGCAGTGTCGCGCCCGCGGCGCAGCGAGGAGCCGTCCACCACATCGTCGTGCAGCAGGGTGGCCGTGTGGATGAACTCGATGATGGCGGCGGCCTCGACGTGCCGTCCGGCCGTGTGGCCGCAGGCGCGTGCGGCCAGAAGCACCAAAAGGGGGCGCAAGCGCTTGCCGCCGGCATATATAATGTAGCTGGCCACCTGGTCGACCAGCGCGACTTGGCTGTGCAGGCGCTGTTTGACGACCTTGTCGACGGCCTCAAAATCAGCGGTTACCAAGCCACGAATCTGTTCTAGTGTCATGAAGCGCTCAAGCGAATGCGACATGGTACCTAAGAATGCCCCAGCCAGGGCGATGCACTACCGGTGCCAGCCGAAGGTTGGAGCCTCGAGGCGGCCCGCACGGCGAGACGGCTGTTTGACCTGGTGCCGGCCAAGCCGTAGAATTCGCGGCTATTTTGCGGCCCCGTTTAGCCGCTCGCGGAGTTCCCACAATGTATGCCGTGATTGCCACGGGCGGTAAACAGTACCGCGTCCAAGAAGGTGCCGTGGTGCGTATCGAGAAGCTCGACGCGGACCAAGGCGCCAATGTCGAATTCACCCAGGTACTGCTGGTCGGTGCCGGCTCCTCGGTCACCATCGGAGCTCCCTACGTGGATTCGGCCAAGGTGCTCGCCACGGTCGAAAGTCATGGCAAGGGCGACAAGGTGCGCATTGTCAAATTCCGCCGGCGCAAGCATTACAAGCGCGAGAAGACTCATCGGCAGCCTTACACCGATGTGAAGATCACGCAGATCGTCGCCTTGGTCGCATAGACCAAGGTTTACGCAGGAGACCCTCATGGCACATAAAAAAGCAGGCGGCAGTACTCGCAACGGCCGCGATTCGCATTCCAAGCGTTTGGGCGTCAAGAAATTCGGCGGTGAGAACGTGCTCGCGGGCAATATCCTCATCCGTCAGCGCGGCACCGTCTATCGCCCGGGCGTGAACGTCGGCGTCGGCACCGATCACACGCTGTTCGCCAAGGCCCACGGTGTCGTCGAATTTCGCGTCAAGGGTGCGGAGCGGCACACGTACGTCAACGTCGTAACCAAGTAGCGATGCGCGCGGGCCCGAGCGGCTCGCCGGCAGACCCAAAAGGGGTAGGGTGAACATCCTGCCCCTTTTTTATTGGTGCAGCTGCCGCGGTTCACTGAAGTCGAGCTAATCTCCATGAAATTCGTCGATGAAGCCAAACTCAAGGTGCAGGCCGGCAACGGCGGCCGCGGCTGCGTGAGTTTTCGGCGCGAGAAGTTCGTGCCCTTCGGCGGCCCGGACGGCGGCGACGGCGGACTCGGCGGCAGCGTCTACTTGAGGGCCGTGGAGGGGATGAACACCCTGGCGGACTTTCGCATCTCGCGGACCTATCGGGGGCAGAACGGCGAGAGCGGCAGCGGCAACGACTGCACCGGGCATGGCGGCGACGATACCTACGTGTCGGTGCCGGTGGGCACCGTGGTATCGGACCGGGATACGGGCGAAGAGCTGGGTGATCTCGCCGCCGAAGGCCAGACCTTGTTGGTGGCCAAAGGCGGCAAGGGCGGGTGGGGCAACACTCGCTTTAAATCCAGCACCAACCGCACGCCGCGCAAATCCGGATTGGGCCTGCCCGGCGAGAAGCGTGAGCTGATGCTCGAGCTCAAGTTGATTGCCGACGTGGGGCTGCTCGGCCTGCCCAATGCCGGCAAATCGACCTTGATCCGCGCGGTATCCTCGGCACGCCCCAAAGTGGCCGATTACCCCTTCACCACCTTGTATCCGAACTTGGGCGTGGTCACGGCAGGCCCTGGACGCAGCTTCGTGATGGCCGACATTCCGGGGTTGATCGAGGGAGCGGCCGACGGCGCGGGTCTCGGCATTCGCTTCTTGAAACATCTGCAGCGCACACGCGTGCTGCTGCATCTCATCGATATTGCGCCGCCCGACCCCGGCGATGATCCGGTCACGGGGGCGCGGACCATCATCGCCGAGCTCAAGAAGTTCGCCGCCGATCTGGCCGCCAAGGAGCGCTGGCTGGTGATCAACAAAATCGATTTGCTCGAGCCCGCGGAAGCGGAGCGGCGCGCCAAGGAAATCGTCCGTCGTTTGCGCTGGAAGGGGCCGGTCTTTCGCATTTCCGGCGCCACCGGTGCCGGCACGGAGGGGCTCAAGCAGGCAGTGATGCGGTATCTCGACGAACATCCGCGCCCCGCGGCCGCCTCAGCCGGCATTGCCGCCGGCGCCGACGCGGACGCTGTCGCACGGGAATAAAAAAACCGGCCTCAGGCCGGTTCTTGATGATGCTGCATTGACGCCCAGCTCGCAAAGGGCGGCGCAGGGACTCACTTGGCGAGCGCGCGAACCTGTTTGGTCAGACGGCTCTTATGACGCGCCGCCTTATTGCGATGGATGATGCCCTTATTGACCATGCTGTCGATCACCGGTGTCGCGGCGGCGAGGGCCGAGGCCGCCTCATCTTGCTTGCCGGCCTTCAGCGCGAGGGTTGCCTTGCGGATGGCGCTGCGCAGCTGCGAGGTGAGCGCGTCGTTGCGGGCTCGATGCACCGTCGACTGTCGGGCAGCTTTTTCAGCAGATTTCGTATTCGCCAAGCGCGGACTCCTTCCAATAGCAAGGGTGCCCATTGGGCCCCAAAACAGCCGCGTAGCTTGCCGATTGACCTTGGGCTTGTCAATCGATATGCCGGGAAAGGGGTCAGTCGCTTGCTATAGTGAAGCCACAGAATCGCGGGAAACCTGAGTATAATCACGGCCTTTCGCCATGGAACTAGTTCGCGGTCTACAAAACATCTCGCGGCGCCATCAAGGCTGCGTTTTGACCGTGGGCAACTACGACGGCGTGCATCTCGGTCACCAGCAAATGATCGGCGTGCTCAAGGCGCGGGCCGCCGAATTGCGCTCCGCGGCAACGGTGCTGGTGTTCGAGCCGAGCTCGAAGGAGTTCATCGATCCGGAGGATGCTCCGCCGCGCCTCACGCGGTGGCGGGAGAAATTCCTCGCGCTCGCGGCGCTGGGCGTGGAGCGCCTGGTGACCTTGCGCTTCGATGAATGCATGCGCGCCATGACCCCGCGCTCCTTTGTCGAAGAATTGATCGTCGGGCGATTGGGCACGCGGCACATGGTGGTGGGCGATGACTTTCGCTACGGCAGCAATGCCGGCGGCACGATCGAGACCCTGCGCGGCGAGGGTCAGGTCCACGGGTTCGGCGTCGAGCAGATGGCGCCGTTCGTGGTCGATGGCGTGCGGGTGAGCAGCACGGCAGTGCGCGAGCGATTGGAGTTCGCCGATTTCCCCGGCGCCGCGCGGCTGCTGGGCCGCCCGTATCGGATGATGGGGCGCGTGGCGCGCGGCCGGCGGTTGGGCCGCACGCTAGGCTTTCCGACGGCGAACCTGCGATTGATGCGCCGCAAGTCGCCGGTCTGGGGCATATTGGCGGTTTGGGTTCATGGGATCGATTTGCGCCCGCTGCCCGGCGTCGCGAGTTTGGGCACGCGGCCCACGGTCAATGGGATCGAGCCGCTGCTCGAGGTGCATGTGTTCGACTTCGACGGCGACCTCTACGGGCGCGCGATCGATGTCGAGTTCGTCGCCAAGCTGCGCGATGAAGTGAAGTTCGATTCCTTGGACGCGATGGTCGTGCAAATGAAACTCGATGGCGCGCAAGCGCGCGATTTATTGTCGAAGGTGGATAGTGGCTGATTACAAACAGACGATTAATTTGCCGAACACAGGGTTCCCGATGAAGGCGGATCTGGCCAATCGCGAGCCCGGCATGCTGTCGGCCTGGGAGCGTGCCGGGCTGTACGAGAAGATCCGCATCGCCTCGAAGGGTCGGCCCTCTTTCGTGCTGACCGACGGGCCGCCGTACGCGAATGGCGCGATTCACTTGGGTCACGCGGTCAACAAAATCCTCAAGGACATCATCGTCAAGTCGCGCACCCTCGACGGTTATGACGCACCCTATGTCCCCGGCTGGGACTGCCACGGGCTGCCCATCGAAATGCAGGTCGAGAAAACCCACGGCCGCGTCGGACAGAAAATCGACGCCACGGCTTTTCGCGCAGCATGCCGGGAATATGCGCACAAGCAGATCGATGCGCAGCGCGCCGATTTCAAGCGCCTGGGCGTGTTCGGCGACTGGGATCATCCTTACTTGACGATGGCGCCGCGTTTCGAGGCCGAACAGCTGCGCGCCTTTTCGCTCATCATCAAGAACGGCCATGTGTACAAGGGCTACAAGCCCGTGCACTGGTGCCTGAACTGCCGCTCGGCGCTGGCGGAGGCCGAAGTCGAGTACGAGGACAAGACCTCGCCGAGCATCTATGTGCGTTTCCCGGTGGCGGGCTCCGCCGATCTGGCGCAGCGCTTCGGCATCGAGACCGCAGAGGAGCCGCTCGGCGCCGACCGTCAGGAGGCGCCCGCCTCGCTCGCCATCTGGACCACGACGCCGTGGACCCTGCCGGCGAATCGAGCCGTGGCGGTGCATCCGCAATTCGATTACGCGCTGATCGAATTCGATTTGGGTCATGGCACCGAGCGGCTGGTGCTGGCGAGCGAATTGATCGACGCCGTCATGAAATCGATCGGTGTGACCGCCTGGAGTCTGATCGCAACGGTCAAGGGCGCTGCGCTCGAGCATCTGATGCTGCGCCACCCCTTCTACGATCGGCAGGTGCCCGTGGTGTTGGGGGAGCATGTCACTCTGGATGCCGGCACCGGTGCCGTGCACACCGCGCCCGGGCATGGCCTGGATGACTACATGGTGGGCCGCCGCTATGGACTCGAGGTGGACAATCCCGTGGGCGGCGATGGCCGCTTCCTGCCGTCGACGCCGCTGTTTGCGGGCGAGCAGGTATTCGACGCCAACGCCCATGTGATCAAGGTGCTGCACGACAACGGCAGGCTGCTGAAGGACGAGCCCTACCACCATTCCTATCCGCATTGCTGGCGCCACAAGACGCCGGTGATCTTTCGTGCAACGCCACAATGGTTCATCAGCATGGAACAGGCGGGCCTGCGCAAGGGCGCGCTCGAGGCCATTTCCCATGTCGATTGGATGCCCGGCTGGGGCGAGCAGCGCATCAGCAGCATGATCGCCGTGCGCCCGGATTGGTGCGTCTCCAGGCAACTCACCTGGGGAGTGCCGCTTCCCCTGTTCGTCGACAAGGTATCGGGCGAGTTGCATCCGCGAACCGCCGCGTTGATCGAAGAGGTCGCCAAGCTCGTCGAGCAGGGCGGCATCGATGCATGGTTCGATCTGGACAGCGCGACGCTGCTCGGAGCCGAGGCCGATCGGTACGATAAGGCTACTGACGTTATGGACGTGTGGTTCGATTCGGGCGTGGTGCATCACTGCCTGGCGCAAATACGCCCGGAGATCACCGTGCCGGCCGATCTGTATCTGGAAGGCTCGGATCAGCACCGGGGCTGGTTTCACAGTTCGCTTCTGACGTCGGTCGCCATGCATGGCCGCGCCCCGTATCGCGGCGTGCTCACCCACGGCTTCACCGTGGATGAGAAGGGCCGCAAGATGTCGAAATCGATCGGCAACACGCTGATCCCGCAGAAATTGACGAACACCCTGGGCGCCGATGTGGTGCGCCTGTGGGTGGCGGCGACCGACTACGCCAACGAGATGAGCGTGTCGGACGAAATCTTCAAGCGCATTGCCGATTCCTACCGGCGCATGCGCAACACCCTGCGATTTCTCCTTGGCAATCTGCACGGCTTCGATCCCGCGCAGCATGCGGTCAAGTTCGACGAGTTGGTGGCGATCGATCAATGGGCGATCGGTAAGGCCTTCGCCCTGCAAAACGATGTCGTGACCGGCTACCGCAATTACGAGTTTCACGACATCTACCAGAAAATCCACAATTTCTGCGTGGTCGAACTCGGCGGCTTCTATCTCGACATCATCAAGGACCGCCTCTACACCACGGGCACGGCCAGCCCGCCGCGCCGCTCCGCGCAAACGGCGATGCACCATGTGGCCCAGGCGATGGTGCGCTGGCTGGCGCCCATCCTGAGCTTCACGGCCGACGAGGCATGGGGCTTTTTACCGGGGGAGCGCAACGAATCGGTGTTCCTGAATACGTGGCATCAGTTTCCCGCGGGTGCCGAGCGTGCACCGGCAATCGACTGGCCGGCATTGATCGCCCTCAAGACCGATGTGTCGCGGGACCTCGAGCGCCTGCGGGCGGCGGGTGCGATCGGCGCGCCGCTCGAGGCGGAGGTCACGATCCATGCCCCCGCCGGCGCCGCCGCGCCCTATGAGGCGCTGCGCGATGAATTGCGATTTCTGCTCATCACCAGCCAGGCGCACGTCGTCGCGAGCGACACGCCGCCGGCCTCGACGGTCCCGACCAGTGAACCCGGCGTGTGGATCGAGGTCAAACCGAGCACGCAGCCCAAGTGCGTGCGCTGCTGGCACCTGCGCAGCGACGTCGGCAGCGATCCGCGGCACCCGGAACTGTGCGCGCGCTGTGTCGTCAACGTCGAAGGCCCGGGAGAGGAGCGTCAATTCGCATGACCGGTGAAGAGAATCGTGGCCGCGCCGCCTCCTGGCTGCTGTTGTCGGCCTTCGTGGTGCTGGCGGATCAGCTCAGCAAGGCATATATCGCTCATCACTACCTGGAGTTCGAGTTCACGCGAATCCTGCCTGTCCTAGACATCACGTGCATGCACAATGTGGGCGCCGCGTTCAGCTTTCTCGCCTCGGCCTCGGGCTGGCAGCGCTGGGTCTTCATTGGCCTCGCGGTCGTGGTCAGCATCGGCATCACGGCCTGGCTGCTCAAGCTGCCGCGCGGCGCGCACGCCTTGCTCGCGGCGGGGCTTGCTCTGGTGCTCGGCGGGGCGCTCGGCAATGTCATTGATCGGATCCGCCTGGGCTACGTGATCGATTTCATACACTTTCACTGGGATCGGGCGTATTTTCCGGCATTCAACGTGGCGGATTCGGCGATCACGGTGGGCGCCGCCTATCTATTATTGGATGCCTTACTCGAAGCGAGACGGAAAAACTGATGCAAATCTTCCTGGCCAATCCGCGCGGATTCTGCGCCGGCGTCGACCGCGCGATCGACATCGTCGAGCGGGCCATCGTGCTGTTCGGCGCCCCCATCTACGTGCGGCACGAGGTGGTCCACAACAAGTACGTGGTGGACCGTCTGCGCACCATCGGCGCGGTGTTCGTCGATGAACTCAATGAGGTGCCGGACGCCGCCACCGTGATCTTCAGCGCCCACGGCGTACCTCGCGTGGTGCAGCAGGAAGCCAAACGCCGGCTGCTGAATGTGTTCGACGCCACCTGTCCGTTGGTCACGAAAGTCCATATGGAGATCACGCGCTACGCCCGCGAGGCGCGCGAGGTGTTCTTGATCGGCCACGCCGGCCATCCGGAAGTGGAGGGCACCATAGGACAATTCGACGCGACACTGGGCGGGTCGATCTATCTCATACAAACTGTCGAGGACGTCGAGCGGGTCTTGGTCCGAAACCCCGATCACCTTGCCTTCGTCACTCAGACCACGCTATCCGTCGACGACACCGCATCGATCGTCGCGGCCCTGCGGGCGCGGTATCCCGGGCTCAAGGCGCCGGTGAAAGAGGACATTTGCTATGCCACGCAGAATCGCCAGGACGCGGTCAAGGATCTGATCGGCCGCTGCGAGGTCCTGGTGGTGGTCGGCTCGAAGAGCAGTTCCAATTCCAATCGGCTGCGTGAAATGGCGGACAAGAATGCCAAACCGGGCTACTTGGTGGACGGGCCGGAGGATCTGCACCGCGAATGGTTCGAAGGCGTGAAGACCGTGGGCGTAACGGCAGGCGCCTCTGCGCCCGAGATTTTGGTTCAGGGAGTGATTGGACAGCTTCGCCAGTGGGGCGGCGAGGTGGCCGAGGAGCTCAAGGGGAGGACGGAACACGTGATTTTCGCCCTGCCCAAGACCCTGCGCGAGGTCGCCAAGGACGGGGGAAGTCTTTCGTCGATAGGCCCTACGGGTTAGAATCCCGCCCCTTTCGGGTTGCGCGCCGCAATAGCTCAGTTGGTAGAGCAACGCATTCGTAATGCGTGGGTCAGGGGTTCGAATCCTCTTTGCGGCACCAGAAAAACATCAATAAAATAAATGTGTTGCGACATTTAAATCGTTTTATAGCTTAAACAATTATCGACCTCGACTGTCTGCTTTCTCACGCGGAATTGAACAGCAGGCTCGAGCTCTGGTAACCCACGAACGTGCTCAGTCGGCCTTTCGCGTTCGCAAATGCAACACAAGTGTTAACGTTACACAACAGAAGTGTTTCGGTCGCTTCGATGAACAGCAAGCAATTCAAGAAATGGTTGGCCTCGCAGGGCGCGACATTCGAGCCCGGCAAGGGCGGCCACTTGAAGGTCACGCTGAACGGCAAACGCTCCGTGCTCCCGATGAGTTCCGGGGATCTCAAAAGGGCACGCCGGAAGGCATCAAGAAGCAACTGGGTCTGAAGGAGTAATCATGGTCGATCTGAACTATCCCGTGCAATTGAGCTCGATTGCCGCCCGCCGCCCGTCACTCCGCAGCCAATTGGACCGGAACCTCAATGCCGTATTTGGCGGTATCGAGGGGCGTGTGCGTCGAAAGATAGACGACGTTCAGTTGCGGCTGATGCAAGAAACGAACGGCCTCCGCGATCGCCTTTTCGTAGCAGCCCAAAAAGCTGGTCGCAGGCGCCAGATCGACTCGCATGCCGTGAGTGCAGACGATCCGGGCAGCCTTTTGCAGTCTACTGTACAGTTCGCGCGCACCGGCTGGCTGGCTGAGATCCAAACCTGCGGCGCTCACAGAGAACGTAACTGTGACATCTTTGGCCTTGGCTGGGGGCGATCCTAGGAACAGCGCACATGCTGCAACGGTGGCGATGCCAACGGATGATGCAGTGATGCGGATGAAGGAATTGGGGGCAGCGAGTTGCGTGTTCATGTTAACTCCCGATGGGTATGTGTTGCGGCTATTGATACTCGACGCCGCAATATGAGCCACGCGCGGCGTACGTTGTATCGCGAGAAGTGAGTACAGAGTGCAGGTGCTACCGAGCTCGCATCATTGAAAGTGATTAGATCGTCGATACTTGCGTGAGTACGCAACGTACCGAGCCTAACCCTTGATGAGGTTGGCGCACTGCGATGCGCCGCCGCAAATCGCGTCGTCCTGTGATCAGAGGCACAGTCAATTCGGCCTCAACCCCTCTAATCATTTTTGGTGATGGTTGCCGCTCAACACCCTCGGTATCGTACGCGCGAAACTCCATTGCGAATCGAAAGGGGACATCGATGAGCATATCTCGGCATCTCACACGTGGCTTGATGGCGCTCGCCATACCGCTCCTCGCCGCAGGGGGCGAACCCTCGTACGCGGAAGGTGTTTCGCAGGGCGCCTCCCAGTCGAAGCCGGACACTGGTCCACTCATTGACAAAGTGCGCGCAGCGACGGCCCGATTCCAGGAGATCAACGTGGCGATCTCGGAAGCCCTTGTGCAGGGCACCCGTTGCGTTAGTGGTCCCGACACCGGCACCATGGGAGTCCATTTCGTTCTGCCGGCCCGCGTCGCCGCGGGCGTTCTCCAGGCAG
>Ga0181534_10001503_pt1 | contig 15157 bp, 10 predicted proteins | sample PEATcosm2014_Bin_37_FD_119758 | JGI IMG/M metagenome (GOLD analysis project Ga0181534, IMG submission 119758) | Peatland microbial communities from MTU Mesocosm Facility, Houghton, MI, USA - PEATcosm2014_Bin17_10_metaG | ecosystem: Environmental > Terrestrial > Soil > Wetlands > Peat | place... | reverse complement strand
GGGAATGTCCGGATTGCAGACATAGCGCACGGCCGTGATGGTCATGTCGCAGGCCGAGAAGCTGGCCGACACCGGCTCGGCCAGGACCAGACGGTCGTCGCCCCAGGCGGCGGCGTCGAAGCTCCCGAGCTGCGGGCGACCGCGGTCGGCCCTGCGGAATTGGTACTCGGTGTCGACCTGGACGAGCCGGGGCCGGAGGCCCTGGGCGTCCTGCACCCGGGCCAGATGCATCCCCGGCGGATACTGGATGTCCTGGCCGGTGATGGGCTCCGGGTCGATCAGGGCCAGGTCGAGGATGGGGCGCCGGTCGTCCAGCACTCGGCACTCGACACGGTCGTGGAACCGGGCCAGGTGGACCTCCCCCGGATCGATCCGGAAGCCCCACGAGCCGGACAGCTCCTCGGCCAGCGCCGGGTTGTCACATCGGGCCGAGACCAGAAAGGCCCGGGGACGCACGCCGGCACGGGCCGTCACCCGCACCTGCACCAACGAGAAGGGCCCGAAGGCACTGTCCTTGGCCCGGTAGGCGAGGAAGGTGACCACGGGCGGGATGGTGGGGTTGAGGGCAGGGGGAACGATGGCCTCGCGATCGGGCACCCTGATCTCGAAGAGGGCCTGCAGGATGTCGACGTCGTCGACGTGCAGCTCCCGGTCGGCGAGCGTGACCGTCGGGGCCGCCTCCAGCAGCGGGCGGATGTCGAGCGAGCCGGCCAGGGGCATCAGTCCGCCCCCACCCCGACCGGCTGGCGGACCGGCGACGACTTGAACTGGGGCATGACCTCCTGGGCGAACAGCCGCATGCTGTCCAGCACGTACTGCTGAGGGACGATCTCCATGAACTGGGCGATGAAGTTGATCCCGTCGAAGCCCACGTTCTCCCACTGGCGGATGGCCGCGGCCACATCGTCGGGTGTTCCCATGGTCACCCCCTTGAACGACTTGGCCGCGTCCCCGGGCGATCCCGACTCGCGGCGCAGTGCCGGCAGGAGCCCTTCCGACGGATACGAGTGGGTCGGGAGCACCTCCTTGGCCGACAGCAGCTGCGACGCCATGTAGCTGAAGATACTGGCCACCCGCAGCCCCGACCGGCGGGCCAGGTCGCCGTCCTCCGCGCACGAGAGGAAGTTCACCGTGTGGACCTTCTTGTTCACGAAGGCCCCGACCGGGTCGCAGTTCTCGATACGGGCGCGGTAGGTGTTGACCTTCTTCTCGGACTCCGAGAACCCGCCGGGGGTGAGTCCCAGACAGCCGAGACCCCGGTCGGCCGCGTCGACCTCGGTGCCCGGCGAGGTCACGGCCACCCACATGGGGGGATGGGGCTTCTGGACCGGCTTGGGCAGGATGGCCCGCTCGGGCATGGAGAAGACCCGGCCCTGCCAGCTGAACCGCTCCTGCATCCACATCTTGGGGATGACCCGCACGAACTCGTCCCACGTCTTCTTCGTCTCGTCGGGATTGGCCCCGAAGCCCCCGAGCTCGGTCCACGTGGCGGAGCGACCGGTGCCCAGCTCGAGTCGCCCCCCCGACAGGATGTCGAGGACGGCGGCCCGCTCGGCGATCCGGATCGGGCTCTGGTACTGGGGCACGCAGGCCACGATCCCGTGGCCCACCCGGATGCGGCTGGTCTGCATGGCGCACGCCGTGAGGAACAGGTCCGGGGCCGGGCTGTGGGAGTACTCCTCGAGGAAGTGGTGCTCGACCGCCCACACGTAGTCGAAGCCCAGCTCGTCGGCCAGCCGCACCTGCTCCAGCGCGTTGGCGTAGACGTCCCGCTCGGACTCCGCCGTCCACGGACGGGGAACGGACAGTTCGATGAATATTCCGAACTCCACGGATTCACCCCCTTGCAGATTTGCTAATCACCATTAAACTATAAGTAGCTCTCGTCAGGGCGTCAACCAAGAAATGGCCGATATTTTGTTACCAGCACCTAACATTTCTGCCGGCTCAAGAGCGAGTGGGTCACGTCCGGACGGGCGGCCGCACGGCCCCGCCGCCGACCCGGCGCATCCCGGGCCCGGACCGGTGGCCCAGCCGTGACCGTGGAGCCGGCCGGGTCGAGGGCAGGCGAGAAAGACGGCGTCGGCCCCACCGGGCACGCCCGGACGAAGAAGGGCGAGCTCCGACGGGCCGCCATCCTGGCGGCGGCGGCCGAGCTCTTCCGCGAGCGGGGCTTCCAGGCCACCAGCCTCGACGACATCGGTGCCGTGGCCGGGGTGAGCGGCCCGGCCATCTACCGGTACTTCTCCAGCAAGCACGCGCTCCTCTCCTTGTTGGTCGAGGAGGCCGCCCTCACCTGGCGGGCCGCCGTCGACGAGGTGCTCAGCCAGGACACCCCCCCGCTGGTGACCCTGGAACGGCTCATCGACACCGCCGTGACCCTCCAGCTCCGTGACGGCAACCTGCGGGCCGTGGCCTACCAGGAGTTCCGGCAGCTCGACGACGCCGATCGCCGGCGGCTGGCCCGGATCGACCGGGTGACCATGGCCGAATGGGTCGGCTTGCTCTGCGAGGTCCGGCCGGGGCTCACCGACGAGGAGGCACGGGCCGCGGTCATCATGGTCGACGGCCTGATGCGCTCGGCCTCGGCGCTGCACACCAGCGTCGACCGCGACCGCCTGGCGAGGGTGATGAAGGACATGGCCCTCGGAGGGCTGTTGTCGCTCGGGGTCCAGCGACCGGTGGCGCTGGCGTCGCCGTGACCGGGCCGGGGGGCCGGGCCGGGCCGACCGTCGCCGCCGGTCCCGGGGACGGCGCCGGCCCCGGGGACGAGGAGCGCTTCCGGCAGGAGGTTCGGGAGTTCCTCGAGGCCACGCTCCCCCGCAAGGGCGCGCCGTCCCGCTCCGAGGGCAGCGGCGTGGAGCGGGCCCGTGCGTACCAGCGGCAGCTGGCCGACGCCGGACTGGCCGGGATCACCTGGCCCGTCGAGTACGGGGGACGTGGCCTGCCCGCTCGCTACCAGAGGATCTTCGACGCCGAGGCGGCCGCCTTCCGGCTCCCGCCCCGGGCCCTCGAGGTCGGTCTGGGCATGTGCGGGCCGACCATCCTGGCCCACGCCACCCACGAGCAGAAGCTGGCCCTCATCCCACCGCTCCTCCGCGGCGAGCACGTGTGGTGCGAGCTGTTCAGCGAGCCCGGCGCCGGGTCCGATCTGGCCGGCATCCAGACGCGCGCCCGGCGGGACGGCGACGTCTGGGTCGTCGACGGCCAGAAGCTGTGGACCTCGGGAGCCCAGCACAGCCACTTCGCCGCCTGCCTGGCCCGCACCGACGTCGACCGTCCCAAGCGGGACGGGATCACCATGCTCATCGTGGACATGCGCTCCCCGGGCATCACCGTGCGCCCCCTCCGGCAGATGACCGGCGACGCCCACTTCAACGAAGTGTTCCTCGACGGTGTGCGGGTGCCCGTCGAGCACGCCCTGGGCCGGACCAACGACGGGTGGCGGGTGGCGCGCACCATGCTGGCCTTCGAGCGCCAGGCCCTAGGGGGGATGGGATCGGGCGGCGGGGGGCGGGGCGGCTTCAGCGCCATGGTCGACCAGGCCCGGGCGCGTGACCTGGCGGGCCGCGCCGACGTGCGCCAGCGGCTGGCCGACCAGCGCATCCGTCAGATGGTGCTCCGGCACCTCGCCGGCTATCTCGCCGCCCGGCGCAGTGCCGGCCAGGCCCAGGGCGGGGAGGCCTCCCTCCTCAAGTTGGCCATGGCCCGCCTGGTGCAGGACACCGCCGAGGTGGCCGTCGACATCTCCGGCATGGGCGCGGTGGCCTGGTCGGCGTCGGATGCCGACGGGGGCCGCTGGTCCGCCCAGTTGCTGAGTGCCCAGTCGGCGTCCATCGGAGGGGGGACCAACGAGATCGTCCGCAACGTGATCGCCGAGCGCATCCTCGGCCTGCCCCGGGACGTGGAGACCGACCTCGACGTGCCCTTCCGGGAGCTGGGTGCGGGTACGTGAGTCCTGAGCCGCTGCTGGCCGGGGTGCGCGTGGTCGAGGTGGGCCAGTACGTGGCCGCGCCCTTTGCCGCCACCCTCTTCGCCGACCAGGGCGCCGAGGTGGTCAAGATCGAGCGCCCCGGCGGCGACCCGTACCGGCGGGACCCGGCCCGGTTCGCCGCCTGGAACCGGGGCAAGACATCGGTCGAGCTCGACCTGGCCACCGACGACGGCCGCGCCGCGGCCCTCGGCCACATCGCCGGGGCCGACCTCCTCATCGAGAACCTCCGGCCCGGCGCCATGGCGCGGCTCGGCCTGCCGCTGGAGGACCTGCGGTCCCGGCACCCCGGGTTGGTGACCTGCTCCATCTCCGCCTACGGGTCCGGTGGGCCGTCCCGGGACGACCCGGGTTGGGAGCCCCTGGTGCAGGCCCGGGCCGGCGCCCAGCAGGGACTGTTCAGCGGGGACCGGCCCCTGTGGCTGCCCTTCCCCTTGGCCAGTGTGGCCGCTGCGCTGCTGGCCGTGCTGGGGACGGGAGCGGCCCTGGCCAAGCGCCAGACCACCGGGTACGGCCAGCACGTCGAGACCTCGCTGCTCGAGGCCCTCCTGTTCCTCAATGCGGGCCCCCTCTTCCACCGGCCCCGCCACCCGCCCCGCGTGGTCCGACAGCCGCGCTCGCCGATCCTGGCCATCTTCACCACGAGCGACGGACGGGGCATGCAGGTCAACCTCAGCGGCACCGAGCGCTGGTTGGAGTTGTGCCGCCTCCTCGGCGTCGACCACGGAGGGCTCGACTTCACCGAGCCGGCCACGCTGGCCAAGCTCTCCGACCGCGAGTGGCACCGCACCATGATGGGTCGGCTCGAGGAGGCCTTCGCCTCGCGCACCGCCGCCCAGTGGGAGGAGGCCCTGCTGAGCCAGCCGGCCGCGGTGTCGAGGTGCAACACCCTGGAGGAGTGGCTGGCCCACGATCAGGTGGCCGGCAACGGGCTGCTCGCCACCACGGACCAGCCCGGAAGGGGACCGGTCGAGTTGGTCGGCGGGGCCATCCGGGTGCGGACCACCGGTCGGGGCCGGCCCCGGACGCCTCGGCACGGGGCGCCGTCCGGAGCGCTGGCCGGCCACCGGGTGGTCGACCTGTCGAGCTTCTGGGCCGGGCCCCTGGCCGCCCGGCTGCTGGCCGAGCTCGGAGCGGAGGTGGTCAAGGTCGAACCGCCGGGCGGCGAGGGGGCCTACCAGCTCATGCCCATCCTGCCCAACATCTACATCGACGCCAACCGGTCGAAGCGCGGGCTCACCCTCGACCTCCGCGTCGATGAGGACCGCTGCCGGCTGCTCGAGCTGGTCCGGGCGGCCGACGTGGTCGTCGAGAACGCGGTGGCCGGCACGTGGGAGCGGTTGGGACTGGGCGAGGAGGCCCTCCGCTCGGTCGCCCCCGACCTGGTCTACGCCCGGGCCAAGGGCTTCGGCCTGCACGGGCCGCTGGCCCCGAGGCCGTCGTTCGACTACGTCGTCCAGGCGGCCACGGGCATGGAGATGACCCAGGGCGGAGGGAGGCCGCAGTCGGTCAACGTCACGGCCAACGACTACGGCACGGGCCTCCTCCTGGCCGCCGGGACCGTGCTGGCCCTGCTGGGACGGTCCCGCGGCGTCCGGGTGGCCACCGTGGACGCCTCGCTCATGATGACGGCCACCGTCTTTCAGGCCGAGGACGTGGCCCAGCTGGCCATCTACGGCCGTCGGGAGGACGCCATGGGGCCCGACCTCCTCGGCCCGACACCGGAGTGCCACCTCTACGAGGCCCGGGACGGGTGGGTGGTCATCTGTGCCGTCACGCCCGCGCAGCAGACGGGCCTGGAACGGGCACTCGGCATCGACGAGCGGACCGTGGCGGTCATCGCCGGGGCCGTGGGGACCATGACGACCGAGTCCGTCTGCCGGAGCCTTCGCCGGGGCCGGGTCCCTGTCGCCGTGAGCGCCCACCCCGGGGCGGTCCCCGACGACCCCCAGGTGCGGGACCGGGGAGTGCTGGTTGTGGTGCGCCATCCGGTGGCCGGCCCCTTCGTCCAGGTCGGCGTACCCCTCCAGCTGTCCGTCGACCGGGCCGCGGTGCGGGGACCGGCCCCCACCCCGGGCACGGGCCGGCGCCGGAGGGGGCGGGCATGAAGATCGACTCCGGGCTCGGGCCCGGCCTGGCTTCCGTCGAGCGCCGGGTCCGCGCCGCCGAGCAGGCCGGACTGGACTGCCTGTGGGCGTCGGAGACCGCCAACGACCCGTTCCTGTCCCTCGCCCTGGCGGCCGAGCACACCGAGACCGTGTCCCTCGGCACCGCCATCGCCATCGCCTTCGCCCGCAACCCCATGAGCACGGCGTACACCACCAACCAGCTGCAGGAGTACGCCCGGGGTCGGCTGGTGCTGGGGCTCGGGTCCCAGGTGCGGGCCCACATCGAGCACCGCTTCGGGGCCACCTGGTCCCACCCCGTCGAGCGCATGCGCGAGTACGTGCTGGCCCTGCGGGCCATCTGGGCCTCGTGGAACGACGGTGCGCCCCTGGCCTTCGAGGGCAGCTTCTACCGCCACACCCTGATGACGCCGTTGTTCGCCCCCCCGCCCCACGCCTACGGGCCGCCGAGCATCTTTCTGGCCGCGGTCGGCCCCCGGATGACCGAGATGGCCGGTGAGGTGGCCGACGGGGTCATCACCCACGGACTGTCCAGCCCGGCCTACCTGCGGGAGGTCACCCTCCCCTCGCTCGAGCGGGGCCTGGCCCGATCGGGCCGGTCGCGTGCCGACGTCGAGGTCACCTGTCCCGGGTTCATCGCCGTGGCCGACGACGACCGCCACCTCGAACAGGCGCGGGCGGACATGCGGCGGCACGTGGCCTTCTACGCCTCGACGCCGGCCTACCGACCGGTCCTCGACGTCCACGGCTGGGGGGACGCACAGCCCGAGCTCCACCGGCTGTCCAAGGCCGGCGCGTGGCGGGAGATGGCCGGCCTCATCGATGACGAGATGCTCGACACCTTCACCATCATCGGGCCCCACGAGACACTGGCCTCCGAAGTGGGCCGGCGCTACGGCGGCCTCGTGGACCGGATCACCGTGGCCTGGTGGAAGAAGGAGTGGTGGCCCCCGGTGGGCGAGGAGCTACGGGCGCTGTGACCGACGTCCGCGGGTTCACCGCGCCCGGCTTCGGCCCGGTGGCCGACACCCTGGCCCGGGGGGCCCGGTTGACCGTGGGCGGACGGGAGCGGACCGCCGACCTGGGCGCGGGCGGCGGGGCCTTCGCCGCCTACGTCGACGGCGAGTGCGTGGTGGACGTGTGGGCGGGAGACGCATCACCGGGGGTCCCCTGGGACGAGGACACCCGGGCCGTCGTCATGTCGGCCACCAAGGGTCTGACCGCGCTCTGCGCCCACGTGCTCGTCGATCGCGGACAGCTCAGCGTCGACGAGCCCGTGGTGTGGTACTGGCCGGAGTTCGGTGCCAGCGGCAAGGACCGGACGCTGGTCCGCCACCTGCTCAGCCACCAGTCGGGGGCCATCGGCCTCCCCCACCGGGACCGCATCCTGTCGTGGGACGGGACCGGGTGGGAGGACACGGCGGCCATCGCCGACGCCCTGGCCGGCTCGTCACCGGCGTGGGAGCCGGGCACCAGGCACGGCTACCACGGCGTCACCTTCGGCTGGCTGGTCGGCGAACTGGTCCACCGGGTGTCGGGACGGAGCCTCGGGGCATTCTTCCGGGACGAGGTGGCCGAGCCGCTGGGGGTGGCCTGCGCCATCGGCACACCCGACGCTGACCTGGCCCGGGTGGCGCCGGTCATCGAGTGGACCCCGCGTCCGTCGTCCCGCCCGGGCACCCTCACCACCATCGACCCCGAGTCGTGGGCGGGACGCTCCGTGCTGGCCGGCCCCGACGGCAACCTCTTCGTCGACAGCGAGGGCACACCGCGGTTCGCGTCGTTCATGAACCAGCCCGCCGTGCTCCGGGCCGGGATCGGCGCCATCGGGGCCACCGCCACGGCCCGGGGCCTGGCCCGGGTCTACGCTGCGCTGGCCTCGGGTGAGGAGCTGGTGTCCCGGTCGTCGGTGGACCTGTTCCGCCGGGAGCAGGTGAGCGGGCGTGACGCCGTCATGGGGGTGCCCACCCGTTGGGCCCTCGGCTACACCCGCGAGCCCCAGGCCCTGGTGCCCGGCCTCCCCCGCCAGCACGGCCCCGAGGACGAGGCCTTCGGCCACATGGGGGCCGGCGGCCAGATCGGACTGGCCGACCCCGTGGCCCGGGTGGGATGCGGCTTCGTCCGCAACCACCTCGAGAACCAGGCCCTTCCGCTGCTCGGGGCCAGCCTCGTCGACACCCTGTACCACTGTCTAGGATCCACGCCGTGACGGGCCGGACCGTCACGGCCGGAGGAGGTAGCCGTGTACGCCGCCAAGTACGCTGAGATCCACCCGGACAAGCCGGCCATCGTGATGGCCACCAGCGGCGAGGTGGTGACGTTCGCCCGGTTCGAGGACACCGCCAACCGGATGGCCCACCTGCTGCGCGAGACCGGTCTCGCCCACTACGACCACATGGCCATCTTCATGGACAACGATCCGGCCATGCTCATGACCGAGGGCGGAGCCGAGCGGACCGGGCTGTTCTTCACCTGTGTCAACTCGTACCTGTCGGCCGAGGAGGCCGCGTACATCATCAACGACTCCGAGTCCCGCGTGGTGGTGACGGGCGCGTCCAAGGCCGAGGTGGCCCACCGGCTCCCCGAACTGTGCCCCAAGGTGGAGCGGTGGCTCATGGCCGGCACCGACGGAAGCCCGGAGGCGCCCTTCGAGTCGTGGGAGCAGGCCCTCGCCGCCCTTCCCGGCCACCCCGTGGACGACGAGCGGCTGGGGACGCCCATGCTCTACTCGTCGGGCACCACCGGCCGGCCCAAGGGCATCCTCCGCCCGCTGGCCGACGCCTACCCGGCCGACCCCACCCCGGCCATGGCCGGGATCACCCACCTGTGGCGGTTCCGGGAGGGCATGACCTACCTCTCGCCGGCACCCCTCTACCACACCGCCCCCCAGGTGAGCGTGGCCCTGACCCTGCGCCTCGGGGCCACGGCCGTCGTCATGGAGCACTTCGACGCCGCCCACTACCTCGACCTGGTCGGCCGCTACGGCGTGACCCACTCCCAGGTGGTGCCCACCATGTTCTCGCGGCTGCTGAAGCTGCCCGACGAGGTGCGGGCGGCGGCCGACGTGTCGTCCCTGGAGGTCATCGTCCATGCCGCCGCGCCCTGCCCGGTCCCGGTCAAGGAGCAGATGATCGAGTGGTTCGGCCCCATCCTCTTGGAGTACTACGGCGCCACCGAGGGCAACGGCTGCACCTTCTGCGACTCGGAGGACTGGTTGGCCCACCCGGGCACGGTGGGCCGGTCGGTGCTCGGGAAGCTGCTCATCCTCGACGACGAGGGCAGGCCGTGCCCCACCGGCACGCCGGGCACCGTGTGGTTCCGCGGCGCAACCGACTTCGAGTACTTCAACGACCGGGCCCGCACGGACGAGGACCGCATCGAGGGCGGGGCCACCAGCACGGTGGGCGACGTCGGCTACCTCGACGAGGACGGCTACCTCTACCTCACCGACCGCAAGACCCACATGATCATCTCGGGGGGCGTCAACATCTACCCCCAGGAGACCGAGGACCTCCTCGTCACCCACCCCAAGGTGACCGACGCCGCCGTCATCGGCGTGCCCGACGACGACCTCGGCGAGGCGGTCAAGGCCATCGTCCAGCCCAGCCCCGATGCCGAGCCCGGTGCCGACCTCGAGCGCGAGCTGCTGGCCTTCTGCCGTCAGCACCTGGCCCACTACAAGTGCCCGCGCTCGGTCGACTTCGATCCCGAGCTGCCCCGGCTGCCCACCGGCAAGCTCTACAAGCTCGTCCTGCGGGAGCGCTACTGGGGCGACCGCGACACCCGCATCGTGTGACGCCGTCGTAGGGTCGGGCCCGGCGGGACTGGACCGGGAGCCGGTCTTGTCCCGCCGGGTCAGGGCCGCCGCCGGCGCACTCCGGTGGGGCGGGGGGGTCCTTGACCAGATTCAGGGGTGTAAGTAGAGTGCACTCTTCTAGGGAGATGTCGGGGGACGCGACAGGCACCTCGATGGTGCGGGTGGCATCGTCCCGACGGGGAAGATGGGGGATCAGGCGATGAAGGCACCCGGGCATCACTCGAGGGCGCGTCGGGCCAGGCGGCTCGTCGCCGGATTCGGCGCCTTGTGCGTGACCACGCTGGCGGTGGGCTCCGGAGGGGTGGCCGCCGCCGGCACGTCGGCTCTGGGCACGCCCGACCCGGCCAAGGGGGCCCCGGTCACCATCGGCATGATCAGCGACGGCGGGTCGGGCACGGTGGGCACCGCCCCCCTGGTGGAGCAGGGGGCCAAGATGGCGGTGGCGTGGGCCAACGCCTACCGCGGCGGCCTGGGCGGACGGCCGATCAACCTGTTCATCTGTGAGAACGACTCCACGCCGGCGGGAGGCCAGGACTGCGCCAACCAGATGGTGCAAAAGGGCGTGGTCGTGGTGGTCGAGCCCTTCACCGGCCAGGGGCCCACCGAGGTCCCCATCATCGTGAAGGCCGGCATCCCGTACCTGACCCTGTCCGGCAGCACCACCGAGGAGACCACCACCAAGGGGGCGTACTCCATCACCGGCGGGCTCCCCGGCGTCCTCGCCGCCGACGCCGCCGTGGCCAGGTCCAAGCACTACAAGAAGTTCGCCATGCTGACCGTCAACGTGCCCGAGGCCACGCAGCCCACCGACACGCTCGGGGTGCAGGCCTTCAAGAAGGCCGGCGTGGGCTTCAAGGCCATCCCCGTCAACCTGGGCACGGCCGACATCACCCCGCAGTTGGAGAGCGCCGTGCAGTGGGGGGCCAACGCCATCGGGATGACCGGTGACCTCACCCTGTGCTCCTCGTTCTTCAAGGCGTACCAGACCCTCGGGCTCACCCTGCCCCGGTACGTGCTCAGCACCTGCGTGGACCCGAGCATCATCAACTCGTCGCTCGACAGCGTGATGGCCGGGTCGATCATCTCGAGCCCCGGCGTGACCAGCTCGCCCGACTACGCCACCTACGCCGCAATGACGAAGAAGTACGCGCCCTCGGTGAACCCCAGCCCCAACGTGAGCACCAACCAGTCCGACGGCGCCTCGGCGGTCTGGACGCTCATCAACGCCATGCAGGGCTTCCACGGTGCGGTGACCAAGGAGTCCGTCAACAAGCAGATCGAGACGGCCAAGAACGTGGTCGAGCCGCTGTCCGACGGGGCCACCTTCACCTGCAACGGCAAGGTCATCCCGTCGCTGCCCAGCGTGTGCTCGGTGGCCACCCTCATCGGCACGCTCAAGGCCAACGGACAGGCCACGGACCTGAAGACCATCAACGCCGCCGCCCTCTTCTCGAAGTAGCGACCGGCCGGCCGGGCCCCTGAGGCCCCGACGCGAGAGGAGGGCCGTGACCGAGGCATCCGAGGGAGCCGGGGAGCCCCCCACCGAGTTCCGGGGGAACGAGGAGGGGATCGGCGACCTCTTCGACCTGGCCGAGCCCCAGCCCCGGTACCGGAGCCTCATCGAGATGGGCGGTGTCCTCTCGCCCACCGAAGGGTTCACCCTGGTGGCCAGCCGCTCGGCCGTCGACGAAGTCCTGCGCCACCCGGAGGCCTACACCTCAGCGGACCTGGTCCAGCTGGGCAACGTGCGCCCGCTGATCCCGCTCAGCGTCGACCCCCCCGACCACCTCAAGTACCGGAAGATCCTCGATCCGCTGTTCGCCCCGAAGCGGATGGAGGCCATCGAGGACGATGTCGCCGCCCGGGTCAACCACTTCATCGACGCCTTCATCGACGACGGGGGCTGCAACTTCAGTGAGGCACTGGCCGTGCCCTTCCCCTCGGCCGTCTTCCTCGGGTTGATGGGCCTCCCCTGGGAGGAGCTCGACACCTTCCTCCGCCTGAAGGACGGGATCATGCGGGCCGGCGGGGGCCACGCCGACGCCGACGAGCGCATGCGGATCCAGGCCGAGACGGGCCAGGAGATCTACGCCTACTTCGACGCCGTGCTGGACGAGCGGCAGCGGCAGCCGAGGGACGACATCCTCACGCAGTTCCTCGGCGCCGAGGTGGAGGGCGAGAAGCTGACCAGAGAGGAGATCCTCGACATCTGCTTCCTCTTCCTCATCGCCGGACTGGACACGGTCACCGACTCCCTCACCTGCTTCTTCGCCTTCCTCGCCCAACATCCCGGCCACCGGCGCCAGATCGTCGAGGACCCGGCGGTCATCCCCCGGGCCGTCGAGGAGCTCCTGCGCTGGGAGACCCCGGTTCCCGGCATCGCCCGGGCGGCCACGGCGGACACCGAGGTCGGCGGCTGTCCGGTGAGCGCCGGCAGCCTGGTGTTCGTCTCCATCGGCGCCGCCAACGTCGACCCCGAGGCGTTCGTCGACCCCTTCGACGTGCGGTTCGACCGTGAGGAGAACCGCCACCTGGCCTTCGGGGGCGGGGTCCACCGGTGCCTGGGCTCGCACCTGGCCCGCCGGGAGCTGCGGGTGGCCCTCCACGAGTGGCACCGGCGCATCCCCGAGTACGAGCTGGCCCCGGGCGTCGAGCTCCGGTACCCGCCGGGCCTGCGCATGGTGGAGAACGTGGAGCTGGTCTGGCCCACACCCTGATCCCGGGCCCGGGCCCCGACCAGGCGGACCGGGGGCGCGGGACCGGTGGCCTCAGGACCAGATCATGGACTTGACCTCGGTGAACTCCTCGATGCCGTGGTGGCCCCATTCGCGGCCGATGCCGCTCTGCTTGTAGCCGCCGAAGGACCCGCTCTGGCCGATGCCGCCCATGGCCTGGCCCCAGCCGGGGCCCTGGCCCCCGCCGGGCCCGGTGGCGGCGCCGGCCGCCGCACCCACCCCGCGGGCGATGACCATGCCCGACCGGATCTGGCGGGCCACGTTGAAGGCCCGGGCCGTGCTCTGCGACTCCACCTCGCCCCCCAGGCCGTAGATGGTGTCGTTGGCCAGGCGGACGGCGTCCTCGTCGGTGCCCGAGTAGGGCACGACGGTGAACACCGGCCCGAAGATCTCTTCTTGGGCGATGCGCAGGTCGTTGCCGCCGACGAAGACGGTGGGCTCGTAGAAGAAGCCCTTGTCCAGGTGGGCCGGCCGCCGGCCGCCGGTGAGGAGCTCGGCCCCCTGCTCCCGCCCCGAGGCCACGTAGCCCTCGACCCGTTCGCGCTGTTGCTCCCTGATGAGCGGGCCGAGCACGGTGGCCGGGTCCCGCGGGTCGCCGATGGTGACCGACGGCACCGCGGCGGCCACCCCCTCCTTGTAGGCGTCGAGGAGGTGCTCGGGCAGGAGCAGCCGGGTGGACAGGATGCACCCCTGGCCGCAGTGGGTGAGCACGGCACCGAAGCCGATGGAGCGGGCGTGGTCCTCGGACACGTCGTCCAGGACCACCTGGGCGCTCTTGCCCCCCAGCTCCATCTGGAGGCGCTTCACGGTGGGGGCGGCGTTGGCCATGATGCGACGGCCGGTGGCGGTGGAGCCGGTGAAGGCCACCAGGTCCACCAGTGGGCTGGTGGTCATCTCGTCCCCCACCTCGGCATGTCCGGTGATGACGTTGAGGACCCCGGGGGGGATGCCGGCCTCCTCGGCCGCCTGGGCGATGAGGAAGGCGTCGAGGGGCGTCCACGGGTGGGGCTTCAGCACGACGGTGCACCCGGCGGCCAGGGCCGGTGCCACCTTCACCACATTGAGCATGAACGGGAAGTTGAACGGCGTGATGGCGCCCACCACGCCCACGGGCTCGCGGAACAGGCCCGATCCGCCCATGCCGCCCGGTCCCCCCGTCGGTGCGCCGGCCTCGACCCACTCGAGGACGTGCTCGATCTGGGCGGCGTTGGAGCGGAACATGCCGATGGACCCACCGGCCTGGACGAAGTCGGTCATGAACCCGGTCGATCCCGTCTCGGCCACGATGAGCTCGCGCAGTTCGGCCGAGCGCGCCTCGAGGGCCTCGGCCAACCGCACCAGGGCGGCGGCCCGCTCGGCCGGCTTGGTGTAGGGCCACGGTCCCTCGTCGAAGGCCCTGCGGGCCGCGGCGATGGCCGCCACGGCATCTTTGGGCGAGGCCTCGGGGACCCGGCCGATGACCTCCTCGGTGGCCGGGTCGATGACCTCGATGGAGCCGCTGGCTTCCCCGGTCGTCCACGCCCCGTCGATGTACAGGTCGAAGTTCCAGCTCATGGCCTCGGCTGTCTCCCGTCTGGTCTCGGTTGCACCACGGGCCCACGTACCCGGCCCCCGGCGGCGACGGCACGCCGCGTCGGGTCGACCACCCGTTGCCCGCTTCCGACAATAAGTATACTCAATCCCATGCCGCTGAGCGCCGAGGACGAGGGCCTCCACCCTGCCGGTGACGATGGGGACTGGCAGGAGAGCGCCTACCTCGCCTGGCGCGATGCGGCTTCCGGCCTGGGCGGCAACCACCGCATCGGGAACGAGCCCAACCGGGGCACGGCCAACCTGTGGTGCGGCGTCTACCACGAGGACGGGACCCGCTTCCGCCACAACGACGAGGGCCTGTCCCTGCTCCGACTGGACGGTCACGGCATGGCCGCCGGTCCCCAACGGCTCGTCCTCGACGACGGGGAGCTGCGCTTCGTCCTGGAGGGGGAGGGGTGCCGGGTGGACCTCCGCGTCGAGGACGACGAGGCCACCCTGGCCGTCTCCACCCCGCGCACGTTCGAGGGGTCGAAGGGGCCGGCCGGCGCCATCTTCTCCAGCAACTTCCACGTCTTCTGCCGCGTCCGGGGCACGGTCACCCTGGACGGCAGGACGGCGGAGGTCGACGCGCCGGCGTGGCGAGACCACTCGTGGGGGGTGCGACGGTGGGACAGCTTCCTCACCAGTCGGAGCTTCGGGGGCACCTTCGGCCCCACCCACTCGTTCCGGTACGGCTCCATGGTGGGCGCGAACGGCAGCTTCCTCCGGCAGGGCTCACTGGTGCGCCACGGTGAGCCGGTGGACCTGGACAGCGTCGAGATGGTGGTGGGGGTGGACGACGATGGGCTGCGCTGCCCCTCGGCCGAGGTCCACTACCGTGGGGCCGACGGCGACACCACGACCGTGCGCATCCGGACAATCGGCGGCATGTTGGGCGTGACCGGCACCCGGTTCG
>Ga0181534_10001502_pt1 | contig 15162 bp, 9 predicted proteins | sample PEATcosm2014_Bin_37_FD_119758 | JGI IMG/M metagenome (GOLD analysis project Ga0181534, IMG submission 119758) | Peatland microbial communities from MTU Mesocosm Facility, Houghton, MI, USA - PEATcosm2014_Bin17_10_metaG | ecosystem: Environmental > Terrestrial > Soil > Wetlands > Peat | place... | reverse complement strand
GAATGAGAGGCTGCGGAACAACACGACGCAGAAGAAGAAGTCCGACCACGGCGGCTAAAGCCCGCGATATTTTCCAAGGACCTACGCGGCTCAGAAGAGGCGCTCTTCCACAGTCGCCCGCTCATCGCGGAGTTTTTCCCCGGCCTCTGAACTCGTGCCTCCATTGGAGCGGGGTTTCTCTCGGGCCATACCCCTGTTCTCAGTTTCCCGCCTTCTTCCCGTGGTCTGCGGCTTTTTTCTTCGGCATGTGATTGAAGAAAACGAACGTACCGTAAATTCCGGAGGTGACGATGTCCGGAGTTCCGTCGCCATTCAGGTCGGCCACGGCAAAATTCGACCCCACACCGGAAAAGTTGTGCACCAGTGTGGGAACGAACTCAGCCCCGCCGGGAGCCTTGGGATTGCGGACCGTCTTATATACGTAGAGGACGGCGGGTCCGAAGGGATCGGGATCGCCATAATCGAATAGGTGAGACATGGCGCGCTTGCCGGTGATGAGATCCGGCACGCCATCGCCATCCATATCGGCAAATGCGGTGGCGTGCGGCTCGGTGAAAGTGACGCCGCCCGCGTTCTGGGTGAGGAAATTGTCCATGATGATGTGTTGCACGAAAGAAATTTCGCCGGAGGCGCTGCGCTTCTGTTCGTACCAAGCCAGACCGAAACCATGACCCTCGAGCGAGGTCACAACATCGTTGAGGCCGTCGCCATTGACGTCATAGATTCCCAGTTCCGCGCCACCTGCGCCCCCCGCGGTGGGGCCCCATCGCCCGAACTCCTGGGGATGATAGGTCCATAGTTTCTGGCCGCTACCCTTGGCAGGCTGCTCCCACCAGCCATAGACGGTGACAATATCCTTCAGGCCGTCGCCGTTGATATCGCCGACGCCGATGCCATGGCCGATGTTCGCCCCCCAGGGACCGGTTTCCGAAATGGAGGTTGTGATCCAAGTGCCGGTCGGATTGCTGGGATCGGGTTTGGAATATTGCAGCTTGCTATTTCCGGCGTGAATGACTTCAGGTTTGCCATCCCCATCGATATCGGCCAGCAGAGTAGTTTCATTCCCCACATGCTGGATTACCTCGTAAGACTCCCAGTGCCGTGATTCGCCGCGAGGATTCACATAAAGGGTTGCCACGCCCAGGCCGGCGCTGCCGCTCATCACCAGCACATCCGGCCAACCGTCGCCGGTGAAATCCGAGGCCAGCGTGACCATGGAGTCCTGCGGATAATCGCTGGCCGGGTTGTAAGCATGGGGGATATAGATTTCGTGGGCCGCGGTGTAATCAGGGCCTAGATAGTAATACGGACCTGCAATCACATCCGGAATTCCGTCGTGGTTTATATCGGCGATGGCCGCGCCCCAGGAGTGGTAAAAACCGTTGATATGGCGCTCGGAAAATTCCGGCGAGACGGTTTCCCTGGGAGTGGTCAGGATGTCCAGGTCTTTATAACGGAGGCCTTTAAATCGCACTTCTCCGGAGCCGCCAACATAAAGGGCGATTGGACCGAACTCGCCGTCGGACTTGGGGGCCGCGACTTTGGCCAAGGTTCCCCGCAAAATCCCACCCGCCCCAAAGGTGGGATCGAGCATGTCGTTATAAAGAATGATGTTGACTTCGTTCCAACCTCCGGGATGATAGGAACTGGCGGGCGCCTGCAGGCCCGGCAGACTCACGCCCGCGGGCAGGGGAAGCGGACGGAAATCGGAGTGCATAATGATGGCCAGCCGTTCGGGGGTGAGATTGCCCATCTCGTTGGCCAGCCCGCCGGAAACCCCGAATCCAGGCGTGGGGGTAAGTTTCTCGCGGGAGAGTTCGTTTCCATCAGCGTCAAGGCTGACGAAGTAAGAGTTCTGATCGTCGGCATCCAGAGAGACGAAAAGACCCTTCATTCCACCGGCGGTTTTTTCGAGCCGAAACATCACGCCAGTTTTACATCCAGCGGCGCAATGGATATTGGCATAAAAGCCAACGTCGGCCAGGGACTTGTCGAGGACCAGCCATCCCCCGGAGGAAGTCTTTGGAACAGCGACGATTTCGCCATCCGCGGCTTTCCAGGTCGCGGCGCCCATCGTCTTCCATCCCGACAACGACGACCCCTTGAAGGTGTAATCGGCGGAAAAGTTCGGCCCATCCGAGAACGCGAGGGGAGTGAGCAAACAGCCGAGCCAGAGAACCATCGCCGCAAGCAAAATGTTTTTGGAAGTCATGTAGCCTCTCATATTCCTTAAAGTGGAAAGCATGTGCAACTCAGCTTCTTCGGACCGCGTATCAATTCCGATCGAGGCGTTTTGTGAATCGTTGGGAAAGATCGTCATGGCAAAGAGAAAGCGACGTAGCCGGTCTTGGTTTCGGGCTTGTCTTTAGCGTCCGGGGAAGAATCGTCAGAGCCGATGGGCCAGGTTGCGCTCACGACCAGATATTGCCGGCCATTGCATTCGTACATGGCCGGAATCCCGCGACTACCGGCAGGCAACTGAGCGCTCCACAGAGTTTTGCCAGTAGCGTCGTCGTAGGCGCGAACTTTGCCATCGCCCGCCGCCAGAAAAACCAAGCCAGTGGAAGTGACGATGATCCCGCGCTGCTCTTCCAGGCTGCCCGTGGCCTTGGCGCCATGTTTAAGAGCCGAAGGATCTTCTCCGATCGGTATTTGCCACTTGATCGTGCCCCGGTTGAGATCGTATGAAGTGAGAGTGCTCCAGGGAGGGTCGATGTACTTGTACATCACATTCCAAGCCGTGTAATAACGCACCGCGGGAGCGTGCACCCCCTTGGGATAGGGAGGGCCGCCCATCATGCCATAAGGTCCGGACCAGGGGATTTTCATTCCGCTATCCAGCTTTCCCGCGGGCGCGCCCCCCTCGGCCACCACGGGTCCCTGATCGCCACCAGCATTCGGCCTGGCTGCAGGCATGAGCTTGCTGAAATCAAATGTGGCGGCGCCACCGTTTTTGGGGTCGGCGAGATAGGAAATCAGGCTGCTGATCTGCCCGTCATTGAGCGAGCTTAGGGCAGGCATCTCGCCCCTTCCATTCAAAATGATGGAACGGATGGCCGGAGCAGTCAGTCGCTTCGTGACATCGACCAAGCTTGGGCCAGCTCCGCCTTCCTGGTTGGTCCCGTGGCAACCCTGGCAATTCTGCTGATAGACCTGCCCGCCCGGAGGTCCGGCGGTGCGAACGAGTCCGAAGCCCAGACTCGCCGGTTCTTCGGTGTAGAGGTGCAGGATGGAAGGAGCATCAATGCTGGAAACATAAACCACCCCCCGCTGAGGGTCGGAAGCCGTCATGCCCCAATTCGAGCCGCCACGATTGCCCGGCATCTGAATCGAGTCGGTGGTCCCGGGGGGAGTGAACATGCCCACGTCGCGGGCGCCGGCGATTTGCTGTTGCACCCGGGCGCGCTCCTCGGGCGTGAGCAAGTATGGGTCAACATCCTGGGCGGAGAACTTTTGCCGGGCAAATGGCGGCGGCTTCGTGGGAAAGGGCTGGGTGGGAGAACTCTGTTCGCCGGGCATATCGCTTTTGGCAACCGGGCGTTCCTCGATCGGCCATAAGGGCTTGCCCGTCATCCGATCAAGCACGTACAGGAAGCCGGTCTTGCCGGCCTGGGCAACGGCGTCCACTTTCTTTCCCTCATGCTGCACCGATATAAGCTGGGGCGCGGAGGTGGGATCGTAATCCCAAATATCATGGTGCACTTCCTGGAAGTGCCAAAGATATTTTCCGGTGCGAGCGTCCAGGGCCAGGACACAATCGGAAAAAAGATTATCCCCGGCGCGGTCGGCGCCATACATTTCGTATTTCGGAGCCGCGAGTCCGAAGTAGACAATCCCGCGCTTCGCGTCAATCGAGAATTCACCCCAGGCGTTGTCACCCCCGATATATTGCCAGGCATCCTTCGGCCAGGTGTCATAGCCAAAGTCACCGGGTCGGGGGACGGTGCGAAACTGCCAGACTAACTTTCCGCTTCTCACGTCGTAGGCTCGCAGGTCGCCGGGAGGCGCCATATAACCTTCCCCGGTGGAGGAGCCGAGGATGATCAGATTCTCGAACACTTTTCCCGGCGTGCCCGATTGGATGGAATGGATATTCCCGGGATCGCGGGCGATGCCGGCGCGCAAATCGACATAGCCACTGGCGCCGAACGTGACAATCGATTTCCCCGTGGCAGCGTCGATCTCCTGCAGTTGCTGATGAAGAGTGAAGATGAGCCGCCGGTCCTTGCGATCCGGGCTCTGCCAATATGTAATGCCCCTCCGCGAGATTCCATTCAATGCCGCGTGAATCCACTTCTCGGCGCCGCTTGACGCATCGATGGCTACCAGGGAATTATCGCGAGCCAGCACATACATAAGCCCATCGACAATGATCGGATTGAAAACATAAGGCAGCCCGTCGTGAGTTTCGTACGTCCAGGCTATTTTCAACTTGGTGACGTTGGCCTTGGTGATTTTCCTTAGATCCACAAAATGAGAATTGTCACTGCCGCCGCCATAATCGCTCCAAGTGGTTTGTTGCTTCTGGGCCGCGGAGTTGGCGAGGGCCAACAAAACAGAAATGAAGATTGCCGGTAACTTCCTGCGGGTGAGCGGATGGGTTGCAGCCTGGTTGATGCCGCTTGGGCTTCTCCGGACATTCTTCGAACTCCCGCGCAAACGCATCTCAGCTCCTGGGGACTGGCGCTTACCTGTGACGAACTGGTTTCGTGGACTACGCTTTCAGTTGGTGCAAATAGGCATAGCTCTGACGCAGCTGATCGATCGAGTCGGTGGGCCATGCGGTCATCGGCATGCCATGCAGCGAGCCGATCGCGTAGGCGGCCACCTCGGCAAAGTAGTTCTTGATCGTGGTCTTCTTCACTTCGGCAAAAATCTCCGGCCATTTCAGAATTCCCTGCCCCACCGGCACGCTGCTCTTGCCCGGAAGATAGTCCTTGGCATGCATGGAAAAATATCGCTGCGGATAGCGCTTGAGGTAGGTGAGCGCATCTTTACCGCCAAAGGTGAGATTGCCGACGTCGATCTGGAACTTCACCAGGTCCGGATCACTGTGGCTCATCAAAACGTCGTAGGGAGTCTGGCCGTCGATGTCGATAAATTCCACTTCATGATTGTGATAGCCAAACTGGAAGCCGGCCTTTTTTACTTTCTCCCCCAGAATGTTGAATTGGTCCGCCTGCCATTTCCAGTCATCGATGGTTTTCATGTGGTCGGGCGACGGGGCGCAGATCACATACTTCAGCCGCATTGTGTGGGAGAACTCCATCTTCGCGTCAAACTCGTCATGGAGTTCGGGGTAATAAAACTGGCAGTTCTCGCAAAACATTCCAACCGAATCCAACTTCTCGCGGATTTGTTTCGCAGGGAACTTGGCCAGCGGAGAATGCTCGTAGCCATACCCCTTAAAGGAAACGAGGTCGACCGACTGGAAACCGATCTTTCGCATTTCCTCCCATCCGTCATCCCAGTTGTCGATGAGAAGAAAGCGAGCGTCGTAACCTTGAAAACCGATTGGCCACCCGAAAGGATCGGCCTTGGCCGGCAGCGCGGAACCAGCGAACCATGCGGCAGCCACTGCTGCGGTCATGGTGTCCCACAGGAATTCCCGTCTCGATATCATCGGAGCCTCAATTCCATCTTTTGCGTCGTTCCAGGAAATTGCGGATGGCAAGACAGCCGATTGCTTCCTGCCACCTGCGGACTTCCGATGCGCGCGATGAACTAGAACCTCAGCCGCAAGGCAAACTGCACCAGCCGGGGATTGTTGGCTTGCGAACTGATCACACCGAAGGTTGGTACTCCGACGTATTCTCCCGGAGGGCCAAACTGGACTCGATTGAAGAGATTGAAAAATTCCGCGCGAAACTCCAATTCGAAGCGCTCCGACAGCGGCGTCCGCTTGAAGGCGGCGAAATCGAAGTTCTTGATACCCTGGGAGCGAAGAGTAGGATCGACGCGGGCTTCGTCGCCATAGGCAAAGGCAGCGGGTTGGGTGAAGCAGGCGGTGTTGAACCACTCGTTCAATCTTGCCGTGGCTCCTCCGGAGACGCTCTTGTTGCAGCCCGCCACCACATCCGGACGAAGAACCGGAATCCCGAATTGCTCGGCTCCTCCGCCCAGTTCGGTGAGGTCAGAACTCACGATATTGAAGTGCAAGGGGAATCCGCTTTGGAAAAGGGTTACGCCATCCACTCCCCAGCCGGAGACAACTTTATCGGTAACGCCCTTGGCGTCGGACAAGAACCGCCTGCCCCGGCCGAACGGCAAATCCCACACGTAACTCAGGACTAAGCGCTGGGTATCGTCGAAGGCCGAAAGCGACCGCTCGGCTGCCAGATTGTTATAGTCCTGTGGAAATGCCGTGAAGCCGTTCTCCAACCACCAGGTCGAAGTATCCGTATCGCTGATGCTTTTGGCCCAGGTGTAGGAGGCGAGAGCCGTTCCGCCCTTTTTGAGCTGCTTTTGAGCTTTCACTTGGAGCGAGTGGTAGATCGAATTGCCGTAGTAGTGGCCCATGTCGAGCACATTCTCGAACTGCGGGAAAGGACGCAGCAGTTGCCCCGCCGGAATCGTGGCGCCCGAGAGCGGACCGGAGGTGATGGCTCCGTAGTACGGGTTGGCCACTGGAGCGAGCAACGCATTCCCCTGCGAAAGATACTGATCCGGGATTGCATTCAAATTCCCTTCCTGCATGGGCAGATGCGTTCCCTTGGAGCCGACATAGGCTACATCAAGCGAAAAATTGTCCGCGAACTGGTGCTGTATCGCCACATTCCATTGTTGCGTCGAACCGTAAGGCTCGTTATACACGGGCGCCGCCACATTCGTGCCGAAAGGCTGGAATGAGGTATTGCGTTGCGGCGGGAACTGCAGCCCGTTGGGAAATGGATTGCTGAATAGCGCACCGAAAGACAGTTCCCCGTTGGTGCTGGCATTCCAGCTATTGGCTGCGTTGTTCACAGGATTGTTAAAGGGGGATTCGAAGTAATATACGTCCGCGGGGACAAAGAAAATTCCGTATCCCATGCGAAATACGGTGCTGGCAGAGAGGCTATAGGACAGGCCGAGCCGCGGCGCGAATAGCCGCTTATTGAACTTCGTGAGATAAGGCCCCGGGCTTTGCGGACTATCGACCAACGCCAACCCGCCCGTCGCCGGGACATTGCCTACGGAAGTGGCCAGGCTCGGATCAAAATTCGCCAGGCTGTTCGAACGTTCCGTCCACGCGCCGGGCAGTTCCCAGCGGACGCCCAGATCGAATGTCAGCTTGCTGGTGGCGCGGTAGGTGTCGTCGGCGTAATAACCCTCATACCACATACGGTTGCGGGTAAGCAGCGGAACACTCAGGCTGCCGCTGGAACCGGTCCCCAGCAGGAAGGATGCGAAGCTGTTCCCGGTGTTCGTGCTGGTGAGAGGGTTCGCCGAAGTGGCGAGCGAATCGAAATTAAAGGTTCCACTCGGGCTGCTGTCCTGCAAACTTGTGAAGTCCAATCGGCGGGCTTCGCCCCCGAACTTCAAAGTATGCTTCCGCACAATCCAGGTGAAGCTGGGAGTTACGCTGTAGATATTGTTCTTGGCGATAATGCTGATGCTTCCGCCCGTGTTGTAACCCGCGACGGAGAGGCCGGGAAGCGCGCGAAAGGGAACGTCGTTCATGTAAGAAGGCCATCCGAGCTGGGTGAGGTCATAGCCCAGAGTCGGCGAATTTCTCGCATAGTTGAAGTATAGGTACGAGGCCCGGAGATCCAAAATCTTGTTCGCCCCCAGCGAGATGGTATCGCCCAGGGCCACCTGATTGGTGGTAAAAAATTCCGGACATTGACCCGAGTCGAAGCAGGTGCCGTTCTGGTAGGGATCCTGCGCCAGGTTGGTGTTATGCCAGCGCGTATCGCGGGCAAAGATGGTCTGCGTGGCGGAGACGGTGTAATCTCCGCGAAACGTGAGCTGGTCGTTTCCTCCGCCCGTGGCGGCATCAGCGGCAAAATTGTTCACCCCATTGCTGCCCGCGGTATTCGGGTTGGGAAACATCCGTGGTCCCAGCACGCGTGAGGCGGGACTGACAAGGTTCGCAGGAATTTTGTTATTCGGAAAGGGCTGGCGCAAAATCGTTTGACCAGCGGCGCACGGCGCGTTGCCGTATTCTCCGCAGGTGGTGTATGGGTTATAGATCACGATGGTATTGCCGTTCGCGTCTTTCAAGCCGGAGAAGTCGCCCGCCTGCTCGGCCGCCGTCGGCACGGTCGCAACATACGTCACCCCTTGCCGCAAACGAAATCCCTCATAGCTTCCAAAGATGAAGAACTTGTCTTTGATGACCGGCCCGCCGATGTTCACCCCGAACTGATTTTGGGTGAAAGCGGGGGTGGGAATGCCCGATTGATCGTTGAAGAAGGTGTTGGCGTTCAAAACCTTGTTGCGGATGAATTCGTAGGCGCTGCCGTGGAAGACCTTCCCGCCCGATTTTGTGGTGAAGTTGACGACGCCGCCGGTGTACCGGCCGAATTCCGCGCTATCGTTGTTCGTGACCACACGGAATTCAGCGATCGAATCCTGCGTGGGCACCAAAGCGGTCAAATTTCCATAGTTGGTGTTCACGGGCGCGCCATCCAGATAGGTCGCGCTCTGATTTGCGGCTCCGCCATCCACCTGGAAGTTGCCGGCGGAAAAAAGATTCTGGTTCGTAAGGTTCACGCCTGAAGCCCCCTGAGGTACGACTCCCGGAACCAGGCCCACCAGGTTCATCACATTGCGGCCATTCAATGGCATTTGTTCCACGGTACGCTGCTCCACCACCTGGCTGACGGTTGCCTCCTCAGTTTGCAGAACGGGAACTTCGGAACTTACGGAGACGGTCTCCGTCACAGACCCTACCTTGAGCGCGAAATCAACCCGGAGTGCGCCCTGCACCTGTACCGGTATTGGACCCTTTTTTTCGCGGGCAAAACCACTCTGAGCCACCTCGATCCAGTAGGTTCCCGGCACCAGATTTAGAAATTGATACGTACCGGAATCGGAACTCTGGGCAGTCTTTTGAATGCCCGTTTCAATGTGCGTCAGAGTGACCGAAGCGTTGGCAATCGGCAGATTTTTGGTGTCGGTGACAATTCCGTCGATCGACCCATAAAAGGTTTGGGCTGCGGAAGGAAAAGCAAAGGTAAAGATCAGCGCAGAAAGCAGTAGGGCGCCGGCGAATCGACCGAAGGTTGGTCCCTGAAAGCGACCTGACTGGGAAGCGGGGACGGCATTGAAAAACTGGCAGTTGATCCGAGACGAAACACCAACCTTCCGCAATGAGAGCTTCATGGCCCCTCCTGGACACCGTGGATGAATCGGAGGACGCTGGCACCGTAGCCATTCCGTCTCCCCGGGAAGAATGATGGCTCGCCTCTGGCCCAGCAGGCAGTGGAATCATCCGCCGTCCGCTACTAAATCACGAAGGCAGGAGTGATGTCAAGAATTTTATATACGATATATCAGGTATTATCATTGATACATTTGACATTGATCTTGCAAAGTCGACCGGAAACGGACATAATTGCTCAAACCAAGCCATTCTGTAGAATTTTAGGCAATCTTTATGGCGCAAGATCGCACTCCCAGAAAGTCCCGTCCCCCCCTTGAACCCATCGGCCAAGTTGTGCAGTTGGGTTCGCGCGTGTATGACGCCCTAGTGAACGGCATCTTCAGCGGTCAAATGGAGTTCGGGGCGCCTCTGCGCCTTAACGAGATCGCTAAAATGCTGGCGGTCAGCACAACCCCGGTGCGGGAGGCTTTGGGGCGTATGGAGAGCAGCGGTCTGGTCGTCAAAGTTCCGAACTGCGGCTGGTTTGTACGCCATTTTACCGAGCACGAAATACGCGATATGCACGAGGTTCGCGGCTCCATTGAGTCCCTCAGCGTGCGCCTGGCCTGTGAGCGCATCACGGCGGAAGAACTGGACTGGCTCCAACAGCATCAGGAAGTTGGCAGGACGGCGGTGTCCACCCAGGACGCTGACGCCTATCTGCTGTATAACCGCGAATTTCACGATGCCATCCTGCGCGCCGCCAGAAATTCTTACTTGGCGACCATGGTTGGCCAGCTCGGACCGCAATCGCAAATGCTCACGGCAAAATCGATTCGCATTCCCGGCAGAATGCAGCACGCCTTCGACGAGCACGTGCAAATTCTCGCCTGCCTGAGGGCGCGAGACGCCGTGGGAGCCGAGGAGGCGATGAAAGTTCACATCTTAAGCGCGCTGGTGGAATTCCTGCGCTTGCGCGAGGAGGCCGCTGCCAGGAGCAGAGGCCCCCACGAAATCCGGGAATTCCTGTTGGGACCGAAAACATCGGCCGGCATTGGTGAATCCATGGGGCTGGAATCCAAGTCCATGCCCGATGCTGCCCAGTATTAGGGCCAGGTCTTCACCGGCTCCGGGCCGGACTCATTTCGTGTAGGTAGCCAGAACTACACCGCCCATCATCACGCACGCTCCCAACACTCGTCTCAGGCTGACGGGCTCGAGGGGAGAGCCCAGCCAGCCGAAGTGAGACAACACCAGCCCGCCTATGATCTGGCCCGCCAGCAGCACGATCATCAATCGGCCGGCGCCGATCTGCGGAATGAGCCAGGCGATGGCAAACACCAGACAAGCTCCCATCAGGCCGGCAGTGAGCAGAATGGGACTTACTTCCTTCAGTGGCCCCAGAGCTCCCCGCTGCCATCCTGAAACCCCGATCAAAGTAGCGCCGATCGCTCCAATACACCAGAACAAAGCGTTGGCGACGCGCGCATTGTTGAGGACGCTGCCGACTTTTCCGTTCATCGAGAGATGCACGGTAAGCACCACACCCAGGAAGATCGTCAGTACATAAAGAGGCAATTTCATTTCAGGTCTCCAGTCGTCTCGCGTCCCAACAAGGTCATGAATAAAACCGTTCCCGTTTCATTTTCCAATCCAGCCGCCCTCCACATGAATGGACTGGCCGGTGAGATAACTGGCTTCTTCGGAGGCAAAAAACGCCACTACCGTTCCGATCTCGCGCGGCTGTCCAGCCCTGCCCAGCGATATTCCCGAGAGAACTTCCGGCAGAAAGTCGCTCTTCATCACCCAATCCGTCATGTCGGTCTCAATCAAACCGGGATGCACACAATTCACCCGAATTCCCAGGTGCGCCACTTCGGTGGACATGTTGCGGGTGAGAGCTTCCAGACCCAGTTTGGTCGGGGCATAGTGGGTGCGCCCGGGAAGACTCCGCTGGGCTTGCACCGATCCGATGTGAACAATCGCGCCTTTTCGCTTCGCCCCGATGGCGTGCCGGCAAAACACCTGCGAGCACAGCCATGGCCCGCGCAGGTTGATATCCACCAGATGCGTCCACTGCTCATCCTGCAACTCGAGGAACGGAACAATGGTCTCGATTCCTGCATTGTTCACCAGGATGTCGATGGGACCAAGCTCCTGCCATACCCGGCTGATCATTGCCTCAACTTCAGATCGGTTGCCGACGTGGGCTTTGACGGTGATGGCGCGCCGGCCTTTATCGCGGATCCACTGGGCAACTTCTTCAGCTTTATTCGGCTGGGAAACATAGTTGATGGCGACGTCCGCGCCCTCTTCCGCAAAAATCTCTGCGATTCCCCGGCCAATGCCCCGACTGCCACCCGTTACCAATGCCACTTTTCCCTTGAGCTTCATCCCCATCCTCGGTAATCAAAATCACTTCTCACTGCCTGGTTTCCTGAGACTTTTCCATCCAGTCTTCCCTCGGCGGCGTAAAGATCTCTATGGTTAAAGAGTCTTCCAGAGCTTCGGCTTCATGGGGAACGTCGGGTGGGACCCGCAATACTTCTCCGGCACGCAGTTCCGCCGTCTTGCCGTCGACCTCGAAGCGAAAGCATCCCGCCAGCAGGATCGTTACCTGCTCGTGAGGGTGCTGATGCCATGGCACCTTCACGCCGCTCTTCGAAACGAGTCGGACAATCGTCGTCTTTGGAGTGTGGATTACTTTGCGAGTCTGCAAGGCGCCCACGTGCTCTTCGCGAATCTGCTCCCAATTGAAGAGTTCCATGCCTGGTGTTTCCTCATTAAAGACGCCGCGTTCGTCGCGCAGTAACACATTCTTCTCGGCGGTCGCGCTTCAAGTCACGCGATCTCATTTAAAGTCACATATTTCATATCACATATTCCAAGTCTTTGAAACCCTCGGGGGCAAGTTTCCTCTGAACTGTTTCAAAGGCTGGACAAGCCAAGAGATCAAGGGAACGGAGATTAAAGGGATTAGACGGATTAAAGGATTAAAGGATTAAAGGATTAAAGGATTAAAGGATTAAAGGATGGAAACGCTGGAAGCTCAAAACCTCCAAAAACGCAGTCATCGGTGGCAATTTCGGTCCTGACTCCAGTCCGACGAGGAATTTTCAAACTGCAAGAGGCGGTGGATTATCGCTACCTGGAATTCGACCACGCAAGACCATCAACCCCTCGACTTAATCCGATCATCCGGTTAATCGTCCAAGTCTTGAGGTTCAGTTCTGCCAGTTGTCCACTGGTGAAGCAGGAGACGTAAGCCTCGCCAAGAGGGTTTACGAATACTTCCGTCGCCCCGCTCGGGATCGCGATCTGGTGCACAATCTTACTGCTCCCTACGTCAATTACCAGAAGCTTCGTCTCCGACGGCATCAGAACGATCAGAAATTTTCCGTCGCTCGTGATGGCCGAACTATAAGGCATGCCGGGGGTAGGAATACTCGTCTTTACCTGGCGCATCTTGGTATCGATCACGATCACTCGATTGTCCTTGGCGTGCGTAAACGCCAACTCCCCGTCCGGCGAAAGAGTAATCCTCTGAATGCTCGGTGCCGCGTGAATTTCCCCAAGAAGCTTTCGCTGCTTGAGGTCCAACACACTGACCGTGCCGCTTTCCACGTTCGCGGTGTAAGCAAAATCCTCATGGATCGCGATCATGTGAGACTGCGATTCACCGGTGGGAATGCTTCCCACCACAGTTCGGCTTTTCGGATCCACCACATAGATTGAGTTGTCCAACTCAGCCGTCACATACAACATGCCATCCTTGCCAAAAATGGCCTTATGGGGCCGCACCGCTTTGCCAAGATCGATGCTGTAGATTTTCTTTCCCCCTCGAATGTCCACCACGTCAATGGTTTTCCCGTCTGTGCCCGGAGCCCCGAGCCCAACATCGCTGTAAATAGGAACATATGCGAGGGCTCCATCCGGAGAAACCGCCACCTCGTGGCCATTGACCCCCACCGCGACAACCGATACCGGCTTTCCGGAGCTGGGATCGACGATCACCAGAGTGTGATCCACTTGGTTCACTGCCAGCAAGAGTCCGGCTGAATTAGATCGAGCGGTATCCCCCCAGAAAAGAACGAGCGCCGTGCCCATCAAGACTCCACAAATTTTGCTCCTCATTGCTCGCACTCTCCAAAATTGGTAGTCAAGGATTTTCCGGAGCCCGTTGGGCCGTCCATATCGATCATCCAAATCGATCATCCAACCAGTGCTGGCGAGAATTGTACTCCGCCATCGAGCATTTCTCATTCACGCTCCCAGGGTTGGCGATGGCTCTTGTCACTTCACGGGCAGCTGACTTATCGGAATACAACCCAGTTGAAGGCGCGGCCTCGGCAAACCATTCCGTCCCGGCCCGTTGACGGTTCCGTTCGTATCTGTTTGAATCGTAACGGTTGGGCGCTTAACTCAGCGGTAGAGTGTCACCTTCACACGGTGGAAGTCGTAGGTTCGAATCCTACAGCGCCCACCACCTCTTCATCGGCCCGGCAAGCTGACCCGTCCGATCGCCAGCGAGCCGGGCTTCACCAGACCCGGCACGCATTGGCCCGGACCATCTTCTGCCCCGCCTTGCAGCCAAACGCCCGGGCAAATTCCGGCATGTTGGAATCCACGTTGTCGATGCGGAAAATGGGCATAGAGTGCGGATTGGTGGTGACTATCAAACGCGCCACCTCCGGCCGGATGTTGGAGCACCACGAGTAGGCGTTCGCCAAAAAGAAGCGTTGCAACTCAGTCCATCCATCCGCCCCCTTGTCGTCCGGCGACTTGCCTTGCTTCTTGAGATCGGCCTCCAGCGCCAGCAAAGCCAGATGAACCCCGCCATTGTCCGCCGTATCCTCGCCCTGGGTCAGCAATCCGTTTTGCTTCACTCCCGGGCCGGCGTCGGGAACCTCCTGCGTGTACTCCTCGGCAATGCATTTTCCGCGCTCCTCATATTGCCTGGCATCCTCCGCCGTCCACCAGTCGCGCAGGTTTCCCTGCGCGTCGAACTTACGTCCCTGATCGTCGAAGCCGTGCGTCAGTTCATGGCCAATCACCATGCCGATGGCGCCATAGTTCACCGAATCGTCCATGCTCTTTTCAAAGAAGGGCGGCTGCAAAATTCCCGCGGGAAAGTTGATCGTATTCAGTTGCGGATCGTAGTAGGCGTTGATCGTCGGCGGCGTCATGGTCCACTCGCTGCGATCCACCGGCTTGCCGATTTTGCCCACCCAGCGTTCGAATTCGAACGATGAGGCCTGTTCCACATTGCGCAGATAGCTGTCCCGGGTAATCTTCACCCCGGAATAATCCCGCCAGTGCGAGGGATATCCGATCTTGTCTTCAATCCCCTTCAGCTTAACCAGGGCTTGTTGCTTGGTCGCCGGCGTCATCCAACTGACGCTCTCCACATCCTCGTGCATGGCATTTTCAATGGCATGCACCATCTCCAGGGTGCGCGCCTTGCTCTCCGGCGGGAAGGCGCGATCCACGTATGCCTGGCCCAGGGCTTCTCCCAGGTCGCGGTCGGCATTGTGGACGCAGCGCCTCCAGCGCGGCTGGTTCTCCGCCTGTCCGGCCAGCGTATGGTAGAAAAAGTCGAAATTTTCTTCGACCATCGCTTTGGTCAGGTATGGCGCGGCCCTCGAGATCACCTGCCAGCGCATGTAGGTCTTCCAGTGGTCAAGCGGCTGCCCGGCCAGCAATTTGTCCTCGGCGCGAAAGAACTCCGGCGAGCTCACGATGTAGTGATCGCTGGCCGGCGCATTCACCGCCTTCAGATAAACCTCCCACTGAATGTGCGGCGTCAACTCGCGTAACTGTCCCAGGCTGAACTTATTATTGATGTTCTTCGGATCGCGGCGCTTGATGTTGCCCAT
>Ga0181534_10001501_pt1 | contig 15171 bp, 13 predicted proteins | sample PEATcosm2014_Bin_37_FD_119758 | JGI IMG/M metagenome (GOLD analysis project Ga0181534, IMG submission 119758) | Peatland microbial communities from MTU Mesocosm Facility, Houghton, MI, USA - PEATcosm2014_Bin17_10_metaG | ecosystem: Environmental > Terrestrial > Soil > Wetlands > Peat | place... | reverse complement strand
AGGCTCTCCGACACCGACCGGTCGCCCCAGAAAGGACCGAGCGTGGCCAGCGGAAGTGACCTCCTGACAAGGCCGCCGACACCCCGGGACCACCCGCCGAGGGGCTTCGATGACCGCCCCGGGCCGGCGCGCCCGGACGCCGTGTCCCGGCGGGTCCGCCGGAACCGCGCCGTCGCCGCGGCCATCGTGGCCGCCCTGGTGGCCCTGGGCCTGTGGCTCCTGCTCGGCGGCAGCCAGAGCGCCCTTCCCCCCCGCCACCGCGGACCCGGAGGACACCGGCCGGCCGTGGTGGCCAAGGGGAATCCCCGGCTGGACCCCGAATGGGAGGGGAACGGGAAGCCGGTCACGATGGCCTTCGGTGGCGATGTCAACTTCCCGTCGGGCAGCACGCTGGGTGACCGGCTGGCGGCGGATCCGGCCACCGCCCTCGGCACCGGCGTGCCCGCCCTGCTCGGCGGCGTCGATCTCAGCATGGTGAACCTCGAGACGGCAGTGACCGACGGCACCTGTCCCGACCCCCAGCCCAAGTCCTACGTCTTCTACGCCCCGTCGACGGCCATCACCGCCCTGCGCTCGGCCGGGGTCACCCTCACCACCGAGGCCAACAACCACGGCGAGGACTGCGGCCCGGCCGGCCTGCAGCTGGCCCTCACGGCCCGCTCCCAGTCCGGCTACCCCATCCTGGGCATCGGCCAGGACGCAGACCAGGCCTTCACTCCCTACCAGACCGTCATCGACGGCGAGCACATCGGCATCATCGCCGCCACCCAGGTCATCGACTCCGACCTGCAGACGGCGTGGACGGCCACCGCCGCCCAACCCGGTCTGGCCTCGGCCTACGACGTGGCTGATCTGGTGTCGGCAGTCGAGGCCGCCCGACGGGTCGACGACACGGTGGTCGTCTTCCTCCACTGGGGCGTCGAGCTCGATGCCTGCCCGGATCCGCTCCAAGAACCGCTGGCCAACGCACTGGTGAAGGCCGGTGCCGACATCATCATCGGCAGCCACGCCCACGTCCTGCTCGGAGGGGGCTACCTGGGCTCGGCCTATGTCGACTACGGCCTGGGCAACTTCGCCTTCTACAACACACCGCCGCCCACCGACCAGAGCGGGTCGCTGGTCATCACGGCCACCGGCCGCCACATCGACGACGTGACCTGGCGGCCCGCGGTGATCGACGACGAACTGCCGGTGCCGCTGACCGGAGCGGCGGCCACCCAGGCCCTCTCGAGCTGGGCCGGTGCCCGGTCCTGCACCGACCTGGATCCCGACCCGTCGCCATCGCTGGCCTCCGAGGCCACCGAGACCTCACCGGCGCCCCCGGCCGTGGCCCAGCTGCTGGCCGGGTAGGGCCGGACAGCCCCTGCCCGCTCCTTACCGGCCGCCCGGTAGGTCCCGGGACACCGAGCCCTGCCACCGTGGCGGGCGCTTCTCCAGAAAGGACTCGACGCCCTCGCGGGCGTCGGCCCCGGACATGAGGAGGCGGTGGAGATCGGTCTCGGACGCCTCCACCTCGGCGGCGGTGCGGTCCCACGACCCCCACAGCAGCTGCTTGCTCGCCGCCACCGAGAGGGGCGCGGCATGGGCGGCCACGTCCCGGGCCAGATCGAGGGCCGCCGCCAGGACCTCCTCGGCCGGGAGGGTGCGGCTGCAGATGCCGAGCCCCCGGGCCTCGTGGCCATCGAAGGTGCGCCCGGTGAGGAGGATGTCCGCGGCGGCGGACATCCCGGCGATGCGGGGGAGCGTCCAGTGGGAGTAGGCGTCACCCATCATCCCGCGACGCACCTGCACCACGCCGTAGGTGGCGTCGGCGGCGAAGATGCGGATGTCGCACTGCAGGGCCAGCGTCAGTCCCAGGCCGATGGCGTGCCCGTTGACGGCGGCGATGACCAGTTTGCGGACGTCCCATGCCCTGACTCCGGTGGCCGCGGCGCTGAACCCCTCCTCGGGTCGCGGCCTGAAGGTATCCCCGGCGGAGCGGAGATCGGCACCGGCGCAGAAGGCCGGGGGAGTGCCGGTGAGGACCACGGCCCTGACCCCGTCGTCCTCGTCACAGGCCCGGTAGGCGTCGTCGAGCTCCCGTCCCATGGTGCCGGTGAAGGCGTTCCTGGCCTCGGGCCGGTCGAGGGTGATGACGGCCACCCCCTCGGTGACCTCGTACCGGATCGCCTGGTAGGTCACGGCTGTGGTGAGACCGGCAGGGGCACGGGACGGGCCGACGGTGCGTGTGGCCGCATCAGGGGGTAGCGGTGGATCAGGGTCACGGCGGGCTCCCATCGGAGGGTGAGCGACGGCCGGTGCCCCGCTCCTGTCCGGCGGGCGTCGTCCCACCAGGACCTCGCCCCGATCGTACGCCGGTTCCCCGCTCGCACCGGCGGCGGTGCCCGGTCGGGCCCGGGTCCACCGTTCGCCCTGGTCAGTGTCCCTCCGGTGGGCTCCATGGCCGCGGAGGCGATGAGGTGACCACGGCGGAGCGTCCACCCTCGGGGCCGCCTCAAGCGACGGGTCGGCGATGTCGATACTGGAGGCATGACCCACAGTGGGCTCGACCGTGCCCCGAGCGAGATCCTGGCCGATTCATCCGTCCTGGCCCGCTTGCTCGACGAGCTCCCCGACGCGGTGATCGTCGTCGACGGGCGCGGTGTCCTGCACTGGGCCAACCGGACCGCCGAGACGCTGTTCGGGCGGTCCATGGCCGATGTCATCGGGACCAACGGCCTCGATCTGGTCCACCCCGACGACATGGAGCTGGTGCTGCTGTCGCTGGCCACCGTGCAGGACAAGCATGTGGGCACCCCGATAGAGATCCGGATCCTGACCACCAGCGGCTGGCGGCTCATGGAGCTCATCGGATCCCCGGTGACATGGCTGCTGGACGGGGCCGTCCTCCTCACCGTGCGTGACCTGACCCAACGCCGGCAGTACGAGTTCGTGCACGACAGCGATGCCCGGTTGCGGTCGCTCATCCAGAACTCGGCCGGGATCACCATGCTGGTGTCCCCGGACGGGTGCATCCAGTCGGCGTCCGGGGCCCTGACCCGGATACTCGGCCAGGACCCCGAGCGGGTCGAAGGACTGCCCCTGGCCGAACTGGTGGTCGAGGAGGACCGGGCCGAGCTGGTGGGCGCGTTCGAACGGGCCTCGCGGGGGGCGTCGGTGGCCGGCCCGGTCAAGGCCCACCTGTCGTTGGTGCGCCACGGCAACGTCGGCTCGCTGCCCTTCGAGCTGGCCATCGTGAACCTGATCGACGACCCGACGGTGGGCGGCTACGTGGTGACCGCCCACGACATCACCGACCAGAAGCTCGCCGACCTCGAACTGCGCAAGGCCCTGTCCCTCCTGCGGGCCACGCTGGACGCCACCGCGGACGGGATCATGGTGGTCGACACCGCCGGGCAGATCGTGAGCTTCAACCAGCGGCTCATCGAGATGTGGAAGGTCCCGGAGTCGGTCGTCGCCGCCGGCAATCGCCGCAAGGTGATGGAGTTCGTGAGCGAGCAACTGATCGACCCCGAGGAGTACCGGGCCCGCGTGGAGCGTGTCTACCAGGACCGCTACGACGACAGCCGGGACACGCTGGAGTTCAAGGACGGCAGGCTGTTCGAGCGGGTCTCGAGGCCCCAACGGGTGGACGGGGACATCGTCGGTCGGGTGTGGTGCTTCCGGGACGTGACCGAGCGCAAGCGGCTGGAGGAGCAGCTCTCCTATCAGGCGTTCCACGATTCCCTGACCGGGTTGGCCAACCGCGCCCTGTTTCAGGACCGCCTGGCCCACGGGGCGGCCCGGATGGCGCGTTCCGGAGGCCACCTGGCCGTCCTCTTCGTCGACCTGGACAACCTGAAGGCGGTGAACGACTCGCTGGGCCACGCAGCCGGCGACGCCGTGTTGCAGGCCGTGGCCCGGGCCATCGCCGGCAGCCTGCGGGAGTGCGACTCGGTGGCCCGCCTCGGTGGGGACGAGTTCGGGATACTGCTGGAGGACGTCGCCGGGATGGGCGACGTCCTCGGCTCGGCGGAGCGGATCCGGACGGCCATCCGCCGACCGGTGCCCGTGGCCGGCCAGGAGATCGTGGTCACGGCATGCATCGGCATCGCCATCGACGCCCCGGGACTGACCGCCGACCAGCTGCTGTGCAACGCCGATCTGGCCACCTTCGCGGCCAAGGAGTCAGGCGGCGACCGGGTCGTCGAGTTCACCGACCGGATGCACGCCGCCATCGTCCCGGCGCTCTGACCGGGCCCGCCCCCGCGGTGGCCGGGGAAGGGGCCCGATCACCTCATGCCCCGGGTCCGAACCGGTCCCAGTCCCAGACCATCATGGACTCGTAGGGCGCGGCCAGCACGAGGCGCGAAGGGGCGTCCCGCCACGCCTGCTCGAGGACCGGTCCCAGGCGCTCACCGACGACGGACGGCTCGTCGTCGAGATAGCAGACGGTCATGCGGTAGCGGCCCCCGGTGAACATGGGCCGCCGGATCGACGGGGTGGTGCCGAAGGACCAGGCGCCGGCCACGCCATCCACCGAGACCAGGCCCGGGAGGATGTCGACGTGCATCCGCTGGAGGAAGTCGTCCTGCGGGGCGTCCTCGTCCACCTCCTCGACGATGAGCTCGACACCCCGATGGGGCCGGAACGGCACCACCTCCGACGAGACCAAGGCCCGGGGGGCGGCGTGGGTCTCGAGGAGGCGGAGGGCGCCGCGGTAGTGGGAGGGCAGGGACAACGAGAACCGGCCCAGCTCGGCCAGGTGGCGGCCCAGTCGGAGGAACTCGTCGATGGTCTCGTCGAGGGGATTACCCATGAGGTAGAGCACGACGTGCTCGACCAGGGACCAGTCGCCGTCCTCTGCCGCCCGTGCCTCCCGGCAGGCCCGGGTGGCCGCCCACCGCTGGCCCGCCACGAGCCCTGGAAGCTGGTACTGCTCGGGCATGTGGTCCAACTGGTGCCAGTCGAGGTAGGCCCGGTCGTCGCCGGAGGCGGCGTGGTGGGACAGGGAGAAGAAGCCCGCTTTGACCCGGTTCATCGGATCCCCTTCCGTGCCAGCTGGGCCAGGGCCTCGAGCTGCTCGAGATAGTGGTCGAGGGAGTGGTGGACGAATCCCACCTGGACCCCCGTGGCGCCGGCGTCGATCAGCCGGCCGAGGGCGGCGCGGGCATCGTCGGGGTGGTCGACGGGGTCGAGGGGGCGGCCGTTCTGCAGCACCACCTCGAGGGGCCGGGCCCGGGCCTCCCACGCCGGGGTGTCACGGGCCCGTTCCAGCATGGCGCCGATGTCGGCGGCCCGGATGGCGAAGGGCACCCACCCGTCCCCCAACTCGACGGCGCGCCGGAGGGACCGGCCGGTGCGGCCGCCGATCCACAGGGGCACCGACGCCTGCCGGGCGCAGGGGTCCACGACCACGCCCGAGTACCGGTAGTAGGCCCCGTCGTAGGTCGGCAGCGGGGTGGACAGCGAGGCGCGCAGGGCGGACAGCGCGTCGTCGGCCCTGGCCCCCCGGTCGTCGAAGGGGGCTTCGAGCAGGTCGAACTCCGCCTCGAGGGAGCCCACGCCGAGGCCCAGGACCAGCCGTCCCGCGCAGATCTGGTCAAGGGTGCCGTAGCGCTTGGCGATCTCGAGCGGGTGGTGGTAGCCGAGCACCAGCACGTTGGTGGCCAGGCGGATGCGGGAGGTCACCGCGGCCAGGTAGCCGAAGGTGGCCAGGGGGTCCCAGTAGCGGCTGCCCCGCACCGGTGCCACCTCGACGGGGACGGCCACGTGCTCGCTGCAGGTCAGGTGGTAGTAGCCCAGCGCCTCGGCCGTGGTCGCCACCGCGGCCACCTCCTCGATGCCGGCGTCGGCCTCCCACGAGGCGTGCCCGCCCGGCAGCAGGGTGAGGACGGGGGTGGTGATCCCCAGCCGCAGGGGCAGGCCGCCGTGCGAGGACGGTGCTGCCGCGCTCTGGCCGGTGCCCGGAGGGGCCACGGTCCCTCCTTGCCTAGGGCGGATCGACGCCGATGAGGGTAGCACCGGCGTTGGCCGCCGGCGGGGGCCGGCGCGGCCCGGGGGGACCGGACCCGGCAGGGGGCTAACGTCGGCTGCAGGGGCAGGACGAACCGAGGAGTGTCACATGGCAGAGGGACTCAACCTGGACGGCCACCACCGGGCCACCGTCGAGAAGATCTTCCAGCACCCGGCCGGCCACAACATCCAGTGGCACGACGTGCTGTCCCTGCTCCGGAGCGTGGCCACGGTGGACGAGGAGCACGACGGCCGCTTCCGGGTCACCCTGGGCTCGGAGACCGAGACCCTCGACGCCCCGAGCGGGCACGACATCGACACGCAGATGGTGGTGGACCTCCGGCGGATGCTCCAGGGGGCCGGTATCGGGCCCGGCTCCGCCTGAGCGTGCCGGCGGACGGGACCCGCTGAGGCAACCGAGCTGACGGAACGGAGAGGAGCACGGTGCCCGACTACCCGAAGGCCATCACCCGCATCGACCACATCGAGTCGGTGCCCCGTCGGATCCGGGCCGTCCGCGACGGACGCCAGGTGGTCGACACCCTGGCCGCCCGCTACGTGTGGGAGTGGGCCAACTACCCGCAGTACTACCTGCCCCGCCAGGACGTGGCCGAGGAGATGCTGGTCACCGACGGCCGGACCGAGGAGACCTCCCGGGGCACGGTCCGGTGGTACTGGTGGGCATCGGACGGCGTGGACGGCGCGCCGGTGGCCCGACTGGTGGTCTCCTCCGAGCATCCCCGCCTGATCGACACCGTCCGGTTCGACTGGGACGCCCTCGACCACTGGTTCGAGGAGGACGAGGAGGTGTTCGTCCACCCCCGCAGTCCCTACAGCCGCGTGGACGCCCTGCGGTCCACCCGCCGGGTTCGTATCGCCCTGGAAGGGGTGGACCTGGCCGAGTCCTCCTCCCCGGTCATGGTCTTCGAGACCGGACTGCCCACCCGGTACTACCTGAACCGTACCGAGGTGCACTTCGAGCACCTGGTCCCGACGGACACCGTGACCAGCTGCCCGTACAAGGGCACCACCACCGGCTACTGGTCGGTGGTGATCGACGGCGTGGTCCACGCCGACCTGGCCTGGTCCTATGACTTCCCGACCCGACAGCTCCTCCCCATCGCCGGGCTGGTGGCCTTCTACGACGAGAAGGTGGATGTGTACGTGGACGACGTGCTCCTCGAGCGGCCCCGCACCCACTTCTCCGACTGATGACCGGGTCCCTCCGGCCGTGGGCCCCATTCCCGTCGTGCCGAGGGCGCGGTCCGTCTGGCATGCTGGGGCCCGATGATGGAGGATCTGCTCGCGGCCAACCAGGCCTACGCATCGGGGTTCACGCTGGCCGGCCTCCCGGCCCGGGCGGCCAAGGGGTTCGCCCTGGTCACCTGCATGGACACCCGGATCGAACCGTTGACCATGCTGGGGCTTGAACCCGGTGACGCCAAGATCATGCGCAACGCCGGTGGCCGCGTCACCGAGGACGTGCTCCGGTCGCTGATCCTGGCCACCAACCTCCTCGGGGTGGAGCGGATCGCCGTGATGCAGCACACCGACTGCGCGCTGGCCAACCGTGACGACGCCGACCTGCGGTCACGCCTGCCCGAGGAGTCCCGGCAGGGTGCCGAGGCCTGGGCCTTCCTGGCCATGCCCGATCCCGACGCCGCCCTGCGCCATGACGTGGGGTTGGTGCAGGCGTGCCCGCTCCTGCCGGCGGGGGTCCACGTGGAGGGGTGGCGCTATCACGTGGACACCGGCGTGGTGGAGCAGGTCCTCACCCCCTAGAGGGGCCGGCGCCCCCGGCCACGAGAAGGGGACGGGAGACAGGGACGGGACCGTCCGGGCCCGTTTGGGAGCGTCGGCCGCGGGTCGGTACGCTGGGGTACGTGCCGGGAACGCCATGGATGCTCGGGATGCCGGGGATGCGGTACATCCCCCTCGACAGCCACACGGTGCTGACCCAGTGGCAGTTCAGTCCCTTCCCGCTCCTCGTCCTGGCGGCGGTGACGGTGACCGCCCTCTGGTATCTGCGGGCCCGCGCCCAGCTCATGGCCCGCGACCGGTACTGGGGCTGGAACCGCACCCTCTCCTTTCTGGCCGGACTGGTGGCGTTGGACGTGGCCCTGCAGTCGCCGGTGGCCAGCTTCACCATGGAGTACTTCCAGGCCCACGTGATCCAGCACCTGTTGTTGATGGTGGTGGCGCCGCCCCTCCTGGCCCTGGGCGCCCCCATGACACTGGCCCTGCAGACGGCGGGGCGGGATACCAAGGTGCGGCTCCTCGGGATCCTCAACTCGCGGCCGTTCCGGTGGATGACCCACCCGCTGCCGGTGGCGGCGGTCTACTACCTCTCGATGTTCGCCTTCTTCCTGACCTCCGCCCTCGGGTTCGCCATGGTCCACATGTGGGTCATGGACCTCATCAACCTGGCCTTCCTGTTCGCGGCCACGCTGTTCTGGTGGCCGATCGTGGGCCTCGACCCCATTCCCCACTGGCGGATGAGCCACGGGGGCAAACTGGCCAACCTGCTGATCGGCGTGCCCATCGAGTCGTTCCTGGGCCTGGCCCTGCTGAGCACCACCAGACCGGCGGCTTCCATGTACACGCTGGCCGGCACGCACTCCGGCGGGGCCCTGCTGTGGATCGGGGCCGAGGTCTTCACCGTGTTGGCGCTGATCCCGGTGTTCATCCAGTGGGTCCGCTTCGAGGAGCGCAAGGCCGCCCGCTACGACGCCCAGTTGGACGCGGCGATGGCGGCGCAGCAGGTCGAGCGGTCGGGTCCCGCCACCGCGGTCGAGTGACACCGCGGTCGAGCGAACCTGCCGTCGAGTGACACAGCACCGGGCTCCCCGGTCGGCCGGGATCAGGGGTTGGAGGCGGAGCTGAAGGTGTAGGTGTACGGGGTGGCGTGCGGCGCGTTGTAGAACACCACCTTGCCCTTGACGGAGACGCCGACCACGACCGCTGACGATCCGACCTGGACGGTCATGGTCCCCTGGGCCGGATAGCTGAGCTTCCTGCCTGCGGTCTGCACCCCGCTCACCAGAGGCGTTGGTGAGCTCGAACTGGTGACCTGCACCCAGCACGGGCCGGTGGTGGTGACATCGACCACGAACGCCCTGGTGCTCACGGAGTAGGTGGAGGTCTGGCCGCTGGTGCCGGTGAGTTCCACGGCGGCGGCCTGGACGGTCCCCTGCGATGCCGGGGACGCCGAGGTGGCCCGGGTCCCACCCGGCTGGACCACCCGGAGGATGCGGGCCGATGCCAGCCACTGGGGACGCTGGGCCAGGATGACCGTGCCGGCCAGCGAGAGGATCAGGAGCCCGCCCACCAACCAGGTGACGACCTTCAGCGATGTGGGGGCGCGGTGCTTGCGGCGGGCCTTGGCCACGGCCCGCTTGCTCTGCTTGAGTTCCTGGCGAGGGACCACGGGGAAGGTCCCGGTCGGGGGACCGGTGGCCACGTCGTAGCCGTAGTTTCCGGCCGCCGCGGTGGATCCGGCCCGGACCTTCGGGACCGGGCCCGTCTGGGTGAAGGCGCGGAGGTGGTCGGGCCCGGTCGACACCGCGGCCACCACGTTGGTCACCGCAGCGCCGTTCTCGTTGCGGGCCGCCTTGCCGGCGACGGCCGGGGCGGCCGACCAGGCGTCGATCATCCGGAGGGCCAGCGCGTCGCCGTCGAGGCCGAGGAAGGCGGCGTAGCGGCGGAGGGTGGAGAGGGCCAGAGCCTGGTCGGGGAGGCGGTCCAGTTGGCCCGATTCCAGCGCCTCGAGCTGGGTGATCGGCCGACTCAAACGGTCGTGGACAGCCAGGAGATCGAGGCCCCGCTCCTCCCGGGCCTCGCGGAGGAGCGCTCCGATCTCCTCCGCGGAAGAGTCGGCCCCGTCGTCTTCGTCATCACGCCGGCGAGTCGCAGCGCCGCGTTGCCGGATCACCAGCTGTCTCCTGACTCTTCCCCTAGGGGTAAGCGTACCTGTTCACTGTGTCTTTTCGGCAAGCGGGGCCACAATCTGAATCTCGGCCCCCGGCCCGGCCGGCCGGAATGTTGCGAGCACAACTAGTGTTGGAGGCCACAGAGGGAGACCACCGCCGAGGTCGCGTGGGGTGGCACTCCGACAGGGACGAGGAGGTTGGCCATGCCAGCAGTGACCGTGGACGATGTGGGAGGGCTGCCGAGGCTCGCGTCGTTGGATCCCACCACGACCAGGGGGCGGCCGGTGGTGTCGGTCACGACGGCCCCGGCCGGATTCGAAGGGGAGGGGTTCCCGGTCCGTCGGGCGTTCGCCGGCGTGGACGCCAGCTCGCTCGACCCGTTCATCCACATGGACCAGATGGGCGAGGTGGAGTACGCCCCCGGCGAGCCCAAGGGGACGCCCTGGCACCCGCACCGGGGCTTCGAGACGGTGACCTACATGATCGACGGGACCTTCCAGCACCAGGACTCCATCGGTGGTGGGGGGCTGATCAGCGACGGGGACACCCAGTGGATGACCGCCGGCGGCGGGATCCTGCACATCGAGGCCCCACCGGAGGAGCTGGTGACCACGGGCGGCCTGTTCCACGGGATCCAGCTGTGGGTCAACCTGCCCAGGGCCGACAAGATGATCGCGCCGCGCTACCAGGACATCGGCCGGTCCAATGTGGTCCTCGTGGCGTCGCCCGACGGCGGCACGCTGCTGCGGGTGATCGCCGGCGAGGTGGCCGGTCATGCCGGTCCCGGCTCCACCCACTCGCCCATGGCCATGGTGCACGCCACGCTGGCCCCGGGGGCCCGGGTGGAGCTCCCCTGGCCTGCCGAGTTCAACGCCCTGGTGTACGTGCTGGGTGGCTCGGGATCGGTGGGGGACGACGGCCGCCCGGTCCGCACCGGCCAGCTGGCCGTCTTCGGCGGGGGTGACTCGGTCACCATCGGGGCGGCTGAGGTGCAGGACTCGCGCACACCCAGCCTGGACGTCCTGATCCTGGGCGGTCGCCCCATCCGGGAGCCCGTCTACGCCTACGGGCCGTTCGTGATGAACACCCGTGACGAGGTGGCCCAGGCCTTCGAGGACTACCAGGCCGGCCGGTTGGGCACGGTCCCCGCCGACCACATCGGCTCCTAGGGGGCGCACCGGGCCGGCCGGCCCCGGTGGGCGGTCAGGCCGGGACCACCTCGCCGGACACCCCGTCCACGTCGGCCAGGTCCTCCTTGGTGGCGTTGACCAGGAACAGGGCGGAGAGCAGGGCCACCACCAGGCAGCCCGCCCCGACCAGGAAGCCGACCGTGTACCCGTGGACCTGGGCAGCCTGCACGTCTGCCCGGCTGTGGCCCCGGGACAGCAGGTAGGTGGCGGTGGCCGAGGCGGCCACGGTGTTGAGCAGCGCGGTGCCCAGCGATCCGCCCACCTGTTGGGTGGTGTTGACCAGGGCGCTGGCCACCCCGGCGTCGTGGGTCGGCACCCGGTAGAGGGCGGTGCTGCTCATGGCCACGAAGGCCAGGCCCATGCCCAAGCTGATGAGGATCTCGGCCGGCAGGACGTGGGCCACGTAGGTGGTCTCGGGAGTGATCCGGCTCAGCCACAGCATGCCGAGGGCCGCCGACCCGAAACCGGTGACCATCAGCGGACGGGGCCCGAACCGGGGGAGGAGCTTGCTGGCCACTCCGGCAGCCACGATGATCCCGGCCGAGAAGGGCAGGAAGGCGAAGCCCGACGTGAGGGCCGAGTAGCCGAGGTTGCCTTGGAAGTAGTAGGTGAGGAACAGGAACATCCCGAGCAGTCCGGCGCCGACCATGAAGGAGCTCAGGAAGGAGCCGCCCCGGTTGCGCTCGAGGATGACCCGCATGGGCAGCAGCGGGTTCTTGGACCTGGCCTCGATGGTGAAGAAGGCGGCGAGCAGCACGACGGCGATGCCCAGGAAGCTGAGGGTGGCCGAGGCCGCCCACCCGTCCGAGGCCGCCTTGGTGAACCCGTAGACCAGGGCCACCAGGCCGGCGGTGACGGTGACCGCCCCGGGGATGTCGTAGCTCGTGTTGCCGTGGGCCTTGGACTCCCGCACCACGGGCACGGCGGCCAGGGCGGCCATGGCGGCGATGGGCACGTTGACCAGCAGGCACCAGCGCCACGAGGCGTACTCGGTCAGCACCCCGCCCATGATGAGGCCGATGGCCGCGCCGCCGCCCGAGATGGCGCCGTAGACGCCGAAGGCGGTGGCCCGCTCCTTCACCTCGGTGAAGGTGACCGAGATGAGCGACAGTGCCGCCGGGGCCAGAAGGGCGGCGAAGGCACCCTGCAGGGCGCGTGCCCCGAAGAGCATGGCGGAGTTCACGGCCACGCCGCCGAGTGCCGATGCCCCGGCGAAGCCGAGGAGCCCGATGACGAACACCCGCTTGCGGCCCACGTAGTCGGCGATGCGCCCGCCCAGCAGCAGCAAGCCCCCGAAGGAGAGGGTGTAGGCGGTCACCACCCACTGGCGGTTGGCCGTGGAGATGTGCAGGGCGTGCTGGGCGGAGGGCAGGGCGATGGTGACGATGGAGGCGTCGAGGACCACCATCAGCTGGGCCACGGCGATGATGCCCAGGGCCAGCCAGCGCTTGGGATCGGGACCCTGCTCGGGTGGCTGGGGTGGCGTGGGGGATGCGTCGAACTCGGTGACTGTGGTCATCGGGGCTCCTCGGGTTGGGGGTGACGGGTGGAGGACTGCGGGAGGTGCTAGCGGTGCAGCAGTGGCAGGACGATGTCGTCCACCACGTGGATCGAGAACTCCCCGTCCACCGGCAGGCCACGGATGACCAACCGATTGATGAGGAGGGCCGAGATCACCTCTTCCACGAGCTCCGCCGAGCCGCCTCGCGGCAACTCCCCCCGGCGGACGGCCCGTTCGATGATCCCGTTGAACTCCCCCTTCTTGCTGTCGAGCACCTGGGTCCTGACCAGCTCGGCCAGCTCCGGATCGCTGCGCATGGCCGACATCACGCCGGCGATGATGGCGGCGTCGGCGTCGGTGGCCGAGCAGGCGATCTGGTCCAGGGCGGCCAGCAGGTCACCGCGGAGGGATCCCGTAGAGGGGAAGGGCTCCGATGCCCCACCACCCTTCATCCGGTGGACCGCCGCCGCCACCACCTGGGCCTTGCCCGACCAGTGCCGGTAGATGGTGGCCTTGCCGGCGTGGGCCCGCTCGGCCAGCGCGTCCATGGACAGGCGGTCGTAGCCCACCTCCATGAGGAGCTCCAGGGCGGCGTCGAGGATGACCTGCTCGCGGGCCTGGGCCCGCGGCCCGGTCGGGCGGTCCGCCTTGCCGGCTGCCCCCTCGATCTCCAGGATGCTCACGACTCGCTGCTCCGGTGGTACTCAAAAAACGGAACGGTTCCGTTCACAAAAGAGTACACGCCGGTCCGTCAGAACGCAACCGTTCCGTTCCGTTTTACCTATGAGCTGGGATGACGTCGTCCGGTCGGCCCGCTCAGGGGACTTTCGACCCGGACCCGACGCTCGGGCGAGGACCGGTCGATGGGCGCTCCCGGGCCTCCAGCCCCAACTCGGAGGGCCGCAACCACAAGGTCTCGTACCAGTAGCGCACCGTCCAGGTGGGCCAGTTGTTGGTCACCCGGCCCGATGCCTGCTTGTACCAGCTGTGGCAGTTGGCCACCCACGCCGTGGTGGCCATCAACCGCTGGGTGCGCTCGTCGTCCCGCCGGTACGCGTCGGGGGTCACCTCCACCCGGGGGCTCGGCGTCGAGCCCGAGGCCGCGGTCTGGACGGCCACGGCCTGGAGCACCAGGTTCAGCTGGCGCTCCACCATGAACAGGATGGAGTTGTGCCCCAGGTTGGTGTTGGGCCCGTAGAGGAGATAGCAGTTGGGGAATCCGGGCACGGCGGTCCCCCGGTAGGCCCGGGCGCCGTCGGCCCACGCCCCGGCCAGCGTCCTCCCCCCGTCGCCGGTGACCGGGATGTGGCCCAGGAAGTCCGTGGTGGAGAAGCCCGTGCCGAAGATGAGCACGTCGGCGGGCCTCCGCCTCCCCTCCGCGGTCACGACGGCGTCGGCCTCGACGTGGTCGATGGGCTGATCGACCACCTCGACGCGGGGTCCCATGATGGCCGGGTACCAGTCGTTGGAGATGAGGATGCGCTTGCAGCCGATGGGGTAGTCGGGCACCACGGCGCCCTCGGGCAGGCGCTCGGACACCACCTCGGCCCGGATCTGCTTGTCGAAGAGCTGCCGGAGGCGGGCACCGGCCCAGCTGTCCTTGCGGAACCAGATCCAGCGGATCTCGAGGGTCCAGTAGATCCACCACCGGTAGGCCCGGGCCAACGGGGCGATCCGGTCCAGGAGCCAGCGGGTCGATCGGCGGTAGGCCCGGTCCCGCTTCGGCCCCACATAGTTGGGCGACCGCTGGTAGATGGTGACGCCGGCGGCGGCGGCCGCCACCGGGGGCACGAACTGGATGGCGCTGGCCCCGCTGCCCACCACGGCCACGTGCTTGCCGGCCAGGTCGACGGTGTGGTCCCAGCGGGCCGAGTGCCAGGACGGTCCGGCGAACCGGTCCACCCCGGCGAGGTCGGGGATGTAGGGCCGGTTGAGCTGTCCGCAGGCGAAGATCACGGTGTCGGCCAGCAGAACGGAGTCGCCCTCCGGTGAGGTCACCGAGATGTGCCAGCGCCCGTCGCCCGGGTCCAGGGTGACGTCGCGCACCGTGGTGCGGAGGCGGAGATGGGGCGCGAGCCCGAACCGGTCGACCAGCCCCTCGGCGTAGCCGAGGATCTCGGCCTGGTCGGCGAACCGGCGTGACCAGCCTGCGGCGGGGGCGAAGGAGAACGAGTAGAGGTAGGACGGGACGTCGCACCCGCTGCCCGGATAGGAGTTGTCCCTCCACGTCCCGCCGACACCGTCGGACTGCTCGACGACGGTGAAGCCGGTGTGCCCGGACCGGGTGAGCTGGATGGCGGCTCCCAGGCCGGCGAGGCCGCCCCCCACGATGACCACGTGCGGCGGGGTCCGGCCCTCCTCCACGGCCGCCCGCACCGCCCGCTGCAGCCGCGCCCTCCCGATGTCCAGTGCCATCAACGCCCCCTTGCCGGCCGGTCCTTTTCGGGGTCGACGTTACCGGGGCGGCCCGTCGTCCGCCCGAGCGCGGCCGGCCGGTGCCAAACCCCTAGACACCTGGGTTGTTCGGTGTTACCTTGCTCCCCAATCACGAGGGGTT
>Ga0181534_10001500_pt1 | contig 15184 bp, 6 predicted proteins | sample PEATcosm2014_Bin_37_FD_119758 | JGI IMG/M metagenome (GOLD analysis project Ga0181534, IMG submission 119758) | Peatland microbial communities from MTU Mesocosm Facility, Houghton, MI, USA - PEATcosm2014_Bin17_10_metaG | ecosystem: Environmental > Terrestrial > Soil > Wetlands > Peat | place... | reverse complement strand
GATTTCGATGCTCTGCGGCGAGGTGCCGATGATGTTGACGCCGTTTTTCTGGAGGCCGAGCGCGAGGTTGAGCGGCGTCTGGCCGCCGAATTGCGCGATGGCGCCCCAGCATTGCTCGCGCTCGTAAATGTGCAGCACGTCCTCGAGCGTGAGCGGCTCAAAAAATAATTTGTCGCTGGTGTCGTAATCCGTCGAGACGGTTTCGGGATTGGAATTCACCATGATGGTCTCGAAACCATCTTCCTTGAGCGCGAAGGCGGCGTGGACGCAGCAGTAATCAAATTCAATGCCCTGCCCGATGCGGTTCGGGCCGCCGCCGAGAATCATCACCTTTTTCGCGGTGTTGCCCTTCACTTCGTCGTCACCGCGGTCGTAGGTGGAATAATAATAGGGCGTATAAGCCTCGAACTCGGCGGCGCAGGTGTCCACGAGCCGGTAGCTGGGAACGAGATTGAGTTTTTTTCGCAGCGCGCGGACCTTGTCCTCGGTGCTTCCGGTCAAATGGGCGATCTGCCGGTCGGAAAAGCCCAGACCTTTGGCTTTGGCTAACAATTCAGCATTCAGTGGCGGCATTTTGCCGGAACAGTAAGCCGGAAAAATTTGCGCGTGTCCAGCCGGGAGTGAATCCGCTTGCCGATTCCCCGGCTTTGGGTTACGAGAAGCGGCGATGAAACGATTCGGGCACGCACTGCTATGGCTGTCGCTGTTCGCCCCGTTTTTTGCCAGCGCGCAAATTGATCCCGTCAAGCGCGACCTGATCCAATTCGGCTACAACCAGGCGATGGAGGGCCACGCGCCTTTCGCCGGCTACGCGTATTATTACCACAACCAGCCGGATTTTCTGCGCACGAACCTGACGCTGCGGCTGGCGGTTGCGCCGGTGTATCTGGATTCCGAACTCGGCTTCGTGCATGGGCTTGGGCCGCAGACGGATTTTGCCATCGGCCTGGCGGGCGGCGGATTTGCCGACGGCTACAACGAAATTCGCGGCGGCAAATTCATCCAGGCAGAGTCCTTCACCGGCCACGGCGGGGAAATTTCAGCGAGCATTTATCATTTGTTCAATCCCGCCGACGAAATTCCGCTGAATTTAATCGTGCGCGGCACGGCGCATTATTCCATGTTTGAACGCAATGACAGCACAGCGTCCAACTTTCAACTTCCGGCCGACCACGGCGAATTCAGCGTTCGCACCGGCCTGCGCTGGGGCGGAATCGAGCCGACGCTGTTCCCTGCGCTGGCGATGGAATTGTCCGTCTGGTATGAAGGCGAATTCCGCACCGATTCCGGCGCCTACGGTTTTGGCGGCGACCGCGTATTGAATCCCAGTTCGCATCTGTTTTGGGCCGAAGCCGCGCTGACATACACGCTGCCGAAGAGCCAGCAGAATTTTTCCGCCCGCCTCACCGCCGGCAGCAGTGTGGACGCCGACCATTTCAGCGCCTACCGCCTTGGGGGATTTCTGCCGCTGGTGTCCGAATTTCCCCTGACGTTGCCCGGCTACTTTTACCAGGAAATCAGCGCGCGCCAGTTTGTCCTGTTTAATGGCAGCTATCTGGTGCCGCTCGACAAAAGCCAGCGCTGGAACCTCGACGCAAACGTGTCCAGCGCCTTCGTGGATTATCTGCCCGGCGAAGCACAGCCCGGCAACTGGCTCAACGGCGTGGGCGGCGGCATTCTTTATCGTTCATCGGACGACCGTTTCAAAGCCATGCTCACCTTCGGCTACGGCGTGGACGCCATCCGGTCCGGCGGGCGCGGCGCGGAAAGCATCGGCCTGCTCATGCAATGGGACCTGGGAAAAACGCGCGGCGAGAAATTCAATCCGGCCCAGCCCAACCGCTGGCGCGGCTGGCAATGGCTCTTTGGCGATTGAAAGCTGCTTGCGCCAAGGCGGTTTGCCCGCCTCATTGCTGGGCCGGGTGCGCATATGGTGGAATTGGCAGACACGCTACTTTAAGGTGGTAGTGCCGAAAGGTGTGCAGGTTCTTGGTCTCACTATTTTCACCCTCTTCGATTTTTTTGGATGTCGATTTTCGATTACGCGGTTATCCACTGGAAAGGAACAAACGAAGTTTATTAAACCATGTATGCGAAGGGGATAATTCCACTTATCTTTCGCCGAAAACCGGGCCATTGCTGATATCTCCGTAAATCGCGCCGCGACCGCCGGTGGCAAAATAGACGCGGCCATAAATGCGCGGATCGCCGGTAACGTGGCTGATGTAGCCGTATTGATGCTGGTCGTCATTGATGCGCACCCAGTTTTCGCCGACGTCATCGGAACGGAAGAGCGCCTGTAGCCCGCCAATTGTTCCGGCGAGGAACAGCGCGGGGAAATCCCCCCCCGACGCGGCTTTTCCAAAACCAAGGGATCCAGCTTCCTGCACACGTTCCATTTTGATGAAGCTCGCGCCGCCATTTGTTGAATGAAACAAGCCCCCCGCAAGGGACACGAGCCACAAATCACCTTCGATTCCCGGCGTCACGGTCACAGTCGCACCACCACGGCCAATACCGTTGCCATTATTTTCCTGCGCCGCCAATACCGTTGCCATGGCCGTGAAACCGGCCGCGCCGTTGGTGCTGTAATAAAATGTTCTTGAACGTGAATCGAAGGCGTAAAATGCCTGTGCATTTACCATGTCGGCGACGACGCGGGTTCCTGATGACAGTCCCGCGCAAGCGGTCCAGTTCGTGCCCCAATTTTTTGTGAAATAGGGCTCGCCGGCGCGCGGTGTCCACACAACGCTTTTGGCATCGGCGGAAATGGTGATGGCACCCGCGCCATTGCCGGTTGGCGGCTCGTTTCCGAGTTCTTGCCAGGTTTCGCCGCCGTCGAGCGAAAACGCAGCGCGCACTTCCTGATTCCCCGCCGTGCCTGAGCGGACCATTACGAGCGGATTCTTTCCGGCGAACGCCAGGTCTTCCGTGTTGCCATAACGCGGGCCCATGAATGTTCCTTTCGCCGGGGAAGCATCCAAGTCGTCGTGGCGGAAACCGTCAATGTCGCCCACGCCGCTCAACAAATGCGCACCCTCCGACGGACTGATCAGCGCGAGCGGCACAGTTTCCTCAAGTCCGTCATCCAGAAAAACCCAGCGCGTCGGCTTGCCGGAATCGGCTTGCGTCGCGTTGACGGAACTCCAGACTCCGTAGCCGGTGACGAACAGGACTTGGTCGGAGTTGTGCGGATTGATGGCGATGCTGCCCATCCAGTGCGGCGAGCGCGTCTTCGTGTAAGGCGCGCTGGAATAATCCCACTCGGTGTCGTCCCGCCAGAGCTGCGTCCAATGCGCGCCGCTGTCCGTGCTGCGAAAAATGAAGTCGTGCGGATGCCAGTGCGCAAAGGTCGTGACCATTACCGTGGCAGGATGTTGCGCGTCCACCGCCACCGCGCCGTAGCCAAACATGCCGCCGGCGTCCGGTGATTTGAGCGGGGTGATATTGGCCCACACATTTTCCTTCGGATCAAATTTCCAGACCGCGCCGTCTGTCATGGTATTCGGGCCGGGTTCCCGACCGTAGGTCAGATAAAACATTCCGTCCGGCGACAAAACCAGGTGATTCGGACGAAGTCCAATCGGCTGGTTCGGAACCGCCTGCCAAGTCGCACCCGCGTCCGCGCTGAAATAAAAATTGGTTTCGGTGGTGGACACCGCCGCAAAAATCTCCGGCGTTGCGCTGCCGGGCCTTCCGCTCGCGGGATCGAACACCACACTTACGATGCCGACCGCCTGCTGCTGGCCAAAACCGCGGCGAAAACGCGGAAGTGCATTGGTGGCGGTGTTGGAAACCGGCGGCGGCTGGTCCAGGCTGATGCTTGGAAAGCCCCCGACTTTCCGCCATGTCGCGCCCCGGTCGTTGCTTTTCCACAACCCATCGTGACGCGAGCCGAAAAAAAGAATTTTGCCGTCATTCGGATCCACGGCCAGCCGCTCACCATTAAAACGTCCTGCTTCGTTGCCACCCATTTTGAACGGCACGTCCGTCCGCTGGAAGTTCCGGCCCTGGTCGTCCGAGCGCAAGATTGCCGCGTCGCCCCAGATGTAAGTGCCGGCTGCAAGATAAACACGATTGGAATCGGAAGGATCAAGAGCGATGCTCTCGATGCCGGTGAAATTGCCTTGAGCAGGGCTTAGCCAGTCCGTGAGCGCAATCCACTCCTTTCTTTTGTCATCCCAGCGATACGCGCCGCCAACATCGGTGCGAGCATACATCAGATTTTTCGCGCCCGGATGAAAGACAATCCCGTCCACAAACCCGCCGCCGCCCATCGCCACGTTGCGCCAGACGTAGGGCTGCGACGGCGGCGGTTCGGCAAGTGGAGACTGCGCCACCACAGCGCGCGGCCACAAAGAAAGCACAGCCGCCGCGACGCGGAAAAGTTTGATTCGTTGATTCATAATCTTCCGGAGGATGATTTCAAGTCCTCAATCCTTTTCAAGGATGGTTTCGGCAAGGCTATAGCCACTCTGCAAAGCAATATCGCGCGAGGAACCGCCGACCAAGATCTTGAACGCGCCCTTTTCCGCATCCCAGCCCTTTTTGTCCGGGTCGTAAAACGCGAAAGCATTCTGGGCAAGCGCGATGGAGACGGTTTGCTTTTCACCCGGCTGCAGGAATACCTTCCTGAACCCTTTCAATTCCTTTTCGGGCCGCTGCACGCCCGGATTGTCTTGATGGACGTAAAGCTGGGCAACTTCCGCGCCGGCAACCGCGCCGGTATTTTCAATATCAAATTGCGCTGTCACAATTGTCCCGTTCGTGCCGCCGTCCGATTCAACCAGTTTCAGGTTTGAATATTTGAAAGTGGTGTAACTCAAGCCAAAACCGAACGGAAACTGCGGCTCGATGTTTTTCGCGTCGAACCAGCGGTAACCGACGAGCAAGCCCTCGGCATAAGTCACCGTCCCGTTCGTGCCGGGATAAGCGCCTTCGCCAAACGCGAATGCCGGCGTGTCGGACAATGCTTTCGGGAACGTCGCCGGCAGTTTGCCGGACGGATTCACGTCGCCGAACAAAACATGCGCGAGCGCGTTGCCGCCTTCCATGCCAGAATACCACGCCTGCAGCACCGCCGGAACTTTTTCGAGCCAGGAATCCATTTCCACCATCGTGCCGTCCAGCACCACAATCGTCTTCGGATTTGCGGCGACAATTTTGGCAATCAATTCGTCCTGGCCGTAGGGCAATTTCAAACTCTTGCGGTCACTGCCTTCACAATCCATGCCGGCATCGTGATTGAGGCCGCCGATGAAAATGACCACGTCCGCTGCGCGGGCCGCCGCCACCGCGCGGTCGGCCAGTTCCGGCGCCGAAAAAGGTTCGCCCGCATCTTTTGGCCGGGTGCTGCGCGCGCTGGCCGGCGGCGCGTCGTAGCCCATCGCGTAAGTGACCGTCACCTGACGGTCCACGCGGTTGAGAATTCCCGCGAGCGGCGTGACTTCGTAAAACGCCTTGATCTCGGAGCTTTGGCCGCCATGCGCCTGCAACCGCGTCGCGTTTTCGCCAATAACGGCAATAGTTTTAATGTTTTTCACATCGAGCGGCAGCGCGTGATTTTCGTTTTTCAACAAGACAATGCCTTCCTCGGCCACGCGACGCGCGACGACTTGATGCGCGGCGGTGTTGAGCGAACCGGGTTTGCGATCAGAGTCAAAAACATGGGTTGCGAACATCACGCGCAAGTTGCGCCGCACCTTGTCGTCAAGTCCGGCCACCGGAAACGCGCCGCTTTTCAAGCTGTCGAGATACGGCTGCGCGAGGTAAAAATCGTTGTAATTTTTGTCCGTGCCCATTTCAAGGTCGAGGCCGTTCTGCACCGCTTCGCTCGTGTCGTGGACGCCTCCCCAATCGGACATGACCAGTCCTTTGAAACCCCATTCGTCCCTCAGGATTTTGTTGAGCAGATAATCGTTTTCGCAGCAGTGCTGTCCGCGAAACTGGTTGTAAGAGCCCATGACCGACCAGACTCCGGCCTCCTGCACCGCCGCCTTGAACGCGGGCAGATAAATTTCGTGCAGCGTGCGTTCGTCCACTTCCACGTTGATGCTGCCGCGCTGAAACTCCTGGTTGTTCAGCGCGAAATGTTTCACGCACGAGGAAATGTCCTGCGACTGCGCGCCGCGAATGTAGCCGACGGCCATGCGTGAAGTGAGAAACGGATCTTCGCCGAGGTATTCAAAATTGCGGCCGCAAAGCGGCGTGCGTAGAATGTTCACGCCCGGCCCAAGCATGATGTCCTTGCCGCGCATGCGGGCCTCCTGCCCGATGGCTTCACCCTCGTTGAAGGCGAGATCAGGATTCCACGTGGCCGCGAGACATATCCCGGCGGGCATGGCGGTGGAAAAATCATCGGTGTGCCCGGCGGGTTGCCACGTGTCCGGGCCGACATCCTCGCGCACGCCGTGCGGGCCATCGGACATCCACCGGCGCGGAATGCCCAGGCGCGGAATCGCGGCTGTGGTGAATTTCGAATCGGCGTGGATGAGGGAAATCTTTTCCTCCAGCGTCAGGCGCGACAGCAAATCCTCGACGCGCGCTTCGACTGGCTGGCTGACGTCCAGATAAAGGGGCTGGGGTTCCGCGCCAAACGCCGCAGCGCCGGCAACGAGGCACAATAAGAACAGATATGATTTCATGTTTGTTTGAGTAACTGAAAAGGGCATTTACGGCTAATAGATTGGCATTTGGCTTCTGGCGAAGACCACCTGCCCGGGTGTTGCGGCACCGACGGCATTGATCAGCAGGTTGTCGAAGCAGGCGGTGTTCCGGGTCTTGAAATCGCCGGTAATCAGCCCGGCCATGCCGCGCGAATAGAGATTGTTCGTCACGGACAAAATCTGCGTGCCGTCAACAAAGCCGGTGATGGTTTCGCCGGAGAATTGCAGTTTCAAGTTGTGCCATTTTTTGCCCGAGACATCGGGAGCAGTTCCTGCGGCAAGCTGTCTTCCAGCGGTTTCATTTTTCGCCTGGGTGGTGGCGAACAAAGCGCAACTGCCGTCCACGCCGAGCCGCAGATAATAGCCTTTTGGCACGCAGCCATAGCCGGTGCCGACATTATTGACGCGTCCCATCACGCCGGCCCAGCCGCCGTCGTCCAGATAAATATCGGCGCTGACTTCGTAGTCCTGCCAATGCTCGTCTCCGATAATCGTGTAGGGCGTCCATTCAGGCGCCCAGCTTTGGGGCTTCTGGCCGATGACCTGACGCAAACATTTGCCAGTTTTATCCGGCCGGTCTGCGATTTCAAAAACGCCGGCGATGTCCGCTGTATAGTGCGGCAAATAACCAAATCGTTTGGGGGAGGAATACTCGTCAAATGTCTCGTAATACGGAAATGGAAATTTTTGTTCGGCGGGAATATTTTCGAATGAGCCTTTCTGCTGGCCGGTGGTGGTGGAAATGGAATAGACCGAATCCGGTTCCAGCGCGATGGTAAAAGAACCGTTTTGGGGATTGATGCCTTCGTGTTGGACGAACTGCTCCTTTGCATCGCTGCACCATACACAAAGCCTGCCAGTGGACAAACCGCCAGTGATCTTGAATGTGACGTTCTGGACCGACCTGGCGCACTTGGTTTCAACAATGACGCTGTAATCTTTCCTGGGCGATTTCAATGTGATGAACGAGCCGCCGTCTGCAAGTTTATCGCAACCCCCATTTAGATAATGCCAGCCGACTTTCGAGAATTGTCCGTAGTGCGCATAACCCCATAGCACGTCGCGGGTATGATAATATCCGCTCCAGGGCGAATTCGCGATCATAGCGGCCGGGTCTTCGGAATACGGTTCCATCGGATAAACGGAGCCGACGAGATACCAGTTCACAATTTTTGTCACGCCGCTATTTAGAAAATTCTCATTGAAGGCCTTTACGAGGCTGATCTCGCAGTCGAAATCCTTCTTATAGACGTGCTCCTCGGTGTTCCAAATCGGTTTGCCGATTGAATCGGCAAGCTGCTTCACGTCTTCCGGCGTCGGCATGTCCGCCATGGTGTGATTGCTGAATATGGCCACCGCCCTGCGCAACTCCAAGTCATTGGTCATGTGCCGTGCCCAGTCGAATTTGGTTTTATCCCAGTTGTCAAAACCGTGAATCCTGACTTTTTTCAGCCCATTGGCGTCCAGTGTCGCACGGAATTTATTGGCAAAGTCCTCGTTGACGCCTTTTTCGTTGCGACAACCGATGGCGTCCAGGTTCAGGCCATAGACCGATTTGAGCCCTTGGATCCATTTGACGTAATAGTCGCACATGTCCTGCGACCAGAAATTACCGTCACCAACCCAGCCGGGACAACCCCAGGCGCAGGCATCGAGCGTGAGATTGGAATTGCGTTTTTTGGCCTCGCGCATCACCCACCATTCGTAGCCGCGCCTGTAGTTGAGGTCATCCTTGGAATGCATGTGGCTGGGTTCCGCGCCCTGCGTGGAGTTGCCGTCGCCGGGAACCTCGACCAGCAGCGCGCTCATGGACGCGCCGAATTTGGGCTTGAAGAGCAGATCCAAAATCTGGCTGCGTTGCGGTTCAGGATAATCCTTCAGCAAGACCGAAGTCGCGCCGCCACCGCTCACCGCGCCGATGCCGTCGAAACGTTTGCCACCGGCGTCGCCCTTTAGCTCAACAATTTGATCCGCAAATGCCGGTGAAAGCGGCCCGGTCAAAAGACAATAAATCAAACCTGCCAGCATGACGGCATACGGTTTTGCAGGAAGTAACCCGCGTCCTCGAACTTGAGGTTGCAAAACCCAATCAGAGCCTTTTTTAAAGTTATTCACGGAGTCTTTATATCTAGCAAGAGCCGACGCTTTGGTCATGTCACGATAATTCGCGATTGCAGGTTTTAATCATTTCATCTCAAGGAAATGGCGGGCCTGCTTTGACGCGATAGAATTGCGCCGGTATTGCAGCCGCGTTGGTATCTATGAATTGAAGGACACCATTCGTGGGCGTGTTGGTCCAGACTGGAGTCCAAGCCGTGAGGTTACTGGATGTTTCGAGCACGTAATACTGGCCGTTTTGTCCCTGAAACGAAAGGCTGAACTGTCCACCAATTAGCGGTTCGAACGTTTGCACGGTCAACGGCTTCACCAAGATCCCGATTGCAGCGGGGGAATGGTTGGTTGCACCTGAATTGTCCGTTGCCACCGCCGTGAGATTGTAGGCGGCCGGAACGATATTGCTCCAGACCAGACTGAATTGGTTGGCAAAACCGTTTGAGCTGACACCCAGCAAATTGGTGCCATTGAGAAACTTCACGTTCGTCACCGTGCCATCAGCATCACTCGCCGCGGCGGTCAAAGTAATTGCTGGCGGCTGGACGAAAATGGCATTGTTGGTTGGGAACACCCAACTGATCACAGGCGGCACGTTGGTTAGGAAGCTTGCGGTGACGCTATCTAGCGATGACGTGTTGAGCACGGCATTATTGTGTGCGCATACAGCCAAGCCGATGTAGGCGCTAATGCCGGCCATGGGAATGTTCGTCGCCGCGCCGATTTGGTTCCAAGTGATTCCATCGGGAGACCAATAAGCGCGGAACAAATTATTGGTGCGCGTCAAACGCACCCAGTTGGGCGCAGCCTGATTGGTTATGGTGACGCCGTAGGTTGAACCCGTGGTGTTGGTGCGGAACAGGAATTCGATGCCAGCGCTGGGCTCCACATCCACCAGCGCATGCCGGGATGCCGGATCGAGCGTTTCCCGGATCATCAGGGCAGCCTTGGCGTTAGCGGAGGTGTTTTGCACGCTGCCGACGTGGGCGCGGATATCGCAGTTGGTGCTGACTGAGATATAGGTATAAACAAATTGGAACGCATCGGTGTTACCCCAAATGTCGGCACCGGAGCCGGAGATGGTATACTGGCCGTCGCAGGAGGAGACGCTGCCAGGCAACCCCACCGCTCCAATGTCGGTGTTTGTGAATTGCGGCGGGAGCGACCCCGGCACTTCAGAAGACGCTTCGATGGAGTTGAGGCTTTCGTTGCCGGCGTTGGTGATGGTGACCACATAATAATACGGCTGGCAGGTCACCACGCCGGAGTCGGTAAAATTAGTGCTGGTCAGCGAAGCGGCAATCGTGGCATAAGGCCCGCCGGTCATATAGGAACGCTTGAGGTTGTAACTGGTGCCAGGTGAACCAATCCAACTGACAACAATCTGCCCATTGGTTGCGGTCGCCGTCACACCCGTAACCGTGGCCGCCGGTGTGGCGCTGACTTCCGCCGAATTGACGCTGGAACCGCTTCCATTTGCGCTTACCACATAATAATACATGGTCAGGTTAGTAACGGTGTTGTCAACATAACCCAAATTGACGCCCCCAATGTTTCCAGCCACCAACGTGTAAGGACCACCGCTGGTCTTGCTCCGCGAGAGATTGTAGGTGGTCGCGCCCGGCACAATGTCCCAACTGACCGTCACCTGCGCATTCCCGCCGAGCGCTACCACGCCCGTGGGCGCAGACGGCACGGGCGGGGTAGCCGCTTCAGTGATGGTCACATTCGTTGAACTCAAACCCGTGGCCGTCGCGCTCAAGGTGATTGAACCGGGTTGGCTAATTGACTGGACGATGACTTCAGCCAGTCCATCGAAAACCGCGCGCTGATTGCTGCCCTTGTCCGCTTCATGCGAACTGGGGTTGCCATTGCCAACCCCAAGAATGGTGCCGCCTGCGCTGATTGAAAAATTGATTTCATTGGTCGCTGTCGGAACAACGCGACCCTGAGAATCCAGAACGGCCACCTTCACTACCGAGACGTCACGGCCATCGGCCAGTATGGTGCTGCGGTCAGGAATCAGTGCGATGGCCGCCGGCACACCGGTGGTCACCACCGTGTTCGTGATGACGGCTATGCCATTATTGTAGCCGATCGCCAGCAGCGTTCCGGGTGAGTAAGGCACGTTGTCCCATTCCATGTGACTCTGGACGTTGAGCGTCTGCCGGCCCAAGCTGACCCCGTTGGTGAACAGCTCCACCGCCTGGCAGTTGCCGAAGGCCCAGACACTGATGGGCTGTCCCGGTGTCCAGTTCCAGTGTGGAAGAACGTGCAATACGGGTTTGAGCGTCCAGTTGGCCTGGTAATAATAGAAATTATCCTTCGGAAAACCGCAGGTGTCCATGACGCCAAAATGCGAATTGATGCACGGCCAGCCGTAGGGCGTCGGCTCGCCGCGATAATCAAATCCCGTCCAATTGAAACCACCGGAAGCCCACGGACGGGAGTAATAAATTGGCCACCAGACTTCGGCCGGCTCGCCCCAGCCTACCCCGCTGTTCTGAATGTCGTAAGCCGAGACGTAGCCGTCCACGGCGTCGTTCGTGTAGATTCCGCGCGTCGTGACCGTGCTCCCAGTTTCCGTGCCGATGATGGGCGAAGTCGGGTTGCCAGGGTGGTAGGAATCAAGGTTACCCGGAATATTATAATTGAGGCCTTGCACGTCGAGCACGGCCGTGAAGCCAACACCGCCCAATGAACCATTGATGGCCGCCGTGCATTTGCGGGTTGAATCCAGCGAATGGACCAGGCTTTGCATAACGGCCATAATCACCTGTCCGGTGGAACTGGATTGCATGTTCCATTCTTCATTCGCGAGCGACCACATGAACACCGAAGGATGATTCCGGTCCCGGCGAATCTGTCGGCTCAGTTCGCTCAAAGGTTCCGCATTGGTCCCCAGACGGCGATTTTCATCCAGCACCAGCATACCCAACTGGTCGCAGGCGTTGAGCAATTCCGGTGTCGGCGCGTTGTGCGACGTGCGATAGGCGTTGCATCCCATCTCCTTGAGTCGTTCGATGCGGAAATACTGCAGCCGATCCGGCAGCGCCAATCCCACTCCAGCCATGTCCTGATGGTTGCACATTCCTTGAATCCACACGTGCTGCCCGTTGATGAACACGCCATTGGTTGAATCAATCGAAACCGTCCGCACGCCGAACGGCGTGTTGTAAACGTCCGCAACCGCATTCTGATTGCTGGCGGTGGTGACCAAGTTGTAAAGGTAGGGCGATTGCAGCGACCACAAATTGGCCGTCAACGACAGGGTCTGCGTCACAATCAAATCTTGCCCGGCCGGCACGCTTGCCGCTGAAGTCACGGTGGCGACCGCGTTGCCGCCGGCATCAAAAATCGTCGAGGTCAAGCTGCCGCCTGCGGTCACCGCCCCGCTTTGGTTGGTGACATCGGTCTGCACAGTGATGGTGGCATTGGAACCCACAATCGAAGTGGTGGCCACATAAGTTCCCCATTCCGATACATGAACCGGGTTCTCCGTCGTCAGCCAGACATGACGGTATATGCCGGCACCTTCGTAAAACCAGCCTTCAAACCGGCTGGCGTCCACCCGCACCACCAGCACATTGGTTCCGCCGGGATTGGCGTAGGGCGTGGCATCGAAATAAAAACTTGAGTAGCCGCTGACATTCCGGCCCAGAATGTGTCCGTTCAACCACACCAGGCAGTTCCGATAAACGCCGTCAAATTCCAGCCACAGCGCCTGGCCGGCGAAATTCGACGGCAGCGTGAAAGTGTGGCGATACCAACCAATGGTGTTCGGACCGGTTGATCCACTGATCCCGGATTTGAAACCATGGCCTCCATCCGCACCAGAATCGAACGGCAATTCCACCACCCAGTCATGCGGCAGGTTTAGCAGACGCCAAGTGCTGTCGTTGTAATTTGTCTGGACGAAGGAAACATTTTCGCCCGCATGCATGGCAAAAATATCCACGCGGTTGGTTTGCAGATAGGTTTCAGAACTGGTTCCGGTGACTTCCGTGGAGTCGAGTTTGGCCAGATCGGGGATTTCTGGATAATAGGTGACGTTGGTGGTCACGTCCACCGGATCACCCAGTTGAAACCGCCAGCCGGCGTCCAGCAAAATCCGCCCGCGGGGAGAGGCGGTGAAGCTGACCAGCGTGTTGGTGGCAATCGTGTTGGGCGGGACGGCCTGATCGCGAATCCCATTGATGACGAGAGTGTAATTGCTGCCGAAGACCAACGGTGCGGTGGTGAGGATGACCGAGGTGCCGTTCGCCGCCAGTGAGGCACCGGTGATGGCCGGGCCATTGGTAAAAAAGTAATTCGCCACGCTGTTCGCACCCGCCGCTTCAAGCGCCTTGGAAAAATCCAGTTCCACATTAGTCCTGCCGATGTTGAAACCTTGCAGAACCACCGGTGGATTTGTGTCGAGCGTCACCGAAAACGTCACCGGAGCGCTTGTCACCGCACCGTAGTTGTTGGTTATCACCAGTTGATACAAACCCGTATTCGTAATCGCCGCATTAAACAACAGCGCATTGGTGTTTGCCCCGGGGAGGCTGGTGTAGCCATTTCCGTTGTTGAACTGCCATTGGAAGTTAAGGGGCGGCGTGCCCGACACGCTTGCCGTGAAGGCCACCGGCGTTCCGGCAAATACATTGTTCGCCGGCGACACGGCAAGCTGGTTGATCATCGCCGCAGTCACGGTCAGGGCCACCGGAGCGCTGGTCACCGCGCCATAACTGTTGCTCAACACCAGTTCGTATGAACCGCTGTTGGTAATCGCCGCAGTCAGCACTAGCGTGTTGGTGTTGGCCCCGGGGAGGCTGGTGTAGCCATTTCCGTTGTTGAACTGCCATTGGAAGCTAAGGGGCGAGGCGCCAGACACGACGGCCGTGAAGGTCACCGGTGTCCCGGCAAACACATTGTTCGTCGGCGACACGGCAAGCTGGTTGATGCTTGGCAGGGTCGCCGAAATCAAGCCCACGTCGAAAACCGCATCAAAGTCGTGGCTGCTGCCAAAAATGATCACGCCCGTCGTGGGAGAAATCAGCCCGATCTCGCCGCCCATATAAAGATTGTTGGTGGCGACGGCCATGGGTTCCCAGCCGGTGATCGAACTCGCCTTGCCGAATGAGCATGCGTAAATTGAATTGGACGCCACCGGAACCGACAAGCCGCTCCATTGCAGCCAGTCGCCATCGCTGAAGGTGAAACTGGCCGAGGTGTAAGTTTGCAGCAGCGTGGCCTGGGAACCAGACACGGAATAAATGTGGAGGTAATAAGGCTGGGCCGTCCCGATGCCGCTATAAGTGGACGACCCCAGCCCGGCCGTCTTGACGGCCACGGAGGTCAGCACATATCCGGCTGAATTGGTTCCCGTCGTGAACGTCTGGCCCGGTTCGCCCGTGCCATGGCCGGTCTGGTTGTCGGTGTAGTAATTGAGGCCATCGGGGGCGGTTATATTGCCACCGGTGCTCAACTGGGAAATGTCATTCGGCCCCGGCTGCGGCGCGGCGGCTCCGATGTCCGTGAGGGTTTGCGCACAGGCGGCACCCGCCAGGCTGGCGACAACAAACACAAAAACGGCAGTCTGGATAAATCTCTTCACAGTCAGGGCTGGCATAGAACCGCCGTCGTGACGGCAGAAAACAAGAAGGCTGCCGCACCGACTTATTTTTGAAGTGTGAACCACTCCGTTAAAACAACGCCTTCAACAAATTGGCACCGCCCGGACTTGCCCATTAATACCACCAAAGGTCGCCCGGGACGGTGGCCGTGTTGCCGTTGGCGGTGTTATTCCTTCCCGATCCGGCACCTCCAGGCGGACTTCCACTGGGATAAGTCCCGGCAAGTTGATAAAAAAGCGTTATATCCATTCGCGTGGCACTGCCATCCATGAGTGCAACCGTCGCACCCTGGCCATGACGCCTGGATATGCCCTGGTCGGGATAATTTGCAAAATCATTCCATTGTCCTGCAGCGGTCAAGGTTTCGTCATTCTCCCATTGTAAAATATAAGTCGGCTTGGCGGCTGATATTTTGATTGTGGGACAATTACCCTTAGAAATGGGCTCCATATACTTGTTCGGCCCACCATTCCAAACGTAGCTGCTAATATATACCTGGCGAAGATAGAAGTTCGCGTTCAAAACGTCAGCGGGACACATGAGAAGTTTATCGTTTTGGAGGTAGGGATAGAGCTGCCCCTTTTGAAAATACAGCAATTGTTGTGGATAATAAAAATTATAAGCGGCTGCCTGCCCTCCACCGAGCGGAAATGGGATGCCGTTGATTGATGCCGCAGCAGCCCAACAATTAACAGTGTTATCCCAATCGGACTGGGGCAGGTAATCATCGCTGGCATTGGCATACATTATCGTTCCATACATGATTTGTTTGCAGTTATTGATGTCCGT
>Ga0181534_10001499_pt1 | contig 15187 bp, 15 predicted proteins | sample PEATcosm2014_Bin_37_FD_119758 | JGI IMG/M metagenome (GOLD analysis project Ga0181534, IMG submission 119758) | Peatland microbial communities from MTU Mesocosm Facility, Houghton, MI, USA - PEATcosm2014_Bin17_10_metaG | ecosystem: Environmental > Terrestrial > Soil > Wetlands > Peat | place... | reverse complement strand
GGAAGACAGCAACGGCGTCGTCGGCGCGCCTTCGAATTTTGTCTTCACCGCAGCGATGAACTGCTCCGACAATTCGCCCGCAAGCAGCACGACGAAGCTCGGGTTGGTGCAAAACTGTCCCGTGCCCATCAGGCAACTGCCGGCGAATTCCGCCGCCAGCTTTGCGCCGCGTTCCGTCAGCGCGCCGGGCAGCACCAGCACCGGGTTCACACTGGAGAGTTCGAGATAGATCGGTTTTCCGGCCGCGTCAGCCGCAGACTTGAGCTTCAATCCCGCCGCGCGGCTGCCGGTGTAGGCGATTGCACCCGTGCGCGGATAGGCGACCAGCCGCGCCCCGTCTTCATGGCTCGTGCGATAAATCAGTTGCACCGTGGCGGGCGGCAGCCCGGTTTCGGCGACGGCGGCGAAGGCTTCCTCCGCCAGCAACCGCGACGTGCCGGGATGCGACGTGTTGGCCTTGGCGATGACCGGATTTCCGGCGGCAATCGCTGCGGCAAAATCCCCGCCCGCGACGCTGTTGAATGCAAACGGAAAATTGTTCGGCCCAAAAACCCAGACTGGGCCGATGGGCGCGAGCGTGGAACGGATGTTTAACTTCGTATCAATCGTCGGTAAAGCCCAGGAGCCTTCGAACACGGCGGCGGCGCCCTGGCGCAACTGGCCGGTGGTGCGCGGCAGTTCCACGTCGGCAAGGCGCGGTGCCTTGGGCAATCCGGTTTCTGCATGCGCGGTTTCGACAAGTTCGGATTTGCGCGTCTCGATCCGTTCGGCGAAGCGCGTCAGGAATTTTGCGATTTGTTCCGGTGTTGTCGTCCGCAAAATGGTTGCGGCGTCAGCGGCGGCGTTCAAAGCGTCGTCGCAGTCCGCCCAAGTGCTGATGGGAAATTCGCCTGGCAGCTTTTCGCCTGTTGCGGGATTTTCGGCATGAAAAGCTGCGCTGGATTTTGCCGCGCGCCATGCGCCGGCGATTAAAACAGGTTGTGTGGACATAGTTATTGAAAATGTAATTATTTTTTCCGCATTGGCTCGACGATCGCCGCGATGTCCTTATCGCCGTGGCCCGCGGCTATGGCGCGATGAAAATCTTCCAGCGCGGCGGCGGCAGTCGCCAGTTCAACCGAAAGCTTGCCGCCTTCCTGAATCGCATAGCCGAGGTCTTTGGCCATCAGCCGCAGAAGAAAATTTGGCGTGAAGTCAGGCGTAGTCATCCGCGCGGAAACCGCCTTGAACAGCGGACTGCCCGGCGCACCGTTCGCGAGAACTTCCAACGCCCGTGCGCGATCCAGCCCACTGCGCTCGATCATCACCAGCGCCTCGGCCAGCGACGCGATTTGCACGCCGCAGACAAAATTATTGATCAATTTTACAAGCGCGCCGCTGCCAACCGGTCCGAGCAACGTGGCAGTTTTACTCATCGCAACGAGAACCGGACGAACCTTTTCCAGCGTCGCGGAGTCGCCGCCGACGAGAAAATTCAATTCGCCGGCAGCCGCCTGATTTTTGCTGCCGGTGACTGGCGCGTCAAGAAATTCGCATTTTATTTGCATGGCGGCGGCGGCAAGTTCGCGCACCCAATTCACGCTGACCGTGCTGCATTCGATACAAATCGTTCCCACTTGTGCGCCGGCCAGCGCGCCGCTTGTGCCGAGCCACAAACTGCGCGCGGCGTTGTCGTCCGCCACCATGCTGATGATGACGTCGGCATTTTCGGCGGCTTCGTGCGGCGAATTGGCGACGCGTGCGCCTTCCGCCACAAACGGTTTGGATTTTTCCGAATTGCGATTGAAAACGGTCAGCGGAAAACCTTTCGTCAAAAGATTTCGCGCCATGCCGCCGCCCATGATGCCGAGGCCGAGAAAAGCGATGCGTGGTTTGCTCATAAAATCAATACACGGATTTAACAACGGTCAAAGTAGCCTCGCTCCGCTCGCTGCGCAACGGATTGCGCAGCCCACGGCCAAAACCGGCAAAGGAGATGTCCATCACATCGCCGTCTGCGAGTTGCACGCTGTCGCCGAAACTCAAGGCGCACGCGCCGAAAAAATGCACGTGCAAATCGCCGGGGCGGCGATGCGTTTCAAATTTGAAATGATGATGCTCGATGTTAGCGAGGCTGTGGCACATCTCGTTTTCGCCGGTAACAATTTCCTTCGACCACAAAGTTTTTCCGGCGCGTTCGATTTTCACCGTGCCGGAAACGGAATCAAAATGCGGGTCAAGCACCAGCTCCGGCCCGATCGAACAGTTGCGGATTTTGGAGCTAGCAAGGTTCAGGTAATTTTTCTTCTCGAACTTGTGGTCGGAAAATTCATTGCCAATCGCCATGCCGATGCGGCGCGGATTTCCATCGGCATCCACAAAATAAATCCCGGCGACTTCCGCTTCTTCGCCGCCGTCTTCGGCGAACGCGGGAACTTCGAGTGACTCGTTGTGCGCGCGCAAAATCGTGCCACAACCTTTGTAAAACCATTCGGGCGCAATGCCGATTTTTTCGGGCGCAGGTTTGCCGCCTTCGACGCCCCATTTGAACATTTTCAGGCTGTCGTTCATTTCGGCTTCGCTCGTGCTGTGCATCGCCTGGCGATTTTTTGCGCTGCCGAGATGCGTAAGCCCAGTGCCGGAAACGAGGCAGCGCGACGGTTCAACCGGATGATCAATCGGCGACAGCAATTTCCATTCGGATTTGCCGTTGTAAATCGGATCGTAATCCAAACATTCGCCGGTCGCTTTTTTTGGGATTAACGCGGTGAGCGGAATTTCTGAATTCACGGCTTCCTGCGCGAGTTGAAAAATGGAATTCACCCCATCGAGCAATCGCAAGCGCGGTTCTTCGACGAGCGCCACCGCGCGGGTCGGACCATTTCGGATTTGAACGAGGCGCGTCATTCGGTGACGTGAAATTGTTTCAGTTTTTTCTCGTCAATCGTCAAACCGAGGCCGGGCGTGTTTTCATCGAGGTCAATGAAGCCGTCCTTCGCCATCGGTTCGCCCTTGAAAATATACCAGAAGAGTTCGTTGCCGACCTCGACATCCACCGGCGGGAAAAATTCGGCCATCGGCGAATTCAAACTGGCCATCACGACATGATAATTATGCATCTGCCCGGCGTGCGGAATGACGGGAATCGAATGCGCCTCGGCGAGCGCGGAGATTTTGCGCGCCTGCGAAATGCCGCCTACGCGGTTCGTGTCGAACTGGATATAGTCCACTGCGCGGGCTTCGATGAGTTCGCGGAAACCATAAATCGTGTGCTCGTGTTCGCCGCCCGCAATCGGGATGCGGCCAAACTTTTTCAATTCCGCGTAGCCGTGAATGTCGTCGGGGATAACGGCTTCTTCAAGCCAGCGTAAATTGAATTTTTCCAGCAGCGGAATCATACGCTTGGCATAATCCAAATTCCAGCCCATGTAAGCGTCGGCCATGATGTCAATGCCGTCGCCGACCGTCTCGCGCACGACGCGCACTAGCGCGAGATTTTTTTGCATTCCTTCCGCGCCATCGGTCGGTCCCCAGCCGAAACGCAGCTTCATGGCCTTGTAGCCTTCGTCTTTGTATTTTTTCGATTCGCGCGCGAGTTCGTCGAGCGGCGTCGAGTAAAGGCGGCTTGCATAAACGGGAATCTTCGGCTTCGTGCGCCCACCGAGCAGACGATAGACCGGCTGCTTGGCCGACTTGCCGAGCAAATCCCACAGCGCGATGTCCACGGCGCTGATGGCGACCATCGCAACGCCCTTGCGTCCGAACGCCATCGTCTTGCGATACATGTGCTGCCAGAGAAATTCGATGTCCCACGGATCTTGGCCGATGAGCAACGGCTTCAAATAAAGATCAATGACCTGCTTCGTCACGAGCGGCGAGAGCGCGGCGTTGCCGATGCCGACGAGGCCGTTGTCGGCGAAAATTTCCACGACGAGCCAGCCGTGGAACGTGAACGTGCCCATCGTTTTTTTCGAGAGCATCGGCGCGATGGCGTCCATCGGGTTGGTGCAAAAGTGCGGCGGCAGCGGAACGGTTTTGCCTTTCCATTGGACGACGCGGGTGCGGATTTCGGTTATTTTCATTGGATGATTTTATTGTTCGGCATCAATTGTTTGATATTTGGGACGGCAAGCAAAATTAAAAAGAACGCGATGACGTGGAGCGAACCGGCGACAACCAAAATTGGCGTGTAACTAAATCCATGATCAAGCAAATAACCCGCGAACTGGCCGAGCACCACGCCGCCCAGCGCGCCGCCGAGGCCGACAAAACCCGCGACCGTGCCGAGCGCGTGCTTCGGAAATAAATCGGTCGGCAAAATCATCACGAGCGTTGACCAAGATTGCTGCCCGAAAAACGCGACGCTGAAAAGAAAAATCACCCACGGCACGGAGACGTGCGGCACGAGCATCACGCACGGCATGATGACTGCGCTCAAGCCGAGGGCGATTTTCCGCGCAGCGCCGACGGCGAACCCGCGATGCAGCAGCCAGCTCGAAAGTCCGCCGCCAACCACACACCCGACCGCCGCCGCCGCGAATGGAATCCACGCGACCGAGCCGACGGCCTTGATGTCGAACCCGCGCACGTCGAGCAGATATTTCGGCAGCCAGAACATATAAAAATACCACGCGGCGTCCGTGAGAAATTTCGCGCCGATGATGCCCCACGTTTCGCGGAAGCGCAGCAATTCGCGCATGGGAACTGGCGGCGTCGGCGCGGCAGTTTTTTCGATCACGGAGCGGAGATGTTCGCGCTCTTCCGCGCCGAGCCGCGGATGCAAGGCGGGCGGAAAATAAAAATACGCCCACCAAACCGTCCACAGCAGGCCGAGCGCGCCGGTGATGAAAAAAATCCAGCGCCACGACGATACGTCAAACCAGAAAACGTGCAGGACAATCCACGCAATCAGCGGCGGGGCGATAATGCCGCCGAAGCCGGTTCCGGCATTGATGATGCCCATGGCGGTCGAGCGCTCCTTCACGGGAAACCATTCGGCCACGACGCGGGTTGCCGCCGGAAAGCCGCCGCCTTCGCCCGCACCAAGTAATAAACGACTTGCCGCCAGCATGACCACGCCGCTCGCCAAACCGTGGCTCGCGCATGCGAGCGACCAGAAAATCATGATCCAAAAAAATCCGCGCCGCGTGCCGAGAACATCCATCAGCCGCCCGCCGCCGACATACATCAGGCCGTAGGTGAGCAGAAACGCGGAGTCCAGAAACGCCTTCACCGTATTGGTGATGGGAATTTCCCTGCGAATTTCGCCGATGGCGACGGGCAGCGTCTGCCGGTCAAGGTAGCTGATGGCAATCGCCGCGCAGACGAGAAATGCCATCTGCCAGCGCAAAGAGCCGATGCGGGTTGCGATCGGTGATGAAGATGCGCCGGTCATTTTACCGCTGCAAATCGCCAGGTTTTTCCGGCACGCCGGGTTCATCGAGCAATTGGATTGAAGAAGCCGGACCAAGGTCAGGGTCTTTCCATTGGCTCATCGCCCAGACGACTTTTTTCTCCGGCGTGACTTCCAGCACCTGCACCGAGCCGGGCCAGGTCTTCGTGTCTTTCAAACCGTTGGGACACCAGTTGCAGATCACGGTATCGCCATTGGCAAGACGGCTGGCCTCCTGAAAAACGAAGAATTTATATTCCGGCGCGTCCTTCTGGGAAAATTCCCAGACGGTCTCGCCCTGCTGGTTGACTTCGAGAACGGTGGCCGGGCCGACCGTGATCAACGTATTGCCGTTCTTGAGCCGCGCCGCCCACCACGGAGCCCTATACGGGGCTTTGACGACATACGTCCAGATGGCTTTCCCGCCGGCGTCGTATTCCACGACCTTGCCGTCGTCCGCGTGCGCGGCGAGAAACGTGCCGTCCTTCGTCAGGCGGACGCGGCGGAACTGCATATGCGGCTTGTCCGGGTTGGGAACGGGCAGCGTCAGTTCCTTTTCCGTCTTGCCGGTGTCCGTGTTGATGAGCATCAATTTGTCGGGGTTGCCGTTCTGCATGACCAGCACATGGTCGAGGCCGACGGGCTGCACGGAATGAATCTCCGCACTTTTGTCGGGCGTATCCATGTTCCAAATAATTTTTTTGTCCGGCGTGATTTCGCTCGCGCCGATCTTGCGGCAGAAAACGATGTTGCCGTTCGAGAGCATCGTGGCGTCGCCAAGTTCTTCAAGCGTGCCGTTGGTGTCGTTGATCGGGATTGAATATGTCCAGGCCACCTTGCCGTCGCGCACGAGAAAAATCGTCTGGTTCGTTTTGCGATGATCCCATTCGCCGGTGTAGAGAAACGGATGCTGCGCGAGACCGTTGCCGGGAAGAATGTCGGGCGCATACGAAACGGCGTTCGTTGCGATGACGGAATTGGTGTCGGCGCAGAAACCGTTCAGCGCGGCTGACACGCCGAGGGCAAGGAGAACGGGCGGTTGGAAAAATTTCACGGTTTGGAGATTTTCAGTCTGGTTTGTTCCGGCATTGGATTTTGGATGACGATACTGATATATCAGATAGACTGGATGTCAAGCCGTGGACAAAAATAACAACCGCCGCGCCCGCCGGAAAATTGCGTCGGCAATTTCATCCGCGTCTGCCGCCGCGCCGCGCGCACGGACACATTCGCTGGCGGTGCGCGCTTATCTGGAAATCCGCAACCAGATTCTCAAAGGCGAACTGCCCGTGGGCATGGCGCTCGCGCGGCGAAAACTGGCGGCGGCGCTGGACATCAGCGTGCCGCCCGTCAGCGAGGCATTGCAGCGGCTGGAGCGCGAAGGACTGGTCGAGAGCAAACCGCGCGTCGGCACGCGCGTGCGGATTCCGACACGGCACGACATCGAAGACCGCAGCCTCTTGCGCGAAGCCTTGGAAACACAGGCGGCGCGGCTGTTTGCCGGGCGCGCGACGGCGGCGGATAAAAAGGAATTGCGCCAGATGGGGCAGCGCGTGGACCAGCTTTACGCCGCGTGTGAAAAAAGTTCCGACTACCGCGAGTTTCTGTTTTCCGTCAACACCTATCACATGAAGCTGCATCTGTATATCGCCGAATGCGCGCGCTGTCCGGCCTTGCGCGACGCCATCGAGAAGGAACAGGTGCTGATCTTCAACTGGCTGTTTGACACCGCAGTTGAACGCCGCGCACTTGGTTCCGATTTTCATGCGCGCCTGACCGATGCGCTGGCCACCGGCACGCCCGAGAAAGCGGCCCAGGCAATGCGTCAACATATCCGTTATGGGTTGAATGAAGTGCTTGCAGGGCTTGCCAATCTTTACGACTGCAAAAATGAAACCAGATGGCGCCACAAAAAGAGCCGCTGATAGCGAATGATTTACTCGAGTATTTTTTAATCTTAAATCATCCGGCTTGGAGCTGAATACAATTTGCTGAAAACGACGGGTAATTTTTCTCAGAGCCGAAATAAAACCAAAGGTTTTCTTGAACCGCCAGATTAAGCAAATCGAAATGCAAACCGTGTCAAATGGGATCGAATAAAATGCCAAAAAGACCGAGAAAACTGCATGGACAACAGGTTCAAGAAACGCATGGTGCCCCCGCCCGGAATTGAACTGGGATCAACGGTTTAGGAAACCGCTGCTCTATCCATTTGAGCTACGAGGGCATTGCCAATGCCCGCAAAAATACTCCCGCCGCCGCGAATGGCAAGCGCAACGCAGTGGAGCGAATGGTGGCCGTGCGCAAGCACCCATTTCGCTTTGCCGTCGCGCGCGTTTCCATTAACTTGCCGTCATGTTCAAAGCAGCCGACCTGTTTGACCTCGCGCAAACCGAACACGCCGCCCTCTTCGACGGCTGCGACTTCGCGTGGGACGCGCTCAAGAAGATTGAAAGCTATCTCGCCAGCGTGTCCAGACAAAATCCGCCCAAGCGCTTTCCCGGCGCGAGCATCGGCGACCGCGTGCTCATCGGCGAAGGCACGGTTGTGGAACCCGGCGCGCTCATCAAAGGCCCCGCCATCATCGGCAAGAACTGCCAGATCCGCCACAATGCCTACATCCGCGAGAACGTCATCATCGGCGACGGCTGTGTCGTCGGCAATTCGTCCGAGCTGAAAAACTCCCTCCTCTTCAACGGCGCGCAGGTGCCGCACTTCAATTATATCGGCGACTCCATCCTCGGCCACAAGGCGCACCTCGGCGCGGGTGTGAAGATTTCCAACTTCAAACTTTTCCCCGGCAACATCCTCGTCGAGATGGACGGCGCGCCCTTCGACACCGGCCTGCGGAAGTTCGGCGCGCTGCTGGGCGACGGCGCGGAAGCCGGCTGCAACGCCGTGCTGAACCCCGGCAGCATCCTCGGACGCGGCGCGGTGGTTTACCCGAACGTTTTCTGGCGCGGCATTTTGCCCGCGAACATGATCGCGAAAAACAAATCCCAAACCGAAGTCGTCGTCAAAAGGCCGAGGGAAATATAATTTATAACCATGAAAGGCCAATGGATTGGTAAAGCAACCGGAGCAAATGATGGGCTAATCGTTGTCAACATCGACGAAATGCCATCTCATTTTCAGGGGATGGTTTACCTTAATGAAGCCAATCCATTGCTACCTAGTATTGCTGCGGCATTCAAAACTAAAAACAGAAGCAACAGTTTTGAGCTTCGCACCGATTTCATATTACCCATTCATCCGCATACGGGTTTGCCAGTATATTGGGACACCATAAAGCAATTCTACGGGGAAGGTATTTTTGTTCCAAAGTTCGCTGATGTAAAAGGCAATCTTGATAACGACTCCTTGAAACTTTCGTGGACAACGGAAGATGGTCGTAAGGGCGAGTGTCTGTTACCAAAATCTAAAGCGGATAAGCCCTCCGAACTTGTTCCAGAATCTATCAAAGAAGCAATAACAGGATGGGCCAAATATAAAGAATATGTAGCCGGATTGGAGGGAAGAAGGTTGCTATTTAGGGGGCAAAATGAACCGTGGCGGTTACGAACATCATTTCACAGAGCTGGCCGAGCAGACCTGACTAGATTTTTGAATGAAGATATTCAGGCCTTGCATAGGCATCTCAGCGCAAAAACTAAACATCTGTTCAATTTGGATAACCCAAAAGAGAATGGAGCATTTTTTAGTTTGGTTCAGCATCATGGTTATCCTACGCCTCTGTTAGATTGGACTTTTTCTCCGTATGTTGCAGCTTTCTTCGCGTATCGTGGCATCTCAAGCAAAATGGCTCGTGTGTCTAATCAAACGAAAAAGGTGAGGATCTTAGTATTCAATCAAGAGAAGTGGAAAAACGATTGGATTCAATTGAAGATGCTGACCCCCGCTTCACTGCATTTATCAATCGAAGAATTTTTAGCCGTCGAAAATGAGCGTGTAATTCCTCAACAAGCCGCCTCAACGGTTACAAATATTGATGATGTCGAATCATACATTAAAGCTAGAGAATCTGATGATAAAAAATATCTCTGGGCAATTGATTTGCCGGTTCGAGACAGAGATCAAGTCGTTCGTGAACTCAGTTACATGGGCATTACCGCTGGCTCGTTGTTTCCAGGATTGGATGGAGCTTGCGAAGAGTTGAAGGAACGCAATTTTGATATTTAACGGATTTCGCTTTTCGTGCGGAGATTCCTCCGGCTTCAATTCAATCCATTCCGGGTCAAGCTGGCGGCGGATTTTTCCGTTCGTGCAGAATTTTCAGGAAGGTTTCATAAACCACGTCGCGGCTGTCGGCGTATTCCAGCCGGATGATCCGCCCGCGATGCTGCGAATAAACAATCCGCAGCCCGTCAATCCGCAGCCGGCAAAAACCCTCCAGTTCGCTGTGCAAGGCCTTGATGTCGCCGCGCCCTTTTTCCAACCCGTGCAAGGCGGCGCGCACGCGCTTCTTGGTTTCCGGCGGCAGCGCCACCAGCCACCGTTGCACCTGTTCAGAGGCCGAAATTTTCATCGGCCAGATCCAATTCCTTGTAAGCCAGCTTGCCCGCCTTCGCCGCCCGCAAAGTCTTCATCGCGGTCGGGTCGCTCAACAATTCCATCGTTTCGAGCAGCGCGTCGTAATCCTCCAGCGGCATGGCGACGTAAACCGGCTTGTCCCGCCGGGAAATCACGAACCGCCGTTTTGTCCGGCACAAGCCCGGCAAATTGGCCTGCGCCTCGGAAACGGTATATGTAACTTTATTCATCGAGTTACATATAACAAATGTTTAAAATTCTGTCAATGCCGCGCCGCAAATTTTCCGCGCACCTTTTTTCAACAATTCATCCGTGGCTGAAACTTTTCATTGCCAGTAATTCCAGTCCACGCCGGGGAAAATGTTGTCGCGCGACTCCACTTCGGCCAGCCATTTTTCGTCCACTCCCGTGGCGGTCAACTGGTCGTGCAGCGCGATGAAGCGGAGCAGATGGTCTTTCACGCGGCGGCGCGCGTAGTCGGGGCTCGTGCCGGCGCGCAGGATGAACGGCCAGTCGCTCGCCTGCGCCAGCAGCAGTTCGCGCGCGGCCTGTTTCAAGGCGCGGATTTTTAATTCATTCGCCTTCGTGACTTTTTTTCCGGGCGCGGCCAGTTTTGAAAATTTCTTCACCAGTCCGCTCATGCGTTCCTGCGCGACTTGCAGGTGGGGATAAATCCATTCGTTTGTCTCGTTCAACCACGCGCGCAGGTAGCCTTCCTCGCCCCAGCTTGACGCGCTTGGCGTGGCGATCTGGTTGGTAGGATGGCGGTTGAGATATTCGCCGGGCGTGATGAGCGAAATTTCCTTCTGGTCGTTGAACGCCTTGCGCGCGAAAAAATCCAGAAACTCCGGGCCTTCATACCACCAGTGGCCGAACAATTCCGCGTCATACGGTGCGATGACAATCGGCGGGCGGTCCAAAAGCCCGGCGAGCTTCTGGATTTGCGCGACACGTTCGTTGAGAAAATGCGTCGCGTGTTCGCTCGCGGCCTGCAACGCGACGTCGCGCTGGTAAATCTCCTTTTGCGCCGCGCCGCCGGTGATGCGGTAATATTTCATTCCCGTGAACCCGCGATTTTGCGGCGAGGGCAAGTGCGGTTTCACATAATCAAAATCCAGATCGAAGCCGACGTCGCGGTAAAAATCGCGGTAACGCGGATCGCCGGGATAGCCTTCGTGCTTGCTCCAGACCTGGCGCGACGAATCGAAGTCGCGCCCGAACGCGGCGATTCCGTTCGGCGTGAAAATCGGCGCGAAAGTTCCGTAGCGCGGGCGCGGCTTGGCGTGCAGGACGCCGTGCGTGTCGAGGATGAACCAGCGGATGTTGGCCTCCTGCAGAAATTCCTCGACGCCGGAAACGTAGGCGCATTCCGGCAGCCAGATGCCGCGCGGGTCGCGCCCGAAGCAACTGCGGTAATGGTCGCGCGCCGTGAGAATCTGCGCGCGGATGGACGGCGGATGATTCGCGAGCAGCGGCAAAAGTCCGTGAGTTGCTCCGGTCGTGATGATTTCGATGCGGTTCTCGTCCTGAAATTTTTTGAAGCAGTTGACGAGATTGCCTTCATAGTAACGCCATGTTTCGCGCGCGAGCGAAAATTTGTGGTGATACATCCACGCGAGTTCACGGAACGCGCGGTCCCAGTGGGTGCGGTGGATTTCCTTTTCAGCCAGATCGATGAGGCTGCTCAAATGTTTTTCGTAGCGCGCGCGCAGCAGCGAATCGCCGAGCATCATGCAAAGCGTCGGCGAAAGCGAGAGCGTAAGCTTTGCGTCAATTCCGTCGCGCTGCCAGTTTTCCAAAACTTGGATGAGCGGAATGTAAGTTTCCGTGACGGCCTCGAAAAGCCAGCTTTCTTCCAGGAATTTTTCGTGTTCCGGGTGGCGCACGAACGGCAGGTGCGCGTGCAGGACGAGTGAGAGATAGCCTTGCATGTCAGCTTGGTTGGACGCTTATTCGTCCAGTTTGTTCGAAATCCATTCGGCGAGCGTCTTGGCCTTGATCAAAATAACGACGCCGAGGAGGGCGGGAACTGATCTCAACACATACGGGAAAATTTTAATCGGAGGCGGATGGTAGGGATGGTTGACAATCCCGCCGTGATCTCCGTTCACAACCCAATACAATGCGATTTCCACGACGGTGATGCCGATGAGCGATACGGCGATGAATCGAACAAGCATCAAAGCTCCGCGTTCGGGCGCGTCCATAGTCATCACAAGTTTTCCGGCAGCGGCGTTTTAAGCGACGGGTCTTGCGGGTGCGCGCCGACATCACCGAGATATTCCGTCGCGCGGGTGAATTTCAAGTCCGCCGCGCGCGCGTCGTCACCATCGGCGGAAATTGCCACGGCGGGCAAATCATATTTTCCATCCGGCAATGCGAAACGGAAACTGAATGTGCCGTCGGAACGCAGTTTGATTTCGTGGCCGCCCAAGGTGACTTTCGCATCCGGCTCGGTCGCGCCGTAAATGATGAGTTCGGCGTTGACGTTGAACCAGAAGCCTTTTGCCTTTTCCATTCCGCCGAACGGACTGGACAAACTGGAGACGCCGAAACTTGAAATTCCGAGCGAGGAAATTTCATGCGCGAGTTTCCGGCGGATCAGCTCGGTGATTTCGAGCGAACCCATCCAGACGCGGCGGACGCTGTCAATATTGATGATTTCGGCGAGCGCCTGTTCCTGCTGCGGCGTCCATGTGGCCGGGAAAGGCGACGGTGACGAGGCGGTGACGCGCGGCAGTTCGGGATGACCGTGGCGGCGAAGCTCCTCGACGGCCTGCGCGAGCGGGAGATTTTCGCAGACGGCGTTCTTGATGATCTCCATCAATTTGACAAAAGGAAATTCAAACGGAATCGTGGCGAACTCGGTGTCATCGTCGGACGAAACGGCGTCGGGCGGCGTCATCGTGCCGCTGGAAACGGAAATGCGCGTCCATCTGCCGAGCGCGGAATAGTAGCCGAGCTCGGCCACATAGGAATTGCCGGCGCGTTCGACGTGCGTGAACCAGTGGCGCGATTCCGGGTGGACATGGATTTCGTAGGCCGGATGGCCTTCAATTTTCTGCGCGTAAATGCGGACAACCAGATGGCCGTCGGAGGATTTCGCGTTCAGCTTCAACTGCTGTTCGCGCGTCAAATCCCAGTGCGCGTAAAGCCAGTGCGGGTCGCGCGCGGTGAGAAATAATTTTTTGGTGCCGTAAGATTCGGGCAGTTCGGCTTCGGCTCCAAAATGTTGCGAAGGCGGAGTTGCGCCGAGCGAGTATTTCTGTCCCGGTCCGCTGGCAGGCGGCACCGCCGGTGAATCGCCCTCGAGTAAAATGGACGGCGGCTCTGCTTTTTTGTGGCGGGTGTAAGTGCGGCGGACGTGGGTTTCGGCGGTGACTTCGGTTTCCGGCTCTGGCTTGGCGGCGGATTTTTCGCGCTTCGGCTTCAAGATGCGTTTTGCGGCGGCGGTGATTCCTTCGAGCAGGGATTTTTTTTCGCGCGGTGATTTTGTCTTTGGGGGCGCAGCGGTTTCGGCGGGGACGGCAATTTTTTCCGGCGGTGATTTCACAACGCGGGCGGAAGTTTTTTTGCTGGCTGATGTGGATGCTGGTTTCACTTTCATAACCGCAAATCCCTGTTTGATCTCGGCAATTTCATTGCCGAGGTGCGAGCTTACGGCAACCATCGTGCGGATGCAACGGGAATTTTCCGGCGGGTGTGAATAATTTCTGTCCAAACGTGCTTGCAAGTGGCCTTGCGCGGGTGTCTTCTATTTGCAGGTTTAATTATGAGCCGGACCGGTTCCAACAGCGATGCGCCTTCGCAACCCACGATTTTCATCGTGGACGACGAGCCGCTGCTGCTTGACCTTGCGGCGGCAATCCTCCAACCGCTGGGTTTCGATGTGCGGATATTTCGTGATCCCAAAATGGCATTGAAGGAATTTACCTCAAACCAGCCGGTCGTGGTCGTGACGGATTACGCGATGGGCGAGATGAACGGGCTGGATCTGGTGCGCGAATGCAGGCGCGTCAATCCACGCCAAAAAGCGCTTCTGTTGAGCGGGACGGTGGACGAGACGATTTACGACGGCATGCCGGTAAAACCGGACCGTTTTCTGGCAAAGCCATATCAAGTCCGGGATTTCATCGAGTCCGTGCAGGAATTGATTGCGAGTTGAAACGATTCCGCCCGCGAAAAAATTTAGGCGGAAATCATTGAACAAAACGTCGGTTGATTTGAACTATGAAAAAAATTATTTGGGGCGTTGTGGTCGGACTGCTGGTTCTGCTTGTCATCGCGGTAATCATCACGGCTACGTTTCTTGACGGCATTGTAAAAAAGGGCGTTGAGACCGTCGGCCCGAAAATCACGGGCGTCTCCATCAAGCTGGACGATATGCACATCAGCCTGTTCACCGGTTCGGCCACGGTCAAAGGACTCATCGTCGGCAATCCCGACGGTTACAAAACGCCCGCCGCCATCAGCATCGGTCTGGCGGAAGTCAGCGTGGATCCGCTTTCAGTCATGTCCGACAAGATTGTCGTGCGCTCGATCCATGTCGAATCGCCGGAAATCACCTTTGAAGGCGGCCTGGGCGAAAACAACCTCGGCAAAATCATGGACAATATTGACGCGGTTTCCAGAAGCGGCGGCCCGGCCCCCGCCGCCGCCAAGCCGGGCAGCAGCCCCAAACCCGCAAAAAAATTTGAAGTGGATGACTTTCTCATCACCGGCGCGAAAGTCCATGTCAGCCTCACCGTGATTGGCGGCAAGGAAATGACGCTGACATTGCCGGAGATTCATCTCACCGATTTGGGCAAGGGCGACGCCGGCCTGACCGCCACCGACTTGACGCGCGCGGTTTTTCAATCAATCTCCAGCGCCACCATCAAGGGCGTCGCCAGTGCCGCCACGAATGTTGGCGAAGGCGTGAAAAACCTCGGCGGCGCGGGCATGGACAAGCTCAAATCAGGCCTCGGCGGTTTGCTCGGCAAATAAATCATCTTCCTTGCCCAGGCCGGCCTCGAAGGCGGCCTGTCGGGATTCGATGGAATTGGATGCGACGTAGGACGGCGGTGTTGGGGGAATGATGAAGGAAGAATGGGATTGGAAAAACAAATTTAAGGGGTAAATCTGATTTTGTTTTTCATTTCAAAAACTCAAATAAGTATAGGCCTTCAACCCGCGCTCGTAATCATCCAGCAGGCGCATGGCTTCGGACGGTTTCATGCGGTCGGATTTGATGGCTTCGTCCATCTGCGCCTTCATCTGGCGTTTGAGTTCGTTCTCGTCGTATTG
>Ga0181534_10001498_pt1 | contig 15193 bp, 10 predicted proteins | sample PEATcosm2014_Bin_37_FD_119758 | JGI IMG/M metagenome (GOLD analysis project Ga0181534, IMG submission 119758) | Peatland microbial communities from MTU Mesocosm Facility, Houghton, MI, USA - PEATcosm2014_Bin17_10_metaG | ecosystem: Environmental > Terrestrial > Soil > Wetlands > Peat | place... | reverse complement strand
GAAGAATACTATCCACACATAAAACGAGAGCCCCGGCACAATGTTCATCGCCGCCTGTGCACAAAAGGCCGTGCAGATGAGCGGGTTGATCAGGTAGTCCATCACCATGCCCCAGCCCACCACGTAGCCCAGCGCGGAGTGCATCTCCTGGCCGACATAGGTATACGCAGACCCCGCGCTGGGATAGACGCGCGCCATACGCCCATAACTGATGGCGGTAAACAGCATCGCCACCATCGCGATCAGGATAGTGGTCACCACATGGCCATTGGCCGTGTTACTGATCACGCCATAGATGCCCATCGGCGCGGTCGGCTGGATGATCACCATGCCGATGATGATCAGGTTCCACAGCCCTAGCGTGCGATGGAGTCCGATGGCGCTTTGTGGTGTATTTGCAGTGGTCTCTGCCATCAGTTGCCTTCGTGCCCTGACGCGGCAGCGGTTGGAGTGATAGTTTGTGTCGCAACATTCCAGCCTTCAATCCGCACTATGCTTCCTTGAGGCGTGTCGTCCGGCAACTCCGCGGTCAATGTGCGCGTCTCTCCCGGTTCCAACTCAATCCAGTTATCGGACCATAGGACTGGGGCGATGAGTCCACCGGTGGAAGTACGAAAAGCAGCATGAACTTGAAAGGCCAATTCCACCGAAGAGTTATGAAGCTCGACGCTTATTTGGCGGCCACGCGCTTTGTTCTCAAGCTGCGCGCGCGCATCGACCTTGGAAGCGGGCAGGCTAGCGAGTGCTGTCAAATCTTCGTTGCGCAGGGCTGGCGTATGGGTAAAGTCGGTCCTGGCCCAGTCGAATGTAGTAAGGGTCGTGGGCACCCAGTAGAAATTGCGGCTCACAACATTGCCGATGTGATCGGTGAGAGTCAAGTCAACAAATAGCACGTGATCAGCGCCTTGATAAATACTCTCGGGGATCGAGAAGACACGCTGGGTGCTGTCAGACGCGGCTGAAATCTCCGCCTTTGCGTCGTAGATATTCTTTCCGGCCAGGTTGCGGACAGTAACAGTGGCATGAAGCCCTTCAACACTCTGATACGTGCTATTCACCACGGCCACGGAACCGTCGTCATACGAGTACTGAATATGCAGCGGCTCGCAGGCTTTCTTGGTTGCATAGTATCCTGCGCCTGTATCGAGGTAATAGTCGTATAGATGCCAGATCATCGACGGCCATGCGTTATTGAGCATCCATTGAATCACGCCGGTCGAGCTGTATTTGTTGCGGCTGTAAGCCTCGAACATCGCGCGCTCGGAGTCGTACTCCATTGCCTGCGCAATCCGCTCGTAATCCGCGGCTGAATTGGGTTTGGCGTAGACGGCTTCCATCGACGCATCGAAAACTTTAAGGTTGGCAAACTCGCCGCCGCCGTCATGCAGGCTCCACGCGGCGCTGGGCGGCCAGGCCTCGGGATCGGGCAAAAATTTCTGACGGCTGGCCAGCGAGGGAATCGCCGGTCCGGGACTGGTCTCGGTGTTGAAGCCATACGCGCCGCCGTTCTGCTTATCTATATACCAGTAGCTTGGCGCTACATAATCATAAGGCCCGGTCATCTTTACGCCGCTGGCGCCTGTCACAGTTGTAGATGCTTGTGTTGCCGAAGAGAGAATAGGATTGGGCCAATGGGTTTCAGACTCAACAGCAAGATACGTCTTCTCCACATCCGCGGGTGGAGGGTTGTCACTGCCGTTGAGCCAAACCAGCAAGCTGGCATGAGGTCGCAGGCGCAGCATCTGCGCCTTCAGCGATGCCTGCGCAATGGTCAGGTCTTGTGGCGTCCAATCCTTCCAATGCTCCCAATGATCGCAGCAGCACCAGCCCAGCATCACCAGGATGCCCTGCTCATCGGCCAGATGAAAAAACTCATCGGTTTCGAGCTTTCCTTCCAGGCGAATGGTATTGAGATTCAGATCGCGCACCATGCGGAACTGCTCGCGCAGGCGCTTTTCGTCTGTGCGCAGCAACATATCCTGCGACCAGCCGCCGCCGCGAATCAGAATCGGCTTGCCGTTGACGCGGAAAAGCCGGCTGCCATTGGCGGTGAACTCCGAGGTTATTTCGCGAATTCCAAATTCCGCGTTCTTTTCGTCTGTCGTCCGGCCATCCGCGCTGAAGCTAACGGTCAGCTTTTCCAGATGCGGCTCGCCCATCTGCGCCGGCCACCAGGGCTTCGGATCGCGAATGCGCAGTTGCTTGAACTGTTCCGGAGTAAAGGCAACGGTCCGGTCTTCATTGGCTTTCAATTCGACTGGCTGCTCGAAGTGAACACCCGCTGCTGAGCCGGCAACCACGCCTTTGATCGCATGATCGGCCGAGTTATGCAGCTCCGCATAGACGGTCAGATCTGCCGTTTGCAGCGAGTCCTCTGGAAAGTGTGTCACTGCCAGCGGCGAACGAACCGTAACTGCGCCAGTCTCCACCAGATCAACTGCGCCCCACAATCCCATGTCCTTATCCGGCGGGCAGGGGTTCCAATCGACCCAGTTGATGCCCAGATCCTTCTCTGTCGGCGCAAAAGTCTCTATCGCCAATACATTCGTTTGGCCAGGCTTGATGAATTCTGTCGCGTCGAAATCATACGTGCGATAGGCTCCGGCAACAGTCGTGGAGTCCGCGATTTTGTGGCCGTTGATCCAGATTTCTCCGCGATAATTGATGCCGCCGAAGTGCAGCCAGAAACGCGCATCTTTGCCTGCGGTCGCAGGAGCGGTGAATTGCTTGCGATACCACCAGCCGCAGTGGTAAGGGCTATCCTGCGCCATTGGCAGTTGCGAAAAATCCGCGCCGACTGGGTAAGTTGTGCCGGGAATTTGCCGCAGGTTCATCCCAAAGTAGGGATCGGGAACCACGCCGGCGGCTGCCTGCGCGGCCAGGACAGTACTGGGAACAGATGTCTTGAGCCAGCCGTCCGCAACAAATCCTTCGCCGGATATGGATTCGCCGGCAGCCGTCAACTTGCAGGCCGATTGCAACTGCCATCCATCGCGTAGCGGCGTTGTTGTCTCGCCATGCAGAGACATCTGCAACGCCGCGAATTCACACAGTGCAACCGCGGCAAGTAAAAATTTCTTTTCCGACCATCTGCCGAGCATCCCGACCTCCAATACAAATTTGTGTGCGACTCAACATATTTCCGGCCAAACCGCTCACCCGGTATCTCCGATTCAGGCAGATCTCCTGATCGGAGCCGAGGTTGATTTTCTTATCACCAATTCCGGCTCGGCCTTATGCAGACGAGAGGTCTGCACCGTCCCATGCTCGCGCGCGTCAACCGCCTCCAGCATCCAGTTGGCCGCCAGCAATCCCATCTCGTTGAGCGGCTGCCGAATCGTCGTGATTGCCGGAGTGGCTACCGCGGCCGGCAGCACATCGTCAAATCCCACTACGGAGCAATCCTCCGGCACACGCCATCCTGCCGCCGTCAGCCCGCGCACCGCGCCCAGAGCTGTCAGGTCGTCGAAGGCGAGCACGGCAGTGAATTTCAGCTTCGTCGCAAGCATTTGCCGGGTCAGCTCGACGCCTCCCTCAAAACCGCTCGCGGGGTCAACCAAACCGGGAAGTTGAAAAATCAGCCGCTCATCCAACTCAATCCCACACTCGTTCGCGGCCTTCAGAATCCCCGTCCAGCGCGGGCCGCTGTCGAATAGCTCTTCGGGGCCGCGAATCACCGCGATTTTCCGGTGGCCCAATTCGTAGAGATGGCGCAGTGCAAGCGCGCCTCCCGTCTCGTTGTTCACCAGCACCGAACTGACCCCGCGATCCGTCATGTCGCGGCTCACAATCACAATCGGCACATTATTTTTTTCGATATCCGAGAGCAGGTTGGTCTCATCGAAGACCCAGCTTGCGATAACCACGACACCCTCGGCTCGGCGCTCCAGAATCATCTGCAAATAGGTGTCGAAGAGGCTGCGCTGAGTCTGCGCATCCATCAACAGCGGCAGGTAGCTGGCCGGCTGCAAACCCGCTTGGATGCCGCGCACGACAGGTATGCAATAGGGATCGGAAAGGTCGTAGGCAAGTACGGCAATGGTCTGGCTGCGCCGGCGGCGGAGCGAACGCGCATAGGCGTCGGGGTGATAACCGAGATGCTGCGCCATTGCCCGAATCTGTTCTCGCGTCGAGGCAGCTACGTTCTGCGAGAGAGGCGCTTCGCTCAACACAATTGAGACAGTCGAGACCGAAAACCCACAGGCACGGGCGATGTCCAGCAATGTCACATGACCCGATCTGCGCTGTACCAATCGTTGCCCCTTCCCGCAGTTTTGCCCCAATAATCTCAGCGAATATTCGTGCGGATCAACTCAGTCTTCTCGGGTATTCTTCCATATTCCAGCCTTCGCGGACGCCCCCGCCTTTGAAGGTTAAGATCAGGGAAAAAGATTTTGCTTGACAGCCAAATCTACTCATCCTACAGTTGGCTATCGATATTCAAACGTTTGAATATCTGATTTTACACCGGGGAGGCCTTTTGTGAACATCTTTCAAGTGAATAAAAAAACAGATCTCTTCATCCTGACTCTGCTTTTCTTCCTCTTTTCTTCTACTGCCGGCGCCCTGGCTCAGGCCGGGCGCGGAGGCATCAACGGACTGGTCTCCGACCCCTCCGGCGCTGTCATTCCCGGAGCCAAAGTGACGGTCGTCAACCACGCCACGGGTGTCTCCCAATCCACCATCACCACCTCCGCTGGACTCTACTCTTTCGTCTCGCTCAACCCCGGCAGTTACCAGGTCTCCGCCAGCCTGCAGGGATTTGAGACTACCTCCCATGACAAAGTCACAGTCAGCGTCGATCAGGTCACAGCGGTGAATATCGCCTTGAAGGTCGGCAGCGTGAGTGAAGTGGTCACCGTTGCAAGCAGCGTAGACCTGGTGGACACGAATAACTCTACCGTCGGACAACTGATCGGCGCGGAGACCATTGACCGCGTCCCACTGTTCTCGCGCAATGTCTACGATCTGGTCCAATTGAGCGCCGGCGTCACCCCATCCAACGGCTCGCCAAACTCAGCCGACGGGGCAATGGTCAACAGTATTGCCAACGGACGCCCGGGCGTCGATGTCTCCTCCTACAGCATCAATGGCGCGATTCTCGGCTCGGTTTACTACATGCTCGACGGAAGTCCGTTGGGAATTGCCGAAAACAATATCGCTGCTATCATTCCGATGTCAGAGATTCCCGAAGATGCCGTGGATGAGTATCGCGTGGAGACACAGAACACTCCCGCTTCGTATCAAAGCGGCGCAGCGGGCGTTATCAGCCTGGTCAGCAAATCCGGAGGCGACAAGTTCCACGGCGATGCTTTCGGAGTCTTCCGGCCAGACGTTCTTGCGGCCAATGACTACTTTAACAAGCAGAATCAGCTGGCCAACGGTCAACCAAATTCCCCGCCCAGCTTTCATCGTTATCAGGAAGGCGGCGCAATCAGCGGACCGATCCTGCGCAAGAAGCTTTTCTTCTTCGGCGACTATGAGGCCACGCAGCAGGCATCCTTCGACTCGGGTACTTTCAGCGTTCCCACAACAGCCGAGCGCACCGGTGATTTTTCCGCTGACAGCTACACGATCTACGACCCGACACAGCCCGATGTTACCGCAGGATCGCTGGCCGGAACCCGTCAGCCGATGGCGGGAGACAAGATCGCCAATGCCAATCCCATCGCGCTGAAGTATCTCTCCGAGCTGCCGCATTGCAATTATCCCAGCTCCAGCACTTGCGAAGGCTTGGGGACCCTCTCACCGTTCGGCGACCAGAATAATCTTTATGTGCCCGGTGTGGACCCATCGACCGGACAGAAGTTTGACGTCCGCATCGACTTTTACAAAAGCGAAATGCAGAAATTCTTCGGGCGCTTCTCTTTTTCCAGAACGACTGAAGCAACCGTCAACGCATTCGGCAATATGTTCGATCCCTACTACGCGCAGAATATTACCAATGCGCGTAATGTGATGGCCGGCGATGACATCACGCTGAATCCGACGACCGTGCTCCAACTGCGCGGATCCTTCACACGCCACTACGAGAACCAGGGTGGCGATCCGCGGCAGAATGGAACGGACATTACGGCGTTGGGATTTCCTTCTTCGCTAGCCCAACAGGAAGTCTATAAAATTCTTCCGCTGATGAACTTCGATGATTTTGGCGGAATGCTCGGAGGCACCTGTTGTTACAACACGTTTGTCTTTGCCAGCGAAGATGCGGACGGCATCGCCAGCCTGACAAAGATGTGGGGCAAGCACGAGTTGAGCGCCGGCGTTGAGTACATGAAGCGCTTCCTCAATGCGGGCCAGCCGCCTTATCCCTCCGGCAACTACTCGTTCGACACTTCGGCCACGGATCAGGCCTCCGCCGCGGCCACGCCGGTTGGTGGCAACGACTTCGCTTCCTTCCTGATCGGCATGGGAACTGCGCCGGGCAACGAGTCTGGCAACGGCCCGAACTTTACCAAGGATCTCTTCATCGCCGAGTCCAGCCCCTATTACGCGGGCTTCCTCCAGGACACCTATCATGCCAGCCACGGTTTGACGCTGACTGCCGGAGTGCGCTGGGATATCTTCGGCGGCAAGACCGAGCGCCACAATCGCCTGGAGTACTTCAATCCCACCGCTGCGGCGACGGTGAGCGGTGTCCCCTTCACCGGCGGCGAAGTATTTTCAAACGGTGGCAACCGATCGCCGTTCACGACGAACTTATCTGACTTCAGCCCTCGTCTCGGCTTTGCCTGGCAGCCTGAAAAGCGCTTTGTGATTCACGCCGGCGCAGGCATCTACTACGGTCCCAGCGCGGAGATGGTCAGTGCCGCCAGCGAGGATAGCGACGGTTTTTCTTCCGTCACGAACTGGAGCGCAACCTGCCTGAATGCTGATGGAAACACCACGTACAACGGCACCAGCGGATGCATCGGCGCTGCCGCCGGCGCTCCGGCTCCCAGCTCGACGGGGATTTATTCGCTGAGCAATCCATTTCCGGGCGGAGTGGTTCCGTTGGTTGGCGCGTCGCAGGGATTGGGCACTTATCTCGGCTCCACGCTCAATACCATGCTGCATTCGCAGCGCACTCAGGCCACGTATAACTTCAACATCGGTTGGGAATACGAGTTTCCGCATGGAGTGGTTCTCAGTGCCGGTTATGTCGGCAGCCGGGGCCTCTTTCTTCCCCTTGGCGAAGTCGACCTGAATCAGCTTCCGCTGAGCGTGATCGCATCGAACAACTACGCGCTGTGCGTCGATACTTCAAATCCCGCCTGTGTCACGGTCCCCAATCAATGGCAAGCGATTCAGCCTGCTTCAAACAATAATGCTGGCTCTCCCACAGTGCCGCTGTGGGTTTCATTGCAGGAGTTTCCGCAATTCGGAAACGGCACATATGGCTCGGGCAACGGAATCATCGTGCATGGCTATCCGGGCGGTGACTCAGAGTACAGCTCATTGCAGACAAAGCTGGAGAAGCGGCTTACGCAGCACTTCACCACTTTGGCCTCGTTTACCTGGTCGAAGCTGATGACAGACGATGGCAACCCACCGTTGGGCTTTGTCGGCTTCCATGCCGGTTTACCTCAGGACTGGAAGAATATCAACCTCGAACACTCAGTCAGCCCGCAAGATGTGAAGCTTCAGTTCACCTGGCAGGCTTCGTATGATCTGCCCATCGGCAAGGGCCGGGCGCTGAACCTGGCGGGGCCGGGCAATGCGATTCTTGGCGGATGGACAACCAATGCTGTTGCATACCTGAGCGACGGCGTTCCCATCGTTTCGCCTGTTGTCGGCGCGCCAGTTTCCTACTTTAATCAGCGGCTCAATCTGGTCTGCAACCCCCGCACGGGCGCGGCGCACACAGCGGCAGCATGGTTCAACCCAAATTGCTTCCAGGCGCCGGCCAGCCAATTTGTTGCCGGAACAGCTCCGGCCTACCTTGCCGGCGTTCGCACCATGGGCGCGCAAGATCTGGATCTCTCGCTCTTCAAGAACTTCCACATCGGAGGGGAGAGGGTTCTCCGCTTCGAGATTTCCTCTTATAACGTTGCCAACAAGGCGCAGTTCTCCGCGCCGACTGTGAGTTCCTCCGCATCGGGATTCTCGCAATTCGGGCTGATCCAGACTGACTCCAACACTCCGCGTCAGTTCCAGTTCGCGTCGCGTTACACGTTCTGAGCAGCTTTTGTTGATTGCGCCGCTGGGTGAGAATCCGGCGGTAGAGATTTCTGATCCGCGAAATTCAATCTATACCAGTAAGCTCGGTATAGATTGAATTTCGCGTTTTTTTTGTTCAGCGGACATGCTAGAACCGCATTCAATGGCCAAAGGAATATGTGAGCTGAAACAGCCCGCTATCAATGCCTGGATTGGCTGTTGCTGTGCTATTGTTCGAGATGTGGTGATAGCGGTACTCGGCGCGGACCGATCTTGTCTGTGTGCGGAAAACTTCAACACCCGCCCCCAGGTCGAAGGTGAAGTTGAAAGAGCCAGCGCCATAAACGGGGATCGCCTGAGTCGAATACATGTATCCGCCGTGGCTGATGAAAAATGGCTGTACTTTGTGTCGCGGTCGAAAGTTCCACTGCAAGCCGGCCGGAGAAATGCCTTCGCCGATCGTCCAGCGACGGCCATAGCATGAAAAGACAGCCGTCCCGCTGTATGTTACGCCCGTGACTGGATCGGTAGAGCTGTATGAGATCGTGCGAGGCGCGCAGGTAACCGGTAAGCCGTCCTTAAAGATTTGAGTTACCGGCGTGGGTGAAATCTGATTGACTACCTCTTGCTCCAGCGGATCACTCTCCAGCGCCACCGGCAGAAATTCCGCGTTGTACTGCCAGTTCACTATGCGATTGAGCAACAGCCTGCGACTGTATGAAACCCCAAAATCCAACAGTTTGCGGTTTTCCGTTATCCCGAGCAACATATGGCTGGAATCGTTGGAATAGGCTGTAAATACGCCGAAGGTGTTTTTTCGTGCATAGTATGGGGATTCAGCGCCAGTCTGAGCCAGCGAACTGGCCGGTCCCGCCAGCAGGGTTAAAAGTAAGATCAGGCAACAACCTCGGCTATTGCGGGCGGGCGGGAGAGATTCGAGTTTTAACAACAAGGAAACCCTTTCCTGGAGCCGGACTGGGAGGCGCCGGAGCGCCTATACTTTTCTTTTGACTGCGTAATTCAGTTTAAGGGAGCCTGCATGTCTTCGTCCGCTGTCGCCTACGCCCGTGAGAACCACCCTCGCTTTCTCGATGAGTTGAAGGCTCTGCTGCGCATCCCTTCCATCTCTACGCTACCCGAACACAAAAGCGATTGTCGCCGCGCCGCCGAGACTCTGGCTGCCGATCTGAAGCAGATTGGCATGGAAAACCTCCGCCTCATCGAAACCGAGGGGCATCCGCTGGTCTATGCCGACTGGCTGCATGCAGCTGGTAAGCCGACAGTGCTCGTCTACGGCCACTACGATGTTCAGCCGCCCGATCCACTCGACGAATGGCTCACGCCGCCGTTCGAGCCAACCGAGCGCAACGGCAATCTCTATGCGCGCGGCGCGGTAGACGATAAAGGCCAGGTTGTGGCGCAGGTTAAGGCATTGGAGTCGCTGTTGGCCGCGACCGGCAAACTGCCACTGAATGTCCGTGTGCTGCTTGAAGGAGAAGAAGAAGTGGGAGGGGAGGGAATTGCGCGCTATGTTGCGTCAAAGCCTGCCGATCTCAAGGCAGATTTTGCGCTCGTCTCAGATACCGAGATGTTCGCTCCTGGATTGCCCACGCTTTGTGTCGGCTTACGCGGCATGATCTATACCGAGCTTGAAGTTCGCGGCGCGCGCACCGATCTGCACTCCGGCATGTATGGGGGCGCGGCGCCCAATCCCTTTGTCTCATTGGCGCAGATTCTTGCTCGCCTCAAGGATGAACACGGACACATTCTCATACCCGGCTTCTATGACGAGATCATTCCGCCCAGTCCAGAAGAACTTGCGGCCTGGGAGAGCCTGCCCTTCGATGAAGAGCAGTACCGCATTGCCGAAGTTGGTTCCCGGCAACTCGTCGGCGAAGCCGGCTACAGCGTGCTCGAACGCACCTGGGCGCGGCCTACGCTCGATGTGCATGGCATCCCCGGCGGCTTTACCGGAGCGGGAGCAAAGACAGTGATTCCGGCCCGAGCCGTGGCCAAGGTCTCCATGCGTTTGGTTCCAGGCATGACCCCGGCAAAGTCTTTTTACCTTTACAAAAAGTTTGTAGAGGAAAACAGCCCGAAGGGTGTTGATGTCGAGGTCCGGCTGATCCACTCCGGCGATCCCTGCCTGATCCCTGTAGATAATCCCTATATCCGCGCCGCAACCAAGGCTTTGAAAGACGTCTGGGGTAAAGAGACGGTCTTCATCCGCTCTGGTGGATCGATTCCGATTGTCGGCGACTTTGCCCGCCACCTCGGCTTGCCCAGCGTGATGATGGGCTTCGGCCTGCCCGACGATAACCTGCACGCGCCCAATGAAAAATTCCATCTGAAAAACTTTGAACTGGGGATTGAGTCGATTATCCGCTTCCTGGAGGAGGCCGCACGGTAGAACTGGAGGCCCAAGGTTTCATGATTGAGCTCTGTGGTGTCCGGCGATACCCATGGGATACCTCTCCGCAAGTTTCTGGTGTACAATATGTACATCCAGCAAGGTCGATATGAGCTGTGAATGGGATCCCCGCAAGGATGAGTCGAATTTCAGAAAACATGGGGTTCGCTTTGCTGAAGCGGAGCCGGTTTTTGATGACGCTCTGGCGATTACGTTCACGGATGATGAATCGGACCCGCATGAGTTGCGGTATGTTTCGATTGGAACGGGCCTGAAGGGCAGGGTTTTGGTTGTGGTTTACTGCTACCGCGGCAGCAAGATTCGCATCATCTCTGCGCGTCCAGCTGATGCTCATGAGCGCGAGCAATACGAGGAGAACAGATGAAAGCGAGTTACGATTTCAGTAAAGGCAAGCGTGGTCGGATCAACCCGCCGGAGCCTGAGCCGCTCGGCAAAACCCGCATCACGATTCGGCTGGATGAAGATATTGTGGATCACTTCCTGAAAGAGGCCGGCGCCTACGGCGGAGCAGTGGGCTACCAAACGCTCATCAACCAGGCCCTGCGCCAGCATGTCGAGGGCAAAGCGCCGAAACTGGAAGAGACGCTGCGCCGCATCGTGCGCGAAGAGATGCGTGTGGCAAGCTGAAGGCAGAATCCGATAACTCCCAACTCGGTATCTAGATGATCGTCTAGTTACTGAAAAGGGCAGGGAATGAGATATGTAGTCCCGCTCTCCTATTCGAAAGCAGGGTGACTCGCGGAACAATAAAGCGGGGACAACCGGTGTGAGGAGCGAACCACCATGCCGCTTAAGCCAAAGTATGTGCGGGTTTCATCCGAGCAATTGAAGCAAATAATGCAGGTGGCTCCCAGGCGAGAGTAAAGAGTGCCTGTCATATACGCGAAAAAAGGAATGGGCTACCTTTCAAGACAAAGAGGTTGGCTATGCCATGCCTTGGGTCAAATGCGATGACGGGCCAGACCATCATATGAAGGTAACCTTCTATGGACGAAAGTTGCAACCTGAGTATCAGTCGATAGGCTGGCGATGCACCCGGAATGAGGTCTCATTCCTCAACGAAAACTCATTCATTTGCTATCAAACCGGAGGAGAGCGGTAAGGCCGGGTGCACCACACATTGATTTTCAGATGTGGAATTCTCAGCAGACGCGATTCTTACTAAATCAGGTATGCCCACGGAGATGCACAATCCGGCCCACTTCGGCCAGGACCTTGCCGGCTTTGTCCTTGCCGGTGGCCGTTCCAGCCGCATGGGTGTTGACAAGGCGCTTGTCGAGCTGGACGGGAGGCCGCTGATTGCTCATGCATTGGGAATTCTGCGCGGAGCGGGGCTGGATGTAGCGATTGCAGGGGCGCGCGCGCAGCTGGATGGGTTTGCGCGGGTCGTTGCTGATCTGTACCCGGATCTGGGACCGCTGGGAGGTATCTGCTCTGCGCTGGCAGCGACCTCCGCGCGGTGGTCGGTCTTTCTGCCGGTTGACCTGCCGCTATTGCCACCCGCATTGATCTCTTATCAGTTGAAGAAGGCGCGGGAGAAGGACGCTGCTGTGACAGTGGCATCGGTTGAGGGATTTGCGCAGACATTTCCGGTGGTTATCGACCGGGCGACATTGCCATATCTCGACCAGGAAGTTGCTGCCGGGCGGCTGGGTTGCCTATCAGCTCTTCAGAATGCTGCCGAGAGTCTCACGCGGCCGCTGGTTGTACTCTCCGTGGAGGAGGCTATCGCTTCTGGCCAACTCGTTGCGCCTTGCGGTAACGCTCCTGATCGCTGGTTCCTGAATCTCAATGCGCCGGAAGACCTACGCCGCGCCGAGGCCCGCCCCGAAAGAATCTGACCAACTTTGTTGCCTCAATTCTTTTTTTGCAGCCGGCCTGCCCACTCCAGACCGATCGGCGAAAAATCATCAAAAAGATCATTGTGGCCGTCGCCGGCGAGGGAATGAAATTCACGAGGTTGATTGGCCTTTGCAAATAGAAGCTTCCCCTGCCCTGGAGGGATAACCTGATCTTTATCGCCATTCACAATCAGCAGCGGCACATGGATATTGCCGATCTTCCCGGCATTCTCAAAGCGATCCAGAACCACATATTTCACGGGGTAAAACGGATAGTGATATTGGGCTACATCTGGAATTGATAGATAAGGGGCTAGCAAAATCAATCCTCCCACATGGAATTCCTGCGCCATCTGAGTCGCAACACCAGTTCCCAGCGAGTGACCGAAGAGAAGGATGCTTTCACTGCGCACTCCTTGCGCCATTAACCCCTTGATCTCGGCCCTTGCGTCTGCGTAGAGTCCGGCTTCAGTCGGCTTGCCGGGTAATCCACTGTATCCGCGATACTCCGCAACCAGGAAGCCGTATCCTGCGTCGATATATGGTTCGGCGACATCTGACGCAGTCGCCAAATTATCCCCGTTGCCGTGAAAGAAAACGAACGTGAACGGTTTGCTGGTCGCAGGCGCATACCAGGCAACCAGATTCAGTCCGCCGTCTGTCTTGACGGACATCTCTTTGAAGGCTCGGTTCGCATGTGCCGCGCTCGGAGACACATAAGTATGGCTCGGAAAATACAGGAAACTCCGCTGAAAGATGCAAAGCAGAAGGAAGAGCAGAATGTATACCGTGGCAAAAATACGAAGAATCTTGCGCAAAATCATTGCTGCTCCGTCTCTCCGTGCGGTCTTTGGCAAATACTGGCCACCTATGGGACGTAATCATAGCGGAAAGCGCTCTTCCAGGTAGAACTCGATTATTTTGCCTTGTTTCGCGTAATCTGAATGCAATGTCTGATTCCGAAGCCATCAACCCGCTCATGGAAGCCACGCTCGCCGAGACCTTTGCCGAGGATTGTCAGCCGGATTGCCCTCCAGCCCTGAGCTTCTCTGGCCCGATGATTGATTTCCGCAATGTCTCCATCGCCTTTAATGGGCGGCCTGTGCTGGAACAAGTCAGCTTTCACGTGGACCGAGGCCAGACACTCTGCATCCTGGGCCGCAGCGGCGTCGGCAAATCTGTCTCGCTACGCATGCTGATGGGCTTCCTCAAGCCGGATTCCGGCACGATCTATGTCGAGGGCCAGGAGCTCTGCGGGCTGAGCGAAGAAGGAATGCGGGCCATTCGCAAGCGCGTCACGATGGTCTTTCAGAATGGAGCGCTCTTCGATTCGTTGAGTGTGCGCGAGAATGTCGCCTTTCCGCTGCGCGAACGCGGCGAACTGGACGAAGAGGCGATCCAGACACATGTCAGCCATCTGATCGCGATGGTTGGCGCAGCTGACGCCGCGGATGCACTGCCGGCCAGCCTCTCTACGGGCCGCCGCCGCGCCGTTGCGATTGCACGCGCACTGGCGGCCAAGCCTGAAGTTGTGCTCTACGACGAGCCGACCACGATGGTCGATCCTTTGATTGCCCGGCGTCTCGGCGGCATTATCGAAGGGCTGAAGAAGCAACTCCGCCTAACCAGCATTGTAGTTACGCACGATATGCGCTTTGCCGAGCGGCTCGCGGACACGGTACTTTTTCTTCACCAGGGACGCGCACTGTTCTTCGGGCCCGTGCAAGAATTTGGCTCCTCCACGAAAGAGCCAATCCGCCAATTCCTGGAGCTGGATGAGTATCAGTTACCTGTGTCATAAGACGCATGTAATCTCGTAACCCTCTCCAAAGCCGGAATTCCCTTGCCATTTCACCTGTGCTGGGAGGATGCTTAGCCATAGGCTTACCGGTAACAAACTGGGTTTGGTCTTCCCGCTTCCTGGTAGACACATCGAGCTGTGTCAACTTGTTGAGTGGGGTTACGTCAAATTTGGTAAGATGGTAGTCAGTTGTTTTTTATCCGCTTCGGGGGTACCCGGAGGTTTTGCTCGGGCGGTTGGCATTCATACCGGACGCAAGGATGTGCAGACGCGCAAAAATTCGCAACAGTGAGGCTCTGACCCCACGGATACTTCACATGCGAAGCGGCTGCAATGGATAACGAAACGCGATAGCCTTAAGCGGGCCGAAGTCACCCCACCCGTCTCACAGGTTGTCGGAAACTGGAAGAGTTGCATAGCCCCACCGCATCCCATATCCACTGGCCTATGGGTCCGTGGAGGGGCTTGATGGCCTGTTGTTACTGCTCTTGGCTGATCGTTCTCCCTGGCTTTGGAGACTGCAACCCATCGTCGCTCTCGAGTCGTGTTTTTGAGGTCCTCGGAATCTTATGGCGACATCGGAATTCTGGCAAAGAGTGTCGGCATCGATCTCGACTTCCCAGGAGTGGGAAGAGGGCCCGGTTTCCGGCCATTCGCGCTCGGCGCGGGGCGCGGTTCTGTTATGGATGCTGCTGGATGTAACTTCGATTCTGGCCGCGGCGATGCTGGCCACAGTCTATGAGTTCCACACCGGCCCGGTGGCCGGCGCCAAGGGCTTCTGGCACGGCACTCTGATTCATGGTCGCTCCATGGGTATTTTGCTGGCCCTGCTGTGCGGATTCACGATTGCGTTGATCATCACCAGCCGCCGTCTGCATCTTTATACTCCAGTTCGCATCGCTAGTTACCTGCACGAACAGAAACTCAGTGTGCAAGCATGTCTTACCTCGGGACTCTTGCTCACCGGCACGCTCTACCTGG
>Ga0181534_10001497_pt1 | contig 15195 bp, 10 predicted proteins | sample PEATcosm2014_Bin_37_FD_119758 | JGI IMG/M metagenome (GOLD analysis project Ga0181534, IMG submission 119758) | Peatland microbial communities from MTU Mesocosm Facility, Houghton, MI, USA - PEATcosm2014_Bin17_10_metaG | ecosystem: Environmental > Terrestrial > Soil > Wetlands > Peat | place... | reverse complement strand
GAATTTGCCGGCACGGGTGCCGTTGCAGATGGAGGCGGCGGCTCCCCAGTATCTGAAACCCCGGGATGCCCTGACGGGATTGCATCGATTGCTGAGCGCCGCCTGGACCTGAGGTCTTCCGGACTCAATAAAATACGCGATGCGTGCCCCTCACGAGGGGGTCATGACGAGCACGCACCGCGTTGCTAGCAACCTGTCTTGTTTCTCATAAAGCAAAAGTGATGCCAACCGCTTCGGCCGCTCTACAGCGGCTCGAGCAGTTGGTTTGCCTCTGAATCTGCACTGCCATCGCACAGGCCCAACTGCTTGGCTCTGAAACAGAGCGAGGTGGCTCCCGTGCTGTGTTGCTTTCCATGTTAACGTCTACTTTCAATCCCCCTTTGGTGGAGGTTCCGGCGTGTCCGTGTTCCGATTTCTGAACATATTTGTCTGTCTGTGCGGCGTGCTTGCGACAACAGTCGTGTGCGCTGAAGGTGCAAGCGTGTCGCCGGCCCTGGAGCGAGCCGCCAAAACCTACATAACGCGTGATGCGTTGCAGGCGTCCATCCGGTTCCTGGCTGGGGATGAGCTCGAGGGGCGGGGACCCGGCAGCCGCGGCGATCAACTGGCCCGCCTGTATCTGGCCACCCAGCTGGAAGGGCTCGGATACGAGCCGGCATTTGCCCAGGGGCAGTGGCAGCAGCCTTTCGATGTAGTCGGAATCAAGGCCCAGATGCCACAGACCTGGAGCTTCCAGGCCCCTCACAGCCGCGTCGATCTGAAATGGTCCGATGATTACATCGCGGTCAGCGGCATGCAGAACGACAAGGTGACTGTGGAGGATGCCGAGCTCGTCTTCGTCGGCTACGGCATCCAGGCGCCCGAATACAAATGGGACGACTTCAAGGGCGTCAACCTCAAAGGCAAGATCCTGGTGATGCTCAACAACGATCCGGACTGGGATCCAAAGTTGTTTGCCGGTAAACGCCGGTTGTACTACGGGCGCTGGGTCTACAAGTATGAAAGCGCGGCACGCCAGGGCGCGGCCGGGGCCATCATCATTCATACAGCGCCTTCGGCGGGTTATCCCTGGCAGGTCATCCAGAGCTCCTGGGGTGGTGAGCAGTTTGAGCTGCCACCTGCGGGTGAGCCGCGCATGCTGATCAAGGGGTGGACCACTGAAGCGGCTTCGCGCCAGTTGTTCACGGCCGCGGGGCAGAATCTCGACAAGCTGATCGCAGCCGCGAAGTCACGCTCGTTCAAACCCGTGCCGCTGGGAGTCCGTACGTCAGTCACGTTTACCAACAAGCTGTCGCGTGTGCAGACGGGTAATGTGGGCGGGGTGCTGCGCGGGTCGGATCCGAAGTTGGCTGATGAGGTGGTGATCTATTCAGCCCATCACGATCACTTCGGAATCGGTGCGCCGGATTCCACCGGCGATCGGATTTATCACGGTGCTGTGGACAATGCGTCGGGATGCTCGCAGGTGCTCGCGATGGCGCGGGCGTTTGCGTCTCTTCCCGAACGGCCACGTCGCTCGATCCTCATGCTGTTTGTGGGCGGTGAAGAGCGTAATCTGCTCGGCTCGACGTTTTACGCACAACATCCAACGTTCCCGCCTGGAAAAATCGCCGGCAACGTCAACTATGATGGCGGCAACATCTTTGGGCGCACCCGCGATGTGACGCTCGTGAGTGCGGGCAAATCCTCGATCGATCGGATTGCGGAAGACATCGCGCGGAGCCAGGGGCGTGTGGTCAAACCCGACCAGTTTCCCGACCGCGGGTACTACTACCGCTCCGATCAGTTCGCGTTTGCGAAGATCGGCGTTCCCGCCCTGTATTTCGAGGCCGGTACCGATTTCATCGACCGGCCGGCCGGCTGGGGCAAGCAGCGGCTGGAACAGTGGGAAGACCAGCAGTATCACCAGCCCAGTGACAAACTGGAGGCGAACTGGAATTTCGCCGGCATGATTGAGGATGCGCAGCTCGGTCTGTACTCCGGCTGGATCATTGCCCAGGCGGATCAGATGCAGAGCTGGAATCCGGGGGATGAATTCGAAGCCGCGCGTCACAGCGCCTTGGCGGAGGTAGCCAACCAATGAACCAGGGACAATGTTTGTGCGGGACCGTCCGGTATGAGGTGGATGGGCCCTTTGATTCGATGACCCACTGCCATTGCTCCATGTGTCGCAAACATCATGGGGCGCCGTTTGCGACTTACGTCGGTGCGCCACTCGCCGGGTTTCGGTGGGTTTCCGGGCAGGACAACATCGGGAAATACACCACTGAGTCGGGTGGCACACGGTCGTTTTGCAGCACGTGCGGGTCGGTGACACCGATCTTCATGGATGCTCATGGGCTGGTGTTGATTCCGGCGGGGAATCTCGATGGGGAGCTGGGGATCACACCGCAGCGTCACTTCTTTACCGGGTCGAAGGCGGCGTTCTATGAGATCCGCGATTCGTTGCCGCAGTTTGAGGAATACCCGCCTGAGTTTGGGATGAAAGGGGTGGAGCGGCCTGCTGTCGTTGCCAAAGAGGGGATGTCGCAGGGGAGCTGTTTGTGCGGGTCGGTGGCCTACGAGGTGGAGGGGCCGCCGCAGTTGTTCATGTATTGCCATTGTTCACGATGTCGGCGGGGGCGCAGCGCTGCGCACGGGGCCAACATGTTTTTTGACCCGGCAAAGTTTCGCTGGCTGCGCGGCGAGGCGCTCGTTAAGCACTACAAGGTGCCGGAGTCGCAGCGGTTTTCTGTGCAGTTTTGCGAGAAGTGCGGGGCAGGGCTGCCGCGCCACGGCGGCGGGTCGCCGGTTACGCTCGTACCGGCGGGGACGCTGGATACGCCTATCAATGTGAAACCGACGGCGCGGATTTTCGTAGCGTCGAAGGCGCCGTGGCTGGAGATTTTTGACGACGTGGCGCGGTATGACGAAATGCCACCGCGCGAGCTGATGGCTGGCGCAAGGCCGTCACCGCCGCGGTGATGGTGGTTCACTAGCGGCGGTGAGCGTTGTCGCGCTGATGGGCGCGGAGCTTGGCGCTGTTCGTGGCGCCGCTTATGGCGTCACGGCGCTGGTGATTGCGGCCTAATTGGCTGGCGGCCGCGGGACTAGCCGCGAGGTGTGCTGGCGCTGGCTGTGGCGACCGGGGCGGTGGTGGGTTTGGCAGCAGGTGCTGGCGTCGGTTGGGAAACGGGTGTGGCACCGGCCGCGGCGACGGGAGCGGCGGTTGGTTTGGCAGCGGGTGTTGGCGTCGGTTGGGCAACGGGGGTTGCGCTAGCGGCGGGAGCTGGTGTGGCCGGCGGCGGAGCGGCTTCGGGCGCGCCGGCGGGGGCGGCGGGTGTTGGCTCGGCCGGCGGTTCGGCCTGCACTACGTCCGTGGCCAGGGCCGCCTGTTCGGCCTGCTTGGTCATCACCACAATACTGATGCGCCGGTTGATGGGGCTCTGCGGCTCCGCCTTGTTGAACAAAACAGACGACGACAACCCCACCACCCGCGAAATCTTCTCATCCGGCAACCCGCCGGCAGTGAGCGCCCGGCGTGCCGCGTTCGCCCGGTCCGCCGACAGCTCCCAGTTGGTATACCCGTTGTTGCTCGGATACGGACGCATATCCGTATGCCCCGTCAGGCTGATACGGTTGGGCACTGAATCCAGGTAAGGCGCCAGCTCCCGCAATATCGCAGTGGTGTAATCGCGGAGGTGCGCGCTGCCCACATCAAACATCGGGCGGTTCTGCGCATCCACAATCTGAATCCGCACGCCCTCGGGCGTAATATCCAACAACAACTGATCCTTGAACGGCTCGAGCGCCTGGCTCTTGTCCACCGCCTGCTTCAACTCCGCCATCAGCGACTCGAGCTGCTTGTGTTCCGCTTCCTTGGCCGCGGTCGCGATGTCTTGCGGATCGAGGGAATGTTCGGTGGTCTTGATCTTCGACGCGCCATCATGGGCCGCATCGTTGCGCGACAGGATCGGCGCTGCGGTGCCACCGACGTCCTTCTGCTTGGTCACGGCCGGCCGCATGGCATCCAACCCGCCATGCAGGTTGATCGGGCTCGTGCTGGCGCCACCGGGGCCCATCTGGCCGGGCGCCGGCTTCGCGCTCTTGCCCGGCTCCATGCTGGGGTTCTTGAAGTAATCGAAAATCGCGGCGCGCTGCTCTTTCGACACCGCCGCCACCAGCCACATCACCATGAAGAAGGCCATCATCGCGGTCACGAAGTCCGCGTAGGCCACTTTCCAGGCACCGCCGTGGTGGCCGTGGCCACCCTTCTTCTTTTTCTTGACGATGATGACCGGACGTTCGTTTCCTTTAGCAGCCATGAGCCGGTGATCCCTTAAGCAGCGGCCTTGGCCTTACCCTTCAACTCGGCTTCGAGGTCGGCGAAGCTCGGGCGCAGGTCAGCCACCAGCAGCTTGCGCGAAAACTCGATCGCCACCGCCGGCACGTAACCGCGCACGGTGGCCACCAGCGCCATCTTCACGACTTCAAACGCCTTGCTCTCTTCCTTCGCGTGGTGCTCCATCGCAGCCGCGATGGGACCGACGAAACCGTAGGCAACGAGAATACCGAGGAACGTACCCACGAGCGCCGCGCCAACTTTGTGACCGATCGTCGCGGTATCAGCGCCTTCGAGCGCGCCCATGGTATTCACGATACCCAACACCGCGGCAACGATTCCGAAGCCGGGCAGCGCGTCAGCGACCTTCTGCACCGCGGAAGGTGCCTGGTGGGCTTCTTCGTGATGGGTTTCCAACTCCTGCTCCAGCAGGCTTTCCAGCTCGTGGGGGTCGAGGCTGCCGCCCACCATCAGGCGCAGGCAATCGCGGATGAAATCCATCAGGTGATGGTCGGCCACGATCTTGGGATAGTTCTTGAAGAGCTCGCCGCCATCATGGGCTTCCAGCGAGCCCTCGATGGCCATCAGGCCTTCCTTGCGGATCTTCACCAGAATGTCGTACAGGCACTTGAGCAGCTGCACGTAGTCATCGCGCTTGTAACGCGGTCCCTTCACGAAGCCGATCGCACCCGTGAAGGCCGCCTTGGACACCTTGAGCGGATTGCTGGTCATGAACGCGCCGAGGGCAGCCCCGACGATGATCAGAATTTCAGTGGGATGCCACAGGGCGAGGATATGGCCACCCTCGAGCAAGAAGCCGCCGAGCACGCTTCCCAAAACAACAATCGAGCCGATGATTTGAATCACGAGGTGCCGCTACCGCCTGGCCTGGAGTTAATGAACTAGAACGAGCTTGCGCACAGTCCATCGTGCAGTTCGGCTCCCGTATCGGCAGAATCCGTTCCGCCTAGAGACCTTCGTCGATCATGGCGGTGACGGATTGTCCGAGTCGTGATGGAACTCTCAGGGCAGGAGCAGCAATGCCGGCGGCTGCGGTGCGAATTTGAGTTTTGCGCGGTCGCCCCAGCGGCGCTGCATCGCAGCAAATGAGTGCCGTGTCCGGCCAGGTGATTGCACCCCGCGCGGGCAGCAAGTGGTCTTCTGCACCAACCTCGCGCCAGCGTTGCCTGCGCAGCCCAGTGGATTCGATGCGCTGCAATTGGCACACCTGTTGCTTAGTAGAGTACTCAGGAGGAGCTCCATGACCCAGATCCCCACATCGAGCCCGAGGCCGGTTTCGCGCTCCGAAGTCATCGACGCAGCTGCACGGGTCATTACCCGACGCGGTGATCACCGTATGCGCTGGGCAGCCATCGCTTACGAGGCGGGGAATTCTCAAGCGGTCATGGCCTCCCAATGGTTCGAAGACCTCACCGCGCTGATCGACGAATGCTACTCGCGGACCTCCCACGGGTTGAGCGACTCGCTGCTGCGCGCTGAGACAGCTCCCGGTACCGCGCTCGACAAACTGGCTGCATTTCTGGTCGCAGCTCTCGAAATTCGACGTGCGCGCGGTGTGTTCCTGTCATTTCGACGCGGGGCCGATTTGCCACAGCCCCTGCAGCGTCGACTTCACGAGCACGACACGACGGTCCGGATGCGATTGAAGCGGCTCTTGAACAAAGGACGCCGCGACGGCTCACTGGCTCTGCGCAATCTTGATAGTGCGGTTGAGCTTCTGTTGGCCAGCCTGCAGGTTCCGACGGTGGTTGTGGATGGCCCCGAGCAGCGCATGTGGGATAGCGAGCTCGTCGAGTTGCTGCTCGCAGCGCTGTCCGAGCCGCATCCTCCGGAGGCCGAGCCCGTCAAGAACGTCGCCGTGATCAACGGCTCCTGTCTCTGCGGGGCCGTTCGATACGACATCGATGGCCCGTTCGAGGTGATGTCTCACTGCCAATGCTCCATGTGCCGCCGCAACCACGGCGCTGCATTCGCCACTTTCGTTTCGGTGCCACTCTCGGGATTTCGCTGGGTGGCGGGCGAAGACCAGATCTCGACTTTCCAGTCCTCGAACTACGGCAAGCGCAATTTCTGCAGTCAATGCGGTTCGGTCACCCCGGTGGTGGAGCCGGATACCGGCGTCGTTTTTTGCCCAGCCGGGAACTTCGATGGCGAGCTCGGCATTCGGCAGAGCCATAATCATCAGCGCTTCCGCACAGACGAGCTGCCCGTATAGTCGCGACCCGCTAAACTCGCTCTCCCCTCGCGCAATGTGCGCGGCGATGGAGAGCTGTGATGCTGGAGCGTCTGGAACGCCTACCTACCGACCCTATTCTCGGCCTCATGGGCCTGTATCGCGCAGATGCAGACCCGAGGAAAGTCGATCTCGGCGTAGGCGTCTACCGCAATGACCTGGGTGAGACGCCGATTCTCGGTGCCGTACGGCGCGCCGAGCAGGCGGTTCTGAGCCGCCAGGTAACGAAGTCATACGTCGCTCCGGCCGGTAATGCGGGCTTCAATCAGGCCACTGCCAAGCTCGTCCTGGGCGACGGCCATCCGGCACTGGTCGCCGATCGCGTTCGCTCGATCCAGGCGCCCGGTGGATGCGGAGCGCTGCGATTGGGCGCTGAGCTCTTCCGAGCGGCGCAGCCAGACGCGGTAGTCCACGTCCCCACCCCCACATGGGCGAACCACATTCCGCTGCTCTCTGGCTGCGGACTCAAGTTGGAACGCTATCCGTACTTCGACGCCGCGACAGGAGGCGTGAAGTTCGGGGAAATGTTGGGAGCGTTGGATCGTTTGCCGGCCCGTTCAATCGTTCTGTTGCATGCGTCGTGTCACAACCCGACCGGCGCCGATCTCAGCGAGTCGCAGTGGCGTGAGCTGCTGGAAGTGTTCAAGCGTCGCTCGCTGGCTCCCTTCATCGATATCGCCTACCAAGGGCTCGGCACGGGTTTGGTCGAGGACGCCTACGGCATCCGACTGTTTTCTGCCGAGCTGCCGGAAGTCGCGGTCGCCATTTCCTGCTCGAAAAACTTCGGTCTGTATCGCGAACGAACCGGCTGTCTGCACATGATCAGCGAGTCCCCCACTGCCGGGGATGCCATCCTCAGCCATCTGGTGCGGATCGCCCGCAGCATCTATTCGATGCCCCCCGATCATGGCGCGGCCATCGTGCACGAAATTCTGGGCGACGCGACGTTGCGCGACGAGTGGTCGGAAGAGTTGGGCTCGATGCGCAAACGCATCGCGGGGCTGCGTCACGAGGCGGTGAAGCAACTCGCCAAGGCCTGTCCGGAACGGGATTTCGGCTTCATTGCCAAACAGCAGGGCATGTTCTCTTTCCTCGGCGTGACCACGCCGCAGGTGCATGCGCTGCGCGAGCAGCATCATGTCTACATGACGGATGACAGCCGGATCAATGTCGCCGGATTGCGCGCGGACAACATTGAGTATTTCGCCAAGGCGGTTGCTCAGGTTCTGCGGGCCTGATTGTCGCGAGCTCGAGGGGGGACATGAAGTTACCGTTTCTGGCGGCGCTCGCCGCTGTCGTTCCGCTGTTGGTGCATGCTCAGGAAGAAGTGAAAGGGGCGCCGCCCGCGTCGAGCGCGCCCGCGCCCGCGGATGTGGGTAACGCTTCAGAGTCCACTTCGAGCGGTGCGCCGGAGGGGAGCTCCGGCGGGATGCCGGATGCGGGTGCCGGCGGAACATCGGTCGCGCATATTCCGATTGCGCAGGATGTTGCCTATCCCGCGAGCATCACGCTCAAAGTGGATCTCTCGGACCTGGATCGCAAGATTTTCAGCGTGCACGAAACGATCCCCGCGAAGCCGGGCCCGCTCACGTTGCTGTATCCCGAGTGGTTGCCTGGAAATCACGCTCCTCGCGGGCCGATCGACGGCCTGGCGGGTCTGATCATCTCGACCGGCGGCCACCCTGTTGAATGGGTGCGCGACCCGGTGAATGTTTATGCGTTTCATCTGCAGGTACCGGCGGGTGCGAACCACCTGGATCTGGAGTTTGCGTACGCATCGCCGCTGGTGAGGGATCAGGGACGCACGTCGGTTACGCCTGACATGCTCGGGCTGCAATGGAACACGGTCGTGTTGTATCCAGCGGGGTTCAATGTCGGCAGGATTCCAATCACACCTTCCATCACGCTTCCCGAGGGGTGGGAGTTTGCGGGTGCCCTGGAGGTGAGTAGTCGGCGCGGTGCCAACGTTAGTTTCAAGCAGACGTCGGTGGATGCGTTGGTGGATTCGCCGTTGTTCGCCGGCCGCTACTTCCGCAGTCTCGACCTGGATCCGGGTGCGAAGATTCCCGTGCATCTCAATGTGTTTGCGGACAACCCGGAAACCCTGGAGGCTCGACCCCAGCAGCTGGCCGCACATCACCGGCTCGTGCTGGAAACCTATGCGATGCTCGGTCCGCCCCACTTCGATCGCTACGAATTCCTGCTGGCCGTCAGCGATCACTTCGGCGACATCGGTCTCGAGCATCACCGCTCCAGTGAGAATCGCCGGCCGTCCAATTACTTTACCGACTGGGACCGGGTAGGGGCCAGCCGCGACCTGCTGCCGCATGAGTTCAGTCACTCCTGGAACGGCAAATTCCGGCGTCCCGCGGGCCTCGCCACCCCTGATTTCAACTCGCCCATGCACAACTCGCTGCTGTGGGTATACGAAGGTTTGACCAACTATCTCGGCGCTGTCCTGGCTGTGAGGTCCGGGCTGTGGAGCGAGGATTTCGGGCGGCAGGCCTGGGCGAGCCTCGCTGCCAACATGGATCGCAACCGGGCCGGGCGCGCCTGGCGCGATCTCGAGGACACCACGGAGCAACCGCTGATCACGGCGCGCCGGCCGCTTTCGTGGATGTCGTGGCAGCGTACCGAGGATTACTACACCGAAGGCGAGCTCCTGTGGCTCGAAGTAGACACGCGCATCCGCGAGCTCACTCACGACAAGAAGTCGTTGGATGATTTCGCGCGGGCATTTTTCCAGGTCCCGGCGACTGGCCCGGTGAGCACCTACACGTTTGCCGATGTCGTGCAGGGATTGAAGGCGGTCGCGCCCTTCGATTGGGAGAAATATTTGAATGAACGCCTCTACGGCCATGGCCCGGGGGCGCCCCTGGATGGCTTGACCCGCGGTGGCTGGAAGTTGGTGTTTACCGAGTCACCTTCCGAGTATCTGCGCAGCCTGGAGGACCAACGGCGGGCGGCCGATTTCACTTACTCGGTGGGATTCGCGGTTTCCTCCATCACCGGCACATTGACGGAAGTGCGCTGGGGAGGGCCTGCGTATGAGGCGGGCTTGACGATGGGTACCGCGTTGATTGCGGTCAATGGTCGCGAGTATCGCCCCGATCGCCTGAAGACGGCGATTCAGCTTGCGAAACTCAACAAGCAACCGATTGAGCTGATTGTGAAGAATCTCGATCGCTACAAGGTCATCCGGCTTGCGTACTACGACGGATTGAAATATCCGGCGCTGCAGAGAGCGGAGCGCGGCGAAGATCGGCTGACGGCGATCTTCAAGCCTCGGGGATGACAATGGTGTGCGTCGACTTCACTTCTTCCATGACGAAGTAGGTGTGAGTCGTCTGCACACCGCGGACCGCAGCGATGCGATCGCCCAGGAAGCGCCGATAGCTTTCCATGTCGACGACACGGACCTTCAACAGGTAGTCGAAACCACCGGCCACCATGTGGCATTCCATGACCTCGTCGTGGGCCAGCATGACCTGCTTGAACCGATCGAAGGCATCGGGGGTGGTGCGGTCCAGCGAGACCTCCACGTACGCCAGCAGTCCGAGGCCTAATTTCCGAGGGTTCAGGCGGGCGATATAGCCCTCGATGTAGCCCGCCGCTTCCAGCCGGCGAACCCGCTCCAACGTCGGCGTGACAGTTAAATTCACTTCCCGGGCCAACCTCGAGATTGGAGTCCGGCCGTCCTGCTGTAATCGAATCAATAGCTTATGGTCGATTCGGTCGAGGCTGCGGTCAGTGAGAGAGGGGTCACTCATAGTAGATTCAACTTCTATAGACGCCAAAACCAGATAATTCACTCTGTTGATCTTAATACCATGAGCACAATTAACTCCGCTGATTCTCGTAATCCAAGGCGATCGACATGGCTGGTAGCAACGCTGCCGAACGGATTCCTGCACCCCCTGCCGAGGGCCTCCTGCGCGGCATCCGGGAGGCGATCAGCGAGGCCACCTTGCGGCCTGAGGCTGACGCGATCAGCGAGCTGCGGGCCGGGCTGGAGCCCGTGGAGCCCAAGCTGACCCTGGCTAAGACGCGAGCCATTCGGTGGGTTGAGGTCGCACGCAAGGACAAGCGTCCGCGGCCGTTTGCCGAGTCGATGATGGAGCAGTTTCCACTCGACAGCGCGCAGGGCCGGGCGATGATGAGCCTCGCTGAGGCGCTATTGCGTACCCCCGACTCCGCTCGCGCAGACCAGCTGATCTCGGAGAGATTGGCTGAGGTCCGTGGCGGCGCCTCACCGTTCGGCGCCTATGGCGGTGGCGTGCCGCAGGTCAACCCTGGGGTCCATAGCGGGCGCCCCGAAGGTGTTGCGTTGGCCGATGGCACCGGCGCAGTGGCGGGAGTTTCGAGCGCCGTGGCCGAGCGCCCAAGTGATAGCTGGCTGCTGCGCGCTGGATTTGCGGTGTTGGGTGGCGTTAGTCGGTTGCTGCCGAATGTCGGCGACGAATTGGTCGGCGAAAAATCGGCCGCGTCATTTGCCAAACCGTTGGTGGCACCGATGGTGCGTGCCACGCTCCGACGTGCCATGCGCATGTTGGGCGAAGCGTTCATTGTCGGTGAGACCATCGACAGCGCGCTCGAGCGCGGGAGGGCGAATCCGGCTCTCTCACTTTGTTCGTTCGACGTGCTGGGTGAAGGTGCCCGCACCGAGGCCGACGCGCAGCGCTATTTTGACTCCTATGCCGCGGCAATCGAGGCATTGAGTCATCAACCGCCAGGCACCGTTCACGCACGCTCTAGCATCTCGGTCAAACTCTCCGCCTTGGAGCCGCGCTACACCCTTCTGCAGAGCGCTCGCGTAGCCCGCGTTCTCATCCCGAAAATGCTGGAGTTGGCCCGTCAGGCGGCGGCTGTCGGCATCGGCATGACCATTGATGCCGAGGAAGCTGACAGGCTCGATCTCTCGCTCGATATCATCGAAGCGTTGGCGCGTGATGAGCAAACCGCCAGTTGGGACGGCCTCGGCCTCGCCGTTCAGGCATACGGTCGCCGCGCTCCGCTCGTCATTGACTGGGTCGCGCAACTCGCGCGAATCACCGGACGTCGAATGACATTGCGTCTGGTCAAAGGCGCGTACTGGGACAGCGAAATCAAACGCGCCCAGGAGCGCGGCCTCACCAGCTTCCCGGTCTACACGACAAAATCAGCAACCGACGCCAGCTATCTCGTTTGCGCGCAACGCCTGTTCGCAAACAACGATGTCATCTACCCGCAGTTCGCCACCCACAATGCATTCACGGTGGCGGCAGTGTTGGAAATGGCACCGCCGAACTCCCAATACGAATTCCAGCGTCTGCATGGCATGGGCGAGCTCGTGTACGAGGCAGTCCGCGCTGATGTTCCGAACTTGCGTCCGGTACGCGCTTACGCGCCCGTAGGTACGTATGAGGATCTCCTCCCGTACCTCGTCCGGCGCCTGCTCGAGAATGGCGCCAATACCTCGTTCGTTCATCAGTTTCTCAATCCCCAGGTCCCTGTGGAGCAGGTCGTGCGTGATCCCGTGTCGGCGTTGAATGAGTCCAATCCCAAAGTCCGCGAGCCGCAGGCGCTGTACGCGCCGGAGCGTCGCAACTCCGACGGTCCGGACTGGGGTGACCCGGCCGAGATGACTGTCCTGAAAAACGAGCTCGATAAACGCGCCCGTGTGCCATACGCCGGTGGTCCGATCCTGAATGGAAAGGCTGTTCGCGACGCCGACGTGCCGGTCTGCTCCCCGTCGAACACGACGGAGATTGTGGGCACTTCGCGCGACGCTACGGCTGACGAGATCGCCGGTGCCATGGACGCCGCCGCAAATGCCCAGCCTGCATGGGACGCAGTCTCCGCCGCCGAGCGGGCGGATTGCCTCGATCGAGCAGCGTATCTACTCGAAGACCGCCGCGTTCAATTCCTGAGCCTGCTGGTGCGCGAGGCTGGCAAGACGATTCCTGATGCTGTCGCCGAGCTGCGCGAAGCGGTCGATTTTTGTCGTTACTACGCTGCTCGGGGACGCGCCCTGTTCGGCAGTCCTGAGAAACTCAACGGGCCCACGGGCGAGCGCAACCTCCTTTCGATGCATGGACGTGGCGTGTTTGTCTGCATCAGCCCGTGGAACTTCCCGCTCGCGATATTCACGGGACAGATCACTGCCGCCTTGATGGCTGGCAACAGCGTCGTCGCCAAGCCGGCTCCGGCTACGCCTTTAGTTGCACATGCGATGACAGCGTTGCTGCATGAGGCGGGTGTGCCTGGCGAAGTGCTGCAAATGACACCGGCTGATGGCCCGGCATTCAGCGAGGTAGCAATGAAGCACCCGGCTCTCGCCGGTGTAGCCTTCACGGGCTCGACGACCACCGCCGCGACGATCAATCGCGCTTTGGCTAACCGTGACGGAGCGATCGTCCCGCTGATTGCTGAGACGGGTGGCGTAAACGCCATGATCGTCGATGCAACTGCTCTGCCTGAGCAGGTTGTCGACGACGCGATCGCGTCAGCGTTCACCAGCGCTGGTCAGCGATGCTCGGCGCTTCGTGTCCTGTATTTACAGGAAGAGATCGCTGACAAGGTCATCGGCATGCTCACGGGAGCCATGAAGTGTCTCACTATCGGCACTCCTGGCGAGTTGTCCACGGATGTCGGCCCTGTGATTTCAGAAGCCGCGCGCACGAGACTGCGCAACCATGCATCTCGCATGCGTCAGGAGTCCCAACTGCTGTATGCGTGCCCCCTGGATGAAAAACACGAGGCGGGTTTCTTCTTCGCGCCCCACCTGTTTGAGCTGCGTGCGCTCGATCAGCTGCGCAGTGAGGAGTTTGGTCCGATCCTGCACGTGGTCCGCTACAAAGCTGATCAGTTATCACAGGTGATTGCGGCTATCCGCAAAACGGGCTTCGGTCTGACACTGGGTGTGCACAGCCGCCTGGAGAGCGTGGCAAGCCATGTTTTCCGCTCGGTCCCCGTGGGCAACACCTACGTCAACCGAAACATGATCGGAGCGGTTGTTGGCGTCCAGCCTTTCGGCGGTCAAGGTTTGTCGGGCACCGGACCGAAAGCCGGTGGTCCTCACTACCTGCTGCGCTTCGCCAACGAGCGCACGTTGACTATCAATACAGTCGCGGTGGGTGGGAACGTCGAATTGTTGTCGTAACTGACTCTAAATTGACACTGTGCGTCACTTCGTGACAGCGATAGGGGCAAAGTGAATCTTTAGGGAGTGTGCGTGGGTGCGAGGTCGCCCCTACAATCGCGCCCATGATGCAACTCCGACCTGCTCTCGAAACATCTCCGGTGCAAGAGATCCTTGCGCGGCTGGACGAGCTCGCGGTGATGTTTCGTGACAGCGCCGCCGAAGGTGAGCGCCTCGCACGGTTGCCGAAGTACGTAGTCCGCGCGCTCGTTCAACATGGGCTGTTCCGTTTGTGGATACCAAAGCGCTGTGGTGGGTTTGAGCTCGACCTGCCCGAGGCCCTGCAGATCTACGAGGCGGCCGCGCGGTTGGATGGCTCGATCGGTTGGGCTGTCATGATCGGCTCGGGCGGCGGACTGTTTGCCGCCTATCTGGATTCCGCCACCGCGACCTCGATCTATGCGCGACCTGAAGCGGTTGTAGCCGGCTCGGGGGCTCCCGACGGCCGTGCCTTCCGGGAGAGGGGTGGCTATCGCGTGAGCGGCTGCTGGCACTACGCCAGCGGGGCCCACTACGCCACGACCTTCACAGCCAACTGCCTGGTCATGGACGGCGGGACGTTGGTCTTTGGTCCTGACGGCAAACCGCTGATCCGGGCGATGGCCTTTGAAGCGCCTCAAGTCACCATTCTTCCGGTGTGGGATCCGACCGGAATGCGCGGCACCGGCAGCGACGATTTCGAAGTGCGCGATACGTTCGTGCCTGAGAACCGTAGCTTCTCTATCACGGCAGATGCGCCCCGCGAGACCGGTCCTCTCTACCGGCTGCCTTTTGGCGTGTTGACGGAATTGCCTGTCACTGCTGTTGCGGTGGGCATCGCGCGGCATGCACTGGATTTGTTTTCGTCGCTGGCGCATGTGAAAAAGCTGCATGGCACCAGTGCGCTGTTGATGTCTGACCCTGTCGTTCAGGCAACGTACGGGGCCGCTCAAGCAACCTGGCAGCTTGCGAAATCCACGTTGGAGACTCTCGCATATAAAGCATGGAACGCGGCCCGCGCTAACCGCCCGCTGCAACCAACCGACCTCGCCGAGATCACCAGTGGGTGTGTTCTCTCGGTGGCGAGAATGCGGCAGGCGATAGCCGAGCTGATGGCTCTGACCGGGATGACAGCGATACAGCCGGAGTCGGAGCTGGCCCGCGCATGGCGCGACTACCAGGCGCTCGCTGCGCATGGGTCAATGTCGCCGCGGCACCTGGGTTCGGCAGGAGCGCTCTTGCTAAACGCCAGCGCGTAATTTGTTGATCAAACCGCCGAGGGAATCGATGGGGGCCGAACACGTACTGCCCTTGCAAACGTAGGCCACGGCGGTGTCCCCGCTGGGGATGGTGTCCCCCCTGGGGATGGCGTTCCGAGAGGTTTTATCCGCGAGCGCAGGCGGCAAATCCTCAGCATCGTCCGGGACCGCGAGCACCATACGACGAGGTGCATACAGTTTG
>Ga0181534_10001496_pt1 | contig 15196 bp, 12 predicted proteins | sample PEATcosm2014_Bin_37_FD_119758 | JGI IMG/M metagenome (GOLD analysis project Ga0181534, IMG submission 119758) | Peatland microbial communities from MTU Mesocosm Facility, Houghton, MI, USA - PEATcosm2014_Bin17_10_metaG | ecosystem: Environmental > Terrestrial > Soil > Wetlands > Peat | place... | reverse complement strand
TTACCCGACTCACTGAGCTTCTGCCGCACAACTGGCAGCCCATCCAGGCCTGATTCTAAAACCTCCAATCGCCCGGACCGGCCTTGAGCGCTGGGGCGCTCCGGTGATTCTCAGACGCTTACGCTGAGGCTTAGCGAGTTTGGCAACATCCGGATCGGGACGGCGAGCCAACTTCTGGAACAATACCGCGCGCTCGGGCAGTGATCAGCGTAGAGGCTTCGGCAGGGTGGTCGCGCAGTGCGGGGAGGAAGAGTCTGCTCCAGAGCATTGGACCGGCGGCCAACGGAGTGGCGTACGTTGGAAGAGGGCGTGTGGGGGACAAACTTTAGGTGCTGCTGGCCACCGGCACGATGCCGCGGCACAACATGCCTATGGCGAGGCCGGTGGCGACCCAGGCTCCGTTGATGAACGTGTCGCGCCGGCGGACTTCGAACGACGGCACAAAATTGGGGGCGTTGGAAGCGGGGTGTGGGGGGAGAATCCGTCCGTTGGTAAGTTGCGGCGGTCCGTACGGTTGCGCGATGATTCAGGATCGCGATCGCTTATGTTGCTGAGAAGGACTTCAACCAGTTCCGGGTGGGGTTCCAAGCAATAGTGCCTCGAAGCCGGCTTGTTGGAAGTGGCGATCCGTTGTCAGAGCGCGTGGAACCCGGCGCCGTTCGATCACCTGGAACGACAGGCAGCCGGTGAGGCTCCAATCTTTATCGCCTCTTGCTTCATAAAAACGCACTGCGGTGGCAATGGCGTCAGCGTCGAAGGGCACGACCTCGATCTGCGGATCTTGGTGACATCGGCAGTAGCCGTCCGCAGTTGCACGCCGTGTCCCGGAATCCGCCATTGCTTTCATTCATTCCCACAAGACAGCCTCCGTCGTGAGAATCAACGCGTCCATCTGGATTAGATACCTGCTCCAGGCTGACGCCGGTGCATGGTACTGATCTGCTCGCTCAAGGTAGCCACACCCAATTGTTTAGCGAGAGGCGAACAAATCTGCCAAATGATCGCCGAGCCGAATGGCGAAAGCGACAATCGTCAGCGTCGGGTTTGCATGGCCTCCAGTAGGAAAGATGGAGCTTCCGGCAATGTAAAGATTGTCGACACCGTGGACCCGGCAGTTTCTGTCAACCACTCCCTTCTCTGGCGAGTCAGCCATACGAGTCGTGCCGATATGGTGAGCGGCCGAGTTGAAGTGGCTCAGTTGGCTGTGAGCATAACGTTCCAAACCCTGTTCGTCATAGACCGCTGCACCAGCGGCGACTTTGAAGTAGCGTCCCATAAAAATGCGATGCGCCTTGAGTATCGTCATTATGTCTGTATCCTCAAAGCGAAGATCTACGACAGCGCGTGGCATTCCATGCTCATCGGCCGAGTGCGGAGAGAGCGTGACACGGCTGTCCGGGTTCGGCGTCTGTTCTGCTTGGAAGTAAAGGCCCCAGTGCTCACTTTCCCGGCTTGGCAGGACTGAAGGCAGCCTTCTGCTCTTCGCGAGGCGTGCGTGCGTAATTCGCCAAATGGTTGGCAGAAGGCCGGGACTGATCTTGACAACAGTCGCCAGATGCTGCCGGAGGGCCGGATCCCGCAACTGTCGAAACTTCTCTTGCCCCCCCGCGTTCGAGCGATTCGGAGGAGGGCCTTTGCCAGGAACACAGCGGAAAACAGTGGATCCCGGCGACCGAACGCCGGCTCGGCGCGGTCGAGAAAGAGGATAATATTCCCAATTTGCAAACGCTGTTGCGCTTCTTTTGAGACTCCCCATCTTCTCCGGCAATACACGCCGTCCGAGTCCCTTTCATATTCGAAATGAATCTCGCTGCGGTTCCTCGGAGAAAGGACGGCAAATGTTCCGTGGGGATGGCACTGATAATATCGTCCAACGAGGTCCCGGTCATTTCCGAGGCCAGCCGGGTGAAGAGGACCACGTGAGGCAAGGAGGAGGCGTGCGTTCTCAATACCGCCTGTAGCAAGGACGAAAGTTTCCGCCCGAACTTCGAACTTGGACCCAGAGGAAATAGCATGTGCCACGCTGATTCGCTCCTTCCGCTCTTCGCAACAAAAAAACAACAAATGGGAGTTCAGGTAGACACCAACATTCGGCAATAATTCAAGCGTTGGTCCGTATTCAATCGCAAAGTTCACCGGCGGACTCCACCGCTCAAGATGCCACGATTCCAGATCGCCGTCGTCCATGCCCAGAATGATCTCTGGCCCTTTTTGCGGAAATACCTTGCGCGCGTCAAACTCAAAGGCTCCAGCCCGGCACAATTCCATAGCCCGGCAGAAGAAGCCCTCCATCTCGGCATAGGTCACTGGCCAGCCACTGTCCCGGATCCAGGAACGTTCTTCGAAATCAATCGGATCGAAAGGAATACATCTCCCGCCCCATGCGGATGTTGCGCCGCCGAACTGTCGCCTCCTATTCTCTTCCAGCCCCTCGTGCGACCCCTGTCTGCGCACGATTCCCCGATGCAGATCCTGATCGGCGGTGCTCTCTCGCGTTTCGCCTCCGCCCACGAGGACAACAATCTTCCTCATCGACTGGACGAGGCGGAGAGCGACTGAGATGGCAGCCGGACCACCACCGATTATGCACACGTCTGCATCAAGGGCCGCGCCAGAGGCATTATCTCGGTAAATCACTGAAATGCGCTATTCATTGCAGCGCAGGCCGGTCGGAAGCGCTCTGCGTCTTCAATCGACTTTAGATTTTCCAAGAGGTGATCTCGCGATTTCGTACCAGATAGGACGCACTGTACCGCCGGCTGTAGTTTGGCGTATGCAATAAGCGCTGGAACAGTAGCATCCTGCTGAAAACCGGAAGAGGTGAGAATCTTTGTCCATATTTCGCGGTGCTCGCTCAACATTACACGAGGCCGGAGCACTTCATTCGCTACAACGGGTATGTTTGCTTCCGAACACATCCTAAGAATCTCTGCGCTATGCTCGGCTTGTATGGAAACAGGTGTCTGCACAATCTGCACTTGGCCACTGCTGAGGCCATCTGCCAGGACCGCCGGGTCTGCCGTCGACACTCCCGTCATTCTACTCTTGCCCGAGGCACGAATCTGATCGAGTGCCGCCCAACTTTCGGGTGTCAGCAGCGCACGGAAGGGCTCGTGAAGAAAGAAGGCATCCACGTAGTTTGTCCCCAGGCGCCTGAGACTTCTTTCAACCGCCCGAACCAAATATCTCCGGGATAACGTCTGCCGCGGGGAGATACGCTGGATCAACTTCTTGGCAATCTGGTTTGCCGGCGAAAGAAAGCTGGGCCATGAAGCATAAGGAAATCCGGCCTTCGTCATCAGAAAAGATTCCCGCCGTCGGCTGCCAAGACCGTAATGGATCAGGCGCTCGCTGTCGCCCGAACCATACGTATCCGCAGTATCGATTGTGGTGATACCACAATCCAGCGCGGTTTGAATCAGCCGCGAGCTCTCTTTGCGGGACAGTGCCGCCCCCAAGGATGCGATGCGGCCAGTGCCCAATCCAAGCTGCGAGACACAAACGGTCTCCGCAAGTGCCGACCGTGGAAAAGGTGATCGAAAGCCAACTTCAGAAGCTGAGAAATTCATAGCAAACGTAATCGAGGCGCGTAAAGAGGAGATGGCTGCGTTCCGCGATGCGTGAATGATCTGGGTGAGTCGGCCAGGAAGGTGTCCACGAGCTTCTGTGTTATGGGGAATGAGATCGCAGAATTCGACCAGGAGATCGCAGCGGGCTTACGGCCTAGTCAGCAAACCGCACCGATTAGATGAGCCCGCCTGATGATCAACACAACTCACTCTGAGTTTGAAGATCATTGCCATCGACTGGTTCCTAGCGATCACTGTAGGCTACGGCAGATAGCGCTTAGTTATACCTGGAGTTCAGGACGGATAGCTTTCGTAGCCTGGCTTTCAATCCCCGTACTTACCCTGGGGTGGGCGTACCCGATCTCCTCCAGGCATCTCTGGAGCCGGTTAGCGGTTGTTAGCAGGTGAGGAGCCAGCAGCAGTGAATCATGGTCGCCTGGCACATCGACAATTTGGAGCCCGCGAGTGAACAGACCGTCCCACCCTTGAGTGGCGTCGATTGTGCGGGCGGTCGACAGGTCATCATGGCTGCGAAATAGAACCGCGCGACAGTCCAGTGGATGGCATCTGTAGTTTTTCATGGCATTGATGTAAACCCACAAAACCACTTCTTCGAATTCTTGGTTCACGTGTTCAGTTACCGGTTCTGCCGCAGGGTGCGATCCGAGAGCGCGAGTCAACAGGTCCACCCCATTTCTCGCCCGAGCCCGCGCCAAGGACCGCAGGCGGCTCGCGCGGAGGCGGAACCATTTGCGCGCGTGGTCCAAGGTCACCGGTCTGAGACGCTGCCACCAGGGCGGCATACTAGCCCACGCGTCCAACAAGAATATAATGTCCACCCGTCGGCCATCCCGCTGCAACTGGTGCGCCACCTCAATGGCGAGCAAGCCGCCAAATGAGTAGCCTGCCAGCAGGCAGGGGCCGGGAAGCTGTTGGCTCCGAACTAGATCGGCGTGCGCGGCGGCTATGTCTTCCAACGTCGGCGACTTAGACATCTTGCCAAGATTTGCCGCTCGGTATGCGGACGAAGGTAAGGGTACAAAAGTGGCAAAGGACGCTGGCCCTCCATTCAAGAGCTGTGCCAAACGGCAGTGCCCGAGTCCGGCATCAAGGAAAAACAGAGATCCTGGGGTGTCGCCCGGCATCAAGGGTACCAATTCCGGTCGCCCTGGAGTGTGATATTCCAAAGCTCTTGCCATTTTCTCGATCGTCGGATTCTGGAAAAACATCGGCAGGGAAAGGCTGCGATTGAACGACTTGTGGACATCATTCAACAATTGGACGGCTAGCAATGAGTGGCCACCCAAATCAAAGAAGTTGTCACGCACGCTGACGCTCGTGGCATCGAGAAGCCGCGCCCAGATTCGTGCGAGCCGCAACTCCACGGCGGTGCGCGGAGCGACGAATTGCTCATCCAAGCCGATTCCAGACAACAGACGATCTGGCTGCGGAAGGGCTATGCGGTCGATCTTACCGTTGGGTGTGACTGGTAAATACGGGAGAATCGTGAAGGTCGCGGGCATCATGTAGTCTGGCAGCCTCTGCTTCAGAAAGTCCCGCAATGCGGTAGTCGCCGGTGCACTGTCCGGGTCCACCGGCACGACGTAGGCATTAAGCAATTTTTCGTCCGCCTCGGGCTTAGCTACGACCACGCACTGAGAGACACCCTTGTGCTGTTGCAAGGCAGCTTCGATCTCTTCCAACTCGATGCGGAAACCGCGGATCTTGACCTGGCGATCTATCCGGCCTAGAAAATCGATGTTGCCGTCCGGCCGATAGCAAGCCAGATCGCCGGTCCGGTAAATACGGGGTCCCTCCTCAGTGCTGAACGGAGGGGTGATGAACTTCTCTGCCGTCATTTCGGGGCGGTTGACGTAGCCGCGAGCCAAGCCATCTCCGCCGATGCACAGCTCTCCTGTCACACCGACCGGTACCGGCTTAAGATCGGTGTCCAGAATGTATATTTGCGTGTTGGCGATCGGCCGTCCGATGGGAATCGGCCGATCCCAGTCGGTGTCCGATCCAACCGAATAGCAGCAAGCGAAGGTGGTGCTCTCGGTCGGCCCGTAGCCATTGATCAAGCGGCAGCCGGGCAGTTCCTGCCAAGCCCTGCGCATGGACGTAGCCGATAATATGTCACCCCCAGCCAGTAATTGCCGGAGAGGTCTCAGGTCGGCTACCCGTTCCTCCACCATCAGGTGAAACAGTCCCGCAGTCAGCCACAAGGTGCTGATCTTATGATTGCGAACTGCCTGTCCGATCTCCTCCAGCGTGGGTTGGTGGGGAGGCATCAGGACCAGCCTGGCACCGTGCAGCAGAGCGCCCCAGATCTCGAAGGTGGATGCATCGAAGCCTAGAGGCGCCAATTGGAGAAAAACTTCGTCGGCACTCAAGGTGACGTAGCTGGTCCCAAATAGCAGCCGCACTACCCCGCGATGGGGAATCTCCACCCCCTTGGGAGTACCCGTTGAGCCGGATGTGTACATCACATACGCGAGGTTTTCGGCACTGATCGACAGGTTTGGATTCTCATCGTCTTCTTCCTCAATCCGGTGCCACTCTGCGTCAAGACATAAAACGCCAGAATCGCTGGGAAGCACACCTCGCAGTTTGGCTTGAGTGAGGACTATGCCGGCCCGCGTATCCCCCAAAATGAAGTCCAGCCGGTCGCGAGGATACGCCGGATCCAAAGGCACGTACGCCCCGCCCGCCTTGAGAATTCCCAACAGTCCGACGATCATCTCAAGCGAACGATCCAGGCAGATACCCACCGGAGCGTCTGGCGCGCCCCCCAGTTTGCGGATGTAATTCGCCAACTGGTTCGACCGACGATTCAGCTCCCGGTAGCTGAGCCGATCAGATCCAAACACCACCGCCACCGCATCTGGCGTCTGTTCCGCCTGTTGTTCGAAAAGTTGGTGCATGCACCGGTCGCGGGGATAGGGCGCGGCAGTCGCATTCCACTCGGCCAAGGGCTGGTGCCGAGTCAGTTCGGGAGAGTCGGGCGCGCCATTTGCCGGCGCGTGATCGCCGCGCGAATTGTACAGACGCAGGGGCTTATCGTTGAGCATATGGAGAATGAACAGGGGTCTCACTGTTCATCTTGCTTTGGACCGGTGTCGCGGATAAGATAGTACAAAATCGCCAGGAAACCAATAATACCGCCGCCCCACAGAAGAAAGTCCCTACGCGTGCGCTGCCACGCTCTTTTTCGCTCTTCCGGCCGCTTCCGGCGGCTCGAACGGGCGCGCTCCAGCAGGTCGGGATCAGTCTTCAGAAAAGACCGGGAGAGGCACTCCTGACATCGGTAGGGGTACGCGCCGAAGATTCCGCGCAGTCGCTCGATCGGTCCCGCCCGGCGCGACCGCCGCAGGAGCGTGCTTCCGCACCTGGGGCATGAAACTTCGGTTTCTTGGTGCTCGGGCTTGGCACGCGAATGGGTTCGCTTGTCCGATGGGGCAGCCCTGGAGGCCGCCGGCATCTGGGGTTCCAGTCCAGGTGCGGGAGGAGCCTCGATGGGGAACTCCTCGTAAGCAGACTCCGACCGTATTTCACCCGAGGGCTCCCGGAAGAAGAAGCCTGCGCGAAGCGGACGGTCCGATTCAGCACGAACAACCATTGCAATTTGAAACGGAGCGCCGAAATAACGGGAGTGAACTTGCAGATCGCGGCCGGAAAGAAAGATGCGGCTGCGGATGTGGGAATGATACCAGCCGAGAGCCTGCAGTGCGCTGAGTTCGGGGACTGTTGCCGGGGCCGAGATGAGCCGAGCCAGATCGTGCTCATCCTTCTGGGAGAGAACAAATCCGGGACCCATGGCATGCTCGGATGGGAGCGGCCGACAGGCCAGGATGCGGATGGAACCGGGTTCCTGGATGCCGAACAGAACACCGCCGACCTCGCGTCTGCTACCTGGCAAATTTTGGCCGGCTTCGACTTCACGGCGGATCTGAAGGAGAACTGCCGGGGCGCACTCGATCACGAAGGGACACTCCGCGATACGCCAAACCAATACGCCGGCGGCCGGTCCCGATCGCGGTTCTTCGATACTGTCGCCCACGAGGGTAGATGGCCCTATTAGATCATATTGGAGGCTCATGGCAAGTCACTGCGGACGCGAATCGGGCCGGAACATCAGGGCGGCGGCCAGACGATAGAGGATGAAGGCCGCTAGAATGGCCAAGGCGTCGTCACCGATATCGCGCCACTCCATGCCGCAACGATACAGGAGGTTTTGCGCGATCTCGAGGGATACGCCCAATAAGAATATGCCGGAGGCGGCCACGATTTTCTGCCCGCGGGTGGCCGCCAGAGTGAACAGCAAAACGGCCGCTCCGGCGAAGGCCGCCCAGTGGATTTCCCGATGAAAGCCCTTGACGATGCCGGGCCTCGAAGGTTGCAGCGACCCTACAATCAGGAGGGCCAGCCAGACGGTCGCGACAATACTTAAACAGTTGATACTAAAGTACTTGATCACGGTTGACAATTGGGATGTCAGTAGGAGCCGCGGGGGGCGAGCACGGCCCGGATGGTACGGGCGAGGATATAAATGTCAAGCCATAGCGACCAGTTCCGGATGTAATAGGTGTCCAGCGTTTGCTGGACATCCAGATCCCCGTCGCTTCTAGCCGATACCTGCCAGAGGCCGGTCAAACCCGGACGCACGTGTCTGCGCAACTCTTGGAACTCCGCATCGAAACGAGAGTTGTGGTAAGTGGCGAACGGCCGCGGGCCGACCAGGCTCATCTCCCCTTTCAGCACGTTCCAGAGCTGCGGCAGTTCGTCCAGGCTGGTTTTTCTGAGAAAGCGCCCGACTCCGGGCAGGATTCTCGGGTCGTTCTTCAATTTGCAGAACCGGTCCCACTCTTCACGCGCCGCTGGATTCTCCGCCAGATGCGATTCCAGCATCTCATTCGCATGCGGGAACATGGTGCGGAGCTTGAAGATGAGCAAAGGCACCCCGCCGCGCCCTTCCCTGCGGTCGATGTAAAACGGATTCCCCGGACTCGCCACGCGAACCCAGAGCGCACACGCCGCCAGCACGGGCGCAGCCACAAGCAACCCCACGGCCGACGCCACCACATCGATGACCCGCTTGAGCCACTGCGCCATGGGGTCCAAGAGCTTTTGGTGCGTCTCGAAGCCGGTGATTCCGCCCAGATCCCTGGGCTCGGTCCAGTGCGTGGAAATGCCGGTCAATTCGGAAATCATCAGAATTCTCGGGAAAATCCGCCGCCAGCGATGCAGATGCCATTCCAGGCGCTGCCGCGGCATGCCGGGAATGGCGAGAATCGCGTACCTGATCCCGAAATCCTCCGCCACCCGCGCGGCCTCGTTCAGCGTTCCCACCACCGGCACGCCGTCGCACATCCCGTACTTCCGCGGATCGTCGTCGAGGCACGCCATGGGCCGGTACCCGAGCACCCGGTTCTCCCGCAACGTACGAACCGTCGCGCGCCCCGTATGGCCCGCCCCGATGACCAAAACCGGAACTCCCCACCAGCGCTGCCGCGCCATCACCCGAATCGAAAGCCAGCGGCCGCAGGTGACCATGGGCAGCGACAGTCCCCACGCCACCACCAGAGCGCCCCGGGAATCCGCCCACGACCCCTTCGCCAGAAACATGGCGAGCAGGAACAGCAGATAGACCATGGTGACTCCCTTGCAGATACGCCGCATATGCTCGACCGCGGTCAGCCCTATGCCCGGATACTGTGCGCCGCCGGCAAACACGCCCACGCAGCAGAGCGGCACCAGCAGCGTCTGCGGCTGCAGCGGCGGAATAAAGGGATTCACCAGGCGCCAAAGGGCAAAACCGGCCAGCACGGAGGCGGTCAACATGGCAAAGTCCGAAGCCGCCATTGTGGCGGACATATACGCCGGCGAATAGGCCGACCGGCGGAGCGCAGAGGTGGCTGCGGCGCCGTTGCGCGGGGGGACTTCGGGGATTTTGGCTGGTTGGGCTGCAGCGGACGCCATTTGGATTAGATATGCGCCGCCTGAAAGGCGGCTGCGGGCAGGATTGCCCGCCCTCCAAGACAGGCTTGAATCCAGGCGTAGGTTTTTTCCAGGCCGGCTTGCAGGGAGGCGGAAGGAGCCCAGCCCAGCTTCTGCCGGATCAGGCGATTGTCCGAATTCCGGCCGCGCACTCCCAGCGGGCCGTCGATATGGCGGATCGACAGCCGCTTGCCGGAAATCGCGATGGCCATTTCGGCAAGCTGGTTGATGGTCACCATCTCGTCGGAGCCGATGTTGACCGGGCCGACGAAATCGGAATCCACCAGGCGGCGGACGCCTTCCACGCACTCATCTATATAAAGGAAGGAGCGGGTCTGTTTGCCATCGCCCCAGATGTCGATCGAGCCGCCATCGGGAGCCTCGGCGACCTTGCGGCAGATCGCCGCCGGGGCTTTCTCGCGGCCTCCGCACCAGGTGCCTTCCGGTCCAAAGATATTGTGGAAGCGGGCAATGCGCACCTGGACGCCATAGTTTCGCATGTAGGCCAGGAAGAGCCGCTCGCTGAACAGCTTTTCCCAACCGTACTCGCTGTCGGGCGCGGCGGGATAGGCGGAATCCTCGGCGCACTTGGGGTTATCCGGATCGAGCTGGTTATATTCGGGGTACATGCAGGCGGAGGAGGAGTAGAAGAACTTGCGCACGCCGGCGCGCCGGCCATACTCCAGACAGTTCAGGTTGATGGCGCAGGAGTTGTGCATGACGGCGGCGTCATGCTCGCCGGTGAAGATATAGCCGGCGCCGCCCATATCGGCGGCAAGCTGGTAGACGATTTCGACGCCGCGCACGGATTCGGCCGCGACCTGCTGATCGGTGAGGTCGCCAACGATGAACTCGTCGGCGGGGCTGGGGGAGAATTCGTTGTGCTTGAGGTCGACGGCGCGAACCCAGAAACCTTCCCTCTTGAGCCGTTTTACAAGGTGGCCGGCGATGAAGCCACCGGCACCGTTTACTAGGACTTTAGTCATTTGTTGTTAGCCTTTATGAAGCAGCCGCGTTTGGCTGCCAGATTTTGCAGGGTTGTGCAGGATTGTGCGAGTCTAAAGCCACGTGCCGAACAATGCCAATTCGTATCTATATTGTTTGTTTTGTTAACTTTGAAAGATGCTATTTTGCGCGTGATTGGTTCGAACCGCGCCGGATAGCAGAGGATGTTCCAGGCCGATTGGCGGTACCTAGAAATGTGAGTACATTTGTATCAGCTTTCGAGAGGGCCTAGGTGATTCGTCTGGAAGCTTCTCGAAATTCGTTTTGTTGAAACATTAGGTTGCACAGCGTCGCGGCTTACCTATTCCACTTCAGAATAGCATCAGGGCATTGGGGTTCGGGTGCTCGAATCCAGTTTGTGTATTTGTTTTCAGATAGTTGGAGAGGCGCTGGATTTGTGAATGGCGCGTGGGGAGTGAATTAGCGTTCCGTTTATGCGGATCGCTCGATCCCTCTCGGCTGCTCCCATCGCCGAATGCCGAGCAGCTCTAGAGTGAGCGCCCAGGCGAAGACGAGATTGTAGACTGTGTACCTTCGCCACAAGCGCCTCCAATCCTGCGACAGCCTGTACAGCCACTCGAAACCGCTGTCTCTGATCCACTTCGGCGCCTGCCGAATCCTGCCGCTAAAGAAGTCGAAGGTTGCGCCCGAAGCTACGACGACGCATCCGCGAAGCACGTTTCTATGTTCTTGGATCCACAGATCCTGTTTCGGGGACCCGAGACCGACCCAGACGAAGTCAGGCCTTGCAGTATTGATTTGATCCACCAATTCTGCATCCTCGAGTGGTGTTAGCGGCCTGAAGGGCGGACAGGCAGTGCCCACGACTGTAGCGCCAAACTCGCATGTCAGCATCTGCGATATCACTTCGCACGCACCGGGCATTCCGCCCAGCAGAAAGAAGCGGTATTCCTTTGCCGCGGCGCGGCGCGCGACCTCCAGGAGCATATCGGGGGCGTACAGCCTGTCTAGCCGCCGCCTCGTCAGCAAGCGAGCGATCCGCAGGAACGGCATGCTGTCAATCCCGCGCAGGCTCGCAGCGTTGTAGCACTCGAAACTCTTACGGTCGCGCAAAGCCGACACACAGCAGTTCACGTTTACGAGAGCGACCGTAAGGGCAGGCCTACGCTTATCCGAGATCCACCAATCGAACGCAGCATGCATCTCGTCGTAAGTAAGGCAATGAAGGTGTAGGCCAAGCACACGCATGGTCCTAGGTCGATAACCATACTCGGCGTCAAGGAACTCGCGGTCGGTGCTTAAGATGGCGGTGCTGGCGGAGGCCGCACTTTGAGCGGCCGGCTGGAGGCTCGCCTGGCGCCTGTCTTCCCTTTCGTTCATTGGGGCCGCTGATCTGGCGAACAGACCTCGATATGACTCTACCAGCACTTTTTCCGAAAATTCCCAAGCCAGCGCCTCGCGAAAACGTCGGCGGCCGGAACTCCCAACTTGCCTGCGGCGGTCCGGGTCGGCGGTCAGGCCTCGAAGCTTCGCGGCCAATTCCTTTTCGTTGTTGCCTGGTACATAAATGGCAGCGTCGGTCGCGGTATTGCGGTGCTCAAGGAGATCAAATGCTACGATTGGACGGCCGAAGGCCATATACTCAATCATCTTGTTCATCGTGGACAGATTGCTCCACTCGGTTAAGGGGTCGGGGTCGACGCAGATATCGGCGGTTGAAAGATATGCCCAGAGTTCTTCGTCTGGGATACGACCGGTGAAGTGCGTGGCATTTTGAATTCCTAGCTGTCTGGCCATATCCCGCATTCGCGACTGGTCGGGCCCGCCTCCCACAAGCGCGAAACATGTGTCCTCGGCGCCGTACTCGGCGCAGTAATGCGCGATGGCTCGCAGAAGGTAGTCGACACCGTCCTGCTTGCACATTTCGCCAAGATACAGCACGAGGTAGGAGCGTCCACGCTTCAGTTCTGGCCGCACACGATTGATGTCCGCCCATCCGCGGGGCGGTCCGCTCCGGACCACGACGACGGAATCAGGCGCCAGCCCTCCGCGCTTGATTGCAAGATCACGATGTGACTGGTTAACGGAAATGACTAGGTGCGCCGACCTAAAGGTGCATCGCTCCAGCCATAGCAAGGTCCTATAGACTAGACCCCGAGGAAGATGACCCTTTGCAACGTACATTTCCGGGCATAGATCGTGGTGGTCGAAAACAAATCTCACACCTAATGGCCGGAACAGCAAGGCCAAAGCAAAGTAAGTGTCGGGTGGATTGCAGGCATGGATTACATGGAACGGGCGACGCCCGTATGTCCATAGGGCGAGGGCCAGGGTCACGATCCAGCAGTAACTAAACTCGATTAGGTAGCCCAAAAGGGCACTGTCGCCCTCATAGGGAAGAGGATACCGATAGATCTCCACCCCTTCCAGAGTTTCATGGCCTTTCGTGTACGTCTTCTTCTTTGGACAGATGACCACCACCTCGAAACCGGCCATGCGCAGACTGGTCGCCTCCTGCCATACGCGACGGTCGAACGGTACTGGGAGGTTTTGAACGATGATGAGAATGCGCTCTGTCATGTTTGCACGCCGCGCGGGCACAATCGCGGCTCAGCGGACCGCGAAAATTCTCGTTACTACCCGGCCGGGGCCATTGAGGCGGCCAGCGAATCGAAGGGTTGAAATCGGAATCTTCACGCCGAATGAGGGAGATCTCCATCCTAGAATCGGTTCCTCGCCGGCTCGCACTACTCTTAAACCGAACCCTTCGGTGCATGTTTCGAAGCGGATCTGCCGGCCCCGGAACCCGACAATGGCTGCCTGTGCAGACTCCGTGACTTCGGCGTCTTCGTGCAGATGCCAGTGCAATTCCACCTCATGCGAACTATCACATGCCAGGGTGTCCTCGATTCTAATGGCAAGGTTCCCTTTGCAGCAGTCGATGCGCCGCCGATGGACAACAGGATCACGGAGCCGGGTGTATCCGTTGTGCTGCGCTTCGAGGGACCACATCCCCGTGTGCTCCTCAAAATTAACCAACCCCGCCGCGGCCCTTGTTCCCCAGAGAAATCGGCCAGCCATCACCGATTGGTCCAGGCCATCGACGCGCACTGTGTTATGAGCCGCGGTGCCGCGGAAGTATGTGCGCCAAGGCGGATGGGTGTGATAGGCATAGGTGCCGGCGTCTACCAGCAGGTACTGTTCGTCGACTGCGAGCCAAATCGACAGCGAATCCGCGTGCCCATGCGCGGCGGTCCGCAGGTACCCGAGCGGACCGAAGTCCATCACCAATTTGAAATCAATCCCGTTAAGTACAGCGATGCCCCCGGCCCGGTATACCGACCCCCTTTGCCGGCCTCGCGACTGCGGCGGCGCCGCTTCTGGCGTTGCCGGCAGCAGAGCCCGGGCCGCAACCGTCGCTTTGGTCACTATGCCCAGGAACTCCGGCTCCTTGAGGAGGCGCCCCGCCAGTTCCATCACCACATGGAAAGACGAATCCTGGTTTGAGACCAGAAAACCACGGCCTTCGTCTGAATCCCCGTAGAACGGCAAGTCCCCGGTGCGGGTTGCAAGGTTCCGAAGAAAGTCCACTGCAGCGCGAACACGCTCGCGAAACTGAGCGCTGAAGCCATCTCCGGAACTCTCGCCCACTGCCAAGGCCAAGAGCAGGAGTTCCAAAGTGAACAACTGGTAGGAAACAGCCTGTTCACGATTGACGCCGTCAGGCGCAAACTGAAGAAGCGCCTCTTTTTCGAGCGCTGCCTTCGCGAAGGCGCCCCAAACCTTACACGAAGTCCACCAAGGAAAGCAAATGCACCCGCAGTACAATCCCACCAATTCGCCTATGAGGTGGTTATTTGCCGAGGAGAAGAGGCTTAGATTACGGCGAATGCGACGCATGTGCAGATGGATGGATGCTTCAAATGCTTGGCGGAAGGGGGTATCTGTCTCCAGTGTGCTTCGAAGGGCGGGATAAAGAAAGGCCCAAGAGATGAGGCGTAGCGCCACTTCAAGGCTACTGGACCAATTGACACCAACGAGGTAGGGATTGGCCGAGAGCCACGATCGAAGAGCGTCGGCTGCTAGCCGGCCGGCGTCCGGCTGGCCTGAAAATACGAGCGCCGATAGATGTTGATGCCGATTTACTTCCCATGTGTACTTGATGTCCCCGACTACGCGGGGTTCGCGAGTGTTCACAGAGGGTGCAAACCTGATCGGCGCCAGTTTGCCGGATTTGTAATCGCAGTGCCAGTTGAACTGGAAATCCGGCGGGAACTCGCGATCAAAGATCCGAATGCTATCCAATGTCCCACAGTTGCAGCAATCGCGGATCGGGTAGTTGGCCTTAGGACCGGTCGCCTTAAGCTGCCGCGGCCGCGCTACGGCTCGCGGACTCACCGATTCGAAGTAATCGAGGGGGACGCGAAGGGCGCGCTGCAGCCGCCATGCCACCTCCGCGGGAGTCATTTGGGCAAGCCGCGCCCGGTACCACGCGAGTTTATCCAAGATGGACGCCTGTCTTGTCGTAGCTCGCTCCGGCTGCCTGTTCAGACCGCTTCGGGGGGGCATTCAAGGCTCTTGCCGAGTGGCCAAGCCGTCCTTGGCCGGAAAGCGTCTCGTACACCGATGTGAGCTTCGCAATGTAATGGTTGACGTCAAATCGG
>Ga0181534_10001495_pt1 | contig 15200 bp, 10 predicted proteins | sample PEATcosm2014_Bin_37_FD_119758 | JGI IMG/M metagenome (GOLD analysis project Ga0181534, IMG submission 119758) | Peatland microbial communities from MTU Mesocosm Facility, Houghton, MI, USA - PEATcosm2014_Bin17_10_metaG | ecosystem: Environmental > Terrestrial > Soil > Wetlands > Peat | place... | reverse complement strand
GTCGTCAAAGGACCCCGTGCCCGTCACGATGCGATCCACGACTTCGTCGCTGAAGCGCAGACCATGCTCCGGGATGTCGAGCTCCAATACGTCCTCACTGGAAAGGGGAAGAGTCAGGTGTTGCGCGGGCGTCCGGTTGCGTTTGCGCTCTGGAGTGAGGCGAAGCAGCAGTGGTCCATCGTCCAGATCGAGCTCCCGCGTCCGCCGGTCAAGTGGAAACCTGGTGGCAAGCCGCTCCCCTTTCGCATACTGACACCGGGCATTCAGGCCCGGCACGTGAAGGGCACCGGTGCCGAGAGACTGATGTTCGCCTTCTCCAAGGACGGCGATCCCCTGAAGGTGTACGGACGCAAGTTCCCCGTGTTCGACAACGCCTTGGTCAAGCACAAACAGTGGAGTGCTGTCGCTCAATCCGCGAAGCCGATCGTGTATCTGCCATTCACCGAAGACACCTTCGACCCAGAGTTCGTCACCAGTGGCAGGCAGTTCCTGCTGGCCACGGCCGCTAAAGCTCTCGATGACCTGCGTCTCGCCAAGGTGCCGAGTGCGGCCTATCCCGGCGAGCTGCTCGCAGATGTCATACCGCCGCAGTTGATCACAACGCTTGCTGTCATCGAGCAGACTGATGACGGCGACTACATGGAAAAGCAGGCACTCGCCTTTGACGACGTACTGAGCCAGTACGGCCTAAAGCGCGAAGAAGCATTCCGCTACAGCGTCTCGAGCGCAAAGGCGCTGGGCCCCATGCAGTTCACCAACCGCAAGGGTAATGGGACGTACTCGCTCGTCGTGAGACGCTGCCCGGGGGCAAGGCTCGACCCGATCTTCGAGCGCGGTGCGACCAACCTGCAGAACGCCATGAAGGCGGCAGTCTGTCTGCTCGACCTCGATCTGGCCGGGATGCAGTCGGATATCCGCAGCGCCTATCGCACCAATCCGGACGTGCTGGGCATCTTCCCGGTCGCCGCCTACAACGGCGGATTCCGGAATGTGGCGAAGCTCTATCGTGTCCTGACGAAAATGAAGGTCAACCTGGACGAGCTGAGCCGACCGGGAACGCAGGTAGCAAGCGATTCGGTATCCTGCCCCTGTGTCTGGAAAGTGGACGGTACCCATGCGCGTCCGCTGTCGATCCCGAAATACAACAACGAGAACCGCTGGTACATCGAAAAGTACCAGAGCATCGTGAGTTTGTTCGGGGCGACGGGCGGCCCGGCGTTGGCGCAGCCTTCAGTCGGCCTGAATTGAGCCCCGGGGTCCGGGCGCCTACTGGCTAGCCCGCGCGACCGCGCCTATCCTGCAGCGAACCGGCAGGAGGGCTTCATTATCAACGGTTCGCGAGCATGGCGGTTTTGGATCGATCGGGGCGGCACGTTCACGGATATCGTGGCCCAGCAGCCCGGTGGCGCCCTGGTATTTCACAAGTTGCTGTCGGAAAACCCCGGCTGCTATGCGGATGCCGCCGTGCAGGGTATCCGTGAGCTCCTCGGTGCCACGACGGGGCCGATTCCGGCCGGACTGATCGCCGAAGTGAAGATGGGCACGACCGTTGCGACCAACGCCTTGCTCGAGCGCAAGGGCGAGCGGACGGCCCTGTTGGTGACGCGCGGCTTCAAGGACGCACTGCGCATCGGTTACCAGAATCGACCGCGTCTGTTCGATCGCCACATTGTGTTACCCACGCAGCTTTATGAGACCGTGGTTGAGCTCGATGAGCGTATGTCGGCGCACGGCGAGCTGTTGGTCCCCCTGGAGGAGAGCGCCGTAAGGGGTGAGCTGGAACGGCTCCATGCCAGCGGGCTGCGCTGTATCGCTATCGTTCTCATGCACGCCTACCGCTATCCCGCCCATGAGGTTCGTGTGGCGGCCCTGGCCCGCGAAGTGGGTTTCACGCAGGTCTCGACCAGTCACGAGACGGCGGCGCTGATGAAGTTTGTGAGTCGCGGTGATACGACTGTGGCAGATGCCTACCTCTCGCCGATCCTGCGCCGGTATGTAGACCTGGTGACGCGGGCTCTGGGCGCGGACGTCCCTTTGTCTTTCATGCAGTCCAATGGGGGACTGATTGCCGCAAACCTGTTCCAGGGAAAGGATTCGATCCTGTCCGGCCCGGCGGGCGGCATCGTCGGTATGGCGCGAACAGCCCAGGCCGCCGGCTTTGAACGGGTCATTGGGTTCGACATGGGCGGTACGTCAACGGACGTCTCGCATTTTGCTGGTGACTACGAACGCAGTTTCGAAACCGTAGTGGCAGGGGTGCGTTTGCGTGCCCCGATGATGAACATTCACACGGTAGCGGCCGGGGGCGGGTCGATCTGTCGTTTCGATGGGAGTCGTTTCCGTGTTGGACCCGAGTCAGCCGGTGCTGATCCGGGCCCGGCGTGCTATCGACGCGGCGGTCCCCTGACGATTACTGATTGCAACGTCATGGTCGGAAAGCTGCAGCCGCGGATTTTCCCCGCGGTGTTGGGTCCGGGCGGCAATGAGCCGCTCGATGATGCTGTCGTGCGAGACAAGTTCCAGGCACTCGCCGATGAGATCGAAGCCAGCACCGGCAAGCGTCTCGATCCGATCGAGATTGCGGACGGATTCCTCGCGATCGCGGTTGACAACATGGCGAACGCGATCAAACAGGTATCGGTCGCCCGCGGCTACGATGTAACACGCTACACGCTGGCTTGCTTTGGCGGAGCCGGTGGCCAGCACGCCTGCCTCGTAGCCGACGCTTTGGGTATGACTTCGGTCATGATTCATCCGCTGGCGGGCGTATTGTCGGCATACGGAATGGGACTCGCTGATGCCCGCATCTTCAAGCAGGAAACAGTCGAAGCTCCGTTGACGCAGGAGATGTTGCCGCGTCTCAATGACACTCTGAGCCAGTTACAGCAGCGCGGCGAGCAAGAAGTTGCCGCGCAGGGGATCGATGCCAACCACATTCGCACCGAGCGTCGTCTGTACATCAAATACGCCGGGTCCGACAGTGCTTTGGAGGTCGCATTCGGTACGCTCGAACAGATGCGCGCCCGCTTCGAGGACAGCTACCGACGGCGGTTCGCCTTCACCATGCCCGAGAAGGCATTGCTGGTCGAGTCAGTTGCGGTCGAGGTGATCGGCGTCTCGGTAGGAAGTGATTCCCAGGTCATGCCGCCGCCATCCGGGCAACACGCCGCTCCCAAGGCGGAGCATTCCATCTACATGGCAGGCGCCGTGCACACAACGCCGATCTTTGATCGGGCCACTCTGCCGGTTGGGCAGAAGATCGCCGGTCCCGCCGTCATTTATGACGCCGGATCCACAACCGTGGTTGAGCCTGACTGGCAGGCTGAGCACAACTCAGGAGGCGACCTCATCCTGCGGCGGACTGTTGCGCGCCGGAATGAGAGCAGCTCTGCGGAGTTGGATCCCATCCGCCTGGAGATCTTCAATAATTTGTTCATGTCCATTGCCGAGCAGATGGGCGTCGCTCTGCAGAACACCGCCTATTCGGTCAACATCAAGGAGCGCCTGGACTTTTCCTGCGCGCTGTTTGATGCGCAAGGTCGCCTCATCGCCAACGCCCCGCACATGCCTGTGCATCTTGGCTCCATGGGAGACAGCGTCCGAGCAGCATTGACGACTGCGCCGGGCCCTGGCGATGTGATCGCCTTGAACAACCCTTATAGCGGTGGCACGCATCTGCCTGATATCACGGTCGTCATGCCCGTGTATGACGAGACGGGTGCCAATCTCCTGTTTAACGTGGCAGCCCGTGGACATCATGCCGACATCGGTGGGGCTACTCCCGGCTCCATGCCCTCCGACAGCACCAACCTGGACCAGGAAGGCGTGTTGATCGATAATTTTCTGTTGGTGCGCGGCGGTCAGTTCCGTGAGAAGGAATTCAGGGAGCTGTTGAGTGGCGGTGCCTTTCCTGCCCGCAACCCCGAGCAGAATCTCGGCGACATCAAAGCGCAGGTGGCCGCTTGCGCTCGTGGCGCACAGGCGTTGCAGGATCTGATGGCATCTGTGGGCCGGGATGTGGTACTCGCCTACATGAACCACGTTCGCGCCAACGCATCGGCTGCAGTGCGCCGGATGCTGTCCAAACTGCCGGACGGTCACTTCAAGTACGCCATGGACAGCGGCGCGGTCATCGAGGTGGCCATCAAAGTACGGCGTGAGTTGGGCACAGCTACAATCGATTTTACGGGTACCAGCGCTCAACAGATGAGCAACTTTAATGCGCCTGCATCGATCTGCCGGGCGGCGGCCCTGTATGTCATCCGGACGCTGTTGGACGATGATATTCCCATGAATGATGGCTGCCTGGAGCCGATTGAGCTGCTGATCCCGGCAGGCTCCATGTTGCGACCTCAGTATCCGGCCGCTGTGGTGGCGGGCAACGTGGAAACCAGTCAGGTCGTCACTGACGCGTTGTATGGCGCGACCGGCCGGCTGGCGGCGGCGCAGGGGACCATGAATAACTTCACCTTCGGTAACGAGCGCTATCAGTATTACGAGACCCTCTGCGGTGGCTCGGGGGCGGGACCCGATTTTGATGGTACGAGCGCGGTCCACACTCATATGACCAACAGCCGGCTCACCGATCCGGAAGTGTTGGAGTGGCGCTTTCCCGTGTTGCTGGAGGATTTTCATATCCGCCTGGGTTCCGGCGGCGCCGGCTTGCACCGAGGTGGCGATGGCGTCGTACGTCGCATCCGTTTCCTGGAGAGTATGACGGCTTCGTTGCTGTCCAACCGGCACCAGGTGCGGCCATTCGGTTTGCAGGGTGGCGAATCGGGCGCTGCCGGCAGGGCTCGCATAGAGCGCGTGTCCGGGCAAGTGGCTACGCTGGGCTCGACGGCTCGCGCCGAGCTTGCCCCCGGTGATGTGTTTGTTATCGAGACGCCGGGTGGCGGCGGGTTCGGCCGGCAGCCTGCGTGAGTCAGCCGAGGCTATTGCGTCGAATGCGTGTTTGGATGAACGTCCAGCACAACTGCGATCCCCAGGCGTGCCAGCAGGGCCATCGTGTCAGGCGATAGTTCCAGTCGAAAGTTTTCGCGGCCCAGCAGACTGACAGCCAGTTGCAGGGTGCCCCCTTCTGCAGTCAGCTGTTGCAGGAAGCTCTCCGCGCGTCGCAACTGATTGATCGTCTGGACGAGTACACTTTCAACCGACACCCCGGTCGTCGCAAGTCGCGGTTGCTCCATAATGGGAGCGGTCCAATAACTGTCGCGATATTCGCCCTCGATACCGGTTCCGCCGGCGTGGCGGCTTGGATGAGGGTCGCCGGCTTTCCAACTGTGTTGGGGGTTTATCCCCAGCACTTCCGTGATTTTCGCTGGCTCAATTCGAGGATGGCGGATGCGCAGCGAAACCGTGAATTCGTAGTCGCTCATCGACTGGGCGAGCGACCTGGACCGTCAACCGTGGCGGCAAACGCCTGCAGGCATTCGCGTGAGCAGATGCTTGCTACGGGCTCCTGGTCATTCAGGCCACCTGGATTGGGATGGCGGCTCACCCTGAAATGGTCTTTGGGGCGGCGTCCGTCTTCATTGCCGATATCCCGTTCGCACACGTCGCAGGTCAGCACCACGACGGCCTCAGCAGGATGGAAGCCACCCGTTTTCCGTAAACCCATGGTTCAGCTTACACCCATTTCGCGAGGCGGGCCCGGAAGATTGCGGGGGGCCGAGGAGTAGGCCGGAACGGCTCGATTTTGCGCGTTGGTCCTACACACGGCCGGCGATTGATGTGGCTTACTGCTGCCGGCACTCGAGCCTGAAGGTGGCGTAATGACATGGCAAACACGGTGTTTGTGGTAGCAGGACTGGCGATGATCGGGCTTGCGTCCTCGTGGGCGGGTGCTCAGACGCCGGGACCCGCGGCCGCCAGTCAGAGCATATCGAGCGTATCCGGTATAGACTCAGACCTTGCCGAGAGAGTTCGGCGCAGCGTCGTGTCCGACAGGAACTTGTCCACCTATGCCGCCAAAATCAAGATCGTTGCAAATGACGGGACGATCCATCTGAGCGGCCTGGTGCAAAACGAGGGAGAGAAGGCGCAGATCGGCTCCAAGGCTGCGGCCATCGCCGGGCAGCGACACGTCGTCAATGACCTGCAAGTGATGAATGCCGCTACAGCGGGCGACACGCTTCGTGACTTGCTGCGGCAGGCGAGCGAACCCCGCGCTGCCGTTGCTGCTGCTAACTGAATGCAGCCGCAAGACTCAGGCATCACCGACCTTGCGTTCGATCGTCGCCGCGGAGTTGATTCATCGCGGGTGCTCGTCGTGGGCTCCGATCAATCGGTGTGCGAAGCAGTCGCCGGAGCCATTCAAAAGCTCGGTGGCTTCGCAGTTCATCGGGCGGATTCCGCGACCGCTGCATTGAAGTTGGCGGGCGAATTTCGGCCTGGTTTCGTGCTGCTGAATTGCGACGGGCTCGATCTCGACTGCTATCGGTTCGCATCCATGTTGCATCAACTCGCCGGTTTGCATGAGATCCGGATCATTGGACTCACGCAAGAGATTGCTACCGTGGACCGGCAAGCCGCGCTGGCGGCGGGGTTTGAACAGTTTTTGACGCTGCCGTTGCGACTGGCGGCGCTGGAGGCGGTTCTCACGGGCAACTCCCACCGCGGCCCGGACCGGCCGCGGAGAAATGTGGAATTCGATAACCCAGGTTAGCGAAAAGCACCGGTCTACTCCCTAGGATCACCAAAGTGGTGGCCAATGAGTAGTGCATGCGAACCGCTCTCTCCCAGTGGCATGGACTCGAGGCCTGTGTTGCGAACCTGGTGCCCGAGCTGCAAATCTCGATTGCGCCGCTGCGTACCTGCCTGCGGATTCTTCGGCTGGACCGTGGCGCCAATGGGGGTATGGAAACGGAGCGCCGCCAAATAGAGCTGCACCTCGCGCAGCTGCTCACTCTGGTGGACGAACTTCTCATCATCAGCGCAATCCACCAGAGTCAGATGCGTGTCAGCAGGACACGAGTGCGACTGACAACAGTGATCAGCGTTGCGCTCGAGGTAGCCGATCCGCTGATCGACAACGCGGGCGCCACTCTGCAGGTTGATATTCCGGTAAAGCCGGTCTGGTTGGATGCCGATCGGCTGCTGCTCGGGCAGGCTTTGGCGAGTCTGCTGCTGAACGCGGTCCGCTCCGCCCCCAACACCGGGCGCATCCTGTTGCGGGCAACCCCTGGCGTCGGCGAGCTCGAGATGACGATTGAGGCGTCGCCGGGGCCCCATTCGGCAACTGGACCGAGTCTGCATCTTGGCGTGACCCTCGCCCGGCTGATCGTCGAGAGGCATGGTGGCACTCTGCATGCTCCAATTGCCGAGCCGGGCACAGGGGAACGGGTCACCCTATGCCTGCCACTGCAGCGCTCGTAGAATAGTGGGCTGTCTTCAAATAACGAGTAGCAACGAACCATGGCGCGCAAGGCTCGCACCCGTCCTGCGCCGATTGTGGGTGGGGAGAAACCGCCGGTTGCGATTGTGGGTGTGGGCGCTTCGGCCGGCGGAATCGAGGCATTTGTAGCGTTTCTCAAGGCTCTGCCACCGAGAACGGGTCTTGGGTTCGTCTTTATTCAGCATCTTTCGCCCAATCGCGAAAGCCTGCTGGCCGAAATCCTCGGTCGCGCGACCTCATTGCCGGTGAAGGAAGTTTCGGACGAGCCCCGGATCCTCGCGGATCACGTGTACGTCGTGCCGCCAGACCGGCTCATGATCGTAAAGAACGGTGCGTTGCATCTGGACCCGGCCGAGGGCATGCAGCATCGGGGTGTCGACCGATTTTTCACCTCGCTCGCCGAGGATCAGGGGCAGCGCTCAATCGGAGTGATTCTCTCGGGAACGGCCACCGATGGGACCCTGGGTCTGGAAGCAATCAAGGCGACCGGCGGAATCACCTTCGCGCAGGACGGCTCCGCGCAACACGACGGCATGCCGCGCAGCGCCATCAGCAGCGGCTGTGTCGACTTTGTACTGCCACCGGAGCGTATCGCCACGGAGATCGCGGACCTGGCCGCGCACATGAGTGGCTCCTCCTTCGGTGCGGCGGAAACCGGCTCACAGGCGGATGAGTTTGAGGAGGTTCTCGTGGTATTGCGCCAGGAGAGCGGGATCGACTTCAGCCAATACAAAAGCAACACACTGCACCGGCGCATCCGCCGCCGGATGGCGCTGCGCCGGATTCCCACTCTCGCCGGCTACGCCGTGCATCTGAAGTCCAACCCGCAGGAGATCGAGGCGCTCTACCAGGATATTCTCATCGGCGTGACCAGTTTCTTCCGCGACCCGGCCGCGTTCGAATCCCTGCGTGACAAAGTGTTTCCCGCCCTGTTCGCGAATCGCGCGCGCCAGGATTCGATCCGCATCTGGGTGCTGGGCTGCGCGACCGGCGAGGAGGCCTACTCGCTGGCCATCCTGTTGAAGGAATACGCAAGCTCGGTCAACAGCCAGGCGAACCTGTTGGTCTATGCCACGGATCTCAACAATGTCGCCGTTGAGAAATCGCGCGCCGGTTTTTATCCACGCACCATTGCCATGGATGTCTCGCGCGAGCGGCTGCGGCGCTTTTTCGTCGAGGCCGACGGCGGCTATCGCATAGCAAAGCACATCAGGAACATCTGCGTCTTCGCCCGCCACAACATGTTGACGGACCCGCCGTTCTCGCGCATGGACCTCATCAGTTGCCGCAATGTTCTCATCTACCTCGAGCCCGTGCTGCAGAAGAAGCTGATGCCGCTGTTGCATTATGCGGTGCGAGCGGACGGTTATCTGTTTCTGGGACCTTCCGAATCACCCGGCGCACTGCGTGAGGCCTTCGACGTGGAAGACAGCAAACACAAGATCTTCCGCCGGAAAAATACTCTACCCCGCCAGGATCTCGCGTCCGGGCCGCTGATTGTGCCGCTGCGAGCTGAATCGCGACCAGGGGAGTCCTGGTCCGACGCCCGCAGCAATGACTTTCGTGTTGAAGTGCAACGGGAGGCCGAACGTGCCCTGTTGTCGCGCTACGTACCTCCGGGGGTTCTGGTCAACGACAACCTCGACATCCTGCAATTTCGTGGCGAAACAGGTCACATGCTGGCCCCCGCGCCGGGCAAGGCCACATTGAACGTGCTCAAGATGGCTCGCGAGGGACTTCTGATTCCGCTGCGTGCGGCCCTTCAGGAAGCGCGCAGATCACAAAAGGTGGTGAGCCGGGATGAGGTGCGCGTCGAGTCAATCAGCGGTCACTTCGATATCAGATTGACCGTAATCCCGGTGCTGCGCGCCCAGGAGCGCAGCTGCTTCTGGGTGGTATTCGAGCCGCGGGTTGCGCCGGTGCGCCAGCCACGGTCGCGGGGGACCACAGCGGCCGCCAAAGGCAAGAGGGCTGATCCCGCCGAGCTGCGCGAGCACGCTGAGCAGGTCGCGCGGCTGACGCAGGAATTGGGGGCGACGCGCGAGTATCTGCAGTCCGTCATCGAACAACAGGATGCCGCCAACGAAGAGTTGCAATCCGCCAACGAGGAGGTCCAGTCGGCCAACGAGGAGCTGCAGAGCATCAACGAGGAGTTGGAGACTTCGCGGGAAGAGATCCAATCGAGCAACGAAGAGCTCACGACTGTCAACGAGGAGCTGCAGAATCGCAACGAAGAGCTCAATCGCGTCAACAACGACCTGAACAACCTGTTCGGCAGCGTGCATATGGCCATTGTGATGGTGTGGCGCGACCTGCGGATCCGGCGCTTCACCCCGCTCGCCGAGAAGATTTTCAGTCTCATCGCCAGTGACATCGGCCGGCCGATCGGCGACATCAAGTTGAAGATCGAAGTCGGTGATCTGACCCAGCTGTTGCTGGAGGTCATCGATTCAGTGACCGTGCGGGAGCTGGAGGTGCAGGACTTTACCGGCCATTGGTATCAACTCAAAGTCCGGCCCTACAGGACGTTCGAGAATCAGATTGACGGGGCGATCATCCTGCTCGTGGATATCGATGCTCTGAAACGTAACCAGGAGGCGATCGCCCGCCAGGCGCAACTGCTCGAGCATACGTCGGACGCGATCTTCGTACACGATGCCGATGGAGTGGTTCACTACTGGAATCGCAGTGCCGAGCTGCTTTACGGCGTGTCACGGACGGAGGCGGTCGGCAAGCGGGTCCGTCTGCTCATGAGCGTCGATCCGGCCCAGGCTACGATGGCTCGCGAGGCGTTGGCCCGGGGCGAGAGCTGGCAGGGCGAGTTGACCGTGCACAAGGCGGATGGCAGCAGAGTGATCGTGAGCACAAACCAGGTGCCGTTCCTGGAGGACAACCGCCGCCTGATTTTGGAGACTCATCACGATGTGACGCAACAGAAGCGGTTGGAGGAAGCGTTCGCGCGACGCTTGCTGGAGCTCCCGGGAGCGGACCAGCCCGACTGACGTCTCAGCGCCCGGATTGCTGCCGGGCAGGTGTTGCGAAGTCGAGCCGGGCGGCGGCGAGTCCGGTGGGCTCATGCCGTGGGCCGGTAATCTGCAAATAATCGACATCGAACCCGGCGAGCGCCTGCAGCGCCGGCACATCCGGAATCTGCAGGCGGTGTTCACGCAGCCCGACCAGACCCGCCTTGCGCAATTCCATCAGCACGCGGTTCACATGCACGGCGGAGATTGCCAACGAGTCCGCCAATTCCGCCTGGCTGATCGGAAAGAAACAACCGTCGCCATTTGCAAGGCCGGTCGCCTCCCAACGCGCATGAGTCTCACACAGCAGATGTGCCATCCGTTCGAGAGCGGATCGCCGTCCAACATTGATCAGCCACTGTTGAGCAGTTGCGTCTTCTATCGCGATCCGTCGCCACAACTCGTGCATGAGTTGTGGAAAGAGCTCTGCGAGGCGCACCACGTCGCGTGAGCTGATGCGGCTCGCCTCAACGGCACTCAAGGTCTCCACGAGCGCCGCATCGCCCGCGAAGAAACATCTGCGGATATCGTAGAAGTCGCCGGGCAACAGGTAACCGAGGATCTGGCGCCTACCGTCGCGCAAGTCCAGATATCGGCAGGCAACGCCTGAATGAATTACATACAGATCGGGCGTCGGATGTCCGGTGCCGATCAACGCACGGTTGGCCCGGTAGCGCTGAGGTTCCGAAAGCAGGTCTATAAAGGCACTGCGCTCCTGGGGATCAATGCGCAGCGAGTGATGCAATCTCGACAGGTGGGCATTCACCGCCACAGGGACCCTTTCTGGGGGCGAGACGACGCCAGCCGGTGTAGTTTTCGTGCCACGAGGCAGGTGTAACTCAAACCGGTGTGGTCGTGCTAACTTACTGGTAAGTGAGGGACTCATGCATGTAAAAGGGCGTGGCTCGAATCGCCACATGAAAGGGCGCCAGGTGGCCCTGACCCTGTATTTACCGCCCCGCAAGTACTGGCTTCTGAAGGCGATCAGCGCCAAGTCGGGAGTCTCCATGCAGCATCTGCTGCGTGGGTCGCTCGACGTTGTGCTGGAACAGGCCTATCGGGCCGCCGGGCGGTTCAAGTAGCCGCACTTCGCCGCGCTTGGCATTGTCCGCTCTTTGATCCTGTCTAAGTGCGCCACCGCACAGAGCGCCGCGACGCTCCGGCGTATGGTCCGGGAGGTGCTCAGCTTGTGCGCCGTCGGGTGGGCGGGGGTGCTGTCGAGCCCCGTATGGGTCTTCCTGCAACTACCGTGGAGGCGCGCAATTGCCTGCTGCCTGTCGAATCGCTTTTATCGGAAACTCCCTGCCGCGACGCTGCGGCATCGCTACCTTCACAACTGATCTGAGCGAGGCGATAGCCGCCTCACCCGCGGTTGCCGACACCGCCATCGTGGCGATGAACGATGGCGATCGCACCTACGATTACCCTCCCTCAGTGCGCTTTCAGGTGCGTGAAACCGATAGTGGGCAATACCAAAGTGCCGCCCGGTTTATCAACGCCGGACAGTTTGACGTCGTCTGTTTGCAGCACGAGTTTGGAATATTCGGCGGCGAAGCGGGGAGCCAGATCCTCTGCCTGTTGGAAAATCTAACCGTACCGGTCGTGACGACGCTGCATACGGTTCTGGCGGAGCCCACCTCGGCACAGCGCCGGGTATTGAGAAAGATAGCCGAGCTTTCGGCAACCATCGTGGTCATGGCGGAGAAAGGCCGGCAGTTGCTGCATGAAGTCTATGAGATCGCGCCTCACAAGATAGAAGTCATTCCACACGGCATTCCCGACTGCGCTTATGTCGAGCCTGATGCGGCGAAGGGGCGCCATGGTTTCGAGAACCGGGCCGTCATTTTGACATTCGGCCTGCTCTCGCCCAACAAGGGCATCGAGCACATGATCGAGGCCATGCCCACCATTCTCGAAAGCTGCCCGGATGCCGTGTATGTCGTGCTGGGAGCAACCCATCCGAACCTGGTGCGTCAGGAGGGAGAAGCCTACAGAGCCCGGCTGCAGGCGCGCGCCGTCGCGCTGGGTGTTGCCGGTAATGTAGTGTTTCTCGATCGATTCGTCGACCAGCCGACGCTCGTGGACTGCATTTCAATGTGCGACGTTTACGTCACACCTTATCTCAACGAATCCCAGATGACCTCAGGAACGTTGGCATACAGCTTCGGCGCCGGTAAGGCCGTGGTTTCAACCCCATATTGGCACGCGCGTGAGCTGCTCGCGGATGGTCGCGGCATCCTGGTTCCATTTGCGGATTCGCAGGCGCTCGGGGACTCGATAGCCTCTTTGTTGACCGATGATGCGCGGCGTAATGCGCTGCGCAAGGAGGCGTATTCCCACAGCCGGTCCATGACCTGGCAGAGGTGTGCCGAGCGGTATCTGGCGACGTTCGCGCGTGCTGCCCATGCAGGTACCCGCAAGTTGTTGGTACTGCATGGCGAAGGCGTGCCACGCGCCGCCGGTCAGATTTCCCCGCAGGTCAATCTGCAGCATTTTCTCTCGATGTGTGATGACACGGGCCTGTTCCAACATGCGGTCCATACAGTACCCGACCGCTCGCATGGTTACTGCGTGGACGACAATGCCCGTGCGCTCCTGTTGGCGTGCACTTTGAATGCTTCGGGCGAGGAGCGGATGTCTGAAACCGTCACGTCCCGGTTCGCGGCATTCGTCCAACATGCCTGGAATCCGGATACGCGCCGCTTTCGCAACTTCATGAGCTTCGATCGACGCTGGCTAGAGGACCAGGGCTCGGAGGACAGCCATGGCCGCACGCTGTGGGCTCTGGGTGAATGTTCCAGAAGTGATGTCAGCGTGGCGCGCAGCCGGTGGGCAGCCGCATTGTTTGAACAAGGCTTGGCAAGCGTGGCCGATTTCACCTCGCCGCGCGCCTGGGCTTTCACGCTCCTCGGCCTGGAAGCTGTGCGCAGCTCGGCGAGTCAGAACTCGCGCATTATCGAGTTTCAACATCTGCTCGCCGGCAAGCTGCTCGCCCTGTTGTCGACTGTCGAGAGCCCTGACTGGGTGTGGTTTGAGAACGAGCTTGCTTACGACAACGCCCGGTTGCCGCAGGCCCTGATCGTAACGGGGGGCTCTACCTCCACTCCTGAATACACCGCGGCCGGCTTGCGTGCACTGCGGTGGCTCACAGGCGTGCAAACGAGCGCGGCCGGTTTTTTCCGGCCCGTCGGCTCGCTGAGTTTCGGCGTGCAGCGGCAGCGGCCCCGGCCTTTCGACCAGCAGCCGCTGGAAGCTGCGGCCACCGTTGGCGCCGCTCTCGCCGCCTGGCGTGCCGATGGCGACCTGCAGTGGCGCGCCACCGCGGCTGGGGCGCTCGAATGGTTTTTTGGCGCCAACGATCTATCAATCGCGCTGGTTGATCCGCTCACCGGCGGCTGTTGTGACGGCCTGCACCCGGACCGGCCCAACGAAAACAACGGCGGTGAGTCCGTTGTGTCCTATCTGCTCGCACTCGTCGAGGCGCGCCGCCTCACACGATTCGCGAGTGCATCCGCGAAACCCTCGCGCTCCCGACCCGCTCCCGTGCAGGTCCATTGACGCTCGTCGCCAACCCGGAAGGTATTCTTGTCAAAAAGCACGTTTTTCAACAGGCAGGCTGCACACCTGCGGCCGGACCCTGCGCGTGTCGTGGTTCGTCCTTTCAAGCCGGCTACGGAGCCGCGTGATTTCAACCCAACAGACAAGTCGCGCGCCAATCATATTTTGGAGCGTGTACTGGCACTGGATCCGGCGGCTGTGGCCACGCAGTTGGCCGATGTCCTGGAGAGCTTCCTGGGACGGCATCGCAATCTGCTGGAGAGTTTCGAGAGTCGAGCTGTCGAGATGGAAGCGGCCTTTAAAGGGCATGTGCCTTTTACATCGGATCAACGCAGGCTGATAGGAGCCTATTTTCTCCACGAGTACTCGTTCGAGGCGGCGGCGTTGTTCAATCCCAGTATTGTCAGCCATCCGGATCAGACAGGAGCACCCGCCGGAGGTCGGCGCTTTATTCTCAGCCTCCGGGCCGTGGGCGAAGGCCATATTTCCTCACTCACATTCCGCACCGGTTTGGTGGCCGCCGATGGCAGTGTCACCATCGATCCTCCCGCGCGTCTAGCCGGTGTGCCCGACATTGTCGGCCCCGCACCGACTCCGGATGCGGATAGTGTCGAGATCGCATTCAAACCGGACAGCGATTTGAGCGAGCGGGTGATCTTCCCCGTGCTGGCATCTCAGTCCAACGGTATAGAGGATGCGCGCTTTCTGCACTTTGCCGACGGTGACGGGGAGAGATACTACGCAACCTATACGGCCTACACCGGGCGGGCGATCCGTTCGGAATTGATTGAGACCCGGGACTTCGAAACTTTCCGGATGACGGCGCTGCGGGGCACTGCGGCCTGCAACAAGGGGATGGGTCTGTTTCCGCGCCGGATCAATGGCCAGTACGCCATGATCGCGCGCCAGGATAATGAGAACCTGTATCTGATCTATTCGGACGATCTGCTGACGTGGAATGGCGGGCGAGCCCTGCTGCGGCCGCAGTTCCCCTGGGAGTTTGTCCAGATCGGTAATTGCGGGGCACCGATCGAGATAGATGAGGGCTGGCTGCTGTTTACCCATGGAGTAGGGCCTGTGCGCCGCTACTCGATCGGGGCGGTGTTGCTCGATAAGGCGGATCCCAGCAAAGTCCTGGCGCGGTCCAGCGAGCCCCTGGTGAGGCCGGAGCCCTCCGATCGCGAAGGGTACGTGCCCAATGTGGTCTATACGTGCGGCGGCAT
>Ga0181534_10001494_pt1 | contig 15203 bp, 15 predicted proteins | sample PEATcosm2014_Bin_37_FD_119758 | JGI IMG/M metagenome (GOLD analysis project Ga0181534, IMG submission 119758) | Peatland microbial communities from MTU Mesocosm Facility, Houghton, MI, USA - PEATcosm2014_Bin17_10_metaG | ecosystem: Environmental > Terrestrial > Soil > Wetlands > Peat | place... | reverse complement strand
GCCGACGACGAGCTGGTGGTGGCGTCCCTGTGCCACGACATCGGCAAGGCGGTGTCGGTGCCCAACCACCCCCGGATCGCCGCCGAGATCCTCCGGCCCTACGTGCGCCCCGAGGTGTTCCACACCATCCTCGCCCACCAGGACTTCCAGGGCCGCCACTACTACGCCCACTTCGACCTCGATCCCAACGCCCGCGACCAGTACCGGGGCGAGCCGTGGTTCGGGCTGGCCGAGCAGTTCGCCGACGAGTGGGACCAGGTGAGCTTCGACCCCGACTACCCCACCGAGTCGCTCGCCCACTTCGAGCCCCGGGTACGAGCGGTGTTCGGGCGTCCCCACCAGCTCTGATGGGGGCCACCCAGCGGCATCGCTGGTTCACCCGGGCCGACAACCGCGAGCACCGGCGACGGGCGCAGCTCCAGGAGTTCGCCCTCGACGCCGCCCGGGGCGACTTCCAGGCCCGGCATCCCGATGCCCGGTTCGGGCCGGTGGTGGCCCTGATCGCCGCCTACGAGGAGGAGGACAACCTCGGCGACGTGCTGAAGGGGGTGCCCACCGAGGTCGCCGACCTCGAGGTCTCCACCCTGGTGGTGGTGGACGGCGGCCACGACGCCACCGACCGGGTGGCCATCGAGTCCGGGGTGTTCACCTGCGTGCTCCCGGTCAACCTGGGCCAGGGGGCCGCCCTCCGCCTGGGCTACGAGCTGGCGGTGGCCGGCGGGGCGACCTACGTGGTCACCCTGGACGCCGACGGGCAGAACGACCCCACCGAGATGCCGACCATGGTCCAGCCCCTCCTCGACGGCACGGCCGACTTCGTGATCGCCTCCCGCCGGCTGGGCGTGGACCGGACCACCGACCGGTTCCGGCGGACCGGGGTGGTGCTCTACGCCTCGATCCTCAACCGGATCACCGGACAGCGCCTGACCGACTCGTCCAACGGCTACCGGGCCTTCCGGATCGAGGTGCTGGAGGACATCGTCCCGTTCCTGCGCCAGGACCAGTACCAGACCTCCGAGGTGGTGATCACCGCGGCCAGCCGGGGATGGCGGATCGGCGAGCAGCCCACGATGTGGCACCCCCGGGCCTCGGGCACCTCCAAGAAGGGCGGCAACCTCGTCTTCGGCGTCCAGTACGCCCGGGTCATCGGCACCACCTGGTACCGGGTGAGCCGGGCCGGGCAGGACGGCCGGCTCCAGTCGCGGAACGGCTCGGCCGCGCCTCAGTAGCGGCCGGTGGCCTCCACCGAGCGGTCGTAGAGGTCCTGCAGGGAGACGGTCAGCTCCTCGGTCAGTCGGTGGATGGTGCTGCGGGACACACGGCCCCCACCCGTCCGGGCCGGCGGTTCGAGCGGCTTCCCCACGATGAGGTGGATGTGGCGGGGACGGGGCAGCTTCCTGCCCTTGGGCATGACCGACGCCGAGCCGCCGATGCCCACGGGGACCACGGTGGCGCCCGTCCGGGCGGCCAGGAACGCCACCCCCTCGTGGAGGTCCTCGATCACCGGTCCCGTCCGGCGCTCCCCCTCGGGGAACAGGATCAGCACCTCACCGGCGTCGAGGACCTGCTGGGCGCGGCGCAGCGCCTCGCGGTCGGCCGACTGGCGGTGCACCGGGAACGCCCCCACAGCCGGGAGGATCCGGGCCAGCACCCCGTTCTTCCACAGGCTGTCCTTGGCCATGTAGTGCAACTTGCGCCTGGTCACCTCGGAGGCCACGAAGAAGTCGATGAAGGAGCGGTGCACCGGAGCGATGATCACCGGTCCGGTCGCCGGCACCTGGTCGGCCCCGTCGACGGTGGTCCGGAAGAGGATGCGGTTGAGGGCCCGCACGAGGACCCGCAGGAAGCGGTAGATGCGGGTGAAGCTAGTGTCGACCCGCATCTCGACGGCCACCGGTCCCTCGGCTCCCGCCCCGGCCGGCCCCGCCGTGTCCGTTCCCGGCGTGTCTGCCCCGCTCACAGCCATGTCATCACCTCGTCCACGATGTCCTCCACCGGACGGTCGGTGGTGTCGATGACCCGGGCCCCCTCGGCCACGCCCAGGGGCGAGATGGGTCGCGTGCTGTCGATCCGGTCCCGGCGGGCCACGGCGTCGGCCCCCTCCTCGGGACGACGCCGTGCCCGCTCCTCGGCCGATGCCGTCAGGTAGATCTTGAGGTCGGCCCCGGGGAACACCACCGAGCCGATGTCGCGTCCCTCGATCACCCCTCCTCCGTGCTCGGCGGCCCACTCCCGCTGCCTCCGGACCATGACCGCCCGGACGTCGGGGTTGGCGGCCACCGCCGAGACCGCCGCGCTCACCTCCGGCCCGCGGATGGCCTCGGTGACGTCGGTCCCGTCGACGCTGACCCGGTCCCCGACGGCGATGTCGATCGACCGGGCCACGGCGGCCACGGCGTCCCGGTCGTCCGGGTCGATCGAGCGGTCGAGGGAGGCCCACGCCACCGCCCGGTACATGGCCCCGGTGTCCAGGCGCTCGATGCCCAGCCGGTGGGCCAGGGCACGTGAGACGCTGGACTTGCCCGAGCCCGCCGGGCCGTCGATGGCGATCACCGGCTGCGGACGGATCTGGGTGTCGGCTCCGGTCACCGGCGCCCCGATGCCAGGTGGGCGAGGGTGTCGGCGAAGCCCGGGTAGCTGGTGGCCACGGCGCCCCACCCGGTGATGGTGGTCTCCCCCGCCGAGGCCGGACAGGCCGAACCGGCCACGGCGGCGGCCATGGCCATCCGGTGGTCGCCGCGGGCGTCGATCCGGGCCGGGCGCAAGGGCGCGCCGGATCCCTCGACGACCAGGTCGTCGCCGTCGACGGCTGCGTCGGCCCCGAAGGCCCGGACCAGCTCGGCCACGCCGGCCAGGCGGTCGGACTCCTTCACCCGGAGCTCGCCCACGTCCTTGAACCGGGTGGTGCCCAGTGCCGTCGCCGCCGCCACGGCCAGGATGGGCACCTCGTCGAGGGCGGGGATCTCGGCGGCCTCGATGACCGTCCCGTGGAGGGCGCAGGTGTAGCTGGTCACCGACCCGGTCAGGCTGCCCGCCTCGTCCATCTCGATGGTGGCCCCCATGCGCCGGAGCACGCCGAGGAAGCCCAGGCGCTCGATGCCCAGTTGGATCCCGGACACGGTGACCAGGCTGCCGGGGACGATGGTCCCCGCCACCACCCAGAAGGCGGCCTGGGACGGATCGCCGGGCACGGTGTAGGTCCCGGCCGCCAGCGTGCTCCTCCGGACCCGGATCTCCCGGCCGCCGCCGACCCGGCGGAAGTCGATGTCGGCCCCGGCGGCGGCCAGCATCTCCTCGGTGTGGGCCCTGGTGGCCACCGGCTCGTGGACCACCGTCTCCCCGTCGGCGGCGATCCCGGCCAGCAGGATGGCCGACTTCACCTGGGCGCTGGCCATGGGCGGCGTGTACTCGATGCCGACCAGCGGTCCCCCGCTGACCTCGAGGGGGGGCAGGCATGTCGGCCCCTGTCCTGTCACCTCGGCCCCCATAAGGGACAGGGGCTCGGCCACCCGGTCCATCGGCCGGCTCCGCAGCGACTGGTCCCCGGTGAGGGTGGTGGTGCCGGGGAGCGTGGCCACCATCCCGGCCAGCAGTCGCATGCCCGAGCCCGAGTTGCCCAGGTCGAGCGGGGTCGCCGGGGCGTGGAGGCGGGAGCGGCCGCCGTGCACGGTGATGGAGGCCCCGTCGGTGCCCACCTCGGCCCCGAGGGCGGCCACGGCGGATAGCGTCCGGGCCACGTCCTCCCCCGGGGACAGCCCGTGGATGGCCGAGGTTCCCTCGGCCAGGGCGGCCAGCAGCAGGGCCCGGTGGGAGATGGACTTGTCCCCCGGGACCGAGATGGTGCCGGTCAGCGGCGAGCCCCCCCGGACGACATGGACGTCGTCGGGCCCACCACCACCCGGCCCCTCCGCCGGCGTGGCACTCACCGGGTCGTCCCCGGAGGCGAGCCCGAGGCCCGAAAGCCGCGGTCGGTCAGGGTGGCCAGCAGGGTGGGGGCAGAGAGGGTGTCGACCGTCATCACCAGCACGCCCCGGTCGCCGTCGACCGAGTGGGCGATCTCCAGGTCCAAGATGTTGATGCCCAACTCGGCGGCCAGCACCGTGACCTCGGCGATGGCGCCGGTGCGGTCCAGCAGGGGGACCCGCACCTCGACCAGCCCCTCGGGCAGCGGGGCCCGGTCGCTGAGCACCCTCCGGGCGTCGGCCGCCCGCCCCAGGATCTCCAGCAGCGAGTCGTGGTCGTGGTCGGCCACCCGCCGGCGCATGGCCCCGAGGGCCTCGATGAGCAGGTCGAGGGTGGCCACGATGGCCTCGGCGTTGTCGTCGCAGATGTCCGGCCAGATGGTGGGCTGCCCGGCGGCGATGCGGGTCATGTCCCGGAAGCCTCCGGCGGCCAGCTGCAGGAGGGCGGCGTGCTCCTCCCCCAGCCCTGCGGCCAGCACCATGAGGGTGGCCGCGGTCAGATGGGGGACGTGGGACACCACGGCCACCAGGGCGTCGTGCTGGGCCGGGTCGAGGGCCATCACCTGGGCCCCGAGGTCGGCCAGGACGTTGCGGACCAGGGCGAAGGCATCGGGGTCGGTGGTCGCGGTGGGGGTCAGCACCCAGGTGGCCCCGACGAAGAGGTCACCGGTGGCGCCCTCCACCCCGACCTGCTCCGAGCCGGCCATGGGGTGGCCGCCCACGAAGCGGGGGTGGTCGACGGCCGCCACCAGGGGGCCCTTGACGCTGCCCACGTCGGTGACCACGACATGAGGGCCCCATCCGTCACCGGACAAGACCTCCCCGATCACCGAGGCGGCGGCGCGCACGGGGGTGGCCACCACCACCAGGTCGGCCTGGCGGTCGACGCCCTCCACGCTCAGGGCGCCCAGCTCCACGGCTCGGGCAGCCACTCCGGGGGCGTCGTCCACACCGCTCACGTGCCAGCGCCGGTCCCGCAGGGCCATGCCCACCGAGCCCCCGATGAGGCCGGTGCCGAAGATCATGGCCCGCCGGGCCAGCAGGGGAACGGTCCGGTCGGTCGGGCCCCCCCCGGGACGGGCGTCCTCAGTCGGGGAGGTCGTCACGGAGTCCCTGGGCGCCCTCGAGATACACGTGGTGGATGGCCTCACGCGGGAGGTCGGTGGTCACGTGCAGCATGACCCGGACGCAGTGGGCCACCGACCCGGTGATGGACAGCTCGCGGGCACAGATCAACGGGACCGCACCCAGGCCCATGGAGCGCGCCGCCGTGGCCGGAAAGGTCGACACGATGTCCTCGGTGGCCGTGAACAGGATGGAGATGATGTCGTCCTCCTCCAGCCCGTTGCGCTCGAGGATCTGGCGGAGCAGGGCCACCACCCGCTCGGTGATGGCCTCGGGGGTGTCGGCGTCGACGGTGGTGGCGCCGCGGACGGCTCGGACGGAGGGGGACATCAGCCAGGCATGTTACTCAGGCCTGTCTTACCCAGGCCCGTCGACCGGCCCAACCGCCCCGCCCGGGGTCGCCGGGGGTGCCGGCCCGCCCCCGGCGGCCACCGGCTCGGCCGCCGCCGACAGGCTCCGGACCTCGTCGAAGGTGAGGGGCCGGTAGGACCCGGGGCCGAGGGAGGGATCGGCCACCGGGCCGATCCGGGTCCGGACCAGGCGGACCACCGGGTGGCCCACCGCCTCGCACATCCGGCGGATCTGACGGTTCCGCCCCTCGTGGATGACCATGCGGAGCAGGTTGGGGGCCACCACGGCCACCCGGGCCGGTGCGGTGGGCCCGTCCTCCAGCTCCACGCCCTCGCGGAGGCGCCGTATCTCGGCCGGGGTGGGCTCCCCCTCCACGTGGACCAGGTACTCCTTGGGCACGCCGAAGGAGGGGTGGGTGAGCCGGTGGGTCAGCTCGCCGTCGTTGGTCACGATGAGGAGGCCCTCGGAGTCCATGTCCAGGCGGCCGACCGGATAGACCCGGGTGTCGTCGGGGACCAGGGAGACCACCGTGGGGCGACCGTGGGTGTCCTCCACCGTGGTGACCACGCCGGCCGGCTTGTTCACCAGGTAGTGGACCAGCCCGGGTTGGATGGGGAGCGGCACCCCGTCCAGCTCCACCCGGTCGACCGCCGGGTCCACCCGCCGTCCGAGGACGGGCACCTCGCCGTTGACCGTCACCCGCCCGTCCACGATCAGCTCCTCGCACACCCGGCGTGAGCCCACGCCGATGCGGGCCAGTACCTTCTGCAGTCGGTCTCCGGTGGCGAGGGTGGGTCCGGGCGGGTCCGACCCGTCAGGCATCGCCGACCGGGCGCATCTGCTCCTCCAGGTCGGCGAGGGCCTCGGGACCAGGCAGGAGGTCCTCGACCGGGGGCAGCTGGTCCAGGCGGTCGAGTCCGAGCCGCTCCAGGAAGGCCTCGGTGGTGGCGTACAGGACGGCCTGGCCGGGTCCCGGGGCCCGGCCCACGGCGGCGATGTAGCCACGGTGCTCCAGCAGGCGGACCACCCCGTCCACGTTGACGCCCCGCAGGGCGGCGATCTGGGCCCGGGACACGGGCTGCTTGTAGGCCACGATGGCCATGGTCTCCAACGCCGCCGCCGACAGCCGGGAGGAGACCCCCACATTGGCGAACCGCTCCACGTAGGTGGCCATGTCGGGATGGGTCTGGATGCGGAAGCCCCCGGCGATCCGGACCACGTCGAAGCCCCGTCCCCCTTCCCGGCACGACTCGGCCAGCTCGTCGCACAGCGGGTCGATCTGCTCGACGGGCACCTCCAGCAGCTCGGCCAGCAGCCCGGCCGGCACCGGCTCCACGGCCACGATCAGGACGGCCTCGATGGCCCGGGCCTCGGGTGAGAGGGGCATGCTCAGCCCTCGTACTCGTCGTAAAGGCCGGGCCCCACCGGGACGGGGTCGCGGTCGCGGTCGCCACCCAGCCAGGCCACCTCGAGGTCCCCGAAGGTGTGCCCCTGGTCGAGGGAGACCCGCCCCTGCTTGCACAGCTCCAGCAGGGCCAGGAAGCTCACGATGATCTCCATGCGTGACCGGAGGTGACCGGTCAGGGCCCGGAAGGTGGACGAGCCCAGCCGGGGCAATCGGATGGACAGGGCGGCCACGGTGTCGGCCACCGTCACCGTGTCCACGGTCACGTGGTAGAGGTCCACCACCGGTACCGGGCGCTCGGCGGTGGCCCGGAGGAAGGCCTCGGCCAGCTGGTCGGGGGTGACCCCCTCCAGGAGATCGGGGGCGTTGACCACGAAGTCGAGGTCGATGCCGGCCGTGCGGGGCACCGACCGGGCCGCCTGCTCGAGGAGGACGGCGAACCCGTCGGCCGCCGCCGCGTAGGCCTGGCACTCCAGCAGCCGGGCCAGGAGGAGGTCGCGCTCCTCCCACCCGACCAGCTCCTCGTCGGTGTCGACGTCGTCGGGACCGGGCAGGAGGCGGCGGGACTTGAGCTCGATGAGGACGGAGGCCACCATCAGGAACTCCGAGAGGGTCTGGAGGTCCACGGAGTCCCAGGTGGCCACCTCGGCCACGAAGGCGTCCACCACCTCGGCCAGCGGGATGTCGTACAGCTCCACCTGGTGGCTGTTGACCAGCTGGAGCAGTAGGTCGACGGGCCCCTCGAAGACCGGGGTGGAGACGGTGGCGGCCACGGCCCGACCCTACCGGCTGGAGCCGGCCGATTCGCGCATCTCGGCGGCGTCCACCGGTGTGGCCCCGGGCATCGTTCCGGGCGCCGGCGGGCGCGACCTACGATGACCCCCCATGTCCCGAGTTCTGTCCGGCCTGCAGCCCAGCGGCGACCTCCACCTGGGGAACTACCTGGGTGCCGTGCGCAATTGGGTGGCCGACCAGGAGCGCTTCGACTGCTTCTACTGCATCGTGGACCTGCACGCCCTCACCCTCGACATCAGTCCCAACGAGCTGCGCTCGCGGACCGAGGAGACCGCGCTCGACCTGGTGGCGGCGGGCCTGGACCCGCTGCGGTGCACCCTGTTCGTCCAGAGCCACGTGGCCGAGCACACCCAGCTGTCCTGGCTGCTGGAGTGCACGGCGACGATGGGCGAGCTCAACCGGATGACCCAGTTCAAGGAGAAGAGCGCCGGCAAGGACTCGGTGCGGGTGGGGATCTACACCTATCCGGTGCTGCAGGCGGCGGACATCCTGCTCTACGACGCCGAACGGGTGCCCGTGGGCGACGACCAGCGTCAGCACCTCGAACTCGCCCGCGAGCTGGCCCACCGGTTCAACCACCGCTACGGCGACACCCTGGTGGTGCCTGAGGCGGCCATCCCGGCGGCCGGGGCCCGGGTCATGGACCTCCAGCACCCCGAGAACAAGATGTCCAAGTCGGTCAACTCCCCTCTCGGCACCGTCCTCATGCTGGACGGGCCAGACGAGATCCGCCGCAAGGTGAAGAGGGCCGTGACGGACACCGACGGAGAGGTCCGCTACGATCCCGCCGCCAAGCCCGGCCTGTCCAACCTGCTCGAGCTGCTGGCCGCGGCCACCGGGAGCACGCCGAAGGAGGTGGCCGGCTCCTACCAGCGCTACGGCGACCTGAAGGGCGATGTGGCCGAGGCCCTGGTGGAGCTGCTCAGGCCGGTCCGCGAGCGCCGGGAGGCCCTGGCCGCCGACCCCGACGCGGTGACGTCGCTGCTGGCCACGGGGGCCGACAAGGCCCGGGAGGTGGCGTCGGCCACCTACCGGCGGGCCGCCTCGGCCATCGGGCTGCTCGGTCCGGCCTAGGCGGCCGGGCGGCCCGCCCGCCGCCGCCTCGACCCGACCAGCTCCAGCACGGCCCACACGACCAGCGCCACACCGGCCAGCCCCGAGGTGATCAGGCTCACCAGGGTGGCGGCGGGCCGGTAGCGGAAGGTCACCCGGTACTCCCCCGCCCCGGGCAGGGACACCTGCTGGATCACCCCGTCCCGCTCCACGGGCACGGATCGGGACGGTCCCACCCCGCCCCTGCCCACCTTCTCGACCGAGGCCTTCCAGCCCGTGGTGAACGACTCGCTGCGCTGGAGGACGACCGGCCCGTCGGCGGTGACGGTGATGGTCTGGCTGCCGTACTGCCCTGGTGCGGCGACCGTGACCGAGGTGCCGGCCGGGGGCGGACCGCCGCCGGGGGCCCGGGCCCGGGCCCAGCCCTGGGCGGCGCCGCTGCGGAAGGCGCCGAAGGGCCCCACCATGCCCGTGAAGGTCCAGTGCGGGGGAAGCACCCCGTACTGCAGCGGACCGTCGAGCGACACCGGCCCGGACTCGGCGGTCACCGCCGTCGGGATGCCGACGGTGACCCGCCCGGCGGTCGTGCGCACCACGATGCCGCCCGACTCCACCGGGCGGGGCAACGACACCGAGAGTGACCGCCCCACGCCCGTCCCCGTCACCACGGCGTCGTGCCTCGGCAGCCAGCGGTCGACGCCCGATGGCGTGACCAGGCCCACCTGCACGTGGGCGGCATCGCCGCGCTCGACGGGCACGGCCCACCGGCTGAGGGTGAGGGCGCCGCCGAAGTACCAGGGCCGGGCGACACCGGCGGCGAGCACGAACGAGGAGGGCCCGCCGAGCGAGGTCGCGCTCTGACCGGCCGGGTCGGCGGGGAAGTAGACCGGCTGGCTCGGGCGGACCGAGGAGGATCCGGGGATCGACCCGGTGCTCGACCCGGCGCTCGACCCGCCCGGGGAGGACGAGGCGGGAAGCGGCGTGACGAAGTAGCCGGGCAGGGACAGGAGCGTGGTCACGTTCAGGGTGTCCCACACCGTGCCGGCCAGGGTGGTGGGGTCGAGCGTCTCCTGCAGGTGGGCGCCGGTGGCGTCGTAGTAGGCGCCGTCGGTCAGGGCGGTGTAGCCCTGGGCGCTCGGAAGCTGCCGGAACATGTTGAGATCGGTCTGGCCCAGGGCGTAGAGCTGCTTGGTCTCGAACCGGTCGGGGTCGTAGATGATGAAGCGCCCGTCACCCACCTGGGCGGCGAACTGGGCGGCCACCGGGGTGTCGGCCTGAGCTGCCGCCTCGGTGATCGGCGGGTTGATCACGAACAGGTTGAACAGGGCCAGGTCGACCAGCAGCACCGCCGCCAGTTGGCGGCGCAGTCGCAGGGCGGTGAACCGCCCGGAGGCCAGTACGGTCCAGGTGGCCACCCCGGCGATCACCGCACCGGCGGTGACCAGGCCGGCCAGGCGCAGGAGCTCCCCGGTGCCCAGGGGGAACTCGACCTCGAGTATGCGCTCGAGGAACGGGGCCGCCGTCCACAGCAGCACGGCCACCACCACGATGACGGCGAGGGGGACCGAGGTGAGGACGACCTCGGCACGCCTCCCGGAGCGCCACCGGTCCCGTACGGAAGTCGGCTCCGGAGCGTCGGTCGCCGACTCGGGTCGCTCGGCCCGCTCGGCCAGCAGCACGTGGGTCCACCAGGCCAGTAGCACGGCCAGCGCCGTGTCCACCAGGAGGAGGTTGCGGTTGAGGAGCCGTTCGCTGCTCACCCCGGGGATGAGGTACATCAGGTGGGCGAAGGGGGTCTGGTTGCCCAGGGACGAGAGGAGGCCGACCACCAGGATGACGTACCAGACCCACCACTGGCGGGCCTCGGGGCGTGAGCGCCACCGCTTCAACAGGAGGGCGAAGGCGGCGATCAGGGCCAGGATGCCCACATAGCTGGTGACCTCGGGGAAGTTGTAGGTGCCACCGTAGGTCGCCGGCCAACCCTGGTTGGTGCCGAGGGCGAAGGGCGACGCCAGCAGGGTCAGGAGGCGGTTGTTGAGCGAGCCGCTGGTGAAGAACGTGTAGGTGGCCGTGGCCCGCTGCGACTGGGAGAGGAAGAGCAGGCCCGGGAGCCACTGGGCGGCGCCCAGGGCCACGCCGCCGGCCACGCCGAGGGCCACCGCCCCCACCGACCGGGCCAGGGCCCGTCCCGACCCCCGGCGCAACAGCCCGGCCGAGACCGTCCGCCAGATCCAGTAGATGACGACGAGGACGCCGCTGTCGATGATGGCCTCGGCCGCGCCGGCGAGCAGCGTCAGCCCGAGCGCCACGGCGAGCAGCAGCACCCACCACCGGGCGCGACGCCGGTCGGCGGATCGGTCTCCGACACGTCCGGCCTCGCCGCCGGTGCCCGGGCCACCATCGCCCCCGCGTCGTTCGGTGAGCCCGTGGATGGCCACCAGGATCCACGGCAGGGACGCCGCCCCCTCGATGAGGTCGATGTGGACCTGCTGGGCGGTCATGTACCCGGCGAAGGCGAAGGTGACGGCCCCGAAGGTGGCGGCCGTGGAGGCGATCCTCTGACGCCGGAGGAAGACGTACATCCCGGCCAGGGCCACGTCGTAGGCGACGGCCAGGGTCAGGGTCCAGGCGGTGAACACGGGGACCACGGCGGTGAGCCAGGTGAGGGGGTAGGCGGCCCCGGCGTTGAAGCCGCCCAGGAGGGGGGTGCCGCTGAAGAGGTAGGGGTTCCACAGGGGCAGCACCCCGTGGATGAGGTCCTTCCCCACCAGCACCCGCATGGGGAAGTTCTGGATGAAGTTGTCCCCCGAGAGGAAGGTCATCCCGAAGAGCTGGGGGATCCCGAACACGAGGAACGGGAGCACCAGGGCGAAGGCCATGCCCGGGTGGCTCCGCACCCAGGCGGCCCCACCGCGGCGGTCGGTGGGGCCGGGGGCGCCGACGGCCGGGTCCGGGGCGAGGGCCCCGGGGCTCACCTCGGTTGGGCTCACCTCGGTTGGGCTCACGTCGGTTGGGCTCATTTCTGGTGGGCTCATGTCGGGTGGGCTTATGGGCCAGCCGGCGGCGGGGTCCGCTCGACGAACGCGCCGGCGGGGGCCTCGGACCCTGGCCACCCGGGCGAGGGGGCCAGTCGTGCCTCGTTCACACCAGCCGGGCCGCCCACCAGTTGATGATGTGGTTGATCAGCTCTGACCACTGGTTGCGGAACAGCAGGATGAGGATGAGGGGCAGGAACATCAAGAAGGGCTGGAGGTTGTAGTACTGGGGCAGCATGCGGGAGGGCAGGAACCGCTCCAGCACCGCGGCGCCGTCGAGCGGCGGGCACGGGATGCAGTTGAACACCCCGAGCACGATGTTGGCGACCCCGGCCAGAAAGAAGATCTGGCTGACCAGGCCCAGCCCGCCGTCCAACCGGTTGGTGAGAGGCGTGACCTTCACGTATATGAGGCCCATCAGGGCGGCCAGGGCGAAGTTGGTGATGGGGCCGACGAGGGCCACGATCACGGTGTGGTTGCGCGGGCTGCGCAGCCGGTTGGTGCTGACGGGCACGGGCTTGGCCCAGCCGTAGGCCCCGATCCCGGACAGGGAGAGGACGGCGGGCACCAGCAGTGTGCCCACCGGGTCCACGTGCTTGATGGGATTGAGGGTCAGCCGGCCGGCCCGCTTGGCCGTGTCGTCGCCCAGGGCCAGGGCCACCACGCCGTGGGACAGCTCGTGCAGGATGATCGAGGGGATCAGCACGCAGAAGTAGATGATGTTGAGGCTGGAGATCTTGTGGGTGCGCAGGAGGATGGCGATGAGGGCTACCCCCACGATCACGATGATCAGGGTCCGCTGGTCGGGCTGGAACCGGCGCCGGGGACGACTGCCCCCGGACCCTCCCCCGTAGCCTCCGTAGGCCATGAGCCCGGGCCCGATCAGGGCCGGTTGGCGTGGTTGATGCAGAACCGGGTGGCCGGCATGGCCTCCAGTCGGGCCGGCGCGATGGCCACGCCGCACACCTCGCACATCCCGTAGGTGCCGTCCTCCAGCCGTCCGAGCGCCAGCGCCACCTCGTCCAGCGTCTCCTGCAGCTGGCCGGCCAGGGCGTCGGCCTCGCCCCGCTCAGCGGTCACCTGGCTGGTGTCGGCGAAGTTGGGGTCGTAGTCGAGTCCCCCGCCCTCGCCGTGGCCGAGTTCGGACAGCTCGGACTGCAGCTGGCGCCGCTCATCCTCGAGGAGTTGGCGGTAGTCGATGGTGGGGGCGTCGCTCGGCACGGGAAGATCCTACTTGAGCTGGGGCGCAGCGGCCCGCGGGTGGGCCCGCTGGTAGGAGGCCCGCAAGTGGTCCTGGCTGAGCCGGGTGTAGATCTGGGTGGTGGCGATGGACACATGGCCCAGGAGCTCTTGGACCACCCGGATGTCGGCTCCGTGGGCCAGCATGTGGCTGGCGCAGGAGTGACGGAGGACGTGCGGGCTCACCACCTCGCCGAGTCCGACCCGCTCGGCCCGATGGTGCACCACGGCCCAGGCCCCCTGCCGGGACAGGCGGCTGCCCCGCAGGTTGAGGAAGACGGCCTCGGCGTCGCCGCGCCGGGCCCAGCGGTCCGGGGCCATGAGGGGCCGGCCGTCCGGGGCGAGCCACCGGTCGAGGGCCATCCGGGCCGGTCCGCCCAGCGGGACCAACCGCTCCTTGGCGCCCTTGCCGAACACCCGCAGCAGGCCGTCGTCGCCCTGGAGGTCCATGAGGGAGAGCCCGACCACCTCCGAGATCCGGGCCCCGGTCCCGTAGAGCACCTCCAACAGGGCCCGGTCCCGGTAGTCGGCCGGCCCGGTGCCGTCGACCGAGTCCAACAGCTCGAGGACCTGATGCTCGTCGAGGGCCTTGGGCAGCCGTCGGGGGATGCGGGGTGAGCGGAGGTCGGTGCTCGGGTCGACGGGGATGTCCCCCTCGCTGACCAGGAACCGGAAGAGGCCGCGCAGCGCCGAGGTGGAGCGGGCCATGGACGCCGGCGTGCGCCCCTGGTCGCGCAGGTGGGCCAGGTGGCGCTCGATGGTGCCGGTGTCGGCCGCGGCTGGGTCGACCCCGGCCTCGGACGCCCACTGTTCCCAGCTGGCGATGTCCCGTCGGTAGGCGGCCAGGGTGTTGCGCGACCGGCCCTTCTCCACGGCCAGCCACGACAGGTACTCCTCGGCCCCGCTGGACAGCCCCTGGCTCATGTCCCGGCGGCACCGGCCGCGGCCCGGGTGGCCAGCCGGCGCCGGGCCAGGCCCACGCCCAGGATGGTGGTGGCGTCGATGATGGTCCCGTCGTCCACCAGGGCGTCGAACCCGGACAGGGGTATGTGCTCGATCCGCATGTACCGCTCCTCGATCCCCTGACGGTCGAGGCCCACCGGGGTCAGTCCGGTGGCCAGGAACACCGTCGTGATCTCGTCGCAGAAGCCCGGGGTGATGGCGCACCGGACCAGGAGGTCCATCTCGGCCGCGGCCAGGCCGACCTCCTCGGCCAGCTCGCGCCGGGCGGTACGCAGCTCGGCCTCGCCCTCGACGTCCCGGGTTCCCGCCGGCACCTCGAGGATCCATTCGTCGATTGCGGGACGGTACTGACGGACCAGGACCACCGAGTCGTCGTCGGTGACGGCCACCACGGCCACCGCCCCGGGGTGGCGGACCACGTCGCGCTCGAAGGGCACGCCGTCGGGATCGACGAAGCCGGACCGCATCAGGGTGATGGCCCAACCCCGGTGGACCACCTCCTCGCCGGTGGCCCGGAACCGGGGCAAGCCGTCGGGGCCGGCGGACCGGCGGTCTCGGTCTCCTCCCACCTCAGCCGACGTCGCCGATGTCGGGGAGACGGGGGTCCCGTCCCTCCGCTCGGGTGAGGGCGGCGAAGACCAGCTCACGGAAGAGGGGATGGGGACGGTCGGGACGGCTCTTGAACTCCGGGTGGGCCTGGGTCCCGACCCAGAAGGGGTGGTCGGGCAGCTCGATGAACTCCACCAGCCGCTCGTCGGGCGACATGCCCGAGCAGACCAGGCCCACCTCCTCGAGGCGGGACCGGTACCGGGGATTGACCTCGTAGCGGTGGCGGTGGCGCTCGGAGACGACCTCGGTGCCGTAGGCCTTGGCCACCTGGGACCCGGCCATCAGCTGGGCGCTGTAGGAGCCGAGGCGCATGGTGCCGCCCTTGTCCACCACGTCGTTCTGGTCGTCCATCAGGTCGACCACCGGATGGGGCGTGGTGGGATCGAACTCCCGGGAGTTGGCCCCCTCCAGGCCGCACAGGGACCGCGAGACCTCGATGATCATGACCTGGAGGCCGAGGCACAGGCCGAGCAGGGGCAGCTCGTGCTGGCGGGCGTAGCCGGCGGCGGCGATCTTGCCCTCGACGCCCCGCTCGCCGAAGCCGCCGGGGATGACCAGCCCGTCGAAGCCGCGCAGCCCGTCCCGCTCGAGGATCTCGGGGACGGTGGCGGCCTGGATCCACTCGATCTGCACCTTGGCCCCGTGGTGGAAGCCGGCATGGCGCAG
>Ga0181534_10001493_pt1 | contig 15206 bp, 15 predicted proteins | sample PEATcosm2014_Bin_37_FD_119758 | JGI IMG/M metagenome (GOLD analysis project Ga0181534, IMG submission 119758) | Peatland microbial communities from MTU Mesocosm Facility, Houghton, MI, USA - PEATcosm2014_Bin17_10_metaG | ecosystem: Environmental > Terrestrial > Soil > Wetlands > Peat | place... | reverse complement strand
GTGCGTTCGATCGCCATGGGCGCGCCGTCTCATTCGTTGGAGGTTCACAAAAATCTGGAGCGCCGCGCTTATAGCGGGCGCCTCGCACATGAGCAAGGCTTAGTAGCCTTGGCCTCCGTCATGTCCACCGCCATCGCCAAAATCAGACGAATGATGGCCGCCTTCCCAGTCCGACGTGGAGAAAACGTCGCCCGGCGTGAAGTCCATGCCGCCGCCGAAGAAATCATGGGCGATTTCGTGGCGCATGTCGTCGTAATTGCAGGGTTCGCCAATATCCGCGTGAAACTGATAAAAGCTTTCCCGGTCCGAAAACATGGCGACGCCATAGCAGGAGTATTCCGTGTTCAGCCCGTGGCGTTCAATGCTGCTTCTGACCTGGGCCGGCGTGTATGTTTTTGAACGGCCGTAATCCTTCGCCAGCAATCTCGGCAATCGCCGCGCATAGTTTTTGATCGCGCGCCGCTTTCGCCAGCGTTCGAAAAAGCCCATGGTTCCTCCAAACGAACGAAGATATGCAATTTTATCGATATGCCGCGCCTATGCCAAGGAAATCGCAGGCCAGCAGGCTGGCGCCGCCAACCAATGCGCCATCCACGTCAGCGACGCGCATCAACTCCGTGGCGTTGGAAGGTTTTACGGAGCCGCCATAAAGAATCCGCACGTTTCCGGCCTTACCCGCGCCCAGCAGCGCGTCGACTCTCGCCCGCGCAAACCCGTGCATTTGGGCGACGTCCGAGGGCGTTGGCGTCAGTCCCGTGCCGATCGCCCAGACGGGCTCATAGGCGAGCACAAGACGCTCCGGCGCGATGTCCTGCGGCACGGAGCCGGCGATCTGGCCGCCAACAATGGTTTCAGCCTCTCCAGCTTCGCGCTGCTCCCGGGTCTCGCCAACGCAGATTATCGGGGTCAGTCCAGCCGCCAGCGCCGCGCGCGCCTTGGCCTGAATTAGTCCGTCGCTTTCGCCATGGTCCGCTCGCCGCTCGCTATGCCCGACGATCACGTAAGCCGCTCCGGCGTCGGCGAGCATTTGCGCCGAAATATCGCCAGTGTGCGCGCCGGTCGCCTTGCTATGGCAGTCCTGGCCGCCCAAAGCGATCCGCGCGGACGCGGCGATCGCGCTGGCGCTGGCCAGCAGCGTCGCCGGAGGGCAGATGAGCAGATCGAGATTCTCTCGCAATGCCCCGTCGAAGCCCGCCGCGATGAGCTCTATCTGCGCCAGCGAAGCGCGCAGCCCATTCATTTTCCAATTGCCGGCAAGCAGAGGGCGGCGGGGAACGGTCATCGATACTCCATGGACAAGGGCGCGGCGACCGCTGACGTCAAAGCCAAAATCGCAATTTCGGGGTCCAGTCTAGCAGCGACTTAGCGATTTCGCTTTCGCTTCTTGTCGATGTCGAGCGATTTTCCGACGATATGCTTGTCACGACCGATCACATGGGCACTTGAACCGACAATCAAGGGGTCCGGCCCGTGAAGGATGTGCAGATCCTTATTGGGATAGTCGAGCGACGACAGGAAGTGCTGCATACAATTCAACCGGGCGCGCTTTTTGTCGTCGGATTTGATCACCACCCAGGGCGCATCGGCGGTGTCGGTGAAGAAAAACATTGCTTCCTTGGCTTCGGTGTAATCGTCCCATTTGTCGATCGAGGCCCGGTCGATCGGCGAGAGCTTCCACTGCTTCAACGGGTCGGTCTGACGGGACCGGAAACGCCGGACCTGCTCCTCCCGCGTCACTGAAAACCAGTATTTGAAGAGCAGGACGCCGGAGCTGACGAACATGCGCTCAAGTTCGGGGCATTGACGCATGAAGTCGAGATATTCGTTCGGCGTGCAAAAGTTCATCACGCGCTCGACGCCCGCCCGGTTATACCAGGAGCGGTCGAAGAACACGATCTCGCCAGCCGCGGGAAGATGCTCGATGTAGCGCTGAAAGTACCATTGCGTCCGCTCCCGCTCGGACGGCTTTTCCAGCGCGACCACTCGCGCCGCGCGCGGATTGAGATGCTCCATGAAGCGCTTGATGGTGCCGCCCTTGCCAGCGGCGTCCCGGCCCTCGAAGAGCACGACGACGCGCTGCCCGGTCTCCTTGACCCAGCTCTGGGCCTTGAGCAGCTCCACCTGCAGCGGCTGCATGTGCTGCAGGTAGAATTTTTCGGTGAGGCGCGTCGAATAGGGAAACTCGCCGCTTTCGAAGGCGTGGCGGATTGTCTCCGAATCGGCCCGCGAATGCCTGCGCTCTTCGGGATGCGCCTGGGGAGAAGGCGTAGGCTGGGAGGCGGCCGCTGGCTCTCCAACAGCGAGGGGTTCCGCAGCGCCTTCAACTATCTCGCTCATCGTTGGATCGTCTTTCGCTAGAAGCGCCGCACCACATGCATGGGCGGGAGTCTGAGGTTTTTGGGCGCCCGGCGCAACTGCGCAAATCGACGCGCCCGGGAATGGATCCTGCCCGGTCAGGCTCGTCAGCAGAACGCGCAACCCCGCTAGCGCAATGGCCTTCGACGCCGCTCCCGACTGCGCGCGCACAATGGCGCCGTCCACGGCCATGACAGCGACCTGCGCCGTCACTTCAGAGTCTTCTCCCGCCGGGAGCAGCGAGGCAATGGCGGCGGCTACATCCTGTTTATGCGAGGAGGCGATATCCAGGGCGACCGGCAGCGCGCTTCCGACCTCCGCGACGGCGTTGATGAAGGCGCAACCGCGAAAGTCGGGCTCTCGAAACCACTCCTCCAATGCGTCAATCACGGGTTCGAGGGGCCCGCCCGAACGCTCCGAGGGGCTTTGCCGATCCTGATGACGCGCGAGCGCGTCGCTGAACCAGGCGATCCAGCGCTCATGCCGAAAGGCGAGAAAGGCGAGAATCAGATCATCCTTGGAGGGGAAGTGGCGATAAAACGTGACCTTCGTGACGCCCGCGTCGCGGATCAGCCTGTCGACGCCGGTCGCCCTTATGCCTTCACGATAAAAAAGATCATGAGCGGTCAACAGGATACGGTCTCGGGCGGAAGTCTGGGGGCCCGGGCGCGGTTGATCTTTTTGTTGCATCGAGGGAGCATAGACAGATCTGTCCACTTGGGATAGCGCGTGGATATAGATGGATCGGTCTACTGGTCTCCCATATGCTGCCCAAGAAGGACTTTCACCATGGAAATCAAGCCGCCTGTGCCGCCCTTCACCGTGGAGACCGCCGCGCAAAAAACGCGTCTGGCCGAAGACGCCTGGAATTCGCGCGATCCCGCCAGGGTGGCGCAGGTCTATACGGAAGACACGATATGGCGGAACAGGGTCGAATTCCTGACCGGACGCGAGGCGATCAGAGAATTCCTGGAGCGCAAATGGGCGCGCGAAATCGACTACCGCCTGATTAAGGAACTATGGGGATTTCGCGAAAATCGCATGGCCGTGCGCTTTTCTTACGAATGGCGCGACGACAGCGACCACTGGTTTCGCTCCTACGGCAATGAGCTTTGGGAGTTCGCCGACAGCGGGCTGATGCGTCGCCGCATCGCCAGCATCAACGATCTGCGGATCAAGCCCGAGGAGCGGCTATTTCATTGGCCGCTTGGCCGGAGGCCCGACGATCACCCGGGATTGAGCGAACTTGGGCTCTAGCGCCCGGAGCCAGCAATAGGGACCGCAATTTCTCGCCGACCACCGCAAACGAAAGCAGCCGGCCGACGAAGCGAACTGTTCGCCCCCTTCGGCCAATTGCAACATTAGCGCGCCATCCCTATAGTCCCGCGCCAAAAGGGCGCGAGGCGCCTTTGTCAGGGCGGACTCAAGGAAATCAACATCATGCTCGAAGGGCTGCGCGTCGCATCGCAAAATTGGATCGGCCGGACGATAATGGGCCTCGTCATGGCCGTCATCGTGATCAGTTTCGCGATCTGGGGCATCGGCGACGTGTTTCGCGGCTTTTCCTCGCAGCGCCTCGTGAAGATCGGCGGCGGCGAGGTCAGCGTCGAAGCCTTCCGATCCACCTATCAGAACGAGCTCAGGCGGCTGCAACAGCGGCTTCGGCGCGGCATCACCAATGAAGAAGCCCGCCGGGCGGGCCTCGATCAGCAGGTGCTCGACCGCTTGATCACCGACGTGGCTCTGGACCAGAGAGTTCACAGCCTCGGCCTTTCGGTCAGCGACGAGGAGGCCCAGCGTCTCCTGAAAGCGGAAAAGGCGTTTCGGGGGGTCAACGGCCAATTTGATCCGGAGCGCTTCAAGCAGATCATCGGAGACGCCGGCTTCACGGAGCGTTCGTTCCTCGTGGATCAGAAAGGCGCCTATCTGCGCAAGGAGATCACCGACAGCGTGACCGTCGGACTTGAGCCGCCTCGCCCGATGCTGGAGGCGATCCATCGCTTCCGCAACGAAACCCGCGCTATCGACACCATACTGCTGCCGCCGTCCGCGGCCGGCGCGATCCCCGCGCCCACCGACGATGAGATTAAGAAATATTATGCGGAGCGCGAGGTGAGCTTCCGCGCCCGGGAATACCGCAAATTGACTGTGCTGGCCGCTACTCCCGCAACCCTCGCCAAGCCAGCGGACGTTCCGATGGAAGAGGTTCGCAAGCTCTTCGACCAGGTTAAGGGCCAGCGCTTTGGCACCCCGGAAAAGCGCGAGGTAGGCCAGATCGTGTTCAAGACCGAGGCCGAGGCCAGGGACGCGTTGGCTCGCCTGAAGGGCGGTCTCGATTTCAACGCGCTGGTTGCGGAGCGCAAGCTCGATCCCAAGGACGCGGATCTCGGCCTTGTCGCTCAAAGCGACTTCGGCGACGCGAAGGTCGGAGCGGCGGTCTTTGCGCCATCGGCTGCCGGTTACGCGGAAATCGCGGCGACTCCTTTCGGTTTCGTTGTTTCCCAGGTGCGCAAAATTCAACCGGGCGTCCTGTCCAAGACTTTTGAGCAGGCCGAAAAGGAATTGCGGGCGGAAATCGGAGCGCGCAAGGCGGCTCCTGACGTGCGCGGCCTTCACGATGCGATCGAGGATCAACGCAGCGTCGGAAAGACCCTTGCTGAATCCGCCAAGGCCGTGGGGCTGGAGACGCGCGCAATCGAACCGATCGACGACATGGGGCGCGACAAGGCCGGCAACGCCGTCGCGGACGTGCCGGGAGGCCCGGACCTGCTCAAGGCCGCCTTTGCTTCGGACAAGGGCGTTGACAATGAGGCTGTGACGACCCGGGACGGCGGCTATGTCTGGTTCGAGGTGACCGACGTCGAACAGGCCCGCCAGCAGAGCTATGAGGAGGTGAAGTCGCAGGTCGAGGCCGCGATGCGCAAGGAGGCCGAGCAAAAGGCTTTGAGCGCCAAGGCGAAGGAACTCGTCGAGCAATTGCGCGGCGGCAAGCCGATTGACAATCTCTCCGGCGAACTGGGGATCCCGGTCAAGCACGTCGCCGACCTCAAGCGCGCCAACAGGGCGGATTTCGCTCCCTCGACGATCATCCAGTTCTTCGAAGTGCCGCTGCATGGCGCCGGGTCGGTGGCGGTCGAAGGCGGACAGCTTCTGTTCGTCGTCACGGAAGCGACGACCCCGAAATTCGATCCGGCCTCGACGGAGGTCCAGGCGATAGCGGAACAATTGCGGCCAGCGTTGCAGAACGACGTTCTGGAGCAATATGTCGGAGGTCTCGAAAAGGCGCTGAACGTCGAAATCAATCAGAAGGCGCTCCAGGCCGCGCTCGGCGGGGACAGCGAAAAGTGAGCCCGGAGTCGTCCGAGCCTTCCTACGAGACAGTCGCCGCCGATTACGAAGAGGGACGCCCGTCGCTCGTGTCGATCCGGCTCGTGGGCGACCTCGAAACGCCGGTCTCGGCCTATCTGAAATTGTCGCGGGGCCGCAAAGGCAACGCTTTTCTTCTCGAATCCGTCGAGGGGGGAGCGGCGCGCGGACGCTATTCGATGATCGGTCTCGATCCGGATGTGATCTTCCGCGTCAGGGGAGAGACCGCCGAAATCAACCGCGACGCGCTGAAAGACACTACGGCCTTCAAGCCCTGCGGCAAGCCCCCGCTGATTGCGCTGCGCGAGCTGATCGCCGAGTCGGCGGCGCCGCAGCGCGAAGGCCTTCCTCCAATGGCTGCGGGGGTCTTTGGTTACCTTGGCTATGACATGGTGCGCCAGATGGAGCGCCTGGCGCCCGCCAAGGAGGACAAGATCGGCGCGCCCGACGCCGTCATGCTGCGCCCCACCGTCATGGTGGTGTTTGACAGCGTGCGCGACGAGCTTTGCGTGGTGACCCCCGTGCGCCCCCGCGCGGGCGTTTCGGCGCGCGTCGCCCATGAAGCGGCGCTGGCCCGGCTGGAGAAAATAGCCGTCACGCTGGAAACCCCGCTCGACCATCGCGAATCCGACCATGATCCGCTGCTGCTGGCTCACAAGCCCGGATCCAACACGCCTCCGGCGCGCTTTCTCGAAATGGTCGAACGCGCCAAGGAATATATCCGCGCCGGGGATATTTTTCAGGTCGTGCTTTCGCAACGCTTCACGGCGCCCTTCGCGCTGCCGGCGCTGGCGCTTTATCGCGCCCTGCGCCGGATAAACCCGGCTCCATTTCTGTGCTTTCTGGACTTCGCGGACTTTCAGATCGTCTGCTCCAGCCCGGAAATTCTGGTGCGCGTCGTCAATGGCAAGGTCACGATACGGCCCATCGCCGGCACGCGCTGGCGTAGCGCGAAGACGGAAGAGGACGAGCGCCTCGCCCGCGAATTGCTCGCGGATGAAAAGGAGCGAGCGGAGCATTTGATGCTTCTTGATCTCGGGCGCAATGACGTCGGCCGCGTCGCCCGCACCGGTACAGTGAAGGTCACGGACAGCTTTGTGATCGAACGATACAGCCATGTCATGCACATCGTCTCGAATGTCGAAGGCGAACTCGATCCGGTCCATGACTGCATCGCCGCGCTGGCGGCGGGCTTTCCAGCCGGAACGGTTTCGGGCGCGCCCAAAGTGCGGGCGATGGAGATCATCGACGAACTGGAGACCGACAAGCGCGGCATCTATGGCGGCTGCATCGGCTATTTCGGTTCGGGCGGACAGATGGACACATGCATCGTATTGCGCACCGCCATCGTCAAGGACGGCCAGATGCATGTGCAGGCCGGCGCAGGCGTCGTCTATGACAGCGAACCCGCTTCCGAGCAGCGTGAATGCGAGAACAAGGCGATGGCCCTGTTTCGCGCCGCCGAGGAGGCCGTGCGGTTTGCGGCGCGCGCCCGGCGCGGCCAGTAGCTTTGTTCATTTTCGACGAAGCGCGATAGTGTTCCCGCTCAGTCGACGCTGAAGATGAGTTGAAATCCGGCCTTTCCCGTTTTCCCGCAGGGCGAGAGGCTCGAAACACACAGCGAGTGAGAGCGTGCATGGCCGACCCCAAGAATTATGACGACGCCGATGACCCTTACCGGGCCATACGCGTCGGCGATCCCGGGGTGACGGGCGAGGCGACGAAGTGGGGTCATCTGCTGACCCGCTTCATGCGCCTAATGGCCATATTCTGGCTGCTTCAAGGACTGATGCAGTGGCTGGCGGTGCTGACCGCGCAAAAGCCCATCTTCGACACGATGCCGCAGAACGCCGCCCTGGCGATCATTTTCTTCAGCGTTCTTGATCTGATAGCAGGGGTCGGCCTCTGGCTGGCGACGCCCTGGGGCGGCGTATTGTGGCTGTTGATCGCCAGCGCGCAAATTTTCGTGGCGGCGAGCATGCCCCGCTTTTTCGTGGGCGGTTACTGGCTGATTGGCGTCAATCTAGTGCTGATCGTGCTGTATTTCGCGCTCACCTTCGAAGCGGGACGCGATTTCGAGGCGCAAAGCGTCATCGAGAGGCGCCGAAAGCGGAAAGCCGCCATTACTACCGCGACCGTCGAACCGGCGCCCGCGCCGGATTTGTCGCGGCGCATTTCGCGCGGCCCTGACGCGAAACCAGCGGTTCCCGCAGCCGAAAGACTCGCGAAAGAGACCCTTGCCCGGTCGTCAGCCAAGCCAACGGGGCCGGCCCCTCTGGCAAAAGGCGAAACCCGGTGGATGGCGACCGCGGGCGAGGGCAAACCCGCGCCCAAAAGCGCCGCGACGCCCGAGCAAAAACCCGGTAAATCCGGCAAGGCTTGAAGCGGAGCGGGCGGCGAAAGGTTAAGCGAAATTCAGCGTAAACTACTGGTTTAATTCACGCTCGATTCACCGCAATGCGAGCGTTTCTGGTAAACGGCGGATTCAGGCTGTTACTTAAACTGGTCTTCATTCGAGCCGATTAAATTCTCTCCATGAACGGTAATCGAGCGATGCTTCCGGGCATCCAACGAGAAGACGGAGAGGACCAATGAATACTGCCACGAAAGTTGCCCCCCAGCAGGCTCGGGCCGAGCGCATCGGCGAAATCCGTCCTGTCTATCTGGAGGCGCTGACGCTGGTCGAGCGTCTGCATCGCCGCCTGCTCGACGTGATCAAGGACGAATTCGACCGCCGCGACCGTGGCGACGTGAACTCCGTGCAGGCGCTGCTGCTTTACAACATCGGCGACAAGGAGCTCACCGCCAGCGAGCTGCGCACGCGCGGCTATTATCTGGGCTCAAACGTCTCCTATAACGTCAAGAAGCTGGTCGAAATGGGCTATCTCCATCACGCCCGCTCGCGCGTCGACCGCCGCTCGGTCCGCATCAGCCTGACCCCCAAGGGCAAGGAAGTGCATGACATCGTGGCGCATCTCTACGAGAAGCACGCCATGACTGTGGAGCAGATCGGCGGCGTCACCACCGACGAATTCAAGGTTCTCAACACATCGCTGAACCGTCTGGAGCGTTTCTGGACCGACCAGATCCGCTACCGCCTGTAATCAGCCGTCTGGTCCTTCCTCCGCAACTTCCACGCCGGATGGGCGGTCTCGAAAATCGAGGCCGCCGTCCGGCGCTTTTGCGCGAAACGGGGCATTTCATTGGCTTCATGTAAATCCTCCTCTCAACCCTCACCCTCCAATTGCCCACACGCCGCACATCCGGTCGGAATGCTCGAATGGTTAGGCCTTGCCGGCTCCTTGGCGATTTTTTTCGGGTTAATTCTTACTCTTCTCCGGCAATATTCCGGCTGGCCGGGTCTGGAGAAGCGATTTCCCTGGAAAGGCAAGATGGATGGTCAACGATTTCTAATGCAAAGAGGACATTTCTCGCGTTGGCGCGGCGCGTCCTTGTGGAACCCATGGTCAGGAATCAGCAGCAGTGCGCACTGTATAGTTGTTGGGACAGAAGGCATTGAAATACGTGAATTTATCGCCTTTCGCCCTTTCTTGAACAACCTTTTTATCCCTTGGCACGAAATCGACGATATTGAAGCCGGCACTCAAATCTTCAGCAACTACGCCAAGATTCAATTCAAGAATGGACCCGGCCAGATAACTTTGTTTGGCTCGTCGGCCAAGGCTGTTGCGATGCATTGGAAAATCAATTTCATCCAACCCGCCTGCGGCTCCACCGCGCATGCCCAACATTAGGATCTGTCCGCATCGACCCCGGAATCGGAACAACAGCGGTCGAGCACAAGAATGGTTGCCTCCCGGCTCGCGCCAGCCTAATGACAAATTAAAGAGGCTCTCCGCGAAACCGGACCAAAAACATGGCCAATGTCACGCTGATCGACAATTACGACAGCTTCACCTTTAATCTCGTGCATTATTTCGGGGAGCTGGGGGCCAATGTCACCGTGCGCCGCAACGACAAGGTGAGCGTCGCCGAAGTCCTGTCCTCCGCGCCCGACGCCATCGTGCTGTCGCCCGGCCCCTGCACGCCGCATGAGGCGGGCATCTGCCTCGATCTTATCGCCGCCGCCGCCAGGGACGTGCCGATTTTCGGCGTCTGTCTTGGCCATCAGGCGATCGGGGAGAGCTTTGGCGGCGAGGTGGTGCGCGCGCCGCTGCCCATTCACGGCAAGATGGCGACGATAGAACACAAGGGCGAAACGATTTTTCGCGGAATTGACAGCCCGTTCCAGGCCACGCGCTACCACTCTCTTGTCGTTAAACGCGAGACTCTGCCCTCCTGCCTGCGGATCACCGCCACGACGCCCGACGGACTGATCATGGCGCTCTCGCATGAGAGTCTCCCGGTCCACGGCGTGCAGTTCCATCCCGAGAGCATCACCTCTCAGCACGGCCACAAGATCTTGCGCAATTTTCTCGATCTGGCGCGGGAGTGGAACGACTCGCGGCCAAGCCGAGCCAAGGTCGCGTGAGCGAGTTCAAAACCGTTCTCGCCAGACTGGCGGAGGGTCAAACGCTTTCTCGCGAGGCCGCGCGAGAGGCGTTTTCATCGATCCTGCGCGGGGAGGCGACGCCGGCCCAGCTCGGCGCTTTTCTCATGGCTTTGCGCCAGCGCGGGGAAACTCCGGAGGAACTGATCGGCGCCGCGCAGGCGATGCGCGCCGCCATGATCCGGGTGGAAGCGCCCGCCGACGCCATGGATATTGTGGGCACTGGCGGCGACGGCGCCAATACTTACAATATATCAACCCTGTCGGCGATTATTGCGGCGGCCTGCGGCGTGACCGTGGCCAAGCATGGCGGCAAGGCGGCGTCTTCCCGTTCCGGCGCCTCGGACGTTCTGGGCGAGCTTGGCGTGAAAGTCGGTCTCGATCCCGCCGCCGCTGCCGCCTGCCTGCGGGAGGCCGGCATATGTTTCATGGCGGCGCCGACGCACCATCCCGCCCTGCGCCACGCGGCGCCCGTCCGCTCGGAACTGGGCCTGCGCACGATCTTCAATCTGCTCGGGCCCATGTGCAACCCCGCCGGCGTGACCCGGCAGGTTCTTGGCGTTTACGCCAGGGAATGGCTGGAGCCCATGGCGATGGCGCTGCGCGAACTCGGGTCCCAAAATGTCTGGCTGCTGCATGGAAGCGACGGGCTCGATGAGGCGACGACGACCGGAAAAACCTTTGTCGTCGCTCTGGAGGATGGCGCGCTTCGCTCCTTCGAAATCTCGCCCGAGGACGCCGGCCTGCCACTGGCGACGGCGCAAGACCTCAAGGGCGGCGACCCCGCTCATAACGCCCGCGCTTTGCGCGAGGTTCTCGGGGGAGCCCGCAACGCCTATCGCGACATCGCTGTTTTCAACGCGGCTGTCGCGCTGATCGTGGCTGGCAAGGCAAGGGATTTACGCTCAGGCGCGAGGCTCGCGGCGGCGGCGCTCGACAGCGGCGGCGCGCGCGAAAAGCTGGAACAGCTGGCGAGGGTGTCCAATTCGCCCCGAGCGTAAGGGCGTCTCGCTCCGCGACACAGCCCCCCCACACGCTCCAGTTTTTGTGCTAGCATTGATTCAGTCAAGAAAGCAGAGAGGGCGCTTCGAACAGCGTCTTTCTCATGGTTGAGAAAATGACCGACATCCTGCACAAGATCGAATCCTACAAGCGCACCGAGATCGCCGAGGCGAAAGTGCGCATGCCGCTTGCGACTCTGGAGCGCAATGTGCGCGATCACGATCCGCCGCGCGGCTTCGTGCACGCCATCGAACAGAAGCTGGCCGAGCGCCGCCTCGCGCTGATCGCGGAAGTCAAGAAGGCCAGCCCGTCAAAGGGCGTGATCCGGGCGGATTTCAACCCGCCGGAACTCGCCCGCGCCTATGAGGCGGGCGGCGCGGCGTGCCTCTCGGTGCTCACCGACGGCCCCTCGTTCCAGGGTTCGCTCGAATATCTGGAAAGCGCCCGCAAGGCGACGCATCTTCCCGCGCTTCGCAAGGATTTCCTTTACGATCCCTATCAGGTGTTCGAGGCGAGAGCCTTCGGCGCCGACTGCGTTCTGATCATCATGGCGGCCGTCACCGACGCCGAGGCGAAGGCGATCAACACAACCGCACATGACCTGCGCATGGACGTGCTGGTCGAGGTGCATGACGAGCGCGAACTCGATCGCGCGCTGGCGCTGGAGACGCGGCTGATCGGCTTCAACAACCGCAATCTCCATGACTTCAAGGTCTCGCTTGAAACCAGCGAGAGACTGGCCGAGCTCGCGCCCAAGGACAAGATCCTTGTCTCCGAGAGCGGCATTGCTTCGCATGAAGACTGCCTGCGTCTCGAAAAATCGCACATCTTCACCTTCCTCGTCGGCGAAAGCCTGATGCGCAAGCATGACGTCGAGGCCGCGACGCGCGAATTGCTGCACGGCGCGCCGGCCCGCGCGCGCGCGTAAATGGCGGGACTGACGCATATCGGCCCAAAGGGCGAAGCGCATATGGTCGATGTGTCGGAGAAATCCGACACGAAGCGCACGGCCGTCGCCGAAGGCCGCGTCGTGATGGCGCCCGAAACCTTGCGACTTGCGCTGGCGGGCGACGCCAAGAAGGGCGACGTGTTTGGCGTGGCGCGCATCGCGGGAATCATGGCCGCAAAGAAGACCCATGAACTGATTCCGCTCTGCCATCCGCTCGCGCTCTCAAAAGTCAGCGTAGATATCGCGCCGGACCAGGCTTTGCCGGGCCTGCGCGTCACCGCCGAAGCGAGCCTCACGGGCAAGACCGGCGTCGAGATGGAGGCGCTGACGGCGGTTTCCGTCGCCTGCCTGACCATCTACGACATGCTGAAGGCCGTTGATCGCGGCATGCGGATCGAAGGAGTAGAACTCGTCGAAAAGCGCGGAGGCAAGAGCGGCGAGTGGCGGCGCCAGAAAGAATAGTGATGAGCGACAAAAAGCTGCTCGGCGTCAACGAGGCGCTCGCCCGCATTCTGGAAAACGCCCACCCGCTCGGCGAGCCCGAGACGCTGCCTCTGGCGCAAGCGCGCGGACGCACGCTGGCGCGCGATCTTGTCTCCAGACGCACGCAGCCGCCGGTCGACGTCTCGGCGATGGACGGCTATGCGGTGAATTCCGCGGATTTGGCTAACCGCGGCATGCGCCTTCGGCTCGTGGGCGAGAGCGCCGCCGGCCACGGCTTTGACAGCGCGATGAAGCAGGGCGAATGCGTGCGGATTTTCACCGGCGCGCCTGTGCCGCCCGGCGCCGATTCGATTCTGCTGCAGGAAGACGCCATCGTCGAAAATGGCCTGATCGGCGCCAGCGCGTCTCATCAAGCAGGGCGCCACATCCGCACACGCGGGCTGGATTTCGCTGAAGGCGCGCCGGCGCTGTTCGCGGGGACGCGGCTTGGCGCGGCGCAACTCGCGCTTGCGGCCGCGACCAATCACGCGCAGCTTTGCGTCGCCCGCCGGCCGCGCGTCGCGATTGTCGCCACGGGCGACGAGCTGGTGGCTCCCGGCAGGGAAGCCGGCCCGGCCCAGATCATCAGCTGCAACAATCTGGCGGTCGCGGCGATCGTTGAAGGCGCGGGCGGCGAAGCCATTGATCTGGGAATTTTCCGCGACAATCTCGCCGATCTTCAACGCGCCTTCGCGCTTGCGCGCGAGGCCCGCGCCGACGTGCTGGTGACGCTCGGCGGCGCCTCCGTTGGCGACCACGACCTGCTGCGGCCCGCGCTGGCGAAGGAAGGCATGACGCTCGACTTCTGGCGCATCGCCATGCGCCCCGGAAAGCCGCTGATCTTCGGGCGGCTCGGCGAGGCCTTCGTGCTGGGCCTCCCCGGAAATCCAGTGGCGTCCTATGTCTGCGCGCTGGTGTTTCTGGAGCCGCTTCTGCGCGCCTTGCAAGGCGACCCGAACGCGGGCGAGGACAAGTCGGAGGGCGCGTTTCTGGGCGCCGATCTTCCCGTCAACAAGGCCCGCCGCGATTTTATGCGCGCGACATTGTCGAAGGATGCGGAGGGAAGGCTCATCGCGACGCCGGAGCCCCTGCAGGATTCCTCGCTGCTGACCGAGCTTGTGCGATCTCATGCGCTGCTGCTGCGCGAGATCGGCGCGCCGCCCGCGAAAGCCGGCGACCCCTGCCGTATCATCAAGCTGCGAAACGACTGACGACGCATGGCCTTCGCTCCCGATTACCCCGCCGCCCGCGTCGTCGCTTCGCCAAATCACGGCGAAAGACTGCGGCCCATCAGTGCGCTGATCCTGCATTATACCGGCATGCCGACGTCCGAGAGCGCGCTGGCTTTGCTGCGAAGCCCCGCCGCCGAGGTCTCGGCGCATTATTTCGTCGAGGAGAATGGCGAGGTTCTCCAGCTCGTGCCCGAGGATCGGCGCGCCTGGCATGCGGGAAAGAGTTTCTGGGCGGGCGAGACCGATCTCAACTCCGCCTCCATCGGCATCGAAATCGTCCATCCCGGCCATGACGATCCGCGCCCCTTTCCCGCGCGCCAGATCGCCTCGGTCATAGCCCTGTCCCGCGATATCTGCCGGCGGCATGCGATCGCGCCGCAGCGGGTTCTGGCGCATTCCGACATCGCCGTCTCGCGCAAGATTGATCCGGGCGAGTTTTTCCCCTGGGACGTTCTCGCGAGGGAGGGCGTCGGCCATTACGTCGCGCCGGCGTCGATTCTCGGAGACGAAGGGCTTGGCCCCGGCGACTCGGGCGAGAAGGTCCGCAGGCTTCAAGACCAGCTCGCCCGCTACGGCTACGCTATTGCGCAGAGCAGCAATTTCGGCGATGATACGGCCAAGGTCGTGGCCGCGTTTCAACGCCATTTCCGGCCGGAAAAAATTGACGGGCGCGCGGACGTCTCGACGCTCGCGACGCTTGAAAATTTGCTTGGAATAGTTTTTTGACGGAATAATTCATGCGCACGAATGATAAGCTCGCGATTGTCATCACCGGCGCCTCCACGGGCATTGGTGAGGCCTCGGTCGCCGCCCTGATCGAAGCCGGTTTTTTTGTTTTCGGTTCGGTGCGCAAGGAAACCGACGCCGCAAGGCTGCAAGAGCGTTTCGGCGAGGACTTCACGCCCCTGCTTTTCGACGTCACCGCTGGCGGGGCCATCGCCGCTTCGGTGGGGCTGGTCGAGGCGCGCCTTTGCGGCCGCAGGCTTTCAGGCCTCGTTAATAACGCCGGCGTCGCGCTGCCGGGTCCGCTGCTGCATCAGCCCGTGGCGGAGTTTTATCAGCAGTTCGAGGTCAATCTGTTCGGCCAGCTCAAAGTCATCCAGACCTTCGCGCCCTTGCTCGGAGCGACCGGCAAGGGCGAGGGCGCGCCGGGGCGCATCGTCAATATGAGCTCGGTCGCGGGCACGCTCGCCGCGCCCTATCTTGGCGCCTACGCCGCCTCCAAACATGCGCTGGAAGGCTTGTCCGATGCGCTGCGGCGCGAGCTGATGATCTTCGGCGTCGACGTGATCGTCATCGAGCCCGGCGT
>Ga0181534_10001492_pt1 | contig 15209 bp, 14 predicted proteins | sample PEATcosm2014_Bin_37_FD_119758 | JGI IMG/M metagenome (GOLD analysis project Ga0181534, IMG submission 119758) | Peatland microbial communities from MTU Mesocosm Facility, Houghton, MI, USA - PEATcosm2014_Bin17_10_metaG | ecosystem: Environmental > Terrestrial > Soil > Wetlands > Peat | place... | reverse complement strand
CGGGCCTACGAGTTGGGCATGATCAGCCAGATCGTCGATCCCCCCGGTGAGCTCCGGGCCGCAGCCCAGGAGCTGGCCGAGAAGATCGCCAAGAACTCGCCGGCAGCCATGGCCGCCACCAAGCGGGCGCTCTGGGGGGCGTTGGAGCTCGGGCTGACCGACGCCTGCAAGGCCGGGGCGCAGGAACTGGTCTCGGTGTGGGGCCACCCCGACCAGGTCGAGGGGCCGCTCGCCTTCACCGAGAAGCGGGAGGCCCGCTGGGTGGCACCCACCGGCGGCCAGGAATGAGTGCCGAGACGATCCCCGCCGTGGTCCGTGCCGCGGCCGAGCAGTTCCCGACCCTCGAGGCCGTGGTGGAGGGGGCGTCCCGGCCCACCTTCGCCGACATCGCCGTCTCCGTCGAATTGGTCGAGCGGGCCCTGATGGCCAGTGGGGTCGAGCCGGGCGATCGGGTGGCACTCTGGGCCCCGAACGGGCTCGACTGGATCGTGACGTCATTTGCCGTCTACGGGGTCGGAGCCATCCTGGTGCCCATCAACACCCGGTACAAGGGCGAGGAGGCCGCTGATCTCCTGCAGACGGCCGGAGTCACCATGCTCTTCACCGTCACCGATTTCCTCGGGACCGACTACGTGCGCCTGCTCGACGGGCTCCGGGGACTGGAAGGAGTGCGGGAGACCGTGGTGATCAGCGGTCCGGCCACCGAGGGGTCGACCCCCTGGAGCGAGTTCATCGCCCGGGCCGAGCGGGTCGGTCCCGATGACGCCCGTGCCCGGGAGGCCGCGGTCACCGCCGACGATCCCAGCGACATCATCTTCACCTCGGGCACCACCGGGCTCCCGAAGGGAGCGGTGCTCCGGCACGGCGCCAGCGTGGAGACCTACGAGCAGTGGACCACAGGGGTCGGGCTCCGCCAGGGCGACCGCATGCTGGTGGTCTACCCGTTCTTCCACACCGCCGGGCTGAAGTCGGGCGTACTGGCGGGGTTCATCCGGGGAGCGACTCTGATCCCTCACGCCGTCTTCGACGTGCTGTCGGTGGTGGAGCGGGTCGCCGAGGAGCAGATCACCGTCCTGCCCGGACCACCCTCGATCTTCCAGTCCATCCTCACCCACCCCGACCTGACGTCGTTCGCCATCGATTCCCTGCGGCTGTCGGTGACCGGGGCGGCGGTCGTGCCCGTTGAGCTCATCGCCCGGATGAAGTCGGACCTCCGCCTCGATTCCGTGATCACCGCCTACGGCCTGACCGAGACGCACGGCACCGTGACCATCTGCGAGCAGTCCGACACCATCGAGACCATCGCCACCACGGTGGGCCATCCCCTGGACGGCCTCACCCTCCGCATCGTGGACGACGGGGGCGCCGACCAACCCACGGGCCAGCCGGGAGAGGTGCTGGTACGGGGATTCAACCTCATGACCGAGTACTTCAACGCTCCCGAGGCGACGGCGGCCGCCGTGGACCCCGGCGGGTGGCTGCACACCGGCGATGTCGGATACCTCGGTGAGGACGGCTACCTGCGGATCGTCGACCGGAAGAAGGACATCTTCATCGTGGGTGGGTTCAACGTCTCCGCCGCCGAGGTGGAGTCGATCATCCTTCGCCGCGACGACGTGGCCCATGTCGCCGTGGTGGCCGCGCCGGACGAGCGCATGGGTGAGGTCGGCGCGGCGTTCGTGGTCCCCCGGCCGGGGGCCAACCCCGACCCGGCGGAGATCATCGCATGGTGCCGGGAGCACATGGCCAACTTCAAGGCTCCCCGCTACATCCATCTGGTCGATGCCCTCCCGACCACCTCCACCGGGAAGGTCCGCAAGCCCGAGCTGCGCAGCCGCGCCGAGACGCTCGCACGCTCCGGTGATCCGGACTAGACAGAGCATCCGGCACAACGAGTGAGGAGTACCCGCATCGTGGAGACCATTCGGTTTGACGACGTTGACGCGCTCAACGCCTCCGCATCGGCCCAATTCGGCGACTGGGGACCCGAGGTGACGGTCACCCAGGAGATGATCGATCAGTTCGCCGCGTTGACGGGCGACCGGCAGTGGATCCATGTCGACGTCGACCGGGCCATCCGGGAGAGCCCGTTCGGCGGCCCCGTGGCCCACGGCTTCCTCACGCTCAGCCTCCTGCCCCAGCTGATGGCCGGGGGCAGTGTGCCGGTCTCCGGCCACGCCAGCGCGGCCAACTACGGTGCCGAGAAGCTGCGGTTCGTGTCACCGGTCCCTGCCGGTTCCCGGGTGCACAGCCGCAGCCGCCTGGTCGAGGCATCGGCCCATGCCAAGGGCACGTTGGTGACCACGGAGATCGAGGTGGGCGTGGTGGATGCCGAACGACCGGCGCTGCTCTACTCGATGCAGACTCTCTATATGTAATATACGATGTCCACTCCACCCAGCCCCGGTCCGGACAACCGGAACAGGGTGCGCCGGCGCCTGGCGGTCGCTCCTTCCAGCCCGGTGACCGAGCGGGGCCCGGCGACGGCGGGAGTCCGCAGCGCCGGTTGGCCTCGGTGTGGGCCACGACAAGATCCGTACGAGCGACAAGGGGAAGTTGATGGAGCAGTTCCTGGCAGGAAAGGTGGCCATCGTGACCGGGGCCGGCCACGGCATCGGCCGGGGTCACGCCCTCGAGTTGGCCCGGCGCGGTGCATCGGTGGTCGTCAATGACGTCGGATCCGCTGTGGACGGGACGGGAACCGGGCGGGATGCCGACCTGACCGTCGATCTCATCACGGCACAGGGGGGCACTGCAGTCGCCAACTACGGCGATGTGGGTGACGAGACGGCGACCGAAGAGCTCGTCGGCCAGGCGGTGGACACCTTCGGCAGCCTCGACGTCCTGGTCAACAACGCCGGCATCGGACGGGATCGGGCCATATGGAACATGTCACCGGAGGACTTCGATCTCGTCATGCGGGTGCACGTCCGGGGCACCTGGCTTATGTCCCACTTCGCCGCCATCCACTGGCGGGCCCGGGCCAAGGCCGGTGACGTGACCAACGGTCGGATCATCAACACCACCTCGGGTGCCGGGCTCCAGGGCAACTTCGGCCAGTCCAACTATGCGACGGCCAAGGCGGCCATCGTCGGCCTCACGCTGACCACCAGCCTCGAGCTGGCCGGCATCGGAGTGACCGTCAATGCCATCGGACCCGGCGGGCTGACCCGGCTCACGGCCACCATCGGAGGGCAGGGCGAGGCCTTCGAGCCCGACGAGCTCGGTGACGAGGAGTACCACCCGATGGACCCGGCGGGGAGCTCTCCCCTGGTGGCCTGGTTGTCCAGCGACCAGGCGCAGTACGTCACGGGCCAGGTGTTCAGGGTCATCCATGACAACATCTTCCTCATGAAGGGCTGGCACGAGGCGGCCAACATCTCCAGCGGCGCCCAGCGCTGGAACGCCGAGAAGCTCGGGGCCCTCATTGCCACGGACATCTTCGGTACCCGGGCACCGGGGATCCGATGACGACCTCTTCCGAGAGCATCGAGACCGGGGCCCTCCTCCACCGGCTCGAGGGAGGGGTGTCGTGGATCACCCTGAACCGGCCCGATGCGGGGAACGCCCTCACCGCCGACCAGCGGAACACGATTATCGACCTGCTCCACAGTGCTGATCAGGATGTTGCCGTCCGGGCCGTGGTGATCGGGGCGTCAGGAAAGCACTTCTGCACCGGCGCCGACCTCCGGTCCCCGCAACCGGCCGAAGATGACGCGCCCGCCGGTGAACTGCCCACGGGGGCGGTCATGCGCATGATCGCCGACGGGGCCCAGCGGCTGGTTGCCTCCGTGCTCGACTGCCAGAAGCCGGTCATCGCTTCACTCAACGGCACGGCGGCCGGCATCGGGGCGCACCTGGCCCTGGCCTGTGACCTCATCGTGGCTGCCGAAGAAGCCGGATTCATCGAGGTGTTCGTGCGCCGGGGGATCCTTCCCGACGGCGGAGGCGCCTACCTGTTGCCCCGGGTGATCGGCATGCAGCGGGCCAAGGAGCTGGTCCTGCTGGGAGATCGCCTGTCCGCCGCCGATGCCTTCTCCCTGGGGATGGTCAACCGGATCGTGCCCTTGGCCGACCTCCAGGCAACCGTCGAGGAACTGGCTGCCCGGTTGGCCGAAGGCCCGACCGTCGCCCTCGGATTGGCCAAACGCCTCCTCAACCGGTCCCTGGACGTGGACCGGGCCACCGCCTTCTTCGAGGAGTCCATGGCCCAAGAGGTGGTCATGACGTCCGAGGACGCACAGGAGGGCATCGCCTCATTCGTGGAACGGCGGCCAACTGCCTTCAAGGGGCGGTAGCCACCCCTGTCGGGTCATTCTTCCCAGTCGACCTGGTCGTCGCGGGAGGGCTGACGATGGGTCCGGAACGGGCAGAGGGGTGAGTCGACCAGCAGGATGCGCTCCGTCGACACCGTCTCCTCGAGGGCCCGGTTTCGCCATCTGGCCAACGACGGGTGGGACCGTCCGGCCTTTTCGAACTCAGCCCACTGCTCCCACGTCGGGATCGCCCACAGCAGGAAGCACTCCGAGTCGTCGATCATGAGGGTCTCCCAGGCGCCGGCCAGCTCCCAACCGAATTCCTGGTAGACGGGCACAGCTTCTTGGCGAACGATCTCCAGGTATTCAGCCGACCTTCCCCGGGGGACACGGATCCGCTCGTGCGCATAGGTCTCGCCGGTCACGCCGTCAGCGCAGAGCTCGGTGATGGTTCGGGTCCACGGTGCCGGGGCGAGCAGCCGATCGTTTCCCCCCGATCGGAAACTGGCGGCGGTGGCCCACCACTTCGCCAGTTTCGGGTCCTGGAGTGTGGCGTGGTTGAACTCGTACCGAAAGGATGTCGCCATGCCGTCGAGGCCGTCCTCCTCCCAGAGGTTGACCACCTGGGGCCATTTCCCTGTGCTGCCCACCACTCCCCACACCCCGTAGCAGAGCTGGTCACGTGCCTCTTGGGCCGAAGGACTGAAGTTGGCCGTCATGTGGTGCATGTAGTCGGCGCGGCGATGGCCGAGGATGTCGATGAACTCGTGGATGTACACCTTGTCGTTCACAGCGCTAATCCGTCCTGTCCTCTGTTCCCAGCCTGTCCGGCAACCGCTTCGGTACCTGCCATCCGCACAAGGCTCCCTGCAGCTTCCTCAACCTACAAGCACCAACCAGGGGGTGTAACCCGTCCGCCCCTCGAGCAGTAGATCAGGCCGGGCGACACAGTGGGCACGGCCGGCCCTCGCCGATCAGGGGTGCCCTGCCCGCCGGTGCTCCTCGTCTACACAACGGACGAGGCCGATAGGAAGGGGATCAGCCGTCGTACTGCGAGTAGAACTGCTTGACCCATTGGCGCTGCTCGAGCAGCTTCTTCTCACTCTTGGTCACGACCGGTCGGTCGACATACCGCTTGTTCTCCCAGATCGGAAGATCCTGGGACACGCCGGCGGAGAACCCCCGAGCAGCCTCCTTCGCCGCATCGGGACCGTTGGCGGCGGGGCACGTGAACACCCAACGCACCTTCACGTTTTCGGCATCGATCGGCGTGGTCGAGGAGAGGAACGTCGTGTAGCCGCTGATGCGCAGGACGCCGAGACCCAGCCCGAAACCCTCACGAACGAACGAGCCGTTGCCGCTGACCGTGCGCTTGTAGGTGCCCTCGGCATAGAAATCGTCGTCGGGAATGGCGTCTGTGCCGTGCACGTACTTGAAATGGGCGAAGTCGACGTTGTTCTCCGCCATCTCCTGACAGCAGGTGGCGACGTCGAACTCGACCATCTCATAGGGCAGCCACGAGGGATCGGAGAACTCCGCCACCTCGGGTATGTCGTAGAAGGGCTCGCCCTCCTCGAGGTGGTGCCAGGCCCAGATCATGTGATTTCGCTCCACACAGGGATAGGAACGAATTCGAGCCTTGCTGGGGATCCGATCCATGTCCCCGTAGGGGATCTCATTGCATCTGCCGGTCACACCGTCGTAGCGCCAGCCGTGGAATGGGCACCGGATGCAGTCGCCCTCCACCCGGCCGCCTACGCCGACGTGGGCTCCGAGGTGCGCACAGTAGGCGTCGACCATGTACGGGGCCCCATCCTCGCCGCGGAAGAGCACCACATCACTGCCGAACACCCTCATCGACGTGAGTGCCCCGGGCATCAGGTCGCGGGCCTCGGCCACGATGAACCAGCCGTTCGGAACCGGAAAGGGAAACCGTGGCTCACTCGTGGGTGTCCGCACGATCGGCCGCCGCGCTCGATCCAGCAATGCATCGGGATCGCTCGGCATCGGAAATCCGGTGAGGACTTCCTGCTCTTGTTCCGTCAGTGCCACAGCTGTCCCCTCGTCAGACGTCGATCGGTACTCGTACTGCGGCGGTGTCGCCGTGTACCTCATCGATCGTCGGACCGATCTTGTCCACCAACGGGCCGACAGCGTCGACGTCGACTCCGTAGACGGATGCCGCGGTGAGCCCCAGCATCTGCCGCGTCTCCTCCTCCGGGACATTCCTGAATCGCTCCCGGATCCAGAAACGGGTGTACGGGAACGTTCCCTCAGGATGGGGAAGATCGTTGCCCCACATGAGATTGCCCACGCCGATGTCGTAACGGCGATCGATGTCGTCGACTCCGGGCGTGGAGGCGGCGAAGAAGCAGTTCCGGTTCAGATAGTCGCTCGGCTTCATCGACAGATCCTTGCGGAAGGCATCTCCGAACTTGCGGGTATTGTGCCCGCCGATCCACTTCTCATCCATCTTGCGGATCTGGTCGGGTACCCACCAGGCGCCATTCTCTGCCATGCAGTACTTCAGGCTGGGATGTCGCTCGAAGATGCCACCCCAGATGAGCACAGCGAGTGGCCGCGCCGCCCACCATCCTGCCTCCGAGGCGTAGATCGGGAGCATCCCTGGGCCCATGCCGATATCGGTGGGGCCGGCGCCCGAGTGCGTGTGCAGCACCAGGCCCAGCTCCTCGGTCAGGGCCCACAGCGGCTCGTACCACGGGTCGTGGTACGCGGGACGATCGAACCACCGGGTCGGGATCAGGATCCCGCGGTGGCCGAGGTCCTTCGCTTCTTTCACCAGCTGGAGCACCGTGTCGAGGTCCGGGATGATGGCCGGGATGACGGCAACCCCGATCCTGCGATGCGGTTCCTCGCTGACGAAGTCGGCCAGCCATCGATTGTGGGCCCGGCTGCCTTCGACGATCTCCCGGGTGTCGCCGACAGCTCCGGCGAGACCGGTGCCGAACGGCGAAGCCGCCACCCGGCCCGTGCCGAGAACGTCGGCGTCGGGGAAGAGGACTTCCGCGACGACGCCCTCCTGGTCGAGGATCGAATTGCGTGCATCGGAGTCGTAGGCCGCGGTCAGACCGCCGTCGCCGTCCGTCTCCTCCTCCCATTGCGCCCGGAACTCGTCATTGCCCTCGCGGCCCATCGCCTCTCGCATCTCCGCCGTCGCCCTCTGATGCTCGTCGAAGCGGTCACGAAGGTCCTCAGCCAAGTAGTGCCGGTACACCTCCGCTGGAGGTCCGGCGTGGCCATCAGCAGAGATGACGAGATAGTTGTCCATACGAACCCCCGGGGAGCGTGCCTACGAAACATCGATCACGTTAGCGTGCCCACCAGGCGAAGTCGAGTGATTTTCCAATATGCTTCGGTAATGGTCCCGACCCGCTCCTGTAGCCCACTATCTGGCGTCATTCGATGGTGGAATTTCACTGAGGGAGAAGCTCTCGCCGTGCCGTCCGGTGACCGGGTCTCCGGTCTGACGCGGCGGCCAAATCCCTGCCGGCCCGGGCATCAGGCCGTCGGTAGCCCATCGATAGGATGACCTCCGCCCGCGCCGCACACGAGGTAGGCCTCGGCACACGCTCGACGAAGGGTCGGTTCAGGACATGAAGGCGAACAGTGCGGACCCTCCGTTCACCACGGCTCCGGTCAACGCCCGCCCAGCTGGTGACGGGGTCCAACGTTGCGCAGCGTGGGCTCGGGAGCACCACGTCGATCCCATCGGCACCGCGGGCTGTCATGCCGGCTACCTGCTCCTCGAGTGGCCCCTCCCCTGGCCTCAGGACCTGAGCGAGGTCCCTGAGCTCGCACCCTTGATTGCCGCGCTCGGGGGTACCGGCATTCGCCTCCAGGGACTGGTACCCACCCGGGACCATGGGGAGGGGCATCATGCGATTCTGTACGACCGTGTGCCGTCGGAAGGCGGCTTTTCGAGGCTCGCCCGGCGCGAGGTCGTGGCGCCCCTCGATGGGTTAGTGCCCTCGGCGTTGGCTCTCCTCGATGGCAGCAACGGGCGGGGTGACGACGCACCGGGTCAAGACATCCTGATCTGCGGGCACGGTCGCCGTGACCGTTGCTGCGGATCGCTGGGAACGGCGCTCGCCGGAGAGGTGGCACAGAAACTTGGCGACCGGGACCACGTGCGAACGTGGCGGACCAGTCACATGGGCGGCCATCGCTTCGCCCCGACCATCACCATCCTGCCCGAATCCACCGTATGGGCCCACGCGGACACCGGCCTGGTGGCCCAGGTCCTCGAGCGCAGCGGCCCTCTCGAAGACCTCCTGGGCCGGTACCGCGGATGCTCGGGTCTCGCCACGCCACGGATCCAGGCCCTGGAACGGGCCGTCCTCGAAGAGGTCGGCTGGTCACTGCTGTCCATGCACCGAAGAGGACAGGAGCTCGACGATGGTGTGGTGCGTCTGGAGGCCCGGAATGGTTCTTCGTCGAGCCGGTGGGAGGCCGTCGTGAGGGAGGGTCGAGACCTACCGGTTCCTGTCTGTGGTGCGCCGCTGGGTGATGCCACGAAGAGCGAGGTCGAGTGGATCGTGGAACTCCTCACTGGGCACGATGTCGGGGAAGACCCAGGCCGAGCACGGCAATGACCAACGCTCCGACTCCCGCACGCACCCGTGGACTTCTGCCGTCCCACGGACCAACGCCATGACGCGATCCCTGCGAGTCGTCCAATGGACGACCGGTCGAACCGGTTCGGCCGCAGTGCAGGCCCTGACCGGACATCCCGTACTGGAGCTGGTCGGCTGTTATGCCCATTCCCCCTCGAAGGTGGGCCAGGACGTCGGGACGCTGAGCGGGATGGACCCGATAGGCCTGACGGCCACAGATGACGTGGAGGAGCTCCTCGGTCTGCGTCCCGACTGCGTCTCGTACATGCCCTTTCGGCCCGACTTCGATCATCTCGAGCGCATCCTGAGTTCCGGGGTCAACGTGGTCACGACGATGTACATGCTCGCCGGGCACGGGTACGGCGACACGGCCAGGGCTCGGATCCGAGAGGCCGCGCTGCGGGGAGGCTCATCGCTGTACGCCAGCGGCATCTACCCGGGCCACGTGCCAATGATGGCGATGGCCACGACGGCCATGTGCCGCCGGATCGATTGCCTCTCGGTCCTCGAGTCGCTGGACGTCGCCGGCTACCGCAACGAGCCCATGTTCCGTGCCATGGGATTCGACCTCCCGACGGATGATCCGGAGGCACCTGCCTTGGTCGAACGGTCGTGCGGATCATTCAGGGATCAGATCGGCGTCATGGCCCAGGCGCTCCAGGTCGACCTGGACGGAGTGCGGTTCAGCGTCGAGTTCGCGGCCGCCAACCAAACCGTCGACTTCGGCTTCATGACGCTCCATCAGGGGAACATCGCAGGATTCCGGGGAGTCGTCGCCGGCATCGTCAAAGGCCATTCGGTGATCGAGTGTCGCTTCGTCTGGAAACTGGGTGACGACATGACCCCGAACTGGCCGGTCACGAACGGGTACGTGGTCGACGTGGAGGGTGACCCTTCTGTTTCGGTGCACATCGGTCCCCCCGAAGGGGACTTCGACGGAGCGGTGACTACGGCCATGCCGTGCATCAACGCAATCCCGACCGTGTGCGCAGCCCCCCCGGGCATCGTCAACCAGATGGACCTGCCCTTCGTGCGGGGGTCTTACCTCATCCGACCTGGGCCGACGGCGACAGCCTCACCGTCTCTCCGACCGCTGACGCACTGACGAAGAGACTCACCTCAGCCTCCACTTGCGCCTCGTCCCTTGGGCAAAGGCCTCTTGCCCCTCGCGCAGGGAGCGCGCGCTCGTGCCCAGCTGGAGAAAGACGTTCCCCAGCGCAGAGGCCTGGTCAGGCGACAGGTTGCGAGCGGCCCACAAGGTCCGGAGCGTCGCCTGGATGGCCGTCGGTGGCTTCTCGGCGATGATGTCCGCCAGCCGATCGGAGGCCTCGAGGAGCTGATCAGAGGGCACCACTTCAGTGACCAGTCCGGCTTCGCGGGCGGTCTGCGCCGACATGCGCTCGTCTGCCCCGGTCAGACTCATTCTGACCAGGTCGCCGAACGCCAGCCGGTTGGTCAACAGGATCGGTTCGAACACGGCGGTCATCATGTAGCTGACGTGGGGATCGAAGAAGGTCGCCTCGGACGAGGCGATGATGATGTCGCTCTCCCCCAACAGATAGAAGCCTCCCCCACAGGCCATTCCGTTGACTGCGGCGATGACCGGTTTCCACAGACCCTGGCTTTTGGGACCGATCTTCTTTCCCGGATCGTCATAGGTGAACGGGTCGAACTCTTGATCCGTCGGTATGTCCGCCCGATCTATCCCGGTACAGAAGGCACGGTCCCCGGCACCCGTGAGCACCACGACCCGTACGTCGTCGTCACCACGGATATGACCCCACACGGCCGCCAGCTCATCTTGCATGCGCACGTCGAACGCGTTGTGCACCTCCGGTCGGTTCAGCGTGACCCGGGCAACGAAGTCGTGCACCTCGTAGGTGATCGTGCGCAGATCGTCGGGGACGCTCAGGGTGTTCACCGGCCGCAGGCCTCAGATGCTGGGCACCCGGGATCGAGGAGAACGTCCCCGCCATGCACGGCCGAACTCTGTCTCACGACTTCGATTGTTCGTTCCATGGGGCTCCACGATTGTCCACGAGCTCGCGGGGCAGACCCAGCACTTGCTCGGCGATGATGTTGCGCTGGACCTCATCGGTCCCCCCGCCGATACGCACGGCATACTGACCCAGGAAGTAGTTCTGCCATCGTGAGTGATCGATGGCATCCTCTCCCCACAGCATGCCGTCTGCACCCATGATCTCCATCACCAGGTCTCCCGTACGCGCCGCGTTCTGTGAGAACGCCAACTTCATCACCGATGCTTCTTGTCCTGGCATCTCGCCCCTGCTGAGCGCCGTTCGGAGGCGAAAGCCAAGATACTCCAGGATGCTGATGCGTGCGTAGGCCTCGGCGATGCCCTGCCGCACCGAGGGATCGACCTCCACGCCCCGGGTCTTGGCCAATGCGATGATGTCATCGCGCGTGGTGGACGATCCGCTGGAGCCCCCACTGATCATGGCGCGTTCGCTGCCCAGAGTCGTACGCGCCACCGGCCAGCCGGCGTCGACCTCGCCGACGACGTTGTCGGCGGGGATGCGCACGTCGGTCATGAAGACCTCGTTGAAGTGCGCAATACCGGTGATCTGGCGCAGGGGCCGGATGTCGAACCCGGGTGTGTCCATGGGCACGATGAAGTAGGTGATGCCTTTGTGCTTGGGGAGCGAAGGGTCCGTCCGGGCCAGCAGGATGCCGTAATCGGCAACCTGGGCGAAGCTGTTCCACACCTTTTGCCCGTTTACGACGTACTCGTCACCGTCGACGACGGCGCGAGTCCCCAGCGATGCGAGATCCGACCCGGCACCGGGCTCGCTGAACAGCTGGCACCACAGCTCCTCACCCCTCAATATGGGGTCGACGTGTGCCGCCCGCTGCGCGTCACTCCCGTGGGCGAGCAGCGTGGGGATGACCATCTGCAGGCCGATCAGCAGCGGCCCGGAGTTGATGCCGAAGCGCGCTTGCTCCTCGTTGAAGATCACCTGTTGGATGGCGGTCCCGCCCCGACCCCCGTACTCGGCGGGCAGCGTGATCCCAGCCCAACCTCCGTCATAGAGGGTCCGCTGCCACCGACGGGCCGCAGCGACATGGTCGGGCATGGCGACGGCCTGGGCCGACTTCCCCCCGGCGCCGGTCCCATTGGCAACATGGCGTGGGGCGTGCTCGGCCAGCCACGCCCTGACGTCGGCACGGAATGTGGCCTCCTCGGGCGAATCGTACAGGTCCATCTAGCTCTGACCCCTCACTACCGCAGTGGCCGGGCTGTGATCGATGGGGTCGACGAGGTCGGGCGGCCAGCCCTGGGAGTCGAGTCCGATCGTCTCTTCATGGCCCGGATGCCATCACACGGTGACCTCCACCGGTCACCCCACCCGGGTCGCATCGCCGCCAATTGCTCGGGGTTGTCGCTCATCATCTGCTCCTGGCTCGTCAGGTCACGTCGAAATGATCGAAGGCGGGGCCTGGTCCGACGACGGCTGGCCCTTGGACACTATCTGGTGTGGCACCCGGGGCTGTCCGGCCCCATCCGTGGATTGGTGGTCTCCGTCCCCCGCGCTGTCCCCGGACCCGCCCATGGTCATAACCCGCCAGTCCCGGCCACGGCGGAGGGAGAGCGCAGGACGAGTTCCTCCATGCCCACGTCGGGGTGATCGAGAAGGGTCGAGATGGTGGAGACCAGGACGCTCGCCACATCGTCAGTGCTCATCATCTGTTCCTGCACCAGACCCCGTCGGACCCAGTCGTCGAGAACCGGACCCAGCAGATCCAGGTCGAATGCGTCTCCGAATTCGGTCGGCACAGTGGAGCCGACGGTGATACAGCAGAACCGCGGACCGGGAGACTCCAAGCGCCACGTGGCCAGTGACGCCCGAAGTGCCGCCTTCGAAGCGCCATAGGCGCCAAGACCCGTCCGCGCCTGCATCGTGAGCTCGGAGGACAGGACCATGACCACCGCTGACGGAGCCAGAAAAGGCTGCGCGGCCCGGATGACGTGATTTGCCCCGATCACGTTGGTTTCCAAGACGTTCCGCCACGCCGAGTCGTCGGTGTTCGCCAGCGTCGCCAGGGGCGCGGTGCCGGCACAGAAGCACAGGACGTCGATGCCTCCCAGTGTCTCCCCGCTCTGCCGCATGGCGTCGGTGCAGTCGGATTCATCACGGACATCGGCTCGCACCGGAGTGCCGCCACCGGCTTCCGCCGCGACCTCGGCCAAGCGATCGAGCCGACGCGCCACCAGAGCGACCTCCGCACCTGACCGCACGACCCTGACAGCGATGGCGCGACCGATTCCAGCCGATGCGCCGACGACAACGATGCGCCGACCGGCAAGTACAGCCGTCATCGGGTGCGCCTCCGGCTCCGGGCCCCGGGGACAGTGGGTGACGGCGCTCCCGTCCGAAATGGCACGGGTGCGACGGTCCAACAGGAGATGTACTCAGCAGAATCCCTGGAACTCATCTCGGTCACCTAACCCTTCACCTGTCGTTTCACGCTTCATTGGATACCAGAACAGCCGGTTGTCAGTCCTATATGTGCCCTGATCATGTTGTGACACCGACCGGGCGCTCGACGTGTCCGGGTTCCCCGACGCCACAGGAAGGACATCGTCCGAGATCCGGGGCTGCGAGACGCTGGCCCCGTCGCTCTGACCGCCCAACAGGGCCCAGCCCGATCATGCAGCAGGAAACACCGGGGCGTAGGTCACCACGGCATGCGCCACCAGATCCTCCGAGGAATCGGATCTGATCCCGACATCGACCACACAGGAGCGCTTCCCAAACCGGAGCAGTCGTCCTTCCACCGACAGGATCCCCAACGGCGCCGGACGCAAGAACTCCATGGAGATCGACGCCGTAAAGGCGTCGGATCCCTTCGGCGAGCGGGAAATCGTCACGAAGTACGCCACGGAGTCGGCCAGGGAGAACAGGATTGGACCGGCCACCATGCCACCAGGACGGGTATGCGTGTCCTCAAAGCAGGCCCGGGCCACGATCCGCTCGTCCGAGTACTCCTCGATCCGCAGCCCCGCCACCCCCGAGCCGGTCCGCCCTCCCGTCGCCTTCCGGTGGCGAGCCTCGAGTTCCTCGCGAGTGTGGGTCAGCAAGTCAAAGGACCATGCTGCCGGCATCCACGGGAAGCGACGCCCCAGTCACGTAGCGGGCTTCGTCGGACACCAGCCAGGCCACGGCCTCGCTCACGTCTTCTGGTTCGATGAGTCCGACCGGCAGGGCATTGCCGAACCGATCTGCCGCATCACCCAGGTCCGACAGGAGCTTTTGGAAGGGCGGATTGTTCACCATCATGGTGTTCGTACCGGTGGGGTGCACCGAGTTGACGCGGATCCCGTGCTGGCCGAACGCTGCGGCATACGACCTCATGAGACCGACCACACCCGTCTTCGCCGCTGTGTAGGCGTCGGGGCCAGCTACTCCCCCTCCAAAACCCTTGAGACCGGCGGTCGAGCTCGTGATGACGATGGCGCCTCCGCGGCCCTGCAGGATCAACACCGGAACGGTCGCCCGCAGGGTGTTCCAGGTTCCGGTAAGGCACGTGTTCAAGACGTCATCCCATACCCGACGTGCCATCTCGTCGCTCTCGTCGCCTATCCACGACGTGATGCCGGCATTGGCAACCACGATGTCAAGGCCCCCGAACTCCGATTGCGTGCGCTCGACGGCAGCTCTCAGAGCAGCCAGATCGCGCACATCAGCAGTGATCCCAATGGCGCGGCTCCCCTCCTTCTCGACGAGTCGCACGGTCTCTTCGAGGTCCGATGCCGACGCCATGGGATAGGGCACGGTGTCGTAGTCCGAGCAGATATCGACGGCGACGATGTCGGCACCAGATCGAGCCAGCCGCACCGCATGGGAGCGGCCTTGACCCCGGCCGGCCCCCGTGATGAATGCAACCTTTCCCTTAAGCGACACGTGCTCTCCTCCGTTGCGATTGTCCTGCACTCACTGCACGAGGCGGCAGGAACACATCCCCCTGGCGTTCGTATGCCGGTGGCGTCGAACCAGGATCTTGCCCAGTGGGTGGCAGAACCATACGAACGATGCTCGGATATCATATATGGGCGCCCAGTGGGGCGCCTGTGGTAGGTCTTCCCGATGACACTCACCGGCCCCTGACGGGTCCGGGCTGTTGCGTCAACGAGCAGCTGTCGGAGGCAGTTACACTCCGTTCCCATGCCCACCGACGCCCCCCTGGACGGGATCCGGATCCTCGAGTGCTCGGCCCTCGGGCCGGCCGCCATCACCATGCCCCTCGTCGACCTGGGTGCCGAGGTGATCAAGGTGGAGCCTCCCGCCGGCGACTACAT
>Ga0181534_10001491_pt1 | contig 15211 bp, 11 predicted proteins | sample PEATcosm2014_Bin_37_FD_119758 | JGI IMG/M metagenome (GOLD analysis project Ga0181534, IMG submission 119758) | Peatland microbial communities from MTU Mesocosm Facility, Houghton, MI, USA - PEATcosm2014_Bin17_10_metaG | ecosystem: Environmental > Terrestrial > Soil > Wetlands > Peat | place... | reverse complement strand
TTGTGGCAGGAAACCAAGAATTTAAGTGCTGCCATGAAAATATCATTGCATTGTTTCTGGCTGATTTTTGTGTTGCTGACCACCACCCCACTGCTGGCATTGGCACATCACCAGTCATCTGCCGGAACTGCTTAATCAGGCGTTGCATATCGAATGAAAAGGCGTGCGTAATTTTGCTTGACACCTGTTATAATTTCCGTTTATTACTCGTGTCGGATTCACGCATGAGCCGTTTCCGAAATTGATTTGCGGGCGCAACTGATTTTCAGTTGTGTCCGTTTTTTTTGGAGCATGCCCGAAAGTCAGGAGTCATTATGGCAAGCGGCAAAGTGAAGTGGTTTGATAACCGAAAAGGGTTTGGGTTCATAGCCCAAGATACCGGCCAGGACGTATTTGTGCACCACTCGTCCATCATCGGTCCGGGATTCAAAACCCTCAATGAAGGCGACCCCGTCTCCTTCGATGTCGTCACCAGCGACAAAGGATTGAAGGCGCAGAACGTCCAGCGTGCGAATCCGGCATAACACGCCGGCATTCAAACACCCGCGAGCGCGGAAGTTTTTCGTTCGCCAGCAAGGAACGCGGGCGCTATTTTTATCCCATGGCGGATTCCAGCGCGACTCGTGTCGCAAGTCTTTACGTCCACGTCCCGTTCTGCGCGCAGAAATGCGTGTATTGCGCTTTTTATTCCGAGGCGTCGTCCGGCGAACTGGTGAACTGCTATGTCGCCGCGCTCATCTGCGAGTTGGAAATGGTTGCGCCGGATCTCAAGCCCAAAACCATTTTCTTCGGCGGCGGAACGCCGTCACTGCTGAATCCCCGGCAATGGGGGCAAATCCTGCGCACGATGGAAAAATCAAATCTGCTAGGCGCGGAGGAATTCACCATCGAGTGCAACCCCGCGACGGTTTCATCCGACAAGGCAAAACTTTTCCGCGATTTCGGCGTGAACCGCATTTCCATGGGCGTCCAGTCGCTCGATGAAAAATTGCTCGACCGCCTTGGCCGCATCCACTCGCGCGAAATGGTTTTCAAATCATTCGACATTCTACGCAGCGCCGGTTTTGAAAATCTCAATCTCGATTTGATGTTCGCGATCCCGACGCAGACAATGGAAATCTGGCGCGATACCCTGAACGAAGCCGTTGCGATGCAGAGCGAACATCTTTCCAGCTACGAGGTGATTTATGAAGACGATACGCCGCTGTTCGCCCAGATGAAAGCCGGCGAATTTGACGTGGACGAAAATCTGGCGTGCGAAATGTATGACGAATTGGTTTCGCGCGCCACCGCCGCCGGATTTCACCAATATGAAATCGCAAATTTTGCCAAGGGCGGATTGAGCGGCGAAAGGATTCCGTCGCTGGCCTGCAAACACAATGTGAATTACTGGCGCGGCGGCTCGTTTTACGGGCTTGGGCCGAGTGCGACAGGTTACGTCCGCGGCGTTCGCACAAAAAACTGGTCAAACACGCAGCTTTACTGCGAACAGTTGGAAAACGGAAAGCGCGCCATCGAATCCACCGAGGAATTGCCGCCGCTGCGGCGCGCGGGCGAGACGGCGGCGTTCGGTCTGCGGATGAACGCAGGCTGGCCGTTCGGGGAATTTCAGCGCGTGACCGGCTTCGATTTGCGGCGCGAATGGTCCGCGGAAATGGATCAATTGGCCGGACGCGGCTGGGCTTCGCGCGACACAAACCGCTTTCAACTCACGTCCCAAGGTCTGCGCTTCGCCGATTCGGCAGCGGAATTGTTTTTGCGCTGAACTTCAGGCTGCCGGCAACCGGACGGTAAAGGTGGTTCCGGCATCTTCCCCGCTGGAAACTTCAATAGAGCCGCCGTGCGCCTCGACAATCGCCTTGGATATCGCCAGACCCAAACCCGTATTGCCACCCGTTCGCGATTTGTCCCCGCGATAAAACCGCTTGAAAACATGTGGCAAATCCTCCGCCGGGATTCCCGGACCGGTGTCGCTCACGGTCAGAATGGCGAGGCCGCCGTGCGATGCCACTTTCACGCGCACCTCGCCGTTCGGTTGGTTATATTGAATCGCGTTGGTCAAAAGATTCATGGCGACTTGCGCGACGCGTTCGGAATCACCGGGGGTTTCGAGCGGTGAAAGTTCGGCGAACATTTTTACCCCGCGCTCTTCGGCGAGCGGCCTCACCAGCTCGACACAATCGGCGACGGTTCTGGAAAAATCAAAACGCAGCCGTTTCATTTGCTCCTGCCCGGCATCGAGCCGTGCCAGTTCGAGCAGCGCGCCGATTAATTTCCGCATCCGCTGCGCCGCGCGCTGGCAGGCTTCAACGGTTTCGCGGTATTCGGCGGCATCACGTTCACGGTTCAAAGCTGTTTGTGTCTGCGTCAGAATGACGGAAACCGGCGTCCGCAATTCGTGCGCGGCGTCGGAAGCGAATTGTTTCTGTTGAGCGAACGCGGCATCGAGACGCGCGAAAGTGGAATTGAGAACGGACGCGAGCTTGCCCAGTTCGCTTTCCGCCTCGGCGACATTGATGCGCTGGGACAGATCGCCGGCGGAAATTTTCACGGCGGTGGCGCTGATGTCTTCAACCGGCTTGATGGCGCGCGAAACCAGCCACCACCCGCCCGCGAGGCCGATGAGCAAAATCAAACCGCCCGCCGCAGTCAAATTCAAGGCGGTGCGCTGAAGTTCCATTAATTCGGGTGCGATGCAACAGCCGACATAAATCATATCGCCTGAAGGAAGCAAATTATGAATCTCCCGATAACTACCAATTTGCCGGGGTGTTTGCGTGGTGAACGTGGTGGAATGTGCCGGAAACTGTTTGAAGACATCAGCCGACCCCAACGAGCCTACTGTAATAGAAATATTGAAGGGTGGGTTTGGAAAGTTGGCTGAGCGGGCGATTTCTTTGGCTTTGGCATCAGCGCGAAATGAAATGATCGCGAAATAAAAACTATTCGGGTCATTTGTATCAAATAGTCCAGCGGCTTCCAGCGGCAGATGAAATTCTGGCAGTGGTCGGTTTTGTTGCGATATCGGCGGCGGGCCGTCATCAGGAAACTGGCCAGACGGCGGTCGGTCAAAAGGCTGTTCACCGGCATCTGGCGCGCGCGGTGGCGGACGGTGGAGTGCATTGGCCAGAACCCCAACGCGGCGATGCAATTCATCGTCAATGCGTCCGAGCAGCCGTCCGCGCTCGAGTTGATAGGCGGTAAAGCCGAAGCCCGCCAGCACGACCACGAGAATCAGGCCATACCAGATTTGCAAACGCCATTTGATGGATTTGAAAATTTTCATTCAATGCAATAGCCGTGGCCACGGCGGGTGGCGATGAAATCCGCGCCAAGTTTTTTGCGGACGTTCGAGACATGGACATCGAGCAGGTTGGAAAGTGAACTCTCGTTTTCGTCGAACAAATGCTCGTAAAGCTGGGTGCGGGTGACGACTTCGCCGCGATGCAGCGCGAGAAATTCCACCAGCGCGTATTCGCGTGCGGTCAATTCCACCGGCTTCTCCTTGAGCAGGACATTTCGGGCGGCGGTGTCAATTTTCACGTCGCCGATTTCGATGACGTTCGTGGTTTTGTTCGCGCTGCGGCGGATGAGCGCGCGAAGCCTGGCGAATAGCTCCGACAAGTCGAACGGTTTGACGACGTAATCATCCGCGCCGGTATCAAGGCCGCGCACGCGGTCGCGGGACTGGTCGCGGGCGGTGAGCATCAGCACCGGCGTCCTTTTGGTTTTACGCAGGCGCTTGAGAATTTCCCAGCCGTCCATCTTCGGCAGCATCACGTCCAGCACGATGGCGTCGTAGTCGCAGCCCTCGGCGCTGAAAAGTCCGTCTTCGCCGTTGTTGGCGGTATCCACGGCATAGCCTTCCTCGCGCAGCGCCTGGGCAAGGCTGCGGAGCAGGTCGGGTTCGTCTTCAACAATCAGGATTCTCATGTTCGGGCGGCGGCACTGGTTTAACACAACCGCAGCCTGCCGTCACTCTCGCAGGTGCAACCTTAAGGGAAGATTAAGGCGCCGGACGGGATATTTTTGTGTAAAACTTAAAATTATTTTCATCTTCACATTTCCTTAAGGTTCATTCGGGTAAGGTGGCGGCATGAAAACGATTCTCACATCCGCCATCACCGGAATCATTCTCGCGCACGCCGTCTCCGCCCGTGCCGACGATCCGCGCACGAATTCCTGGCTTACCACCAATACCGGCCAATACGCGCGCATCTACACCAACGACGCGATGAAAACCGCCGGCACGACGCTGACCAACTGGAGCAACGGCTCGCAGACGCAGGCGAACCCGGCTTATTGCGGCGTGCAGGAGGTTGATTCCTCGACGGACTGGGTTTATGTCCGCAGCACCGGACTCGCCAGTTACAATATGGGGCCATGGCAGAACGGCGCATTTCCAAATTTGCCGGTGAACCAGAAACTACTTTACCGCTTCCCGCGCACGAACGGCGTGCCGGCCACCAAAACGCTCACCGGCGGAGGGCAGATCGGGATTTTCGAGGACGGCGTGGAAATGTTCAACAGTTGGGACGCTTTTTATTGGAACGGCACGACAGACACCAGCGGCGCTGGCACGGGATATTGGAACCGCGACGCTTATGTGAACGAAGGCGCGACATTCGATGCGGGCTATGCGCACCAGCAGAACACAGGCGTGTATCATTATCACGCCGACCCGATCGGGCTGCGCTATCTGCTCGGTGACCACGTGGATTATGACGTCGTGACGAAAACTTATAGCGAGGACACGAACGCGCCGGTGAAACATTCGCCGATACTCGCGTGGACGGCGGATGGATTTCCGGTTTACGGGCCTTATGGTTACAGCATTTCAAACAACGCCAGCAGCGGCATCCGGCGGATGATTTCCGGTTACGTCATCCGCAATGGTCAATATGGCACGAGCAATCTCACCGCGAACGGGCGAACGACCATCCCGCAATGGGCGGTGAGAATTTTCAATGTCGCGTCAAACCAAAGCGGCCCGGCTGTCAGCACGAGCTACCCGCTGGGCCGCTACATGGAGGACAACGATTATCTCGGCGACCACGGCTACACGCAGGGCGTGGATTTCGACCTGGACGAATACAACGGCCGCTGGTGCGTCACGCCGGAATTCCCGAACGGCATCTACGCCTACTTCGTCGCGATTGATTCCAACGGCGTTCCGGAGTTTCCTTACAACATCGGGCGCGCATTTTACGGCAACCCCGCCGGTGCCAGCGTTTCGAGCATTTCGGAAACGGTTGTGACCAATTTCCTCGGCGGCCCGAACGCCACGCCGTCGCTCAATTCGCCCAGGGTAAATAACGGCGCAGTCACGTTGACTTGGAGCGCGACGGAAGGCGGCACTTACATGGTCCTGTCCACGACGAATCTTACAACGTGGACGACCAACTCAACGACCGTCGGGGCCGTGCTGAACGCCGCAAACTACACGGACAATCCCACGGACAGTTCCCGTTTCTATCGTGTCGCGCGCACCGCGCTGGCCGTTTATGATCCGGTGAGCGGCATCAGCGGCGGTGGCATGACTTCGTTTGCGCCCGGCGGCAGCGTGAGTCGCGGCTCAACCGTGACCGTGACCATCACGATTTCAGCTCCACCGAATCTGCCGCCGGCGAACGCACCCGTCGCCAGTGTCACGCTTGCGGGCAGCATCAGCGGCACGAGCATCTCGGATTCGACGCAAGGCACGGTCATTGCCACGTTCACGATTCCGGCCAACGCCTCCACCGGGGCGCAAAATATCGTCGTTACCTTCTCACCTCCGCCGAACCAGACGCAAGGCCCGACCTACACGCTCACGGGCGGATGCACCATCAACTGAACACAGAATGTATCCCGCACTCAAACGAACCCTCCTAGCCCTGCTCCTGCCTGCAAACATAGCCGGCGCGTCGGATTTGCGCGTGGATTTTGTCCCGCGATTCAACGGCGTGCCGCTCGTTTTCGACTCGCTCGCAAATCAAACCGCCGGTGGACAGAAAATTTCCGTCACACGGCTGGATTTCCTGCTGTCGGACGTTGCACTGCGCCGGGCGGATGGAACGTGGATTGAGCAAAAGAACTGGTTCGCGTTCATTGGCGCGCGCGACGGCAAAACCAACTTCACGCTCGAAAACATTCCTGGCGGAAATTACGACCGCATCCGGTTTCACATCGGGCTGGAGCCGGCGATCAATCACGGCGACGCCGCGCAATGGCCTGCCGATCATCCGCTGAATCCCGAAGTGGACCATTTGTATTGGGGCTGGTCGAAGGAATATGTTTTTCTCGCGCTGGAAGGCGGCTGGCAAAACGGCACAAGGCAAAGCGGATTTTCCTACCACCTCGCCACAGACCGCCAGTTGATGACGGTCGAGCTTCCGGTCGCGCTCGATCTGAATTCCGACCGCGAACTTCAAATCGCGCTGGACGCGGGCAAAATCTTCGCCACTCCGAATCAGATTGAATTGAGCGATTCAAGCGACACGAGCCATTCGCGGACGAACGATTTGCTCGCCGGGCAAATCCGCCAAAATGTCGAGGCGGCTTTTGGGGTGGACGGCGTGCGCGATTTCCCGCCGATTGCCGAGCTGACGCGCGGGACGAATTATATCGAAATCGCGCCGAACGCCACGCCGTATCGTTTCACGTTCGCGGATTATTTCCCGCGACCGGATTTGCCGCTCGACAATCCGCTCACTGGCGAAGGCGTTGTGCTCGGCAGCCGTTTGTTTTTCGACCGGCGCCTTTCGGCAGGCAATTCGGAGTCGTGCGCGACGTGCCACAATCCGCGGCTGGCTTTCTCGCAACCCCGGCGTTTCAGCCGTGGCGTTGACGGTGATATCGGCACCCGCAACGCGATGGCATTGGAAAATCTCGCGTGGAAAGATTCGTTTTTCTGGGATGGCCGCGCCGCGACATTGCGGGAACAAGTTCTACAGCCGATCCAAAATCCGATCGAGATGCACGAATCGCTTTCAACCGCCGTCGCCAAAATTTCAGCGGACAAGGATTATCACCGGTTGTTTGCCAACGCCTTTGGCTCGCCGGAAATCACTTCAGACAAAATCGCCCGCGCGCTGGAGCAATTCCTGCTCGTGCAGGTTTCGTTCGATTCGAAATTCGACCATGTGATGAACGGCGCGGCGAAATTCACGGACGAGGAGGCGCGCGGCTACATTCTGTTCAACACGGAATACGATCCGTATCACGGGCAATATGGCGCGGACTGTTTCCACTGCCACGGCGGGCCGATGCTGCAAAGCCAGAGCTTTGCGAACAACGGACTGGATTCCGCGTTCAGGGATTTGGGCCGTTTCAATGTGACGAAGCGCGCCGGCGACGATGGCAAATTCGCCGTGCCGTCGCTGCGCAACGTGGCCGTGACCGCGCCTTACATGCACGACGGGCGGTTCCAAACGCTCGACCAGGTCGTCGAACATTATTGCACCGGCATGAAACGGAGTCCGACGCTCGACCCGAACCTCGCCAAGCATCCTGATGGCGGCGTGCCGTTGAGCGCGGAGGACAAGCGCGCTCTCGTCGCATTTTTGAAAACGTTGACGGACGAAAAGTTTTTGCCGCCGGAACCTCCGGTGAATCTGGCACAAAAATAATTAAGAAAAGTTTCCAGCTTCACGTTTCCTTAAGGTTCGTTCGCGTAAATTAGCCGCGTGAAGATTCACACCGGCAAAACGAAAGAGAACACAAAATGAAAGCGAAAATGAAAATAATGCTGACGGTGCTGGCGTTTGGAGCGTCGGCGTTCGCCGTCGGCGCACAGGATAACAACGATGGACCGCCCGGCGGTGGTGGTCCCGGCGGTCCCGGCGGTCCGGACGGCCCTGGTGGATGGCATCGTCCGCCGCCGTTGCCAATCGTGCAGGCGCTCGACGTGAACCACGACGGCGTGATTGATTCAAACGAGATTGCCAACGCGAGCGCCGAGTTGCTGACGCTCGACAAAAATGGCGACGGCCAGTTGACCGCCAACGAATACCTGCCGCCGCTACCCCCGGACGCGCCCAAAAACGCGCCGCGTCCGCCGATCCCGCTGATCATCAAGGTGCTCGATGCGAATGGCGACGGCGTGATTGACGCGACTGAAATCGCCAATGCGCCCGCCGCGTTGAAGTCGCTGGACAAAAGGGGCGACGGCAGGTTGACGCCGGATGAATACATCGGGCCGCGCCCGCAACGCCCCGGCGGTCAAGGCCGGAACGCCGATGGAAATCCCGGCGCCGATGACAACAATATGCCACCCGGCCCTCCGCCTGGTGATGCCGGCGGCCCGCCGGATGGCCCGCCTCCGGGTCAGCAATAAGTTTCCGTTCGTGTGAACGGATGGGCGGCGGATTGGACTGCGAATGCCGGGTGTGAAGCGGTCAATCCGCCGCTCGATTTTTTTCAGCACTCGCGAGTGATAGATTTGTCCGGCAAAGATATTGCCACGCGAGCAGGCCGGTGAAAACAGCCAGCCCGCCGCAAATCACGTAAGGCAAGATCGGAACGCGAAGGTAAAGTGTCGCGGCAAAAATCGGGCCGAGGATGCGCGCCAACGCACCGGCACTTTGAGCGACACCAAGGGTGGCGCCCTGCTCGTTGGCCGGCGCAAGGTTCGACAGCAATCCAAACACCGGCGGGCGCGTCAAGCCACTGCCGATGGCCAGCAAAGCGAGAACTAAAAGCATTTTGATCCACGGCCAGTCGGCGAAACGCAAAACCGCCATCCATTTCAACTGGCCCTCGCCCTTGATAAACGGCAGCAGCGCCAGGGCGAGGCCAGTCAACACGAGGCTCAACGCAATCAGTTTCGGTTCGCCGAACATTTTCACGAGCCGGCCAATCGCGCCGCCCTGGATGACCGCGCCGATCAGGCCGCAGAAAATAAACAATGAGATGACCGTCAGGGCGGGCTTGGTTTCGTCCACGGCGATGCCGAGATTGAAATTATCGCTGACCAGCAACGGCAGGGTGGTTTCAAAACAAGTGAAGGCGAACGTCGCCAGGAAAAAAATCAGGACGAGCAGGCCGATTTTCGGCTGTGACAACGTGTGGCCCCATTGCGCGAACCGGGGGCGTCTGGTGGCTTGACTCGAAGATGGCTGGAGGCTTTCGGCAAGAATGGAATACGCCAGCAGAAAATTGGCGGTGCAAAGCGCGGCGGCGGCCCAGCCCGGCCCGGTCACGCCGAAGAGCTTCAACGCGATGCCGCTGATGGCCGGGCCGAAAATGAATCCGAGTCCGAACGCCATGCCGATGAGGCCCATCCTTTTGGAGCGGTTCTCCGGCGGCGTGATATCGGCGATGTAAGCCTGCGCCACGGTGATGTTGCCGCCGCATGCGCCCGCGAATATGCGGGAGACGAGCAGCGCCCAGAGCGCCAGCGTGTGATTTTCAAAACCCGATCCGACGGCGAATAAAACATACGACAACGCTGCGCCGGCGGTGCTGATGAGCAAAATTGGGCGGCGGCCATGACGGTCGGACAACCGACCCCAAATCGGCGAGAAGATGAACTGCATCGCGGAGAACGATGCGATGATGGCACCGATGACGAATCCGCTCGCGCCGTAATGCCGGCTGTAAATCGGCACCAGCGGCACGACAATGCCAAACCCGATCAGGTCAATGAAGACCGTCAGGAAAACAACGAGCAATGATGGCTTGCGTCCCATTTAGAAGCAAAGTCTAGCGGGTGCGGGCGGGATTGACAAAATGTTTAAGAATTACCCGCGTGTGAATACCGCCAGCAGGCAGATGCAAATTCCCACAAAACGCTTGTGAGCACAACTAGGCTGAATTCGCTTACTGATACCTATACAGTTTGACCCGCTGGACGGTGGGGCCGTCGGAGCCGAATATCAAGCCGCTGCCGGACTGGTTGTTCGCAGCCGCCTCCGCCTGATTGTAATCCAGCAGGATGTCGTCGCCGTTCATCTTGCGCCCGGGAATCCATTGACCCTTCACAAACCTGCCAGTCTCCGCGTCGGCGAGGCCGGCGATCGCCGGTCCCGGCGTGTTCGGCGAGAAGGTGACCTGGACATTGCGACCAGCGACAAAGTATTCATCCGGGCCGGCGGCGATGACGATGGCAAAGCCCAGAGACGACACCAGCGCCCCGGTCCGTCGGTTGTGCAGAAGGTCAAAATGCACAACGTAATTCCCGACCGTGACGTCATTCGTCGGTTGCTGCGTGATGAGCCAAGCCGCACCGATGGTGCCCTTGCTTTGAGCATCCAAAATCAGCGGCGACATCTGCGCGAGCAGGCCATAAGCCCTGGCGAGCGGCACGTTTTCAATCGCCGTCGGCATTTCGCCGCCGGACCGATTCTCGCCCCAGTTTTCCACATGATTGACACCGAACGGCGAGTAGCCGATGCCCGCATACTGTCCGATGCCATAAAAGGCGTTGGCCGCGCCGCCCGCGTCGCCGGAAGATTCCGGCACGAACAGCGGATTGTTGGGGCGCTGGAACAGACTGCACCAGAAGCTGAAGTTCGGCAAATGGACATCCGGCGCGTTGATGTCAATCGCCGGCGCACCCGCCTTCCAGATGTCAATCACCAGCGGCTCCGGGCAGCCGGACGGATAATCGCCCGGCTCCTTGTCCGTGGGCTGGACGAGCCATGTGTTCGAGAACACCGGCACGGGATATTCGGCCTTGCCGGCTTCCGCCAGATGGTTCATGTAACGCGCGTAATTCCATGCCTGGAAAATTTCGTCAGCCGCCGTGGAATTGCCAAAAACGTCCGTCCAGCTGCCCGAGGTTTTCGCACCGGCATCTTCCCATAATTTGCGCAAATCCGGCCACAGGCTATCTTTGTTCTGTTGCAGGTAGTCCATCAACTGCTGCGGCACGGGTCGGGCGAACGCCGCCTCGGCCTCGGCGGAATGGTCGCGCGAATCGCCAATCAGCCCAACTTCGTTCTCCAGTTGAATCATGATGACGGTGTGCTGTTTGGAATCTACTTGGCGGAGATGCTGCATGAATGCCGTGTAGGCGCGGGTATCGGCTTGCAGGTTGGCGTCGCTGGTCGGCGAGAGCACTTCCACCGCCTTGCCGCTTTTGAGCCGGGAACGCGGGAACCGCTGCTGGTCGGCCTTCACCCAGGCGGGCGCAAAGCTCGAGAGGCCGTTCTTCCAACTGCCGAACCAGAGAAAAACCAAGTGCAGATTATTTTCCCGCGCGCCGGCGAGCAGTCCGTCAACGAGGCTGAAATCATACTGGCCTTCCACCGGCTCGACCCAGTCCCAGCCGACGCCGATGAGGACGGTGTTGAGGTTCGCCTTGACGAGCTTCGGCCAGACCGGATTCATATACTCGAGGCTGGAAGAGGCGGTGTTGTCCGCCTCGCCGGCCAGAACCAGATACGGCTGGCCGTCAACGATCAACTGCGTGGCGGCGCCGCGCTTCTCCAGATGCGCCAAGGTCGGGTCGGGTGCGGTCTGGGAGATGGCGGTCGCGAGAGCCAGCGAAAAAATCGCCGCGAGGCTGCAAAAGGTTTTTAGTCTCATAATTTTTCTGGTTGTTGGGGAACGATTTGAATGCTGTCAATCTTGGCAGGCGAGTTCAAGGAAATTTCACTGGTTGACAGACTTCGGTGCGGGCGAATTAGTGGATGACACCGCTTCGCCTGCATTGCCGCGCGCGGCGCGACCTCCTCCGCGGCCTCCCGGATCGGGCGGAAGATTGAAATCCGCCAGCAACGGTTCGGGATGCTTCGGGTCGAAACTGCCAAGGTCATCCGCAATGAATTTTGCGAGCGGAAGGTTGTCCTGCTGGATTCCGAGCGCGATGCACTTGGACTGGAGGTAACTGCCATATTCGACGTGATGCGTCTGGTCGGCAAACTGTTTGGGCGCATCCGTGCCGAGAGCGGCGTTGATGTCCACGCCCATGGAATTCAAATCAATGGACGGCACGCCGATTTCCTTCGCGGCGGCCATGGCGGCATCCGCATAGGCTCCGAGCGAAGTCGGCTTTGCAGAATCCTGCCGACGGGCTGAGGGCGAAACGATGATGGGGAACGCGCCTTTCTTCTGCACATCCGCAGCAAAGCGCTTGAGCAACTCCTTGTAGGTGGTGTCGGCGTCAACATAGGTTTCAGAAAAATCCTGGTTGGGATAAATGTTCTGGGGCCCGCTCTTCTTGGAATCGTTGCAGCCGAACTCGATGATGACATAATCGCCGGGCCGGACGGAATCCAGCACCTTGTCCCAGCGCCGCTCCTTCAGAAAGCCCTTGAGCGTTTCGCCGGACTCGGCGTGGTTCGCGACGGCGACCTCCGGCTTGAACCAGCGCGTGACCATCTGCCCCCAACTGCTGCCCGGCCAGCCGGGCTGGTCGGTGACGGTGGAATCGCCGGTGATGAACAGCGTGATGGCGTCGTCCGCCTTCTGAATCTCAATCACGGCCACCGCCGGATGGGAATCGCTGAATTCCAACGTGAGCTTGTCGTCCCAATCGCGGGAAATCGCCTCGTGCGTGGTGAGATTCATCTCGCGGCTGTCGAGATTGACCTCGCCGCCGGTGGAAATCTTCGGGCTGCGGACATTGACGGTGAAAGTGCGCGTTTCAAATTTTCCAGCAGCGGTGTGGATGCGTTCCAGCATCAGCCGGCGCGTTTCCGCTTTCACAGTGGTGACAGCGTCTGTCGTGGGATCGCCAAGCGTGACGGTCACGCGATAGTTGCCCTCCGGCACGGCGACCGAAAAAAAGAACGGCCGGGAGCTGGTGACCGCGCCGCCCGCTTCCTGATTTACGTTCGTCACATTCGCGCCCGGCTCGAAGCCATAACCGGTGTCCTTTGAATACTGGAGTGATGGCGGAACCAGCGTGAAGCCGGGCGCGGCGGTTTCGGCGCCGAACTGAAACCTGAACACTGTGCCCGGTTCAGCGGCGAATAATGGCGCCGCCGCAAACAAAGCAAAAAGCGCGACGAGTGAGAATTGGGTGGCGCGGCGGATTTTCATTGGATTGCAGTTCATCTTTTCAAAACGATGATGCGCGCTTCGTAATTCGTGAGCGTCAACGGCACGGTCACGCTGTTTGCCGCTTCCGTCACGCCATCCAGCGGCTGAATCGTCCCGCTGGCGGCATCCCAGATCTGGGCCTGGCCGGTGCCGGCGAGCGTCACGGTGTGCGACTGGGTCTCGTTGGATTCGTTGAAGAAGAAATACACATCGCCATCCTTGAGCGTGCGGTGGTTGTATTTGACCGGCGGACAGGCGGAGTCGAGTTTGACGTCCGGCGGCGGCAGCGCGGCGATGACCTGGTCGGTGATGTTTCCGGACGGTTCGACGAGCGTGGCAAAGCTCAAGTCCGGCGGGCCTCCCGCATTCAGAAAAGTCCGGTCCACGACCAACGTCGGCGTGCGGCCAACGAAGATGACCTTGCCACCGTTGGCTGCGAAGGCGCGCAGCCGTTCCAGCACGGCTTTTGTGATCACCGTGGAGGTGGGGACGATGACGGCGCGATACGTCTGCCCGCTCAAATTCTCCAATCCGTCCTTGTTGAGCTTCACAACAGAAGCGAGTCCGTCCGAGTCAATGTGGTCAAAATCAATCTGATGCTCCAGCAACTGGGTGACCACGTTGTTTGTGGGCCGGGCCAGCACATCGTCGGATTCCTGGTCGCCCAGCCACATGCTGTCCGTGGGATGAAAATAGGCGACCTGCGCCGCCGGCCGGCCGATCGCCAGCAGATGTTGCGCGCGGCTGACATACCAGCCAATCGCCCCGCCATTGGTGTTGTTCATGCCGCGGATGTTCAAGTAGTTGACACCGCGGGCGAGCTGGTAATCGGCGATGAACTTTCCGTTTTGACCCGTGCCGCCGCCTTCTTCTTCCCAGGCCAGCGGATGGCCGTTGACGTGCGCGGCCGAGGCGGCGATTTTTGGAAAATCAGCGATGATTCCCGGCCCGATCTGGTTGAGGTTATCAATGCCCGGCACACCGACCCAGCGCATGTCGCGCCAAAAGGAGCCTTCGTTGCTGATCATCCCTTCGCCGCGGCCCAGCATTTTCTCCTCATGGTTCAGGTGGATCATGAATTCCATGTGCCGCGCCGTGCACCAGTCCTCCATGTGTTTGTAAAAATTGTCGCGGAACATGGTGCTCCAAACGTCCCAGTAATCCGCCTTGGCGCGTTGCGCCTCGGGCGTCAAGCCGCCGCCGCCAAATATCTCCGGGATGTAAGTCTTGAAATCGTAGCCTTTCATCGCCTGAAACGTTTCGAGCAGCTTCGGCGTCCAAGGAAAAACTCCGGTAAAATCAGTCTCGTCGGCGCGAAAGCCGAGGACGGTTTTGCCGAACTCGTCGCCCACCATCTTTTCGTAGGTGTCGTAAATGAGCTTCAAATAAGTTTCAGTCGCCCGGGGATCCAGATAATCAATCAGCGTGTAAAGGCTGTCCTTGGTGCCGCCGCCATCCAGCCCGTTGTCGTTGCGGGTGGGCGAAGTCCGGTAGGCGTGCCGGATGAACGTCACCTCCCACGGATCCGTGCCCGCAGGTGCCGTCCATTTGAGATGGCCGTCTTCCGGGAGCGGAATCACCGTCGGTGGCGGCACATCTCCGCCCGGGCCGCTGCGCCCGCCGCGCCCGCGTCCGGCACCGCCAATGTTTGCGACCAGCACGATGCCTTTTGTGTCCGGGGGCAATTGAATGCTGAACGGCTCCCCGACCGTGAGATTGTAACGCACATCGGCGTTGGGTAACTGAACCGTCAGTTCCCCCGCGCCGCCGCGCGGCACCGTGTATTTGAAATTACCGTCCGCCGGCACCGGAAATTGTTTTGTCTCGGTCGCGGGCGCATCCGCCGGTGGCGCCACCGGCGCGGGACGCGGACGGGCTACGATGCCGAGCGTATCCGGGGGCAGCGGAATATCCAGCGTCTCCCCGGAGGCGACGGTGCAATGCGCATCGGCCACAATGCCCTGCATTCCCAACTGCGGATACTCCTCGCTGATCAAACCGCCGGCGAATCCGTCGGGATAACCGCAGTCGCCTTCAATCCAGACTTTCATGCCGCGCTTCTTGCATTCCTCGACGGCGAACTTCACCAGATCCATATACTCGGGCGATAAATACTTGGGCTGCACGCCGCGCGAGTTGTTGATCATGTAAACACCGCCGCCGTTGGTATAAACCTGCTCGATGGTTGCCAGGATGCGCGCCTTGGTTTGCGGCCCGCCCCAAATCGCCCAGTGGATGGCGC
>Ga0181534_10001490_pt1 | contig 15220 bp, 11 predicted proteins | sample PEATcosm2014_Bin_37_FD_119758 | JGI IMG/M metagenome (GOLD analysis project Ga0181534, IMG submission 119758) | Peatland microbial communities from MTU Mesocosm Facility, Houghton, MI, USA - PEATcosm2014_Bin17_10_metaG | ecosystem: Environmental > Terrestrial > Soil > Wetlands > Peat | place... | reverse complement strand
CTCGATCCCCTGCCTGCTGTGCACCGCCGAGCATGCGGCGCTCCATCCAATAGACCATGTTGCTGGAGTTGGACTCGAGCAGGAACTCAAGCTCGCCGCGGAGACGGGCTACGCGCTTGCGCAGGCCGGGAGCCTCATCGATGCCTTTGAGGCCCTCCATTTCGGCCTCAAGGCGGCGGAGAATGGTGCGGACAGAGAGATAAAGGTCGCCTGAGGACTCGAGGAATTGTTCGCGGGCGTCGAAGGGCTGACGGCCGTCGGTCGAGATGGGCAGGCCTGCGAAGAAGAGGCGGGCGCGCTCACGAAGCTGCTGGGTGACTGCGGGAAGCGACTCCGTGCCTTGCTTGCCGCGCAGCTGGGCATCGGTGTCGCGAGCCAGCTCTTCGAATCGGAGATTACTGACCGAGAGATCGGCGAAAAAGAGGTGGTGGTTGACGATGACGATGTCGGACTCAAGGGCCTTGCGGCGCATCTCGGTGATGAAGCAGCGGCGGTAGTCCGGACAAGTAGTCCCGAGGCAGGCTTCGCTGCGGGCGTCGAGCTTGTGCCAGAGAGCGCTGGACTCGGGGAGTTCGGATAGCTCGGAGCGGTCGCCCGTTTCGGTGGTCTGCTCCCACTCGGCAATCTGGCGATATTGGTCGATCTCTTCCAATCCAGACAAGATGGGCTGGTTGCGCAGGGCGACGAGTTTGTGGCGGCAGAGGTAGTTGTTGCGGCCCTTCATGTAGCAGACGCGCAGATCGCCGAGGAGGGATTCAAGAAAGGGAATGTCGCGGAAGTAGAGCTGGTCTTGCAGGGCCTTGGTGCCGGTGGAGATGATGACGCGCTGGCCGGTGCGCAAGGCGGGCAAGAGATAAGCGAGGGTTTTGCCGGTGCCGGTGCCAGCTTCGACGATCAGATGGCGGCGCTCCTGAAGGGCGCGCTCGACAGCCTTCGCCATTTCCAACTGGCCGGGGCGGTATTCGTAGGGCAGCGGCGATTGCGCGAGGATGCCGCCCGGCGAGAAGAACTCGTGGAGGCTGGGCAGGGCGCGGGTTGAAGATTCGGTCGGGGGCATGGGGCTGGTTGTTTACAGTGCTATCCCCATCATAGTGACATGCGCTGCCTACGGATTGGGCGCGGCTGTGGGCTGATCGGAGCAATCGACTAGCTGGTACCAGGGCGCGTGCAGTTGGCCGGGATGCAGGCCGAGGCATATCTGATCACCCGCTGAGGTTTCGTGGTACATGCTGGAGGAGACGCTGATTTCGTTTGGATGATCGACCGGTCCCCAAGGGGCGAGATCGAGGTAGTAGGTTGTGGATCTTCCGCTGCTGCTGTGCTTGCTGGTAACCGGCACGGCATATGTGGATGCCTTGGAATGATCAAGGAGTGAGTCCGCAGCAATGGCCAGGCCGAAGCTGTAGGAGCCGGCTGCGAGGAGCATTACGAGGATTGCCGCTATGAAATTCGCGGAGTTCTTCCGAATGGTGCTGAAGAAAGCCGCAAAGTAGACGAGCGCGACCGGGACGATCAGGATCAGTAAAGGCCGCATCGAGACGAATTCCAGATCGCTGATCAGGAAGGTCAATCCTAATCCAGAAGCGAGCAGAGCAAAGCCCAGATCGACGCGCGGATCAGCCTTCTTTTTGAAGGTCACATACAGCAGCGGTGAACGCTGCACCAGCATCCATACGGCCACTGGCGCAAGAATCAGCACCACGGCGGAGAGCAGCTTGACGTTGGCCGGTCCCAGATTGACCGCAAGCGCGGCGGCAATGACGATGACCGTGGCGATAATGCCGTAGGTTTTAGCTTGCTTGAGGGCGTTCAATCGCTCTTCGGGGGTAGCGCCGAGTTCCTGGTTCTGAGAGATTTCTTCGAGGACCGCGTCGCTATCCCGCTTATCGAGGTCTGTTACTTGCTGGAACCAGGCGCGGTAGTCGCCATCCGTAGCAAAAGCGTGAGTGATGGTGATTTTGCCGCGACCTTCTTTGAGGTAGAGCTGAGTAAAGGTGCCGTTACGGGTGGTGAAGGTGCGAGAACCCTCGATTTGGCTGAGGTCGGCGGTGGATTCTTTGAGCGCGCCGCGGACCGCAATACGCGTGCCGTCAATTACCAGGCGAGAGCGGAAGGCCAACGCGAGCAGGTAGAGGCCTGCTGCGGGGAAAAGTAGCATCATGGTCGCCGGGCCGGCGGAATTCTGTTCGGCGAGAAGCTTCACGGCCAGAAAGCAGAAGCCGAGCGTCATTCCCAGGCCTAGGAGCAGATAGAAGGCACGTATCCAGCCTTTGAAGTGGTATTCGCGCCTGGTGTTGCTGATCGTTTCTGCGGGATTCATTGCGTACACTCCCCTCTCGCGTTTGTACCATACGCGAGGCAGGGATCGTCCGGGGCGCGGATCACAGGGATTGCTGGCAACCGCCGGGGAGACGTGGCAACTTATGGCGCTTACTTTGGCGGGCCTGGAGTTTCGAGAGAGCCGGGCTGGGGATTGAGCCAGTGGCTGATCATGAGCGTCTCATCGGGGATGGATGAGCTGTTGACGTCTACCTGCTGGGCTGTCATCTGCAGCTTCTTGCGCGTGTCAGCGGCTCGCTGCGCATTGGCGGCTTTTTCTGCAGCGGCGGCAGAGTAGAGGCTGGATTCTTGGATTTGCATGGAGTTGCCGTGAATATGCATCGCGCCCTCCTGATAGGAAAGCGGCATTTCAGCTTCCGGGGTGAGGCGGAGTCGTTGAGAACTCTCTAATTGTTGGGAAGCAGCCACAATTCTCGTTGGCAACCGGTAGGGCTGCTGGGATGGGTGACCGAGCTTTCGCCTCTTGCCGCGCCGTTCGCTAGGCCGCTCCCTCGTCTTCCAGGGAGCCGGAGTGATATTCATCCCCGTCCAGAGCCGCACTTACATCGGAATGCGGGTTCTGGCCGCGGACCTGGCTGTGTTTAAGGTCCATCCACTGGCTGATGCTGACAATATCGTCGGGGCTGGCGATTCCTTCGATGTCGTCTTCCCCATGCATGGCTTTGCGGCGGAGATCCGTGGCGCGTTGCACCGAGGCGGCTTTTTCCGCCGCGGAGGCCGAGTAGAGGCTGGCCTCGTTGACGTTCATTGAGCTGCCATTGACGTACATCCTGCCCTCCTCAAGCTCGTGCGAGCAACTTTGATGCCACGAGTCTGCGCTGAAAGTGAGAGAAATTCAATGTTTTGGGCTGCACTGCAGCGGTACTTTGAGTTGACTTTTCGGGGTGGACTAAGTACGCTTAGTCCATGGCATATACAGTGCATCAGGCGAAAACTCACTTCTCGCGGCTGCTGAAAGAGGCGGAGGCGGGCAAGGAGGTTATCGTGATGCGCGGGACGAAGCCGGTGGCGAAGATTGTGGCGATAGATGAGCCGGCGAAACCAGACGTTCCCTTCCGCCTGCTGGGTGCTTTCGCGGGGCAGATGAGCTGGGATGAAGATGCATTCGATCCAATGACAGACGAGGAACTAATCGAGATTGGTTGGGGTTGGATGCTGGATGCGCCGCTGGTCTCTAAGCCGTCAGAGCCTCAGGACAAATGACCTACCTGCTTGATACTCACACTTTTCTCTGGGCTGTGCGCACACCTGCGGTGCTTCCTGCGAAAATCCAAGCGATTTGCAAAGATCGTGCTGAGGTTTTGCTGATCTCCATCGTAACGCCATGGGAGATGGCTATCAAGAGCGCTCTTGGCAAGCTGGATGCCGCGTTCGTTCTGGATAATTTTGAGTCCCTCACGAAGCAGGGAGGTTATAGCCTGCTCGATACCACAGCCCGTCATGTGATTAGCGGCGGACGCCTGTATGCGCATCATCGCGACCCCTTTGACCGGCTGCTGGCGGCGCAGGCTCTGGATTTGCGGATTCCCTTGATCAGCCGCGACCGGGTCTTTGATCTGTATGGCGTAAAGCGCATCTGGGACTAATCGCCTCATTTATTCCCGCCCGGCTCAGCCGATAGACAATAGTAGAGTGCCGTCTTTGCCTTTGGGGTGGGGCGGCGAAATGGAGCCTTGTTTTGTCGAAGTATCATAAGTCCGTTGTGCCGACGAAGTCGCTGGCCGGCTCACTGCCGCTGGTGGCGATTGTCGGCCGTCCGAATGTGGGCAAGTCCACGCTGTTTAACCGGCTGACCAAGAGCCGCCGCTCGATTGTGGGCGATGAGCCGGGAATTACGCGGGACCGCATCTATGGCGAGTTTGAATGGATGGGCCGCGAGTTTCGCCTCGTGGACACAGGCGGCATTGTGCCGGATGACCCGGAGCTGATTCCGACAGAGATTTTCGCGCAAGCGAAGGTCGCGCTTGAAGAGGCCGACGCGCTGATTCTGGTGGTGGATGCGCGGACTGAACTGGCCAGCCCGGATTACGACCTGGTGCGGATGCTGATTCGCGGCGGCAAACCGCTGTTTTTGGCGGTGAACAAGGTCGAGGGCGACGCGATGGCTTACGCGGCGGAGAACTTTCGCCAGTTGGGCATTCGCAATGTTTATCCGATCAGCTCGGAGCACGGGCTGGGGATTGGCGATCTGCTGGAGGCGATCTCTGAAGCGATTCCCGCGACTGCGGCGGAGCTGGTTGCGGACGAGGCTCCGGTGGTTGATGAAACCTTCGCGACTGAAGATGTTGATGAATCCGGCACGGACTCTTCGCTGGAAGACGATCCCGAGACCGAGGAGTCCCTTCATAAGACGCATGGGGAGTTTGAGCAGCATGAGACCTCGATTGCAATTATCGGGCGGCCAAATGTAGGCAAATCGACACTGCTGAATGCGCTGACGGGAACCAGTCGGGCGATTGTTTCGCCCATTGCGGGTACGACGCGCGATGCCGTCGATGAAGTGATCGACTTTGAAGGCCACAGGCTGCGCTTTGTCGATACAGCGGGAATCCGGCGCAAGGGCAAGACCCATCTGATGGCCGAGAAGCTCAGCGTGGTGATGGCCCGGCGGCACCTCGAAGCAGCCGACGTGGCGCTCGTGGTGATTGACGCAACCGAAGGCGTCACCGGCGCGGACGCGACGATTGGCGGCTACGCGCATGAGAGCGGCCGCAGCGTGATCATTATAGTCAACAAGTGGGACGCGGTGACGACCAACCGCACCGACGGCAAGCCCCCCGCCGACCGCGCTGTCTACGAGGAGCAACTGCGCCGCGCGCTGAAATACCTGAACTACGCGCCGGTGATTTTTCTCTCCGCTTTGAAAGCCACCGAAGGCGAGCGCAAAGGCGTGAGCCGCGTGTTGAAAGAAGTAGTAGCCGTGGCCGCCGAGCGGCGCAAGCGGGTTTCGACCGGGCAGATGAACCGCTTCCTCGACAAGATTGATTTTCAGCGCGCGCCGGTGCCGATGGCCAAGCGGATACGCATCTTCTATATGACGCAGGCCGCCGTTGCTCCGCCAACCTTTGTGCTCTTTACGGATCGCGACATTCAACTGCACTTCAGCTTTGAGCGCTTTCTTGAAAATCAGATTCGCGAGGCCTTCGGATTCCAAGGCACGCCGATATGGTTCAAGATCAAGGCGCGCAACGAAAAGAAAGACGAATAACCACCTGCGGTGGGGCCGATCGCTCGCTGTTCGCTCGCAGGAGGTCTGTGCTTTTCCTGGTCCCCAAAAGCGAAGGACCAGGGGAACCCGCGCTTGACTCGCAACAGGAAATCTGCGGTGGGGCTAACTGCCTTCGGCCTTGGACTCGTTGGCTACGCAAGATCAGAGAGTCGCAGTTCTGGTAGCTCCCGGCCTCAGTTTTTGTGGACGACCTCGAAGGAATAGCCGTCGGGGTCCAGCACGTCAGCGGCGTAGTAACCGCGATGGTATTCAAGCCGCTCTCGCGGAGAGATATTATCCCTCGCTCCTGCCGCTATTGCGGCTTTGTAGAATTCATCGACCTTGCTATTGCTTTCAACCATGAATCCCCAGTGGATGACGGCTGGGTCTGGCTTACCTTGCTGGAGCCAAAAGTACGCTCGTTGTCCGTCCCCAAATCCCCACTGGTCAGGATGGCCGTCTTTGCCTTTGTAGGGTAGGAAGAACTTGATCTTGAGAGGCTTCAAGGCCGCCTCGTAGAACGCCAACGAACGTTCGATATTGCTGACCGTCAGAATCATGAAGCCGAGCATAATCTTCTCCTCCGAGTCTTTCGCTTTTATTGCGGAGATCCTTGCCCGATCCATTCCTCTTAGTCCTGCGAAATGGGCGGGATCATAAACCATTTGAGGGCAGCACGGTTTCCGAAGATGCTTTATATCTCTTAGTGCCAAATCCAGTGCCGCTCGAAGCCCGGCAACTCGTGCCTCAGAGTCTCAGACGCCATCGCTTACACTCAAACTACATGCTCAACCGGGGCTATGCATACACCTCAATCATCGGCAACAAATCGCATGGACAAACGCTGCTCACGCACCTGGCAAGTCTTTACGCCCACTCAACCCTGCAAGCATGGCAACAAAGGCTGAACGGCGGCGAAGTCGCGCTGAACGGAGTCATTGCTAGCGGAAGCGAATCGCTCATTTCAGGCCAAACCCTGGTCTGGAACCGTCCACCGTGGGTTGAACCGGAGGCCCCTCAGCACTTCGACGTCCTGTTCAATGACCCGCATCTATTGGCCGTCAACAAACCTAGTGGTTTGCCCACGCTCCCCGGCAGCGGCTTCCTGGAAAACACCCTCTTGCGCCTGGTGCAAAAGCAGTTCCCCAACGCAAACCCTGTCCACCGGTTGGGCCGAGGTACAAGCGGCATCGTCCTCTTTGCCAAAACGGCGCAGGCGGCATCTCATCTAACCGCAAACTGGAACACTGCCAAAATTCAAAAGATCTACCGGGCGCTGGCGCAAAACATTGCCGAGCACGACAGCTACGAAATCGTCACACCGATCGGCCTGGTGCCGCACCCGCGCCTTGGGTCCGTTTGGGCAGCTAACCCCAGTGGCAAACCGTCCAAGTCATTGGCAAAGGTGATCTCACGCGGCGCAAGCACCACGATATTTGAGGTGAGCCTGTATTCGGGCCGCCCTCACCAGATCAGAATCCACCTGGCCTCGATTGGGCATCCGCTGGTTGGCGATCCTCTGTACGGCTTGACCGGCCAGCCACTTGAGAATCTGCCTGGACTTCCCGGCGATGGAGGATATTTACTGCACGCCCAATTTTTGAAATTCGAGCATCCCATCAGCGGAGAAGAAATCAATCTGGAGGCAGCATTGCCGGCTGGATTCGCCCCGGTCCCCAACAGCGAGGGGCCGGGGGCACCCTCAGTGTAGTTTTAGGACGTCGAGACCGAGGCCACCCGCCGATTCTCATGATCTACGACCGTTGTCGTATTCATCATCCTCTTCGGTTCTGCAGGTGCAACCTAAGTATTGACCACCACAACGCGGGCAGCTTTCCACGTCGCAGCCGCTGAGGTGAAGCTCACCGCAGATTACTCCGCAGTCGTGGCAAGGCTGCTTTATTATTTCGAGCCATGTGGCCGCGAAGCTATCTGGGGCATCCTTCAGCCACCGCTCTTTCCCATACCTGATCCGACGGTATCCCTTGCCAGATAGCCGGACTGTTTTTTCCTTCTGTGCCCGCGCATAGTCGTCAACCCACTCGAATACGTAGTAAATTTCCTGCGCGATTTTAGCAACATCCGAATCAGCGATTTCACGCTCCAAACGATGGAGACCACGTGTTCTCATCGAGTGCACCTTATCGAAGAGCTTGCGGACTTCCTTTGTTCTAAGGATGTTCCTCTTCGCGCACATCCCAAGTAAGGCATTGAACTTGGGGCTGGGGGTCCCCTTAGGGTGTCGCAACTGCCGCAGCATCCATTCCGTCAGAAGATCGTCCGTATCCCGGACGAACTCAAATCCCCCAACCTCCTTGAGATTAAGTTTCTGAAATAAAATCTCAAATCGGTGGGCCGTCTCTTCGAGCAGTTCCCCTCCTGCCCAATGCGGCGCTCCAGCAATTAGGTGCCGCTGTATTTGTACCGGGTAGATGACGCTAAATCTCGCCCCGCGTAGCTCCTCGAATATAGGGGTTACCACATGCCTCGCGACCTCTCTGCGGTTTGGCACGCCGCATAGGTAGTAGTAGAGGCCCCGGTGAAGAATTACCTCTTGAAGAAATGAGTCCAAATGCCACGATTCTTTGCCAGGTATGGAAACCTCGAATGTTCCAGCGTTATTCGCCGAGGAGGATACCGTGACTGAATGTTTCTGAGCGGCGGTGCTCAGAAATCTCAGGAAACGCTTCGTATCTTCAAATAGCCGAGCTGGCGGGGTGATGGTCAATTTCACATCGGGCTGCATAGCGAAAACCTCGCTCATTGTTGAGATAATTGTAAAGAAGGCGTCGGGTGTCTCGGGACTCAATTATCAGCCACAGGAGGGCACGAAAGCTTTAGTCAACACATAGTTATTCCAGGATGGCCGGCCTCATGAACGGGATGCAGTGACCGACAAAATACAAACTACGCCGCGACCGAAAAGCGCACTCCCGCCGGGTCATGGGAGAATAGTAAGTACCTGCCATGACTGACGAAATGATCGTACAAACCCCGCCTGCCGCCGAAGAAACTCAAGAGACCACGCCCGAAGTTGCGCCTGAACCCGCTGCTGTTGCAGCCACTGAACCTGTAGCGGAAACTGCCACTGTGCCGGTTGTCGAGCCAGCTGCCGAGCCTGCCGCCGCTCCTGTGGCTGAAGCCGAGCCTGCGCTGATTGTGCCGGAGACGGTTGCGGATGCGATCGCTGAACCGACTGTTAGGACTGTTGCGACACCCGCAACAGTGGCGATTGGTGCGCCCCCAATTGCCGCAATCCCCGAGCCAGTTGCGGAGCCTGAGGAGTCTTTTGGCGATCTGCTGAAGGAGTTCGAGCGCAGCCACAAGCACAAGTCCGAAGACGGGCAGCGGCAGTTGCAGGGGACGGTGATCTCCGTCTCTGCCGACGAAGTTTTTCTCGATATCGGCTACAAAGTTGAGGGCGTGCTGCCGCGCGCGGCCTTTGCGCACAACGCCGACAAGGTGAAGGCCGGCGATACTTTTCCTGTCTCGGTAAAAGGGCGCAACCTGGAAGGCTACTACGAGCTTTCGCTCTTCAAGGTTGCACAGCCGAAGGATTGGTCGTCTCTGGAGGCGGCCTTTGAACAGAAGACGCCGGTGGTCGGCACGGTAACGGCTGTTGTAAAGGGCGGCGTGAGCGTGGATGTAGGCGTACGCGCCTTTATGCCGGCGAGCCGCAGCGGGACCAGAGAGGCCGCTGAACTGGAAAAGCTGGTGGGCACGGAGATTACCTGCCTGATTACCAAGCTTGATGTCGCGGACGAGAATGTGGTTGTGGATCGGTGCGTGGTTCTTGAAGAGCAGGCGCGTGGAGTGCAGGAGGGCCGCTACGCCGCGATGGCCGAAGGCGATGTGGTCAGCGGCACGGTGCGCAGCCTGGTTCCTTATGGAGCGTTTGTGGACCTGGGCGGGATTGACGGGCTGCTGCACATCAGCGATATTTCGCACGCCCGGGTGAGCAAGAGCGAAGATGTGCTGACGGTTGGGCAGGAGCTGCGGGTCAAGATTCTCAAGATCGACCAGGAGACAAAGAAAATTTCGCTGGGACTGAAGCAGCTACAGGCCGAGCCGTGGGAGACCGCGGCTGATCGCTACAAGCTGGGCGAGCGCGTGACGGGCCGTGTAACGCGCGTCATGGAGTTTGGCGCCTTTGTGGAGGTGGAGCCGGGGATTGAGGGATTGATTCACGTCTCCGAGATTTCGTGGGGCAAGAAGGTGCGCGCGGCTGGGGATGTATTGAAGCCGGGCGATACCGTGGACGCTGTGATTCTGGGCATCAAGCCGGAGGAACGCAGGCTCTCGCTGGGATTGAAGCAGACGCTGGGGGATCCGTGGGCCGACGTGCCGGCGCGCTTCCCGGTCGGCGCGCAGGTCCAAGGCCCGATCTCCAAGCTGATGGCCTTTGGCGCCTTTGTGCAGATTGCGGATGGAGTAGAGGGGCTGGTGCATGTGAGCGAGATCAGCGCTGACAAGCATATCCATCATCCGCAGGATGTGCTGAGGGCCGGGCAGGTAGTGAAGGCGCAAGTGCTGGCCATTGACGGCGGCAAGCGACAGATCAAGCTGAGTATGAAGCAACTGATTCCGACCAGCATTGACGAGTATATTGCCGAGCACAAGGCCGGGGATGTGGTCTCTGGGCGCGTGGTGGAAGAAACAGCAGGCGGAGCGGTTGTGGAACTCGGTGAGGGTATTCGCAGCACCTACAAGGCAACAGCAGCAGGAACAGTCGAAGTCGAGACTGCCAGTAGCGCGAAAGTGGATTTGTCAGGGCTTTCGTCAATGCTGAAGGCGCGCTGGAAGGGCGATACGAAGGCGGCGTCGAGCAAGCCGGAGCCGTTGCAGGCCGGGCAGATTCGCAGCTTCCGCATTGTCAAGCTGGACGCCGAGACGAAGAAGATTGAGGTAGAACTGGCCTGAATCCGATTTAGGGCCGATAGGATCATTAAGCAGAGAAAAGCCACATATTCTTGAGAGATTCTTTACGTTTTGGCGTGCAAGAATCCAAGCACCATGACTTACGCGTTGATGACGACCACGGAAGAGATACTCGAACCCGGAGACCGGCTGGACCACTACTTCATCGAGTCGATTGTGGCGCGCAGCGGCATGTCTGTGCTGTATAAAGCAACGGACATGAACAGCGGTCGCGAGGTGGCTGTCAAAGTTCCTCATGCAGAGATGGAGGCCGACCCGGTTTTGCATGAGCGCTTTGAACGGGAGCGGGAGATCGGCCAGGAGATTGATCATCCCGGCGTAGTGAAGGTTTTCAGCGGCGAAGAGCAGAGCCGGGTGTACATGGTGATGGAGTGGGTGCCGGGGCGGCTGCTGCGCTCGATTCTGAACCGCGAGCGGAAGCTGCCGATTGAGCGCGCGATAGCGTTGACGCTGGAGATCTGCGATGCAATGGACACGATGCACAAGCACGGCGTGGTGCATCGCGACCTGAAGCCGGAGAACCTGATGGTCAGCGAAGACGACCATGTAAAGCTGATCGATTTCGGCATAGCGATGAAGGAAGATGCGCGGCGGTTGACCTTTGTGAATTTGTCGGCGACACTGGGCACTCCAGATTACATTTCGCCGGAACAGGTGAAGGGTCTGCGCGGCGACCAGCGCAGCGATATTTATTCGCTGGGCGTGATTCTCTACGAGATGCTGACCGGACAGGTGCCGTTTACCGGCTCAAATCCCTTTGCGGTGATGAACGAGCGGCTATTGCATGATCCGCCATCGCCACGCATGCTGAACCCGGAGATTTCGCCTGCGCTCGAAGAGATTCTCTATCGTGCGCTAGCCCGCGACCCCCGCCACCGCTACGCGACAGCACAGGAGATGGCCTGGGAACTGGAGCATCCGGAGCTTGTCGGGGTAGATGAGCGCGGCGCAGACAAGCGCGGCGGACAAAGGCCGAACCGGCGCAAAATGCTGCTCTATGCAGGCCTGGCGCTGATTCCTCTAGCGCTGTTTGGATTGATGCTGGCCTTGGCGCGGCATTGAATGCTTTGCGTAACCGCTTCTCCACCTTATGTCCAGGTTTGGTCTGCCGGCAGATTGATCCCTCTCAGCTACTGTGCGGGTTGTCAGAAAGGGAACGAGAGATAGGTTGAGCCGAGTCCGGTTAGAGCGGTTCTCCAATAGGTGTGCCCTTGTAGGTGTGCCCTTGCTGGCGCAGTGTAAGGTGACTTTTTCTTCCACCCCAGCGACAAAGACCTGTCGCCGGGGACCCCGGAGAGGAAAAAGCCACTCAGCGGTAGTGGTTCCGGGGTATAGCAATTGGAGAACCGCTGTAGCTGGCCGGACGATCCCAGCAGGCTGGTGTAGTGCAGATCAGGACTCAAGCGCCCCGTGAACCATGGTTTGTGCCGCGACCGCCTCATATTGCGGCCACACAGCCGCCGCCTGCGCAGACGTCAGGTCGGCTTGATCGGTGCAGTTTGGCTCGTTCATAACCAGCATATACTGGATGCTGGGATTCGCTTGCAGATATGCTGTTACCGAGCTTGAATTAAAGTTTCCATTCCATAGCATCGGATAGAAGATCATCTGATAACTGCTGGCATAATTCGAGGGCACAGACGAATTCGGGGTGGGACTCCAGTTATACCACCAACTGACGCCGGGAGAGAGCGCCGCGAAGTCAGCCGGATCGGCAAGATCATAAGCGATACCACGCTTCGCGCTCTTGGTTGCAGCCGCCGTGATCGTAAAGCTCCGCGTAACGGGAGCGGCTGCGCTATAAGTTGCATTGCCGGCTTGCGTGGCCTGGATTGTGCATGTGCCAACGGCGAGCAGCAATGCCGTGGAGTCGCCGACCGTGCAGACGGACGCGGTTATGGAAGCATAGCTCACTGTCAGGCCGGAGCTTGCGGTAGCGCCGAGCGTTACCGTCGCTCCGACAGTCTGTGAGGCTATCGCCGGGAAAGTGATGCTTTGCAACGCGCGATAGACCCAGAAGGTTTGGCCGACGAATGGCGCGGTGGCATAGATTGAATTGCCGGCCTGTTCAGCGCCAAGACTGCAATTGCCGGAGGCCAGCAAAGAGGCTGACCAGACACCCGTGCCGGACTCAGAGACTGTGCAGACCGACGGTGTCTGGCTGATATAGGTGACTGGAAGGCCGGAGCTCGCTGTTGCTTTCAATGTAACTGTGGTCAGCACGTACTGGTAAGAAGTAAGTGCTACATAAGGGAAAGTAATGGTCTGCGGAGCGCGATAGACCCAGAAGGTCTGGCCGACGAATGGTGCGGTGGCATAGATTGAATTGCCGGCCTGTTCAGCGCCAAGACTGCAATTGCCGGAGGCCAGCAAAGAGGCTGACCAGACACCCGTGCCGGACTCAGAGACTGTGCAGACCGTCGGTGTCTGGCTGATATAGGTGACTGGAAGGCCGGAGCTTGCCGTCGCTTTTAGTGCAACCGTGGTTAGCGCGTACTGGTAAGAAGTAAGTGCTACATAAGGGAAAGTAATGGTCTGCGGCGCGCGATAGACCCAGAAGGTTTGGCCGACGAATGGCGCGGCGGCATAGATTGAATTACCTGTTTGTTCAGCGCCAAGACTGCAACTGCCTGAAGTCAGCAAGGCGACTGACCATACGCCAGTGCCGGACTCAGAGACTGTGCAGACTGTCGGTGTCTGGCTGATATAGGTGACCGGCAGACCGGAGCTTGCCGTCGCCTTTAGTGCAACTGTGGTTAGCGCGTACTGATAGGAAGTAAGTGCGACATAGGGGAAGGTGATGGTCTGACTGATTTTTCCAAAGACGGGAGTAACTGACGCAAAGCTGGTGCCGACGCGGATCTCATCGAGCGACATCTCGTTTGTGGCGGCGCCGCCGTAAACGGCGATGGCATCGAAGCCGACGCTGCTAGTCGTCGAGATGGTTGCATTGGCTGTGGACGGAGCGGTCTCGCTGAGCGATGTGGGATTCAGGTAGAGGTTGACAATATTCGCCGCGCCACTCGTGGCGGCGAAGTTCACTTCCAGGACAAAGAGTACGGACTGGCCCACGACCACGGGAACGTTTGTAAGCACAGGCGTTCCGTTGTTGTATTGCAGGCTCCAGAAGGGATTGCCGTGGGCATCGTTCGAAGTTGCGCCGAAGTATCCGGCCGCAATGCTGTTCGGCGAGCCGGCCCACCAACCGACTCCACTGGGGTTTAGATACACGGCGTTGGTATCTGTGCTGTTTGTATCTTTGCGGAGCAGGAAGCTGACCCAGACGGTGCTTCCCGGCGCGCTGATCAGGCCGCCTGACAAATACGAGCTGAAGGTTCCGTTGGGATCCTGATTGAGAAGTCTTCCCGCTCCCTGATATTCATAGCCGCCAATCGAGTAGTTCCCACTGGTTAGCAGGCCCGTATAAGTCAGCGGAGTGGCCGAGGCGATGTTATAGCCGGGCACGGCTGTGGAGTTACCTTGTTCCTGCCATGCGCTGCCCCAGCCAAAGTCCCCGCCACCGCTTACGCCGGAGAGCGCGCCGTCTGCTTCAGAAAACGGTTCGTAGGCAAGAATTGTTCCGGATCCGGGAAGAAGCGGAGTTGCTGTCGCTTCATTCGAGGAGCCGCTCATTCCGCCGGCGTCGAGCGCGGTGACTTTGAAGAAGTAGGCGTGTTCATTGGTCAGGCCAGTTACAGTATAAGTGGCGGATGTAACTCCGGTAACAATTGGAGTTACACTTTCACCGCCCGAGGCTGTTCCCTGGTAGACGTTGTAGGAGGTGGCTCCCGGAGAGGCCGTCCAATTGAGCCCCGCTTGCCCGTTTCCACCGGTGGCCGTCAGAAAGGTTGGAGCGGGAGGAACCGGTTCCCCTGCACCGGACCACGTCCCACTGAGGGGAACCTGGAAGATGTACATCGATCCGGGAGGCATGGTGAAGGTATAACTTTTGGTGACGCCGGTCAGCGACTGGCTGCCGATGGGGATATTCATGGCGCTGTCGTTGGTTTGGCGCGGGTCTCCGGTAAGCGTATAGAGCTGGGCTGTCCCGGTGGGCGTCGCGGGAAAGTTGAGCGTGACCGGCGTCTGGTTGTTGAGGTCGCGGGAGATCACGACGACATCGGCCTGATTGACGACATTTGCGTCGGCAAATGTATAAACGGCGATCAACGGAACAGCCTGCCCGTTGGTGATGACCGGATCGGTATAAGTGGGAACGTTGTTTGCAACCGTCAGAACCATCGGCCCGGTGCAGTAGTTATTGCGCATCTGCAACGCTTCCCACACCGGATGCGGACGGAAGCCGTTGGCGAAGTTGGTATGCGAGGTATACGGCCCGGTGCCCAGTCCATACTCGAAGAGGTTCTGCGGGCCGAAGCCGTTGAGCGCGGCATAGAGGTTTACATCGACTGCCCCGATTCCGGCTGCCAGTGTTGTGTCCCCGGTATGAGTAGGCGTGTCGGCTCCCGGGCCTTCTTCATACGCCGCGAGGCTGTAATTCAAGCCGATTCCGGCATCGGCCTTCTGTTGAGCGGCGATGGCGTTAATGATCGGGCCGTTGCTGACTGGAACCTGCACCAGATCCGATTGGAAATATGCGTCCCCGGCAAGAGTTGTGTTGCCCTGTGTGTAAAGCGCGGCATCGACGACCGATATCTCGGGTGCAGCAGCAGCGGCATTCGAGCCGAAGGATGGGATCAGATCGAAGCCATCCGCGATGAACCGGATCTGGCT
>Ga0181534_10001488_pt1 | contig 15243 bp, 10 predicted proteins | sample PEATcosm2014_Bin_37_FD_119758 | JGI IMG/M metagenome (GOLD analysis project Ga0181534, IMG submission 119758) | Peatland microbial communities from MTU Mesocosm Facility, Houghton, MI, USA - PEATcosm2014_Bin17_10_metaG | ecosystem: Environmental > Terrestrial > Soil > Wetlands > Peat | place... | reverse complement strand
GTGGCAGAGGTGAGCGCGACCGCCAGCCCGCTGCTGGCCGCGGCATTCACCGTGACCGTAGAAGCCGCGTAATAGGTGCCCGTGATCGCCGGGAAGGTGATCGCCTGCGCGGCTTTGGTGGCGGAGATGTCGATGGAGACGGTGGGCGCGGCGAAGTAATCCACATTGCCGGCCTGCGAGACGTGAATGACGCAGGATCCCGAAGTGAGCAGCGAGGCCGTTGATCCGGAAACAGAGCAGACCGAGGGAGTGGCAGAAGTGAAAGTAACGGCGAGTCCGCTGCTGGCCGTGGCTGTCAACTCGACGCTGGTCAGCGCCGTTTGCGTGCCGGTGACCGGCGTAGCGGTAATTGTCTGATTGGCCTTGTTAACTGTAATTTGAACTGTCGCCGTTGCGGATGTGAAGTCAGTCAGATCGGAGGGCGTAAAGGTCACCGAGAGCGTATTCAACCCTACAGGCAGCACGGTGCCGGCCGGAGGATTATAGACAAACGAACCAGCCTGAGACGTACTCGCATCCAACTGCGTCCCACTCAGCGCGGTGCCCCAGGGAATTGCCGCCGGCGACGACCAGATAATCGCCGGAACGGTCAATATCGAAACACTCGCCGTGTCGGTGAGCGTAAAGTTCTCCGTGTCCACGGCAACTGCCGAGTCCATCCCCGCAACATTATCGGAGAGTGTGATCGACTCATTGTCCACGACTACGACCGCATCGAGACCCAGAACTGCATCTGTCAGAGTAAGGATCTCGGAGTCGGATATCACAATCGGAAAGAAGACATTCTCCGCATCGCTGAAGGAAAAAGTCTCTGTGTCCGTAATTTTAGGAGAAATAACCTGCGCCATGCGCAGTGCGGACTTGGGATATACCTGAAACGTGTAATCGCCTTGGAGCGCTGCGCCGTTGACGTCTCGCACGTTGATCTGAAACGCGAATTGGCCGTCCTGGGAGGGAACGCCAAAGAGGACAACCGAGTTGGCGCCCGTCTCGAGAACCAGACCTGGAGGCAGATCGCCGGAGACAGTCAGGGTAAGCAATCCCCATCCGCCAACGGCTTGTACGGAAGCGTTGTAGAACACGCCGGCCGTCGCATCCGGAAAGGACTTCTGGGCAAAGGCCAGGGGCGGGGGAGCAAATGGGTCTGTCTTCGTGAACGGGACCGGAAGGCCTGAGTGGGGGGCCGCGGCTTGCCCAAAGGTTTGGATCGAGGCAGCGCCCAGAAGCGACATCACAACCGCAAATATGCCAACGCCTCGTCTCACTCTCACCGGAAATCTCATCGTTTCCCCCTTTCCTTGCCGGAAATTGCGCTTTGAACTGCTCCCGATCGGTGTTAGGAGAAGGTGATGGTGACGGTGACCTGGATGATCTGGCCAGATGTCACCGAGACGGGCGTGATGCTGGCACTACTCAGCGGGCCGTACCAGGGCGAAGGCGAGGTTTGAGTCACGCAGGAGGCCGGACTGGAAGTCTCGATGGTGCTGGGATTGACGGTGCTGCTGAAGCCGATATTGGCGCAGGTGCTGAGGAGCGAATAGACCTGTCCGATGGTTCCCGTCTGGTTGGCGGTGATGGAACCGGCGAGGACCATCGAGAAAGGGCCTTGAAAGTCCGTCCCGAAGTTGTAGGTGTAGGTGAGGCCCGCGCCACAGTAGTAGTAAGCGCAATAGCCAAGCCCCGGATACGTGGCCAGCGAGCGCACGATGCCGCAGAACTGGTAGTAGGTTGCGAAGCAAGCACCGTTGCCGCTGGTCGGGCCCAGGACGATCATGTAATCGCCGGGAGTCATATAGCCTGAGAGCAACCCGATCAGTAGGCCCTGCGCGTTGCTCTCCAGCGAATTTTCAAAGTCGCGATGCTCGGCCAGGCTTCCGTCGGGGTTTTTGACGTCGATAATCCAGTGGCCATGCATTTTAACGCCCTGATTGATGGCGCTTGCGCGGGTCTGGCTGCCTTCCGGCTTGGCTGGGGCAACGGGGGCCAAGGCGGCGGGATTGTGCGCCGCGGTGGTGACCGGGCCGACACCCATAGTGGGCGCGCCGGTGGCGGAGATTCCGCGCGGCGGGGCGATGGAAGCGGCGGATTGCGCGTTGGCGCTGGGGCTCAGGCCAAGTGCGAGCGTGGCGACAAGGGCTGCGGCGAAGAAGTGAAACAGGCGGCTGGAAATTTTTGAATTCGAGATCATCGCTGACTCCGTTGGAACTTAAAATCTGTTCAATGAAATTAAGGAACGCTGTGCCCGGCGATCTCTCGCGGGGCGCATGCAAGACCGCTAGGAGAACGAAATTGTCACCGTCACCTGGATGATCTGCCCGGAGGCGACGCTAATGGTGGAGACCGTCGCGCCAGTCAGCGCATTGATGCCGATGTTGCCCGCTTGAGCTGTACACGCCGCGGGGCTGACTGTGGCCAGCGTTGTTTGGATCGGGGCGGTTGGGCAGGTGGCCGTGTATGTGGAGACGGTGCCGATGGTCCCCGCTTGATTGGCCACGACTGTACCGGAGTACACGATGGAGTTGTTCGCCAGTACGGCGTAGTCCTGGTGCGTGGTGGTGGTCAAGGTGGCGGCGCAAAAGTAGTTGGCGCAGGTCGTGCTGCCGGGGTTGGTGGTGAGAGAGCGGACGATGGCGCAGCCCGAATAGGCAGCGGTGCATGGCGATGGTCCGGTGTTCGCCTGAACAAAAATCTCGGCGTCGCTGTTGACGGCATATCCGGCCATCAGCCCAATCAGGTAGGCCGCTCCGCCGCCTTGCAACATATTTTCGAATTCATGATGCTGGGCGAGTGTGCCGTCGGGATTCTTGATGTCGATGACCCAGTGTCCATGCACTCTGAATCCCTGGTTGACGGAGCCCCCGTCAGCCGATCCCGAAGCGGCACGATCGCGCGCTGGTTCAATCTCCGCGATCTTTCCCGATGCAACCCCGCCGCCATTGACGCCCATTAGCGAGGAACTGGCAACCGGCGTTTCCCCGGTTGTGAATACGCCTGCCGCATTGACGCCCACATGTGAAGCGCCTGAGACCGCCGATTGCCCGTTGGCCAATTGGCACAAGCCAAGTCCGAGTGCTGCAACCAGGACGGCGATGTGGAAGAATTGCTTGCGAGAGCGAAAAACAGCCTCTGAGATCATTGCAAACTCCTTCTGGATCAAAAGCCAGCCGCACTGGAATTCAGAAAGTCCACTACGAGAGGCTCAGCGTTACCGACACCTGGATGATTTGGCCGCTGGCCACGGAAATTGGCGACCCCAAGTTGGTTGAGGTCGCCGTGCCGCTGAAACTTGTTGTAGTGGACGTATAGCAGGCAGCCGGAGTGATGGTGGAGATGGTGGTTGGGTATCCGTTCGAGCCGGCAGCGCCGCCGCAAGCGTTCATTCCGGTTCCCACAAACCCAATTGAGCCGGCCTGCGTAGCTACGATGGAACCAGCTAGCTTGAGAGTTGGACCTAAGCCAAAAGTAGGCGTGATCGTCAACCCTCCCGCGCAGGTATAAAGACCATTGCAGACAAACGATCCCGGCTGTGACGTCGTTGAATAAACAATGGCGCAATAAGGATACTGCGCGGTATTGCAGGGCGAAGTGCTGGCGACGGCGCCCGTGCTGGAAAAGTAGATCTCCCAAGGCCCGGCGGCGCCATAGCCGGACATCAACCCGATCAGATAGTTCTGGCCGTCATACTGAATGGCATTCTCAAACTCATGGTGCTGCGCCAGGCTTCCGTCGGGATTCTTGATGTCGATCACCCAGTGGCCATGCATCTTGATGCCTTGATTCAAGCCGCCTGAGTCCTTCTGCACACTGCCCTCGCGGGCGTCAGCCAAAGAGCCGAGCGCACCCGGCATCCGGCCCGATGGTGCAGCCGAAGTTGCTCCGGTAGTATGCACGCTCCCCGCGCCCCACGCCAGCATTCCCGGCGGCCCGCCAGCCGGAGACGCGGACTGGGCGAAGCCAGTCAAGCTCATGCCAACCCCAAGCGCCGCAACCAGGACGGCGGTGAAAATACAGTGCTTGCAAGAGAAAAGAACAGTCTTCAAGATCATCGCTGACTCCTGTTGAAATGGAATTTCACATCCCGTTGTGATGGATCGAAAAAACGAATAAAGCGATCTCTGCGGTTGCTGGATGCAAATGAAAATTGCCAATACGCGCACGTGGGAGTGCGAGGCATTCAGGGAAGTGGACGTACCGGCGAACTGAAATTAGGCCTAGGGGAAGATAGAAACGAGCCTAGGGGAAACCGACTTGAAGGGATGCTACACGATTGCCAATTCTGCTTGCAAGAGTTATTTTGGATAAAAATAGTATATTTTCAAAAACTCCGTTTGAAAATCGGTAGCAATACCTTTCAGGACACGCTCTCATCTGCCCTGTCCCTTCGGTTCGCTTCCAACCGACTATTATTCCGTCACCGCTATCGGCTACTCCCGAACGCTGATTCCCAGCGCCTTCATCTTGCGATAGAGGTGGCTGCGCTCCAGGCCGAGCAACTCGGCGGCGCGGCTGACATTGTTGCGGGCTTCCTCAATTTTCTTCAGAATGAACTCGCGTTCGTAGGCGTCGCGGGCCTGCTGTAGCGTTGAAAACTCCTCGGTGGAGCGCGTGCCGGCCTTGTGGGTGAGCGGCGGCAGGTGCTTGCGCTCGATACGCAAAGTACGCGGGTTCAGGATCAGCACGCGCTCGACGACATTCTTCAACTCGCGGACGTTGCCGGGCCAGTGGTATTGGGCCAGCGCGTCCAACGCATCGTCGGCAATCTCCATGCGCGGGCGGCCGTACTGGCGGCCAAACTCGCCCAGAAACTCGCGCGTCAGCGGCGGAATATCCTGCTTGCGCTCCCGCAGCGGCGGCACGGCGAAGGGCACCACGTTAAGCCGGTAAAAAAGATCCTCGCGGAAGTTGCCCTTGGCAATCTCCTCTTCCAGATCCTTGTTGGTGGAGGCGATCAGGCGCACGTCCACGCGGATGGGTTGCGTGCCGCCAACCGGGGTAAACTGCTGGTCGTCAAGCGCGCTGAGAACCTTGGATTGCGTCTTGAGACTCATGTCGCCGACCTCGTCGAGGAAGAGCGTTCCGCCGTCGGCGCGCTCCAGCGTGCCCCTCTGCTCAGGCCGTCCGCCAGGCTGCGCGCCGTGCCGGTAGCCGAAGAGTTCCGACTCGATGTGCGCCTCGGGAATCGCCGCGCAGTTCAGCTCGACGAAGATCTGATCGCGGCGCAGGCTCTCGGCGTGAATGGCGCGGGCGATCAGCTCCTTGCCCGTGCCCGATTCGCCGTAGATCAGCACCCGGCCATTGGTGGGGGCCATCAGGCGAATCTGCTGCCGCAGCGCCTTCACCGGCACACTGTCGCCGGTCAGCACTGAACCCACATTGAACTGCCGCTTGAACTCCTGGTTCTCGGTGCGCAGGCGGCGAGCCTCGACGGCATTCTTCAGCACAATCAGCGTCCGTTCCAGCGAGAGCGGCTTTTCCAGAAAGTCGTACGCGCCCAGCTTGGTGGCTTTCACGGCGGTCTCGATGCTGCCGTGGCCGCTGATAATCACCACCTCAGGCCGCGCCGCGGCGGCCAAGCCGTGAATGTCGGCCAGCACATCCAGGCCGTCGCGATCCGGCAGCCAAATATCCAACAACACCACATCGTAGGAGGCATCATCCAGCAGCACCAGCGCCTCGGCCGCGGTGGCAGCGCTGGCCACGCCATAGCCCTCTTCGCGCAGAATCTCTTCCAGCGAAGAACGAATCTCCGCCTCGTCATCGACCACTAGAATGTGGTTCATTGCAGCGAGCCTCCAGAAGTATTTTCGGACGCGGTTTCAGCCTCGGCAGCCTGCTCGGTGGCCGGCGATAAAACTGGCGTTGGAAACGGCTCCATCAGCGGCAGGCGCATCAGAAAGCGCGCGCCTTTGGGACTATTGGTCTCGGCGCGCAGGCTGCCGCCATGCTCCTGCACAATCTTGGCCGCAATTGAAAGCCCCAATCCGGTGCCGCGCTGCTTGGTGGAATAAAACGGCAGAAAGAGCCGCTCGCGAATCTCGTCGGTCAGCCCGTGGCCGGTGTCTGAGACCTCGACCTCGACCGCCGCGCCATCTTCGCAAAGCGTGCTGCTGATCCCCAGAACCCGTAGCAGGCTGCCCTGCATTGCCTCGGCGGCATTGTCGATCAGGTTGGCCAGCGCGCGGCGCACGGCCTCGGGATCGGCCAGCACCGGCGGCAGATTGGGCTCCAGATCGAGCTTGACGGTAATTCCCTCCAGCCTTCCGGCAAAGAGCGCCAGGGCTTCCTCGGCCACTTTATTCATCTCGCAGGCGCGCGGCTGCGGCGCGGGAAACTCGGCCAGCGCCGAGAACTGATCCACCAGCGTCCGCAGCGTGCCAACGCAGCCTAGAATCACCTCGCTGCATTTGCGAATGGTGGCCGGCGAATCCGTCTGGCGGCGATCCAGATGGCGCGCAATCCGCTCGGCCGAAAGCGCAATCGGCGTCAAAGGATTCTTGATTTCGTGCGCCACTCGCTGCGCCACCTCCTTCCACGCCAACTGCCTCTGCGCGCGCAGCAAATCCGAAGTGTCTTCAGCCACCAGAACCGTTCCCGGCTGGCCGCGCGTCAGCTCCAGCCGCGCGCTGGTAATGGCCAGGTGCATGGTGCGCGCCATGGCGTGGAACTCAATCTCCGTAAAGGCCGAGCCCATGCGCCGCCCGCGGCGGATCACGCCCGCTATATCGCCGGCGCACTCGGCGGGAAACAAGGTCTCAATCTTCTCTCCGCCCAGGCCAAGATCAATGCGCCGGCCCAGCAGCGCGGCAAAGGCGCGATTGGATTGCAAGATCGTCCCGCTTCCGTCCAGCGTCACCACGCCCGAGGGAATCGTCTCGACGATCGTTTCCAACTCGCGCCGCCGCTCTTCAATCGCCAGATTGGCCGCGGTCAGTTGCGCCGATGAGCTCTCCGCCAACTGCCGGCTCGTATCCAGATCGGCTGCCATGCGGTTAAAGGCGCGCACCAGTTCGCCCATCTCGCCTGTGGCGGCAAGCTCGACGCGATGGTCGTACTTTCCGGTTGCAATCTCGGCCATTGCCACGGCCAATGCCTCCACCGGACGCGTGACCTGATTGGAGAGAAAGCGCGCCACCCAAACGCTCAAAAAGAACGCCAGCACCGTCACTACCAGCAAAATCAAAAAGAACCATGTGCGAATCTGATTGCGCCTATGAAAAAGAGCCAAATAGGTGTCCGATCCGGAGCGGATGCGCATTGCGGCCTGGTTCAGTCCCTGGGGCATGGGCAGCGCCGTCACCACCACCTTGCCCGATGCAGTATCGGCTATGCCCAGCGCATACTCCCGGCCAGCCACTTTGACCATCGGCTCGTCGGTGCGCCGCGCCGCGCTAAGCAGGTTGGCTGAGAGCGGACCATTCAGCACCACGGTCCTTCCCTGCTCACCCTCCTCCAGCCACGGAACCAAAGTGGCCTGACTCAACTCAGGCGGAGCCTCAAAGTCGGCCATTTTATGCATATCTTTGTCGTACACGATGGCAAAGCCGCCATCCAGCGTGATGCGGTGCGAACTCAAGACAGATTGCAATGCCGGCAGCGGACCGTCCGGCGCGCCCGAAGCCGCAATCGACTCCGCCTCTCCCCGCGCATTGCTGGTCACATACTGAGCCAGTTCCACCACTACTCTGGTTGAGTCCTCGCGCAGCTCTGAAATATTCGGCGAGAACCAGCGGTCAAGCGAGCGATTCATCAGCAAAAAGCTGAAGAGAAACATGAAGACCGCCGGCGCCAGCGCAATCAGCACCGCGCCCAGCACCATGCGCGAACGCAGCCGCGCCCCCAGCCCGCTGCTTCCCTGCCCCGCGTAGACCTTCAAGGTGTCGCGCAGCAGCAGCACCAGCAGCAGTAGCAGCAAAAGAAAAAACAGAACCGTCAGGCTGACCGAAAGCAGCGTCTCGCCCGCCGTCTCCGGATTCAGAAAGGGCACTTTCTTTGTGTCGAAGGCCTGCATACCGCCCAGCGCCACAAAGATCAGCAGCACACCGCAGGCATACAACGCAACGGAACGCCACCGGGGATCGCCACTGGACTTCATGCGCCGATTATAGTGCGGCGAGCGCCTTCTTCATTCGCTCTATAATTTATTCCGCCGGAAGCTGGCGTCCTTTTTCAAACTTCCGGCGGAAATGCACTGGCTGATCTTTATAGCGTCGCGTTGAATGCATAGGCCGTTGTAGCGCCGCTGGCTGGCAGAGCTTGAATGCCGGTGATCTGAAGAGTGGAGCGCGCCGTCGCTCCTCCCTGGTTGACTCCGGCGGCGGCAAATGCGATCAGCAGCCCGCTGCTGGCGCCGCTATCGTTCTGCAGCGTCCAGCTATAGGGAATGGCCAACTTGCAGGTAGCCGTCGTCGAATTCGCGCTGCTGACATGCGCAACTCCGCTGGCAGTTTCCACGCCTCCGTCCAAGATGAAGTTGTCGGTGTCGATCTGACCGCCAATCATGATCGCGGCGCACGGAAAGACCGTGTCCCGCTTGAATTTGGTTACAAGGTTCAGAGTAAGCGTCACCTCGACGGTGCCTGAAACACTGGTTGAAGTCGCCTCGCTTGAAGCCGGTTTCAATGTGTAACCGCTTGCGGTCATCTGACCGTGTTGCGCATCGAAGGCGAAGTTGATGCCGCTGGGGACTTTTGCAGCGGCTGCTGCCTGCTGTCCAAGGGCAATACCGCACGACGCGGCGCCAAGAACGGCGGCGAAGAGAATCGCTCGAATTTGCATGTTTTTCTCCGGCTTCTGTAAAGTGGCGTGCACAATGGGGGATAGAAGCCGAGATCAATCTGACACAAATGAAGGCTTGAAGCAAGAGGATTCACACGAAAATGACAACTTTGATTTCTTCTTGATGCTGTGATCGACTAATTCCGAATCCCGGCCAACAGACCCTCAATTTCCAGCTTCTGTGCTGCCGTCGCCGCCAGCAGCGGCGCACGCGCCCGCCCTCCGTAGTAGCCGTTGAAGTCGCAGCCATACTTCAATCCCGCAACTCCCAACTCGCTCACAATCCGCCGGTTGGCTTCGGTTATGCGCTCCTGCTTCTCCGCGGCCAGCCGCGGGTCGTGATCCTTCCAGGCCAGATAAACCTCCTGGCAGGCTTGAGGAGCGCAGGCGGCCAGCGCCAGGATTCCCCCGCTCGCCCCGGCTTCAAGAGAGCCCAGCAGCGCCCCCGCCGAGCCGCACAGCACCTGAAAGCCAATCTCCTTGGTTCGCGTCTTGATCGGTGCAGGGTGCTCCACCCTCGCGACGTTTTTGTCGCTAGCGTGGGACTCAATTCCATGCTCTTTCCCCTCCGAAACATGAAGGCCGCCAATCGAAATCAGTGTATCTTCGCTTTCAACTTTGGGCGTCAGCATCCGTCCCGTCACCGCCTCAAAGATCGGCGTCACCGTCACCGTTCGCCGCGCCGCGCCGCCGGTCGCCTTCACCAGCGCGCCGATCCGTTCCACGCTGCCGCTGGAATCCTTGATGCCCAGAATATTCGGGTGCTGCGCCAGCTCCGCCGCCAGCTCGATGGGAATCTCATACGGCACGCACTGCGGAACGCTGTACAACAGAACCGGCAGCGGCGACCGGTCAGCCACGCTGCGGAAGTAATGCAGCACCGCCGCGGCATTCATCTGCTTTGCATAGTAAGTCGGCGTGCGCACCAGAACGGCGTCGTAGCCAAAACCGGCCGCGGTCTCGGCCAACTCCACCGTGCCCTTCACGCTCTCGCGGCCAACGCCAGCGATCAGCACCTTATCGGTAGCGGCAGCCTCGGCGGCCACGCGCAGTACCTCGCGGCTCTCCGCGTCGTCCAGCATCGCGGCCTCGCCCGTCGAGCCCAGCAGCAGCATTCCCGCCAGCAAACTGCGCGAGTAGTGGGCCACATTGGCCTCAAGTTTGCGATAATAAACCCGCTCATCCGGATAAAACGGCGTAGGAACCGCGGCAAAAATGCCTTCAATCAGCATGATTCGATTGTAGAACCCGCGCCAGGGTTTGCATCCGCACCCCGGCCGCACTGTGCTTTATGGCACGGGCAGTTTGCCTTTGAGGATGCATAATGAATAGTTCTTGAGATCGGCCTTTCTCCATTGCGTCAGGAGGCCGGAATCGCAAGACAGGAGACCAAACCATGCAAGGAAATAAGATCAAAGTTGTAGCCTTCAACGGCAGCGCCCGCAAAGGCGGAAACACGGCTATTCTGCTCGGATACGTTCTCAGGGAACTTGAAACCGAAGGAATTGAAACCGAACTCATCGAAATGAGCGGAGCCACCATTCACGGCTGCCTCGCCTGCCGCGAGTGTTCCAATAACAAGAATCGACGCTGCGGACAGACCGGCGACATGGGCAATGCCTTCATTGAAAAAATGGAGCAGGCCGACGGCATTCTGCTCGGCTCGCCAACTTATGTGACCGATGTGTCGCCGGAGATCAAGGCGCTCATCGACCGCGCCTGTCTGGTCTCCAAAGCCAACGGAGGCATCTTCCGCCGCAAGGTGGGCGCTGCCGTCGTAGCGGTGCGCCGCGCCGGCGCCATCCACGCCTTCGATACCTTGAATCACATGTTCCTGATCAGCGAGATGATCGTGCCCGGCTCGTCCTATTGGAATATCGGCTTCGGCCTTGAGAAGGGCGACGTCGAGCGCGACGAAGAAGGCATCCGCACCATGAAAACGCTGGGGCAAAACATGGCTTGGCTGCTCAAGAAAGTTGCAGGCTGAAGCAGCCTCTGATTTATTTCGCTTTCTTCTTTTTCCGCAGTCTATTCAACCAAAGCCCATGCGAGCAAGCAGCGAGCGGCTGGCCGCACCGCAGGTGCTCAGCCTCGTGTCACCGCATGTAACTGCTGCAAGTCATAAACCGTCGTCTGGCGGCGCTGCATGGCGGCAATGCCCTCGACGGCGGCCTGCGCGGCGGCAATCGTCGTAATCGTAGGAATCCGCGCCAGCACCGCGGCTCTCCGAATCGCCTTCTCGTCAAAGAATGTATCCTGTCCGCGCGGAGTATTGACGATAAGTTGAATGCGGTCGCCCTTGATCAGATCGACAACGTTGGGCCGGCCTTCCTTCACCTTGAAGACCCGCTCGATAATCAGGCCGGACTTTTCCAGCACATTGGCCGTGCCCTCGGTGGCAATGATTTTGAAGCCCAGATCGACGTAACGCCGCGCCAGATCGATGGCCGCTTCCTTGTCGTGATCGTTGACGCTGAAGAAGACCGTGCCGCCCGTGGGCAGAACCTGCCCGGCGGAGAGCTGCGCCTTGGCGAAGGCCTCGCCAAAGGTTGCCGCCACGCCCATCACTTCGCCCGTCGAGCGCATCTCCGGTCCAAGAACCGTATCGACGCCCGCGAATTTGCTCCATGGAAATACCGGCGACTTCACATAAGAATGCGTGCCCGTTTCCAGATCCTTGCCGCTGGCAAGCTGCTCTGGCAACAACTCGCGCAGCTTCTTGCCCGTCATCAGCCGCGCCGCAACTTTGGCCAGCGGAATTCCCGTTGCCTTTGAGACATACGGCACCGTCCGCGAGGCGCGTGGATTCACCTCAATGACGTACACATGATCCTTGCCTTCAGCGTCGCGCTGAATGGCGAACTGCAAATTCACCAGGCCAACAACCTTCAGCGCCAAAGCCAGCTTGCGCGTATAAGTGCGCAGCACCTCCAGCGTCTCTTCGCGAATGCTCACCGCCGGCAGCACGCAGGAGGAATCGCCGGAGTGAATGCCGGCTTCTTCAATGTGCTGCATGATGCCGGCGATAATCACATCCTCCGAATCGCAAAGCGCATCCACATCCACCTCGACCGCATTCTCCAGGAAGTGATCGACAAGCACCGGACGCTCTTGCGAATACTCCACCGCCTCGCGCATGTACTTGGCCACCGCTTCGGCGTCGTAAGCAATCACCATCGCGCGCCCGCCCAGCACATAACTCGGCCTCACCAGCACCGGATAACCGATCCGCTCACCAACAGCAAGCGCCTCTTCAACGCTCGTCGCCGTGCCGCCCGCGGGCTGCGGAATCTTCAGATCGTCCAGCAGTTTGCCAAAGCGCTTGCGGTCTTCTGCCAGATCGATGGACTCAGGCGAGGTACCAATAATAGGTACGCCGGCCGCCAGCAGCCGCTTGGCCAGATTCAGCGGCGTCTGCCCGCCAAACTGCACAATCATGCCGATCTGCGCGCCCGATTGCGCCTCGTGGTTGTAGATCGCCAGCACGTCTTCCAGCACCAGCGGTTCAAAATACAACCGGTCGCTGGTGTCGTAATCAGTCGAGACCGTCTCTGGATTGCAATTCACCATGATCGTCTCGAAGCCGTCTTCCTTCAGCGCAAAAGCCGCGTGGCAGCAGCAGTAATCGAACTCAATGCCCTGCCCAATTCGATTCGGCCCCGAACCGAGAATGATGACTTTCTTGGTCTGCGTCGGCGGCGCTTCATCCTCTTCGTCATAAGTCGAATACAAGTAAGGAGTCATGGACTCAAACTCAGCCGCGCATGTATCCACTAACTTGAAAACCGGCTTGATGCCTTTGCTCTCGCGCAGCTCTCTCACTTGTTGCGTACCGGCGTGGCCTTCCAGCTTCCACTCGGTTGCAATGCGCTCGTCGCTCAAGCCGAGGCGCTTCAATTGGCGCAGTTGTTCCGTGCTGATTGTCTCCGAAGTTGTCTCGGAGATGGCCATCTGCGCCAGCACTATCTCGCGAATCTGATGCAGGAACCATGGGTCCATCGTCGTCAGCCGCGCCACTTCACGCACGCTCAAGCCGCGCTCAAATGCGTAGCGAATATATCCCAGCCGCTCCGGCCGCGGAGTGACCAGCATCTGCGTCAGACGCCGCGGCTCCAGTATCTCCGCGCCGGTCTTCTTGCCGGTTTCAAGCGCACGCCAGGCTTTCATCAGCGATTCCTTGAAGGTGCGCCCGATGCACATCACCTCGCCCACCGACTTCATCTGCGGGCCGAGAGTTTCATCTGATCCTGGGAATTTTTCAAACTGCCACTTAGGTATTTTAGTTACTACATAATCAATAGTCGGCTCAAAGCAAGCCGGCGTCTTGCGCGTAATATCGTTGGGAATCTCATCGAGCGTATAACCCACCGCTAACTTCGCTGCAATTTTTGCAATCGGAAATCCGGTAGCCTTCGATGCCAGCGCCGAGGAGCGCGAGACGCGCGGATTCATCTCGATCACCGTCATGCGCCCGTCGATCGGATTCACTGCAAACTGCACATTCGATCCGCCGGTCTCGACGCCAATCTCGCGCATCACGGCAATCGCAGCATCGCGCATCTTCTGATACTCGCGGTCGGTCAGCGTCTGCGCCGGAGCGACTGTAATTGAATCGCCGGTATGCACGCCCATCGGATCGAAATTCTCAATGGAACAAATAATAATCACGTTATCGGCAAGGTCGCGCATGACTTCTAATTCATATTCTTTCCAACCCAGCACGCTCTCTTCGATCAAACACTCATGCACTGGAGAAAGGTCGAGGCCGCGCGCAAGAATCTCCATCAATTCTTCGCGGTTGTATGCAATGCCGCCGCCGGTTCCGCCTAAAGTAAAGCTGGGACGAATCAGTACAGGAAAACCGAGTTTCGAGGCAAACTCCAAGCCATCTCGAAGATTATTGACCAGCGCCGATTTAGAAACATCCAGGCCAATGCGCAGCATTGCGTCCTTGAAGAGCAGCCGGTCCTCGGCCTTCTTGATCGCTTCAAGTTTGGCGCCAATCAATTCGACGCTATAGCGGTCCAGAATCCCCGCATCGGCCAGATCGACGGCCAGATTCAGCGCCGTCTGCCCGCCCACGGTGGGCAGTAGCGCAAATTTGCCGGGAAGGTTTGCGCCCGCGCCATCCGTGCCATTTCCGCCAGAAGCAAGTCCCGGTCCATTGACCAGCAGCTCCGCCTCAAGCCGGATGATCTCCTCGACATACTCGCGCGTCAGCGGCTCAATATATGTGCGGTCGGCAAGGTCGGGATCGGTCATGATGGTGGCCGGGTTCGAGTTCACCAGCACCACCTCATAGCCCTCCTGCTTCAGAGCCTTGCAGGCCTGCGTGCCGGAGTAATCGAACTCCGCCGACTGCCCAATCACAATCGGCCCCGAGCCGATCACCAGTATCTTCTGAATGTCATTTCTGCGTGGCATGGTTTTTTCTTGTTTCTCGTCTCTCAAAATCTCTTACATCTTACATTGAATTAGCTTGATCCTTTTCACGCTTGCGCTCAAATCGAACAAAGCCACTGAGCAATTGAACAAATCTGGTTATCCATTGTGAGGTTGGCTGCATTCTCGATTCTTCCGTCCTCAAGCCTATCCCAAATCTCAATTGACATCGCGGCCTCAATTGCAGCACCGATGTAAAATATATAGGGTTTCAGCCCTTCGATTGCAAATGCTTCTTGTATCCTTCCTAATGCCGACCAAGCCGTTTTCCAATGTTCATCTGCCCCAGCCGGATCAATGCCTCCCTTGAGTTCACCAAGCGCAACGTATCTAGCTGAGTCTTTCACGACACTCGGCGCAAATCTATCAGGTGCACAATCAAACAAACAAAGATCGACGTTCTTACCCACTAAAGGAACTGTTAAATTCAGGACGAGAGTTCGGTATTTTTCGTTCGTTTTCCAGCTAAGGCCATGTATTGTCCTCTCAATACCTAGTTCATCATCTCTCAGCAGCCTCCATCCTTTCGAAATTTTGGTTTCAACGAAAATTTGTCCGCCGCCAAGTCTCAAAAAACCGATTAAAGCTCTACATAGCTTGCATTGAGCCAAAAAACCTCCCACATTCCGCATTGACCCACCCAGCGTATCCCCGCGCGTCAGCAGAAACCGAAAAACAAGTTCTTCAACGAAATTGTGACCCGCGGGTTCCAGGAATTTCGCTATCAATTCGGCAATGGCTGTGGCCTTATTCTCATCGGACAAAAACTTCACTGCTTTATCTGACAACCCTGCAGCCGTGACCAAAGCCGGGCGGATTTGCGCAATCTCAAGCAATCCATTGGGAGTCTTTGCCGCTGACGCGGCGACCTTAAGGGCGCGAGCTTGTTCAACATGAGGCGTGGCGCGCACATTCCTTTCAAGTGCAAGCGTTACGAATCCGGCGCGAATTGCCTCATAACTGGTCCTGAGATCATTACAGGATTTTAGGTGCTGCTTGTACGCATCTCCCATTCTGTCCTACCTC